>Ga0315271_10000827_pt1 | contig 17974 bp, 19 predicted proteins | sample C3_top_MG_FD_204664 | JGI IMG/M metagenome (GOLD analysis project Ga0315271, IMG submission 204664) | Sediment microbial communities from Yellowstone Lake, YNP, Wyoming, USA - C3_top | ecosystem: Environmental > Aquatic > Freshwater > Lake > Sediment | place: USA: Wyoming | collected 2017-08-01
GAACGCGTGGGGAACACCTTGGACACCACCGCGACCTTGTAGTCCGAGCGTGCCAGTTGCAGCGCCGCGCGCAAGCCCGCGCCGCCGCCGCCGATGATGAGCGCATCGAAGCGGCGTGTGTTCATGCGGCACGCCACAAAATCGCGACCAGCCACGCCACACTGCCCGCCAAGGTCACGATCAGCGCCAGATAGAGCGCCAGCCGCAGACCAATCGGCCGCACGTAATCCATGAAAATATCGCGCATTCCCACCCAGGCGTGCAGCGCCAGCGCCAGCGCCGTCAACAGCATCAGCACGCGCAGCCACAGCGGCGTGAACAAGGCCTGCCAGCCAGCAAAATCAAGCGGCAGTGCCGTCAGGAAATAGCTCATCAATCCTGGCAACGCCGCCGCCAGCATCAGCGCCGTCGCGCGCTGCAGCAGCCAGGTGCCGGTGCCGGTATGCGAGCCGCTGGCCGTTTTCATTCAAACACCTTCCAGGCTGCCAGCAGCGTCACCAGCCCGCTTGCCAGGATCACGACCAGGCTGCTCTGCCGCGCTCGGCGCAGGCTCACACCCCAGTGCACATCCAGTGCCAGGTGCCGCAAGCCGGCAAGAACATGATGCATGAACGCCCAGATCAACAGCAGCAAAACCAGCTTGATCAATGGATGCGTCATCCAGTCAGCCATGCGCTGAAAGCCGGCCTCGCCCGACAGCGACAGCGACAGGCCCCACACCCCAAGCGGCAAGGCCACGAACAGCAAGGCGCCAGAAATCCGGTGCAGGATCGACACCCAGCCGGGAAGCGGCAGATGGATGCGGAACAGGTCGAGGTAAACGGGGCGCGCGATCGGTTTCACGGCACGGTTCAGGTTTTGGGTTGGGATCGACTCAGCGACGCTTGCCTGCTTTCGCCGCCTTCGCCACCGCCTGCGGCACCCGCTCGGCCAGACGCGGATCGAACGGCTTGGGCAGGATGTAATCCGGGCCGAATTTGAGCGTCTTCAACTTGTAGGCTTTGAGCACCGATGCCGGCACCGGCTCGCGCGCGAGTTCGGCCAGCGCATGCACCGCGGCGATCAGCATGTCCTGTGTGATCTGCCTGGCGCGCGCGTCGAGCGCGCCACGAAAGATGAACGGAAAGCCGAGTACGTTGTTGACCTGGTTGGGGAAGTCGGAGCGCCCGGTCGCCATGATGAGGTCGCTGCGCGCGGCCTTGGCTTTTTCCGGCAGGATTTCTGGATTGGGGTTGGCCAGTGCGAATACCACCGGTTTGTCGGCCATGCTCTTCACCATCGCCGGGCTCACCAGATTGGCGCCCGACACGCCGACGAACACGTCGGTGCCCTGCATCGCATCGGCCAGCGTGCGCAGGTCGGTCTTGCGCGCGAAGGCTTTCTTGAAACTGTTGAGATCGGTGCGGCCTTTATGCACCACGCCTTTGGAATCGACGAAGGTGATGTGGGATTTTTTCGCGCCCATTGCGACCAGCAGATTCATCGACGCGATGCCCGCCGCGCCCGCACCAAGGCAGACGATTTTGGCAGTTTCCAGCGTCTTGCCCTGCACCTGCAGCGCATTGATGAGGCCGGCGCAGATGATGACAGCAGTGCCATGCTGGTCGTCGTGGAACACCGGGATGTCGAGCTTCTTCTTCAATGCGGCTTCGATTTCGAAGCAGTGCGGCGCAGCGATGTCTTCGAGATTGATACCGCCGAAGGTCGGGGCAATCGCCTCGACCACCTTGATGAATTCCTTGGGAGTTTTGACCGCTACCTCGATGTCGAACACATCGATCCCGGCGAACTGCTTGAACAGCACCGCCTTGCCTTCCATCACCGGCTTGGCGGCGAGCGGGCCACGGTTGCCCAGCCCCAGGATCGCGGTGCCGTCGGTGATCACCGCAATCAGGTTGCCCTTGTTGGTGTAGTCGTAGGCGGCCTTGGGATTCTTCGCGATTTCCAGCACCGGCTGCGCCACACCCGGGGTGTAGGCCAGCGACAAATCTTCCTGGGTAGCGCAGGGCTTGGAGGATTCGACCGAAAGCTTGCCGGGCTTGGGCAGGCGGTGGTAGTCGAGGGCTTTTTTCTTCAGGTCGGCTTGGCTCATGACGGCGAATACACGCGGGATAAACAAGCCGTCATTATCGCGGATTTACTCGCGATCCGGCGCGTCCTGACCGGGTTGCCGCGTCAGTCTTTCCAGATTTTGAGTTGGGCACGCAGCCGTGCAACCGCCTGCGAATGCAGCTGGCATACGCGTGATTCCGACACGCCGAGCACCACGCCGATTTCCTTCAGGTTCATGTCCTGTTCGTAGTACATGCCCATCATGCTGCGCTCACGCTCGGGCAAGTGGTGGATCGCGGCAACCAGGCTGTCGCGGAAGCCTTCGTCTTCCAGCACCGCAAGCGGGTCGTTGCTGCCATCGACCAGATAGCGTTCCAGGAAACTGGCGCTGTCATCATCCGAGAAATCTTCGTAGTACAACAGCTGGGAGCATTTCACGTCGCCCAGCATGGATTGATATTCATTGATCGGCAGGCCCAGCTCGGCGGAGATTTCCTGCTCGGTCGGCGGCTTGCCGTTGCGCTGTTCCAGCTTGTTGATGGTGGACTCGATCTGCCGCGATTTTTGCCGCACATGGCGTGGCAGCCAGTCGGCCTCGCGCAACTCGTCGAGCATGGCGCCGCGAATGCGCTGGGTGGCATAGGACTCGAACTGCGCACCCTGGGTGCCGTCGAAACGTCCGACCGCATCCATCAGGCCGATCAGCCCGACCTGGATGAGGTCGTCAACTTCGACGCTGGCGGGCAAGCGCGCCATCATGTGATACGCAATGCGCTTGACCAGCGGCGCATATTTGGTGACCTGCTCGTCCTGTGACGATTGTTTACCCGCCATGTTCAAGGCCATGTTCCCGTGCTTTCTGTTTTATAACGAGCCAGCAGACTCGTCTCCCCGTCCGCCATTCTAGCGGCTAGTACGGAAAATGCATCGTCCTCGTGTGCCACCCTGCAAATGGCCTGTGCGAACCGGTGCTCAAGAAAGTGGCTGCACGCGGCCACGACATGATCGCAAGCCGCCGTATCGCCCAGCAAAACGACACTCAACTCATCCTGTGCCTGAGACAGGGTTTTAAGCAGAATGTAGGCGCGCAGCATCGACTCATCCGTGGCCTGAACCTCGACGATCACCGCATGAGCCGCATTGGACATCAGTGCCAGCTCGACCCCGCTCGGTCCCACGTCGAACACCACCTGATCGTAGCCGCGCGCCACGCCGGGCAAGGCGGGTTCATCGGTCCGGACGCCGGGTGCATGCCAGCCATCGCCGTATAGCTGGGGCAGGGTGCGCAGTTGTCCGCGTTGGAGCTGCTGTTTCCAGTCGAACAAACTGCGCGCGGGAGAGTCGGCAAACACCCGCCCACAGGTATCGATCAGCAGTATGGTCGCACCGCGCTGATGCAGCGCGTGCGCAAGTTTGACGGTGGATTCGGCGGAATCGAACAAACAGGTGATGCAACCAGGCGCTTGCTGCGCGCTGCGCCGCCGCAGCCCGGCAGCCTGGTCAGCCGACATGGATACCCTTCAGGGTGTGGCGCTCTGCGCGTTCGGCCTCGACGCCGGCAAACAGCGGCCAGTCTTCGGCATCCAGCGCATAGGGCGTTGCAAGCTGACCGCCCTTCAACGCGCGATCGATCAGGTAGGTGGCGTTGGGTACGTGGAGGTCTTCCGGTACGCGCTGCCCGCCGCTGATATACGCCAGCGGCAGACGATGGCGGATCAGGCTGTCGAGCGCCGCGCCCGGCTGCGGAGTTTCGTCGAGCTTGGTGAGAATGCAGGCGGCCGCGCCCTGACCAAAATGTGCCATTGCCTGCTCGATTGCCGCGCCCTGCTGGTTGGCGGAAATGACCGCGAGTCGGTATACGCCCAGCGCATCGAGCGCCTGTGCCTCGCGGCTGCGCGGGTCGGATGGGGCAAAGCCTGCGGTGTCGATCAGCACCAGTTTTTTGGCGGCGAGCTGCGGCAGCAGCTGAGCCAGCTTGGCCTGGTCGTCGGCCACATGCAGTGACACCCCCAGCAGGTCGGCATACACCGTCAATTGCGCTGCCGCGCCAATGCGGTAGGCGTCGGCCGCCACCAGTGCCACCTGGGCGGCGCCGTACGCATCCACGCCGCGCGCGGCGAGCTTGGCCAGCGTCGTGGTTTTGCCCGAACCGGTGGAGCCGACCAGCGCGTAGCGGCCTCCCTTGGTCAGCAGATCGGCATCTCGCCCCAGCACCGGCAGGTTGCGGATCAGCACCTGACGCAGCCAGCGCTGGGCGGCGTCGGTGTCGAGTCCGCGCGGCAGGCGCGCGGCCAGGGTGCGGGCGAGGCTGCTGCCAAAACCCGCCGCAAACAGCGTTTGCATCAGCGCCACCCGCACCGGGTCGCGCCGCCGCGCAGCGCCCCAGGCCAGGCCCGCCAATTGATTTTGCAGCATGCCGCGCAGGCGCCCCAATTCGGCCAAGATGCGCGAGCTGCTGGCGGTGTCCGCTGCCTCGCCGGCAACCGGTCCCGCCAAATTCCCGTAGCCACTGGCCAGCAGTTCAACACCCTGCGGATGCGGCCGCGTGGACAACACCACGGCATCGTCTCCCAACTCGCGGCGAATCAGCGCCAAGCCTTCGCGCGCATTCGCCGCCACAAATTTTTGCACGCTCATGCGCCCTCCTCCATGCTCAATTCACACACACGCTCAATTCAACCCCATGCCCAGTTCCGTACTCACCTGTACGATTTTATCGGCTGGCACTTCGGCGTAGGCAATCACCGCAAGCTGCGGCAGATTGCGCCGCAACAAGCGCGACAGCATGGCGCGCAGGCCGGGCGAAGTGAGCAGCACCGGCGGATGACCTTCGCGTTCCTGCTCGGCCAGCGCACGCTCGGCGCCTTCGTTCAAGGCATCCAGGGTGGCAGGCGACAACAGGGCTTCGCCTTCGTCGCCCATTTCATTCAGCAAACGGGTTTCGGTGGTTGCAGCCAGGCCGATCACATGCAGCGTGTCACTGCCTTCAAACAGGCGGTCAACGATACTGCGCCCGAGCGCGGCGCGCACGGTTTCCACCAGTTCGTCGATCGCCTGATTTTTTGGCGCGCGCGCCGCCAGGGTTTCGAACAGGGTGCGGCTGTCGCGGATCGAGACGTTTTCCGCGATCAGCTGTTGCAATACCGCCTGCACGCTGGTCAGCGGCAGATGGCGCGGCGTCACGTCCTCGACCAGCCCAGGGTGGCTGCGCGCCAGCGTATCGAGCAGTTGCTGCACTTCGGTTCGCCCCAGCAGCTCCGGTGCGTGCTGGCGGAACACCGCCTCGACCTGGCGCGCGATCAATTCAGCGGCTTCCAGCACCACAAACCCGCGCAGCTCGGCTTCTTCTTCCCGCCCCGCCTCGATCCAGACCCCGGACAAACCGGTCAGCGGATCCATGCCCGGCATCCCGTCGAGGCGTCCCAGCACGTCGCCCATGTCGACCGCCAATACCTGGCCGGTCGGCAGTTCGCCATGCGCCACGTCGACCCCCTTGAGCGTGATGCGATAGGTGTTGGGTTTGAGATCGAGGTTATCGCGCACACGGATCAGCGGCACCACCAGCCCCATGTCGGTGGCAAAGCGACGGCGCGCCTCGGTGATTTTGGCCAGCGCCGCACCGCCCTGGTTGCGGTCGACCAGCGGGATCAGGCGATAACCCACTTCCAGCGCCAGCACGTCGATCGGCGGGATGTCATCCCAGGTGACGTCGGGCGGCGCAGCCTCCACTTCGGTCAGTTCCGCCGGCTCGACGTTGAACTCGGTGAGATGGCGACGCATCAGCCAGTAGCCCAGTCCGCCCAGCACCGCCGCTATCGTCAAAAACGCCAGATGCGGCGTGCCGGGAATCACCCCCAGCGCAGCCAGCACGGTAGCCGCCACATACAACGTTTGCGGCCGGCCGAAAATCTGGGTGGAAAACTCGCGCGACAAATCCTGTTCACTCGATGCGCGGCTCACCACGATGCCCGCCGCGGTCGAGATGATCAGTGCGGGAATCTGCGTCACCAGGCCGTCGCCGACGGTCAGCAGCGGATAGCGCCCGAGCGCTTCGGTGATCCCCAAATTGTGCTGCAGCAGGCCCACCGCGATGCCGCCGATCAGATTGACCACGAGAATGATCATGCCGGCGATGGCGTCGCCGCGCACGAACTTGGAGGCGCCGTCCATCGCGCCGTAAAAATCGGCTTCGCGGCCAATCTCGCTGCGGCGCGTGCGCGCCTCGACCTCGTTGATGAAGCCCGCATTCAGGTCGGCATCGACCGCCAGCTGCTTGCCCGGCATCGAGTCGAGGGTGAAGCGCGCGGCCACTTCGGCGATGCGCCCGGCACCCTTGGTGATCACGACAAAGTTGATGATGACCAGAATCAGGAACACCACGAAGCCGACTGCGATGTTGCCGCCGACCAGAAAGTTGCCGAAGGATTCGATGACTTTGCCCGCCGCGTCCGGCCCGGTATGGCCTTGCATCAGGATGATGCGGGTGGAGGCGACGTTGAGCGACAGGCGCAACAGTGTGGTCAGCAGCAGCACCGTGGGGAACACCGAAAAATCCAGCGGGCGTCGTGAATTCAAACTCACCAGCATCACGATCATCGCCAGCGCGATGTTGAGCGTGAACAGCACGTCGAGCATGAAAGTGGGCAGCGGCAACACCATCATCGCCAGAATCAGCAGCACCAGTCCCGGCACCGCCAGCCGGTTTACCGGCATGCCCATCACCATCACGCCCTGCGCACTCACCCGATCACCTCGTTAATCGTTTTTGGCATCACGTTTGCCCCCTCGGGGGGAGGGTTAGTGAGAGGGCGCTGCCCGGCCTGCTGCTGACGGCCGCGCAAACGCGCCCGCACTTCCGGATGCACCTCGGATTCGCGCGCCTCGGCCATTACTTCCTGCCAGGTCATCGCATGGCGGCGCAGATAACGCCACCAGCGCCAGCCCGCGTCCAATGCCGCCGCCATGGCCAACGCTGCCGCCAGTGCCAGCAGACCTCGCCCGATCCAGGCAGCGGTCGCGCCCAACGCGTCATCGAATTCGCCACCGGTCAGCCGATCCAGGCCCGGCCAGCCCGTCGACAACGCCCAGGCCACTGCCGCAACGACGAGCGCCAGTTTCATCAGCGCCAGCGAACCATCGAACAGGGAATCCACGGAAAGCAGCCGGACCAGGGGTCTGAAAGGATGGGCGCGCGCGAGATCAGCCTGTGTCACCTGCGGGGCATACACCCAGCCCGAGAGCAGCAGCGGCGCCACCAGCGCGGCAACGAAAATGGCAGCCAGCACCGGCACAACTGCCCAGAGCGCAGACTGTAGCGCATCAATAAACACAGGGGAAAAAGGCTGGGCTGCGCCAATGAACGCCGCCCCGGTCATGGCCTGCAAGGCGGTCAGCAGACGCGGGGCCTGCCAGCCCAGCATACCCAGCGCCGTCAGCAACACCAGCCACGCCGTGAGTTCGGCGGAACGCGGCACGTCGCCCGCTTCGCGCGCCTGTTGCAGGCGCCGCGGACTCGCCGGTTCGGTACGGGAAAGATCAGTTTCCTCGGCCATGCTCGCCTCAAATTTTGGAGGGAGTCTAGCACGATGCGTCGGCTCGGCACCCGGCGATGCCAACAGAATAGCGGATGTCGCCTGCTGACAACGGCTCGAAAGCAGCGCGCATTTAATCTATCTAAAAGCAATAAAATCGATTAGTCTTGCTCCGTTTCACTTTGGCCAGCCTGAGTCACTTGGCTCGTTGTCCATCAACACACTAAAATTCAAGGAGGAGTTTTACATGCGCAAAATACATTTCGCCGCCGCCATGGCCTCGGCACTAGTCCTGTCCACCCCCGCAACGGCCGGATTTTTCGACCTGACCCTGGCGCCTTATCTTGGCGCAAGTGTGGGGCAGTCTAGTTCTGACATCTCCTGTCCTGCTGGCGACACATGCGACGACTCGGATACCGCCTGGAAGATTTTTGGCGGCATGGAAATGAATGAATACATCTCCATGGAAGTGGGCTACGTTGATCTGGGGAAAGTCCATTACGATGGTGCGTTGAGTGGCACGAGATATACCAACGGCATGATCATGGATGTGGTTGGAACCTACTCAATCAACCCCAGCTTCACCCTGATGGCCAAGGGCGGACTGAATATCCTGAATGCCGAAGTCAACGGAACGATTGCCCAGACCTACAACAACAACACTGGCGACACCGACGTTGCATGGTCTTTCGGTTTGGGCGCGCAATACAACCTCACCCCGGCAGTGGGGCTCCGCCTGGAATGGGAACGTTTTTTCCAAGTGGGCAGTCCTCCTACTAATGGCGGCACAGGCGAAGTGGATGTCGACCTGCTCTCGGCCGGGCTGGTCTACAAGTTCTAACGCGATTGACTGTTTTGTTTGGCGTGCAATGAAAAGGGGGCTGAAGCCCCCTTTTCATTGCACGCCAATCCGGATGATCCTGCTCCCGCTCTGTCCCGTCGAGTCATTCAGCAAACCAGTTCGATAACCTGTCCCTGCTGCAAAACGCCCAGCGTCCACTCCGGCGCAGCGGCGCGCAATTCGCCCATGATCGCGGCCTCGTTGCCGGGCTTGAGATGGGTGATCCAGACTTCAGGCCGCACGCTGAGCTTGCCGAGTTCTGCCGCCAGCGAATCCGGCCAGTGGTGCTGTGAATCCTGCGCAATGTCGATGAGCGCGTTTTCGAACGAGGTTTCGATGATGAGGTGGCGCAGGTCGGGAATGGCGTTGAGCGCCGCGACGAAGGCAGCGCTGCGGCTGGTGTCGCCGCTGAACACCAGGCTGCCGACCGGAGTACGAATCTGGAACCCGCAGGCTGGCACCACATGCTGCACCGGCAACGGGATGAAGCTGCGGTGCCCCAGCGTACACATCGCGCCGAAAGGCAAGGGTTCGAAGCGCAACCACGGGGCGGCAGCGCTTGGAATCTCGCGGAAATCGGGCCACAGGCGCCAGTTGAACAAGTCCGCCGCAAGGATGTCGAGCACCTCGGGCAGCGCATGAACCACGACCGGGGTGGAACGCTTTTCGCCGACGGCGTCGAGCAGCAGGGGCAGCCCGAGCACATGATCGAGGTGCGAGTGGGTGATGAAGACGTGGTCGATCGCCAGTAATTGTTCGAAGCTGAGCGTGGTGATGCCGGTGCCGGCGTCGATCAGGATGTCGTCGTCGACCTGGAAGCAGGTGGTATGGCGCCCGCTGCCGATGCCGCCGCTGCAACCGAGGATGGTGAGTTTCATGGCTCTTTCTACAATGGCTATTTGGTTGTGTAGACGAACACGCCATCCCAGTCCGCCAAGGGTGGCTCCGCGCGGAAATGCGCGATACGTTCGAGGTAGATGTCGTAGAGCTTGCGCGGCGCGCGGGCGTTGAGGGCGCGCAGCGCCGATTCGGCGGCATTCCAGTCCTGCGCCTGGTAGCGGGCGAACGCGGATTCGAATTCGGCAGCGTCCTGCCGCACTGATTCCATCAACCCGGATGCTGTCCCCAGTGCTTCATAAATCGCCACCGGCGTGGCCTTGCCCTTGACCCGCACCACATCGATTTTCATGAACCGATGCTGCGGATCGGCTTCGACCGTCGACCGGGTAACGAGAATGCCGACGCCATATTGCTTGGTGATGCCTTCCAGCCGCGAACCCAGGTTCACAGCGTCGCCCATCACGGTATAGGACATGCGGAATGCCGAGCCCATGTTGCCGACGCTCATGCGCCCGGTATTGACGCCGATGCCGACTTTCACCTCCGGCCAGTTGCGCGCGGCAAATTCGCGGTTCAACTGCGGCAGTGCGGCCTGCATGTCGAGCGCGGTCTGCACCGCGCGGCTGGCGTGGTCGCTCAGATCCACCGGCGCGTTCCAGAACGCCATGATGGCGTCGCCTATGTATTTGTCGATGGTGCCGCGCTGCTGCTGCACGATGCGGGTCATGGTGGAAAGATAGGCGTTCAGCACTTCGGCCAGTTCGGCGGGCGGCAGTTTCTCCGAGAAATCGGTGAAGCCGCGAATGTCGGAAAACAGCACCGTCATGTCGCGCGACTGGCCTTCCATCGTGTAGTGCGCCGGATCCTGGCTCATCTCGGCGGCCAGTTCGGGCGGCACGTACTGGCCGAACAGCCTGGTGATCTGGCGCTTGCTGCGCGTCTCGGCAAAAAAGCCATAAGCGGTGTTGAGCGCATACAGCCCGAATACCGTGAGCATCGGCGCTGCCATCGGCACCACCCAGAAACGCGACCAGGCGGCGGCATAGGCGGCGAGCAGCCCGGCCAGCAATACCAGCGTAGTGACCAGCCCGACCAACGGACCGAAGCGCAGCAACATCACCGTCAGCAACGTCCCCAGCACGAGTACCGCGACGAGGCGCGCGTCGCCCGCCCATGGCGGCGTACTACGGGTGGAGCCGTCGAGCATCCCGGCGATCAGGTGCGCGTGAATTTCGACACCCGGGAAGGTGCTGGAAAACGGGGTGGCCCGTAAATCCGTCAGTCCCGGCGCGGTCGATCCCACCAGCACGATGCGGTTTTCCAGCTGCGCGGGCGGCACCGTGCCTGCCAGCACCTGCGCTGCCGAAATATAGGGAAACGGCGAACCGGCACGATACGGCACATATACGCTGCCGTCCGCAGAGAGCGGCACCCGGATGCCGCCGATTTCAAGCCAAGGCGCGGTGTATTGCCGCCCCAGCAGGCGGCTTTGTTCAACGCCTGCCTTAACCGGGTCGCCGCCAAATGCCACGCGCAGCGTGGACGCCGACAAGGCCAGATAAGTACCCGCGCCATACGGCGTCAGCAGATGCATTTGCCGCGCGGTGCCATCAGCGTCGGCAAGCATGTTGAAGAAACCTGCGCCCTGGGCCGCATGCTGGAATGCAGCCAGATTCGCGCCGTAGCCGGTGGCGACGGCATCACCCATCGCTCTTGGTAGCGAGGGTGGCGGCAGCATGCCGGTTTTGGCGTCACCGTAGCCTGCGGGAATGAAGTAATAGCCGAGCGACACGGGTCGCCCGGCAAGCGCCTGGGCAAAGCGGGCGTCATAGTCGAGATGCGGCGTGAGCTGTTTGAGTGCGGCCTGAAAATCGTGACTGCCAGCCAACTCGCGTTGCGCCAGGTGTTTAAGGGTGTCGAGACCCGAGCTGTTGTCCGGCTCGGCAAACACCACGTCGAAACCCACCGCCGCCACGCCGTAATGATCGAACAGCTGATTGACCAGCGTGGCCATCGTGTCACGATTCCACGGCCAGCGCCCGACGCTTTTCAGGCTGGCTTCATCGATATCGAGAATAGTCACGCGGTCATCCACGCCAGCCACAGCGGTGTGCTTGAGCCAGCTGTCATACAGCCAGGCCTCGGCTCGCTGCATCGGAGCAATGTGGATCAAGCCGGCAACATGCGCCGCGATCAGCAAGACCAGCCACGCAGATAGCACCGCCTGCGCGAGCTTCGACGGCACGTATCTCAATGAAGCCCGCTTCACCGAATGCGGTAAAACCGATCGGCCAGTTCCTTGCCCTGCACCGCATCGAGGCGCCCGTCCACGGCCTCACCCAGTGCGGCCAGACGGTCGGCCGGCTGCGGATGGGTTTTGGTGAGCAAACTGATGCGCTCATCCTTCGCAGGCACGCCCGCCAGATCCTGCAACACCTCGGGCAGGCCCCAAGGGGTGTAACCGGAGCGCGCGGCGAACACCATGCCGACACGATCCGCCTCGAACTCGGCATTCTTGTCGAGCCCGCGCGCCATGATTTCAGCGCCATTGCCGATCAGGTTCTGCACCACGGGGTCGCTGCTTTTCGCCTTGCTGCTGGCCACTTGCCCCAGCGTACCAATCAGGCTGGATTGCTTGAGCACCTTGAGGTGATGCTTGAGTGTGACATGGGCGATTTCGTGACCCAGCACGCCCGCCAGCTCGGCTTCGTTATTCAGGCGGCGATACAGCCCCTTGGTCACGAACACATAGCCGCCAGGAGCGGCAAAGGCATTGATGTCCTCGGTGTCGAGCACGCCAAAGTGCCAGGTGACATCCTTGCGTCCGCTCTGCAGCGCAACCCAGTTGCCGACCTGATTGACATAGCGTTGCAATTTGTCGTCACGCACCAGCGGCACCGCGCCCAGCAGGTTGCCGGAAATCTGCTTGCCGATGCGGGTTTCCTCTTCCGGGCTGTAGTCGCCAAACAGTGCAAACCCCAGTTGCTTGACGTCAATGTTCTGTTTGGCCGCAGGTGGCGGCGCGGCCGTGTTTTGTGTGGTGGCGGAGGTCTGATCCGTTGGCTGGGTTTTTTTGCTCTTGTTCAATTCCTGGTTGACCCGCTCTTCCAGCAATTTACCCAGATCGAGTCCGCTTGCCGCATTGCTCAACGCGGCCAGCAAAATAGTCGCCGCGATCAATTTGGATTTCATCAGTTGCTCTCCCACGACGACGACTCCTGCGCTGGTTTGGATTTGGACTTGGACTTGGGTCCGGGCAAGGCCGGCACATTGACCGCAGCCAGGCCGGATTGACTGGCAAAACTTCTGGCCTGGGCGGCCGTCACCACCCAGGCGTCCAGCCGCGCCAGTTCGTCCGCGTTGAATTTTGCCTGTTTCAGGTCTTCATCATTGAGTCCGCGCAAACCCGCCACCGCCACCACCCGGCTGGGATCGGACTTGGTGGTGGCCGCGCCCACCACATCGCCCAGCCCGGCCCCGCCCAGCCCGCCCGTCCCGGCGCGCACCGACAACAAGCGGACCCAGCCGGTGGATTTGCCCGCGCTGACACGCAGCCAGCCGCCTTGCTTGGCGAGGATGTTGACACTGGCACCCTTGGCCGCGCTGCCCGCCACGCTGGCAGTCGCACTCGGCTGGCTATAGAGTTTTTCATCGCGCAAAACCGTGCCGGGGGCAGCCAGCGCGGAAGCGGCCGCAGCGCTTAGCAGCAGCGCGGCGGCCTGAATCAACAATCGTTTCATGGTGGTTTCTCCGTAGAACCTCAAAACTGTATGGCCTGTCATTCGATGGTGCAAGCGTCTTTTATAGCGTTAAGATGCCGCGATGAATTTTTTAGCGGCTTCCATCGAATCGCTCGGCGCCAAGGTCGTCGGCTGGTTTACCGTCGGCTATGGCATTTTCGCTTTTCTGGCCGAGGCCATGTCGCTGCTGCTGCATCGCAGTACCTGGAACCGTGCCACCTACGACGTGGTGATCAAGCAGGTGTATTTCACTGCCATCCAGATTCTGCATGTTTTTCTCAGCTATGTACTGATCATTTCATGGATTCTCATCACCATCATTCTGACCACCGCGCACGACTTCGGCCTCACCGAATTCGCCAGCGAAATGACCATCCGCGTACTGGTACTGGAACTGCTGCCCTTCCTAACCGTGCTGTTTATCGCCTTGCGCTCCGGTAGCGCGATGAACACCGAAGTCGCACTGATGCGGGTCAACAACGAATTGGATGCACTGGCGCATTGCAAGGTTCCGCCGATGCAAGTCGAATTCCTGCCACGGCTGATCGGCGGGGTGATCTCGGTCATCGCACTTGCCTGCCTGGCCGGGCTGCTTGCCCTGCTGCTGGCTTATCTGTCGATGTATGGTCTGAGCCCGGCGGGCTTTGATCCCTTTACCCGGACCATCGCAAAGGTTTTCGATTTCAGGATCGTCGCCGGGCTGATCGTCAAATGCACGCTGTTCGGGCTGGCAGTGACGCTGATCCCGATCACCGCCGGGCTGGAAACGCCCAAAAAACCCTTCATGGTGCCAGTCTCCGTGCTGCGCGGCATGATGCGGGTGTTCTTCGTGATCGTGGTGATCGAGGTGGTGTCATTAGCGCTCAAATACATCTAACGCCGTTTGCCGACCGGACTGCGCTGATGGCGGCAGTAGCTGCACTGCCCGATGACGTGGCACGCGTTGCGCTCGATCTGCCGCTGCGGGCGAATCTGTCGGCGCTCGACAACATCGCACTGATTCCGCTGTATCAACGCCATTACGGTGCAGCCGAATCGACCTGGCAGGCTCAGGCCATGCTGGATCGCCTGGGACATGCCGGGATCGCGCTGCTGCGCGATCCCGACATGACGCCGGCGCAGCGTTTCGTCACCCAGCTGGCGCGCGCGCTTATCCTGAAGCGCCCACGACTGGTCATCGACCGCCCCGGCGCCATGCTTTACGATGTGCCCTACCCGCGTTTTATCCGCCAGTTGGCGGCGCAGGCCGACATCGTCGGCACGTGGGAAATTTATGACTTCAGCTGGAACCAGACGCTTTATTCAGAATGAATACACTGCATTTCAAGGTAGGGCTGTTTACGCTGACCACGCTGTTGCTGGGAGCGGCGTTCATGGCGTATCTGCTGCATGCACGTGGTTATTTCGAGAAGACGTATCACCTGCAGCTCGCTGCAGCCAGCGCCGATGGGGTGACACCGGGCGTTCCGCTGGTTTTTTCCGGCATCGAGATCGGCAGCGTCACCTCGCTGGGGTTAAACGATGGTGGCGGCATCGTCATTCAACTTGAATTGCCGGAACGCAATGCCAGATGGCTCAGGCTGGACAGCATCTACACGCTGGACAAACCTTTTGTCGGCAGCGCCAGAATCAGCGTCGACTCCGGCAATCTCAGCGGCTCCACGCTGCCCGAAAATTCCACCATGCTGCTGCTCACGCCGGACATCAGCAAGGAAATCCCGCTGCTGGTCGAACGGGTCAAAGCGATCCTCGCCAACGTCGAACACCTCACCCGCCAGGATGGTGAAATGAACGCCACACTCGCTAATATGAAGACAGTGACCGGCCGCATGACCGGCGAATATGGCATGCTCGAAGGCGTGCTTGGCAGCCCGGAAAAAGCCCGCTTGGTGACCGACACGCTCGCTCAAACCCGTGCGCTGGTCACACGGCTCGATGGTCTGGCGGGCAAAACCGATCAGTGGCTGTTTGCACAGAACGGTGTAGCCGACAGCACCCGCGAATCGCTGGCGCAGGTGCGGCTGATACTCAACGATGCGCAGTCCAGCCTGAAAAAGGCCGATGCGCTGATGACCAACGCGGTGGCGATTTCCGCCGACGTCAGGGCGGGCACACAGGACCTCGCCCAACTGCGCGCGGAGATCGACGATGCAGTGAGCAAGGCGAATGCCATGGTCAACAAGATCAACAATAAATGGCCGTTCGCGCGCGATCCCGAGGTGAAGCTGCCATGAAATCCCTGCTTGCCATTGCCGGCCTGATCCTGCTCAGCGCCTGCGGCAGCGGTGGCCCCCCCCCACCCGACTGGAAGACCGATGCGGCTGATCACATCGAACGCTATCAAAAGCATGCGCTGCTGGGTGAAAACACCCTGGCCGAGCGTTACTTCCAGCAGGCGATTACCGCCACCGGCGGCGCCGGGCGCGTGGCCGATACCGCACGACTATGGCTGGTGCGCTGTGCCACCCGCCGCGCCATGCTGATCGACGACCCCTGCACCGAGTATGTTGAATTGGCCAAAATCGAACCCAATGCGGCGGATCACGCGTATTACCAGTTTCTGACCCTGCACTGGGAGGCAACCGATATCGCTTTGTTGCCACAACAGCACCGGGAGTGGGTGAGCGCCTCAGCCGGGACACGACGCACCCTGCTGGCCCAGATGGACGATCCGCTGGCCCGTCTGCTCGACGCCAGTTTGCTGGTGATGCGTCAGGAAGCGGACGCTGCCACGCTGACACTGGCGACCGAAACCGCCTCAGCCCAAGGCTGGCGACAACCCCTGCTGACCTACCTGAAATTGCAGGCCAAACAGGCGGAAACCCAGAACAACGCAGCCGAACTGGCGCGGCTCACACGACGCATTCAACTGGTCGAACAGAGCACCATGCCAGGCCATAAATAAAACTCCACGCCTCATAAATAAACAATTTCGGCTGCCGAAAAAATGTCGGTCGCATTGACAAGCCAACACAGCATGGTTACCGTGCAGCCTCGAAGAATTTCTTCGTCACACACTACCAAGCTGTAACCCGATATTTATAGGAGGAGGTACCCATGAAGTACACGTCAATCGCCCTGGCCGCCCTGGCCGTTTTCGCAACGGCTGCCCACGCCGCAACCCCCATGATGTCCGCCGAGTGGACCGCTGAGGCTTGTACTGCATGGAACCAGGACCCCACCCTGACTGACGGCCTGACCAAAGGCTGGATCCAGAACGACGGCGGGCGCGGCTACAAGATCATTCACTTGTATCGCACCGACTGCGGTGAAGCCACCCAAACCGAGATGAAAATTGTTCCCAAGGATGGCAAGGCCATCTGCGAATACGGCGGTGCTTTACGCACCCCCAATGCCGAGATGAAATACGCATCCGATTACCAGATGCACGCCACCACCGAACACTGGACCGAAATGGGTGCGGGCGAGTACGGTCCGATGAAGGCCATGATGTTCGGCAAGCTCAAGTTTGTCGGCCCCAAAGTGGAAGCGATGAAAGTGATGGGTCCGTTCGAGACCTTCCTCAAGCTGCCGGGCAAGATTCCGGGCGACAAGGCCTGCCCCGCCAAGTAAGTTCGCGGGCAGCACAAAAAAGCCGGGAATATATCCCGGCTTTTTTTCGTCAGCAATTTACATCGCGCTGAACCGTGCGGCGCTAATGAACCGTTCCGGTTTGTACATCCAGCGGGCGACCGTTGCGGATTTCTTCGGGCGTCGCATCGCGGATGTCCATCACATTCACCAAACACGTCACACTCTGCCCGGCCAGTGACGGATTGCCGTCCAAGGTGAGTTGGCCATCCTGAATCGAGGTGACATAAAAAACCTTGGTTTCGCCCGACTCGTTCTCGAACATGACTTCAGCCCCAACCCGGCGAAATTCGGGCGGCACGTTTTCAACGTCGTCCACAAATACCAGGCTCTCGTCGCGCACCCCGTAGCCTTCTTCGGGCGTCAGCTTGATTTCAATCCGGTCACCCACCTTGCGGCCCGCTACGGCTGATTCGATTGCCGGCAGGATGCCGCTGTTGGCGCCCTGCACATAACCAACCGGGATATCGTACTGCTCGACGACCATGCCGCGCTGATCCAGAATGGAATAGGTAATGTATACAAGTTTATGCTGTGTCACGGTGACCATGCTGACTTATCCTAAGCTTCGAAGAAGGCGCTGCGCCATTGTCTGATCGAATCCTGCGCAGCCCGCTTATGATACCTTCGAAGACCAACCCTGACACCGGCTCGTTCATGAAACCGCTCAAACAACTGCCCGCCTGGAAAGCCCTGGAACAACACTTCAAGACCCTGCGCACGTTTGACATGCGCACGGCGTTCCGCGACGACGCTCATCGCTTCGATCAACTCTCCTTGCGATGCGGCAATCTGCTGCTCGACTACTCGAAAAACCGTGTCACGCCCGAAACCATGCAGCTCCTGATGCAACTGGCGCACGAATCGGAACTGGAGAGCATGCGCAATGCCATGTTCAGCGGCGAACGCATCAATTTCACCGAGCAACGCGCCGTGCTGCACACCGCCTTGCGCGCACCGGTGCGCCCTCCGCTGATGGTGGAAGGGGTGGATGTCGAGCGCGAGGTCGCGGCGGTGCTCAAGCGGATGCAGCGCTTCGTCGAGTCGATCCACAACGGCAGTTGGAGGGGCCACACCGGCAAGCCGGTCCGCGACGTGGTGAACATCGGCATCGGCGGCTCCGATCTCGGTCCTGCGATGGTGTGCGCCGCGCTCGATCATTACGCGCTGGAAAGCGTGCGGGTGCATTTCGTCTCCAACCTCGATCCCGCACACCTCGCCAGCACACTCGCACATCTCGACCCCGAGACCACGCTGTTCATCGTCGCCTCGAAAACCTTCACGACGCTGGAAACCCTGGCCAACGCCAATTCGGCCAAAGCCTGGCTGCTGGCCGCGCTGCGCGCACCGGCGGCGGTTGCCCGCCATTTCGTGGCGCT
>Ga0315271_10000828_pt1 | contig 17962 bp, 10 predicted proteins | sample C3_top_MG_FD_204664 | JGI IMG/M metagenome (GOLD analysis project Ga0315271, IMG submission 204664) | Sediment microbial communities from Yellowstone Lake, YNP, Wyoming, USA - C3_top | ecosystem: Environmental > Aquatic > Freshwater > Lake > Sediment | place: USA: Wyoming | collected 2017-08-01
ATAGCCCTCGTCGTCGACGCACAGGCCGTCGGCCTTGCCGGCCGTGCGTTGCAGCTCGATGCCCAGGCGCTGGTCCTCCAGGAGGCCGTGCTCCGGCTCGTACCCGAAACCGCGAATGACGCGGTCTGCCGAGTCGGCGAACCACATCGTGCGGGCATCCGGGCTCCACCCGAGCCCGTTGGAGACCGTCAGCCCACCGAGGACCGGTGTGGCCACAGGGCCTGGATCGAGCCGGTACAGCGTGCCGGTGCCCGGGGACATCTCCCGCTCGATCGTCCCGGCCCATGCGCGCCCCATCGGGTCGCACTTGGCATCGTTGAACCGCAGCTCCGGCCGGTCCGCGAGCACGTCGAGGATCAGGGTCCTGCGTCCGTCCCGGGCGAGGCGGCCGAAGCCCATCGCGTCGGCGAGCAGCCAGCCACCCTCGCGGGCGGGCATCGCGGAGCCGACCGCATGGCCGAGCGCGAACGTGGCACGCTCCTCTCCGGACGCCGAGATGACGGACACGATGCCCGGCAGGATGTCGACCCAGACGAGGCTTCCATCGGTTGCATCCCACAGGGGCGCCTCCCCCAGCTCCGCGTGGGCATCGACGAGCAGCGACGCATCGAGCGTCCGGGGTGTCATCGATGCTGCCTCCGGGTGCGGGCGCCAAAGGCCGCGCGAGCCGGACCCGGAGCCTGGTCAGGCATCCTGGATCGCACGGCCTGCAGCGGGCTCGAAGTCCCGCTCCTCGGTCTCCCACAGGAGCTCGGCGTTGAAGTGCAGCAGGTCTTGCGCGCGCCTCAGGTCGAACGGCGCGGTGCGCCCGGGAAAGGCGCAGCGGCGCGGCACGTCCGGGTGGTAGACGGCAAGCAGCTGCTCCGTCGGGTAGGGCGCGAGCGTGGTCGGCGCGGCCACCGATACCACGTGACAGCCGGGCGGCGGCTCGGTCAGCGCCAGCACGCACGCTCTCGCTGCGTCCCGGGTCTCGAGGTAGGTCCAGAACTCCCGGGCCGCGGTGCCGTACCCCGGATCGATCCTCACCCGCTCGGCCCTGGCCGGAATGCTGTCCGCCATACCCCCCAGGAAGGGCAACCGGAGTGCGACCACGGTCATGCCATGGCGCTTCCACATCAGCTCGGCGCTGAGCTCATCGACCTGCTTGGAGTGCGCATAGGGATCCTCGATCTGGAGCGGGACCTGCTCATCGATCGGCAGATAGGCGGGATGGCGCATTGCCGGTGCGAATGTCAAGCCAAGGACGGAGTAGCTGCTGGAGACCACGGCCTGTCGGACACCCATCCGGCCCGCCTGCTCGAGGACCGTGAAGGTCCCGGTCACGTTGCCACAGAACACAGCCTCAGCCGTGCCCATCATCGGCGCCTTGAGGGCGGCACAGTGGACAACGGCGTCAGCACCCTCGACGGCATCCCGGACAAAGGCGGCGTCCACCATGCTGCCGACGACCACGCGCTCGGCCTCGATATCGCCCTCGCGGTGGAGCATCGCGGTCACGCCGACCCCGAGTCCTCGCAGGTGGTCGACGACCGCCCGTCCCAGGAGGCCGGCCGCACCGGTCACCAGCACGTGCCGGGGGAGCGGGTTGGGGGATGTGTGCATTCGCTTGGCAACCCTATTCCATCGACGAGCGCCACGGCCCCCCTACGGATCGCACCTGCGATCGCGACGGGCACGCAGCCCGATCGCTGACCAGATGGACGGAAGCGCTCTCACGCATGTCTGCACCGAGCGTACGTCGAACTGCAACTTGGCGCAACGAATGAGCGTGGAAATGCCCCCTTGACAGGGGGTAGTACTGTGCGCATGGAAGCGTGAGAGCGCTCCCACACATCCGTCCTGTGGCGAGCGCAGACGGTACGACCGACACACGGAAGTGTGGTCACTCCCGGCCAGTCGTGGCCGATGCAGCCGGCGGGTTCCGGCAAGGACCGGGACGACGATGTCGTCCCCTGGAGGAGGCAGCAGATACACGGCATGCGCAAGCTCATCGTTGTCCTGGCACTCGCCGGACTCAGTGTCGCGGCATGTGGCGGGTCCACCGCCACGCCGGCGCCGACCGCGGCGCCCCCGGCGAGCACCACGCCTGGTCAGAGCACGGCCCCGGCCGAGAGCTCCGCCCCGGCGCTCTCCGGCACGGTCCGGGTCCTGGTCCACCAGAACCCGCCCTTCGTCGACTTCATGAACGCCTACAACACCAAGTTCGAGGCGGCACACCCCGGCGTGAAGGTCGACATGGCCGTCGTGAACGCCAACGACCTCGGCACCAGCACCCAGACCCGCCTGACGGCGAACGACGTCGATGTCATCGACATCTTCTCGTTCAGCAACGGCGTCCAGCCGTACATGAAGAACGTCAACCCGCCCGGCTGGCAGTCGCTGATCGACGCCGGCCTGCTCCTTGACATCTCCGACCAGGCGTTCGTCAAGAACTACGATGCGGCGGCGATCGCCGATGCCGGCACCTACAACGGCAAGGTCTACTCCGTGAACCTGGGTCGCGTGGGCTTCAGCGGGATCTACTACAACAAGGACCTGTTCGCCGCGAACAACGTGGCCGTCCCGACCACGTGGACCGAGCTCGTCGCAGCGTGCAAGACCCTCACCGCCGCGAGCATCCCGTGCATGACCGCAGGAGGCAAGGACGGCTGGCCGATCTTCGTCGGCGCGTATGGCCTGTTCGGCGCCAACTACCCGGACCAGGCACAGCTCGTGCAGGATCTGTGGGAGGGCAAGGTCAAGTACACCGATCAGGCGTTCGTCGACCTGCTCGCCAAGACCCAGATCTACAACCGCGACATGATGGAGTCCGGCGCCGCCGGCCTCGCCGCTGACGCCGCTCCGGGCCGCTTCGCCTCCGGCGCCGTCGCGATGTTCCCCGGCGGAACCTGGTACGGCCCGGCGATCGAAGCCGCAAAGCCCGCCTTCAAGTGGGGCTACATCCCGTTCCCCGGCAGCGACAACGCCGCTGACAACAAGTACATGTTCGGCAAGTACGACCAGGGCTGGGCGATTGCCGCCAACACGCCCAACAAGGACGCGGCCACCGCGTACCTCGCCGAGTTCTCCGACCCGGCGAACTACCAGGCCTTCGTCACCGCCGTCGGCGTCATCCCGACCCAGCCGGGCGCCAAGCTCGATACTGCGATCGGCGCCGAGCTTGCCCCCTACCTCGCCAACTTCCGCCTCGGGTTCGAGCTGGTCTGGGTGGCCCCCAAGGGTGCCGGCCAGTTCGCCTCGCCGATGCAGAACAACATGTTCAAGCCCTTCGGCACCTTCGAGGATCCGGCCGCGGCCGCCACGCAGGCCCAGGCCGATCTCCAGTCGGGGCTTGACGCCGCCAAGTAGCCGTCCCCTCTCTCCTCCTCGTCTGGAGCTCCCGCCACCGGCGGGGGCTCCAGGCAATCCCGCGTTCGGCTGACCTGGAGGATCGGATCCGTGGAATACCACTTCGGGACGGGGCGCTCGAGGGCGGCGCCCTACGTACTCCTCGCGCCTGGAATCCTGCTCTATGTGCTGCTCGCGCTGGGCCCCTCGCTCGCGACGGCGGTCTACTCCTTCACCGATGCCACCGGGCTCCCCAACTCGCCAGTCCACTTCCTGGGCCTCGAGAACTACCGGGAGTTCCTCACCCTAGGGGCGGCGTCGAAGGAGAACCTGGCGGCGCTGGGCCGGACGTTCATCTTCTCGATCGCCGTGACGGTGGTCCAGTTCACGCTCGGCCTCCTGGTCGCGGTGCTGCTCAACCAGAAGCTCCGGGGGACAACCTTCTTCCGGGTCCTGTTCTTCCTCCCGGTGATCCTGGGGGTCACGATCCAGGGCCTCATCTGGTCCCTGTTCCTCTACCCGCTGGGCGGCCCGCTCCAGGGCTTCCTGGGCCTGTTCGGGCTCCACCCCGATTTCCTTGGCGGGCAGCCGGCCGAGGCCTTCGCGTGGGTCATCGTCGTGCAGATCTGGTCCAACCTGGGGATGACGATGGTCATCTTCCTAGCGGGCCTGGCCACGATTCCCAACGAGACCTACGAGGCGGCGAGGATCGACGGCGCGAGCCGCTGGCAGGTCTTCCGTGACGTCACCTGGCCGCTCCTCACGCCCGCCGTCAACACCAACCTTGTCCTCACGATCATCGGCTCGCTCCAGGCGTGGCAGCTGTTCCTGGTCCTGACCGGCTATCGGGCGGGGACCCAGGTCATGGGCTACCTCGTCTACGCGACGGCCTTCGGCCAGACGTCGGGGACCACGTCGGGGAACACGTTCCGGCAGGGGTACGGCGCGGCCGCCGCTATCGTGCTGTTCGTCGTGGTGCTCGCCGTCGGGCTCACGACCCAGTTCCTGCTGCGGCGGAGAGAGGCACGGTTGCTGGGATGAGCGCGACTCTGATGCCCCGTTCCCGGCGGCGGCGACTCGACCCGGGCCGGATGGTTGCCTACGTGTTCCTGATCGTGATGGCCATCATCTACATCGCCCCGATGGTGATGCTGGTGCTGACGTCGGTGAAGACCCTTCCCGACTTCAACAAGAGTCCGGTCGCGCTGCCGACCGAGTTCGCCTGGAGCAACTTCACAGAGGCGTGGAACAAGGCCAACTTCCCGCGCTACCTGCTCAACACCATCGTCTACACGGTGGTCTCCGCCACCATCTTCGTGATCACCGGGACGTTCCTCTCGGTCGCGATCGCACGCCGCTTCGTGCGGGGCGGCGGGCTCATGTTCACGCTGTTCCTGATCGCGTTGTTCCTGCCCCCGGCGATGATCCCGCAGTTCCAGCTGATCCTTCGCCTCGGGCTGTACAACAACCCGATCGGCTACGTGATGCTGTTCCTGGTCAACCCGATCGGGATCGTGATCCTTGTCAACTACATCCGCACGATCCCGATCGAGCTGGATGAAGCCGCCGCCATCGAGGGATGCGGCTACGTCCGCTACGTGATCCAGATCGTCCTCCCCCTCGCCAAGCCGGCCATCGCGACGGTCGCCGTGCTGCACGCCATCGGCGTGTGGAACGAGCTGGTGCTGGCGACCATCTACCTGACCAAGGCCGATTACTACCCGATCACGCGGGGCCTGATCGTGTTCAACGGCGTGTACGGCAGCAACTGGCCCGTGATCGCCGCGGCCGTGCTGATGATCGCCGCGCCGATGGCGATCTTCTTCGTCTTCATGCAGCGCTACATCATCGGTGGTGTCACTGCCGGAGCGGTGAAGGGCTGATGTCGTCCAATGGACGTCCCGGGCGCGAGCCCGGCGCGCATGCGACGATCGAGGACGTCGCGCGGCTCGCCGGTGTCTCGCGCGCCACGGCGTCCCGGGTGGCGAACAACAGCCCCAAGGTGAGCCCCGAGGCGAGGGCGGCCGTCACGGCCGCCGTCGCGAAGCTCGGCTACGTGCCGAACCGTGCGGCCCGCAGCCTCATGACCCGGCGCAGCGATTCCATCGGCGTGGTGATCGTTGAGCCCGCAGGCAGCCTGTTCGCTGATCCGTTCTTCGGGCGCCTGCTCGTCGGGATCAGCGAGGCGCTGGCCGCCCGTGACATCCAGCTGGTGCTCCTGATGGCGCAGACGGCCCGCGAGGAGGAACGCGTCGAGCGGTACCTCGAGGCGGGCCACGTCGACGGCGCCATCCTCGTCGGCCCGCACGGCAACGACCCACTGCCCGGACGCCTGGAGCGAAGCGGGGTGCCGATCGTCCTGTCCGGGCGCCAGCTGGGCGACGGCACCGTCAGCCACGTGGACAGCGACAATCGCGGCGGCGCCCGGATGGCCGTCGAGCACCTCGTCAGACGAGGTCGGCGATCGATCGCGACCATCCACGGGATGCTCGACATGTCGTCGGGCATCGACCGTCGCCAGGGGTACCGCGACGCCCTCCACGAGGCGGGCATGACCCAGGACCCCGGGCTCGAGGCGGCCGGCAACTACCATCCGGTGACGGCGGCTGATGCGTTGCGGGAGCTGCTTGAGCGGCGACCGAGGATCGACGCGGTGTTCGCCGCCTCGGACTCGATGGCGGCCGCAGCCATCCGGGTGCTCCAGGAGAGCGGTCGGCGTGTTCCCGAGGACGTCGCCGTGGTCGGCTTCGACGACTCGCCCGTGGCATTGACGACCCGGCCCGAGCTGTCGACGGTGCGCCAGCCCATCGAGGTCATGGGCCGCGAGATGGCACGCCTGCTGCTCCACCGGATCGAGCACCCGGGCGAGGCGCCGAGTCAGGTCGTCTTCGCCACGGACCTCGTGGTGCGCGAGTCGAGCGGGGGAGCGTGAGAGCTTCCGGACCTGTGCCCCCGAGGCATTCGATCCCGGATGTCGCCTGGGCACAGGCCATCGGCATGCCTCCGCGGGAGGCCGGGCGCACGCGGGTGACGCATGAGGCCCACATCGACGACGGGCCGTGGGGCGGCGTGCCGGTCGGCGGGTTGGGATCGGGCAGCATCGGCCGCACGCCAAGGGGCGACTTTGCGCGGTGGCATCTCGAGACGGGCGCCCACCACTTCGAGTCCATCCCGGCCTGCCAGTTCTCCGTGTTCACCTCCGGTCCCGGGGCGTCCTCGGCCCATGTGCTGAGCACCACCAGGCCCGACACGCTGCCAACGTGGGCCTGGGACCTCCCGGCCGGGGCCGGCACGTATCGGGCCCTGTTCCCGAACGCATGGTTCGAGTACGACTGGCAGTCCCTGGGGGTGCGCCTGACCCAGCGCCAGCTGTCGCCGGTCATTCCCGGCAACGACCGCGAGAGCAGCTATCCGGTCGGCGTGTTCGAGTGGACCGTGGAGAACCCCGGCGCGGACCGGGTCGTGGTCGGGCTCATGTTCACCTGGCAGAACCTCGTCGGCCGCTGGGCTGGGAGCGACCGGGCGGGTGGCCACCGCAATGTGACGTTTCGCGGGGACGCCGCCTCGGGTGTGATGCTGCACGGACCGGATGCGGCCCTGGGCGCGCCGTGGAGCGGCACGTTTGCCATTGCCGCCGCCGCGGCGCCCGGCCTCCGGCTCAGCACCCGCAACCGGTTCGACGCCGACGATGGCGCCGACGTCTGGGCCGACTTCGCCGCAGACGGATGCCTTGATGACGTGGACGACCCGACGTCGAGCCGTCCCGGCGAGGCGATCGGGGCGGCGCTCGCGGCCTCCTTCGTGCTTGAGCCCGGCGAGACCCGCGCACTGGCGTTCTCGCTTGCCTGGGACTTCCCGGTCGTGGAGTTCGGGTCAGGGCGTCGCTGGCACCGCCGGTACACCAGGTTCTTCGGCACAGAAGGCACGGCCGCGTCGGCCATCGCCATCGAGGCGCTCACGCACCGCGCCGAGTGGCAGGCCGCCATCGACACGTGGCATGCCGGCGTGCTCCAGGCTCCCGGTCGCCCGGACTGGTATCGGGCCGCCCTGTGCAACGAGCTGTACTACCTCGTTGACGGGGGCACGTTCTGGGCGGACCGCGACGCGGACGGGGTGCCCAGGGCGGGTTCCGGCCCCTTCGGCCTGCTCGAGTGCTTCGACTACCCGTTCTACAACACGCTCGACGTCTACTTCTACGCCTCGTTCGCGCTGGTCCACCTGTGGCCGGACCTTGCGAAGCGGGTGATCCGTGACTTCGTGGCGACGGTGGACGTGGCGGATCCAGAGGTGGTGCCCGTGTGGGCGACGGGCGGGAAGGCGGTCCGCAAGGTCGCCGGTGCCCTGCCGCATGACGTGGGCGGTCCGCTGGAAGACCCGTTCCTCACGCTCAACACCTACCACCTCCAGGACCCGAACATCTGGAAGGACCTCAACCCGAAGTTCGTGCTGCTGGTGTGGCAGGCGGTGACACTCCTCGGCGACGAGGCGCTGGTCACCGAGGCCTGGCCGGCCGTGGTGCGGGCTCTCCGCTACGTGGCGGGGTTCGACCGCGACGGCGACGGCCTGCCCGAGCACGACGGCGTGCCCGACCAGACGTATGACACCTGGCCCATGCGCGGGCCGAGCGCATATGGCGGCTCGCTCTGGCTGGCGGCGCTCCGGGCCGGCATCGCGCTTGGCGAGCGGGCAGGGGATGAGGCGACGGTCTCGTGGCTGCGCGAGACCAGCGGGCGTGCTGAGGCCGCCTTCGAGGCGCGGCTCTGGACTGGGGACGGCTACCGGTATGACGCGGGCGGCGGTCCGACCTCCGAATCGATCATGGCGGACCAGCTGGCCGGCCAGTGGTGGGCGGATGCAACGGGCCTTGGCGGGATCGCCCCGGTCGCGCACGTCGACACGGCACTCCGGACGACCTTCGAGCGGAACGTCCTGGGGTTCGGCGACGGCTGGATGGGAGCCGTGAACGGCACCCGCCCGGACGGGACCGTGGACGAGTCCAGCGAGCAGTCGCAGGAGGTATGGGTCGGGACCACCTGGGCACTCGCCGCGTTCATGCTCGGCCGCGGTCTCCTGGCGGAGGCGTGGCAGACCGCCGAAGGTGCGGAACGCGTCATCGAGCGGCGCGGCTACCGCTTCCGGACACCCGAGGCCTACGACGTGGACGGCAACTTCCGCGCGTCGATGTACCTGCGCCCGCTGGCCATCTGGGCCATCGAGCACGCGCTTCGAGGCAATCGTGCGTGAGTCATTCCTCGTCTCCAGGCTCCTCCTGGCGTCGTTGCTGGTCGCCGTCGTGAGCGGCTGCGGCTCGCCTGGCGCCAGCCCGGACCCGGCGGGGACCAACACCCCGGATGCCACCCCGGCGCCCGTGGTCACCCCGCCGCCGGCGAGCACGCCCGCGCCGACCGCCGAGCCGACCGCTGCGCCGACCGCCCCGCCGACCGCCCCGGCGAGCATCGACCCGGCTGCGTGGGAGCTTGCCTGGAGCGACGAGTTCGAGGGGCCGGCCGGCACGCCCCCGGACCCTGCCACCTGGGCCCACGACCTTGGTGATGGCAGCGCCCTGGGGCTCCAGGGTTGGGGCAACCAGGAGCGCCAGTCCTACACGGCCAGCACCGCCAACGCAGCGACCGATGGCAAGGGGAACCTCCTGATCAAGGTCCTGCCCGCCGACGGGTCGCTGACGTGCTGGTACGGCCCGTGCGAGCACACGTCCGCGCGACTGACGACCCGGGGACGCTTCGAGGTCCAGTACGGCCGCCTTGAGGCGCGCATCAAGGTCCCCGGCGACTTCGGTCTGTGGCCGGCCTTCTGGCTGCTCGGCACGGACATCGCAACGACGCCTTGGCCGGCGTGCGGCGAGATCGACGTCATGGAATTCGTCGGGCGCCGTCCCACGGAGTTCACGGGCACGATCCACGGCCCGGGCTACTCCGGCAGCAGCAGCTTCGGGGCCAGCCTCGATCTCGGCAAGCCGGTCGGTGACGATTTCCACGTGTTCGCCATCGACTGGAGTCCCGGGCGGATCGCGTGGTATGTCGACGGGGTCAAGTACCACGAGGCGAGCCCGGCGGACGTCGCCCCCAACGCCTGGGTCTTCGACCACCCCTTCTACATGACCCTCAATGTCGCCGTCGGCGGGAACCTCGGCGGACCCGTTCCGCCGACGACGAGATTCCCCAACCCGATGACCGTCGACTACATCCGCCTGTACAAGGCGGCCGTACCGTGACCCGGATGCGGCGCCGGACACCGGCAGAACTTCGAGAGGCAACGCAGAGCTCCAGGAGGTCCGGATGACACCGCGCACGATGCGTTCACTGCTGGTCGCGAGCCTGATGGGCGCCGTCCTCGGAGCGGGCCTCGTTCCGTCCGCAGGCCCGGTGCGGGCCGCGGCGCCGCAGGTCGTCGACGACTTCGAGGCCGGACTGCCCGCGGGCGTGGATGGCGACGGCGTCCCGATCGGGTTCACCACCTTCAACGACCCCAACAGCTCCGTGGCGATCTCCACCACGACGGCGTCCCCGGCCGATACGGTGCCGAATGCTCCCGCGGGCAACCACGCCCTGAAGGTGGACGTCAACGTCGTCTCGTACGCAGGCTTCGCCCACGCCTTCGAGAACGGCCCCCGAGACACCTGGATCAGCCAGGACTGGAGCGCCTTCGAGGGGATCGCCTTCTGGCTCCATGGCAGCAACAGCGGCACGACGCTGTTCGTGGACGTCCTCGACAACCGCAATCCCGGGTCGACGAAGGACGACGCCGAGCGCTGGTCCACGGACCTCAAGGACGACTTCACTGGCTGGAAGAAGATCGAGATCCCATTCGCGAGCCTCCATCGCAAGGAGATCGGCAACGGGGCCCCGAACGATGGCCTCGGCCTGACCGAGGTGCACGGCTGGGCCCTGGGCGCGATCACGACGCCCAGCCCGCAGACGTACTACGTCGATGACGCTTCGGTGTATGGCGTGGCGCCGGTCCGCCCGCTCACCGTCGGGTTCAGCACGCTTGGCTACAGCGTGACCGAGGGCGCCACGGCGAAGGTCACCGCCAAGCTCAGCAAGCCGTCGAGCGATCCGGTGACCGTGCACTACGCCAGCACGATCGGGACGGCGATCGCCGGCCGCGACTACACCTCGTTCAGCGGCACGCTTACCTTCGCGCCCAACGTGACCCAGCAGTCGTTCAACGTCGTGACCGTCGATGACGCCAAGCACCAGGGGTCACGCGCCGTCCAGGTCGAGCTCTCGGCCCCCACCGGCGGGGCGGCGATCGGCCTTCCGCCCATCGCCAGCGTGACCATCAAGGACAACGAGACCTACGACGCGACCCTGATCGACGACTTCGAGACCTTCCCGATCCGCTGGTCGCCCGACAGGAAGACGGCCCTGACCAACCCCGAGATCGCCTCGGGAAGCCCGCTGGCCGTTCCCGGCCAGGGTGCCTACGAGCACGTCCTGCAGGTCGGCCCGAAGAGCGGCGTGGGCGCCCTGGCGTTCGGCCGCCCGTTCGCGACCGGCCAGGACTGGAGCAACGCCGGTGGACTCGACTTCTGGTACCTCGGCCAGCGGAGCGGCAAGAAGGTCCAGGTCAGCCTGACCAACGACCAGGCCCCGGCCACCGCCCCGTCGCAGTGGGGGCTGGTCTGGAGCGACGAGTTCAACGGCGCCTCGGGCACCGCTCCGAACCCGGGCACGTGGGGCCGCGAGATCGGTGACGGGACCATCTACGGGATCCCGGGCTGGGGCAACGACGAGCTCGAGTACTACACCGCCGGCACGGCCAACGCCGCGATCGACGGCAGCGGGCACCTCGTGATCACCACCAAGGCGGCCGACGGCACGCAATCCTGCTACTACGGCCCCTGCCAGTACACCTCGGCGCGGCTGCTCACCAAGAACCGTTTCGAGGTCGCCTACGGCCGCGTCGAGGCGCGGGTGAAGGTCGCCAGGGGGGCCGGACTGTGGCCCGCATTCTGGATGCTCGGCACCGACATCGACCAGGTCGACTGGCCGCAGGCCGGCGAGATCGACGTCATGGAGAGCGTGGGGCGCCTGCCGGACCAGGTCTTCGGCACACTGCACGGCCCGGGATACTCGGGCGGCCAGAGCTATGGCAAGAGCCTCGATCTCGGCGCCCCGGTCGCCAATGCCTTCCACACGTTCGCGGTCGAGTGGCAGCCGGACCGGATCACGTGGCTGCTCGACGGCAGCCCGTACTTCACGGCCACGCCCGGCGACGCCTTCCTCCAGGGCAAGCAGTGGGTGTTCAACCACCCCTTCTACATGCTGCTCAACGTGGCCGTCGGCGGGAACTTCGGGGGCGCCGTCGGCGCCGAGACGACGTTCCCGCAGCGGACCCAGGTCGACTACGTGCGCCTCTACCAGGCGGCACCGAGCCCGCAGACCTTCGGGGCCTCGTTCCGCGACGACTTCAGCGGCTGGCGCAAGGTGACCCTCCCGTTCTCTGCGTTCCGCGCCGAGGACGGTTCGGTGCCGGACCTCACCCGTGTCACATCCGTCAACCTCCAGCTGCCCGGCGGCCTGCGGTCGCCGGCCCGGCTGGACCAGCTGCGCCTCACCTGCCCGAGCGCCGTCACGGTGACCACGGCGGCCGACAGCGGTCCGGGGTCCCTGCGCAAGGCCATCGCAGGCGTGTGCACGGGCGGCTCCGTCGCCTTCGATCCGGTGCTCGCCGGCCAGACGATCACCCTCGCGTCCGGGCCGATCACGCTGGCCCGCAATGTGAGCATCGACGCCTCGGCGGCCCCGGGAGTCACCCTCAGCGGCAACCATGCCAGTCGGGTGCTGGTCGTCGAAGCGGGCGTCACGGCCGGTGTCACCGGCCTCACCCTCGCCGACGGCTACGGCTTCCAGCTGGCCGGTGGCGTGCTCAACAACGGGACGCTCACCCTGGACCACGCCGCCGTCCGCAACAACGCGATGAGCACCAGCGCAGGCGAGTTCTGGCAGGGTGGCGGTGGGATCTACAACGGCGATGGCGCGACCCTGAGCCTCGTCGACAGCACGGTTGCCGACAACACCGCCGGGTGGTCCGGTGGCGGCATCTACAGCTTCACCCACACCACCACGACGATCGTGCGCAGCACCATCAGCGGCAACGTCAGCAGCGACGTCGGCGGTGCGATCCGCTCGCTCGGCAACATGACCATCGACACGAGCACGATCAGCGGCAACACCTCCACTGGCTGGCATGGCGGCGCCATCTTCCAGACCGACGGGGACATCACCATCAGCAACTCGACCATTGCCGACAACATCGGCCCGGACTGGGCACCCTCGGCGCTCTTCATCGGCCAGTTCGGCGGTTCCTTCGTGCCCACCCTGACCCTGACCAACTCGATCATCACCGGAAGCCACTGGTACTCGTGCGAGCGGTATGCATCCGGCACGGTGGGCAACGTGGTCTCGGGGGGCCACAACCTGGTGCAGGATGCGACCTGCAACCCGGCGTCCAGCGACATCATCAGTGGTGCCGCAGGGCTCGGGCCGCTCGCCGACAACGGCGGACCGACCCGGACCCGTGCCCTCCTCGCCGGCAGCCCGGCGATCGACGCGGCTGACCCGGCGGCGAGCGCGCCGACCGACCAGCGCGGCGTCGCGCGGCCCCAGGGATCCGGGCCCGACATCGGTGCCTACGAGGTGCAGTAGCGACCCCGGTTGCCCGCGAGGTGGCCAGTCGTCTGGCCACCTCGCGGGTCCGGCCGCATGCATGGCTGTCGGCGCCGACTACGAGTGACATCATCAGGAGTGGAACGCGTGACCATCACAGACCCCGGGATCCACCTCGGGGAAGCCGTCCTTCATCTAGCCGATGCCGCCGTCGGCGGTGGCTTCGCGACGATCGGCGGCGAGCGTTGTGCCCGGATCTCGAACGTGGACGAGATGGCCCCGTTCCTGATGAACATCGTGAGCGACGGCGACCTGTGGCTGTTCGCCGGGTCCAACGGGCCGCTGACGGCGGGCCGGCGGAACGCAGACCTCGCGTTGTTCCCGTACCAGACCGTGGACAAGATCCTTGAGCACGCCGACTCCGCCGGGGCGCTGACCGTGATGCTCGTCAGCCGCGGCGGCCGGACCTCGCTCTGGGAGCCCTGGCGGGACAGCGGGCAGGCGTACGCCATCACGAGGAACCTGTACAAGAGCGTCCTGGGGACGAGCCTCGTGTTCGAGGAGGTCAATCACGACCTCGGGCTCCGGTTTCGCACGACCTTCGCAGGCTGCGACGCGTTCGGGCTCGTGCGCGATGCTGTCGTGGAGAACCTGCTCGAGACGTCCGTCGACATCCGCTACCTCGACGGCTGGCACCACATGATCCCGCCGGGGGTGTCGCAGGAGGTCTACGCCCGCCTGAGCTACCTCGCCGCGGCCTACATGCGTCATGAGCGGGTGCCCGGGACGCCCTTGGCGATCTACACGTTGAACACGGCCATCTCCGATCGTCCTGAGCCGTCCGAATCGCTCCGCGCCGCCGCGGCATGGTCGACCGGTCACGGCGATCCGACCATCCTGCTGAGCGACCGCCAGGTGGACGCATTCCGACAGGGGGCGCCGGTCCGTGCGGAGACCGAGGTTCGAGGCGAGCTGGGCGCCTACCTCGTGGCGGACAGGGTGCACCTCGACGGCGGCGCCAGCCACGGCTGGTCGACGGTCGCCGACACAGGCCTGGAGCACGCAGCGCTCGTGGAGCTGCGGGACCGGCTGGAGGCACCGGGCGGGCTCAGCACCGATCTCCGGTCGGCTGTCGCGGAGAGCCGGGCCGGGATCCTCCGCCGCGTTGCGAGCGGGGATGCGCTGCAGCACACCGCCGACGAGGCCGCGACGGCGCACCACGTGGCAAGCGTGCTGTACAACGCGATGCGAGGGGGGACCTTCGACGGCACCTACGGCGTGTCGATGGCCGACGTCGCCGGGTACCTGCGGAGCCACAATCGCAGCATCTACAAGCGCCACGCCGATTGGCTTGCCGGGCTCCCGGCCTCACTGACCGCCGAGAACCTGCGGCGCGAGGCCGCTCATCGGGGTGATCCTCAACTCTCGAGGCTGTTGCGGACGTACCTGCCCCTCACGTTCAGCCGTCGGCACGGCGACCCGAGCCGGCCCTGGAACAGCTTCAACATCCGCCTGCGCGACGACCGCGGCCGGCCGGTGTATGGCTACGAAGGCAACTGGCGTGACATCTTCCAGAACTGGGAAGCGCTCGGCCGGAGCTACCCCGAGTACCTCGACCAGTTCATCGCCGTGTTCCTCGACGCGAGCACCGCCGACGGCTACAACCCGTACCGGATCACCCGCGACGGCGCTGACTGGGAGGTTCCAGACGAGCGTGATCCCTGGAGCCACATCGGGTACTGGGGTGACCACCAGATCATCTACCTGCAGCGGCTCCTGGAGAGCCGGGAGCGGTGGCAGCCCGGGGCCCTGGCGGCCGGCCTCGGCGAGCTCGGATATGCGTACACGCGGGTGCCGTACCGGATCGCTGCCTTCAGCGACCTCCTGGAGAACCCGCGCGAGTCAATCGTGTTCGACAAGGCGCTCCACCGGGCGCTCATGGGCCGGACTCGCGACGTGGGTGCGGATGGGAAGCTGCTGGCCGACGATGCGGGTGAGGTTCGCCTCGTCTCGCTCTGCGAGAAGCTGCTCGTCCCGTTGCTGACGAAGCTCGCCAGCCTGGTCCCGGATGGCGGAACGTGGCTCAACACACAGCGGCCCGAGTGGAACGACGCCAATAACGCGCTCGCCGGGTGGGGGCTGTCGGTGGTGACCGTGGCCGCCATGCGTCGGTACGTGCAGCTGCTGCTGGAGATCGTGCCCGCCGCGGGGACAGCGCCCGTGTCAGCCGCCGTCGTGCGCTTGACACAGCGCGTGACCGAGATCCTCGGCGAGTTCGGCGACGATGTCGATGACACCGGCAGGCTCGCAGCCATGACCGCCCTCGGCGAGGCCCTCGAGGCGCACCGCACCGCGGTCTATGCGGGTGAGCTCGGCGATCTCGTCCCGATGCCGCTCTCGACCGCCAGGGCGCTCCTCGAGGCGGCGATGGGAGTGGTGGAGCACACAATCCGGGCGAACCGTCGTCCGGACGGCCTCTATCACAGCTACAACGTGCTGCGCGTTGAAGGCGACCGTGCCGCCGTCGATCGACTGGACCTGATGCTTGAGGGCCAGGTTGCCGTCCTCGAGTCGGGAATCCTTGGGGACGCGGAAGCCTTGGGTCTCCTGCGCGCCCTGCGACGCAGCGACCTGTGGCGCGAGGACCTGGGCACGTTCCTGCTCTATCCCGATCGGGAGCTCGTGCCGTTCCTCGAGCGGAACACCCTCGACGGCGTGCCGCCGGCTGGTAGCGAGCGGCTGTTCTCCATGGACCGGCATGGTCGATGGCACTTCGGCGCGGACCTGAGCACGAGTGCTGACGTGGAGGCCGGCCTGCGGGGCATCGGTGTCGATCAGGCGACCCGCGACCTCGTGATGGAACTGTGGCGGACGACATTCGCTCACCGTGCGTTCACGGGTCGCAGCAGCCGGTTCTTCATGTTCGAGGGGCTGGGCAGCGTCTTCTGGCACATGACATCGAAGTTCCTGCTGGCGGTCCAGGCCTCCCACCTTCGAGCTGTCGACCCAGGGGTCGCCGCCGGGTTGGCCACCTTCTACGATGAAGCCCGGGAGGGGCTGGGCTTCCGGAAGACCCCGGAGGTGTTCGGCGCCTTCCCGGTGGATCCGCACTCGCACTCGCCCGCGCATCGTGGGGCGCAGCAGCCAGGGATGACGGGCCAGGCGAAGGAGGACATCCTCATCCGCTTCGGCGAGCTCGGCGTCGAGGCGCGCGACGGCCGCCTCCGTTTCGAACCACGGCTCCTGCGGCGCGAGGAGTTCGTGGACGCCCCGTACCGCTTTACCAGCCTGGACATCGGCGGCACAGAGGTTGTCTGGGACCTGCCCGCTGGGAGCCTGGCGTTCACGTGCTGCCAGGTGCCGGTCTGCTACCGGCTGGGCGACCGCTCCTTCATCCGGCTGGAGCGTTCGGATGGGAGCATCGAGATCGTTGAGGGCACGGAGCTGAGCCGTGAGGTCACCGCGGAGATCGGCGGCCGACGCGGTACATACCGGCGCCTGACCGTTACCGTCCCGGGCACCGCAGGGTGAGCTGACCGGGCCCAGTCGATGCCGCCGTCTCGAGCGTCCGTGGTTGCCAGCCGGACGGAGCCATGGACGGCATCCGCAGCCGGGCCCTCGGTCGGCCGGACCGCCTCTTGGGGCGCGCTCGTCGTTTCCGCATCGGCGAACAGCCTCCGACGGCTGGCCTGGACCCTCGCTCGCATCGCGGCGTCGGGGCCTATGATCCCCTCCGTCACCGTGCCGGTCCGCTCGAGTTCGTGCACGTCGGCCTGCAGGCGGGTGTGCAGATGGCGGGCCGATCGTCGTCAGGCGCGGCATCGGCGGGCCTCCCCGCTTCCGCTCCCCTCCCGGCGCGCCTCGGCCTCGCGGTCGCCGCCTGCAGCACGGTGTTCCCCCTGCTGGCCTGGGTCTCGGGCGTCGCATCGTTTCGGACCGTCGCCCTCGTAGTGGCGCTGCCCGTGCTGCTCGCCCTGCTGGGCGTCACCGCCTGGATGGACCGGACAGGTCGATGGCCGGACACGAGGGCGGCGATCCTTGCGGGCGCGCTCGGCGGGGCGCTCGGCACCCTGGCCTACGACCTTGTCCGCGTGCCGTTCGTCTACCTGCTGGGCCTCCAGCTGCTCGCCCCGATCGACTCCTATGGGGTGCTGCTGACCGGCGCGTCCACCTCGTCCGGGCTCACCGGGTTCGCGGGCTGGATGTACCACTTCGCCAATGGCATCGGCTTCGGCGTGGCGTACGCCGTCATGGCGTCGCGGCGGAGCTGGCGGTGGGGGATCGCCTGGGGGCTGCTTCTCGAATCGGTGGCGGTGTTCAGCCCGTTCGCGGCCCGGTACGGCCTCGTCACTGACGGGACCATCGCCTGGCTGCCGATCGCGCTGGCCTATGGGGCGCACATTCCGTATGGCGCCATCGTGGGCGTGTTCGGCCAGCGCTCGCCGGAGGTGGCCGTCCAGGCTCGCGCCTGGTTCCCGGCCCCGGTCCTGGGTGTCATCGGCGTGATCGCGGTCGTGATCGCCCTGTTCACGCGGCCGCTGGTGCCCGACGCGGACTGGGATCGCGGGACGGCGGTTGCCGACGGACCGAGCGCGATCATCCTCGAGGGCATGTTCGTGCCCGCCTGGCTTCGGGTGCCGGTGGGTGGCTGCGCCACGCTCGAGAACGGCGACGCCACCACGGTGACGCTGTCCACGGGCGCGTCGATCGAGGCCGGGGCGACTGCAACGATCTGCGGTGCGCGACCCGGCACGACACGCGTGCGCGTCAACGACGTGCCGTTTGCCGGCGGCTGGCTCCTGGTGGACCCGACGCTCCCCTGAGCTCGGGCTACTTCGCAGGAGGAGGCTAGCCTCCGTTCCAGTCCGGCGGCCGCTGCGGTGGAGGCGGCGGCGTCTCGTCGTCGGGCGGCCGCTGCGGTGGAGGCGGCGGCGTCTCGTCGTCGGGCGGCCGCTGCGGTGGAGGCGGCGGCGTCTCGTCGTCGGGCGGCCGCTGCGGGGGAG
>Ga0315271_10000829_pt1 | contig 17948 bp, 16 predicted proteins | sample C3_top_MG_FD_204664 | JGI IMG/M metagenome (GOLD analysis project Ga0315271, IMG submission 204664) | Sediment microbial communities from Yellowstone Lake, YNP, Wyoming, USA - C3_top | ecosystem: Environmental > Aquatic > Freshwater > Lake > Sediment | place: USA: Wyoming | collected 2017-08-01
GCGTGAAGTTGCCGAAAGAAGGGAAAGTGTTCATCAGCGTGCGGGAAGATGATAAATCGGGCGCGGTGGAAATCGCCAGTGCGCTGGCGAAACTCGGCTTTGCTATCCTGGCGACGCGTGGCACGGCTGCAGCTATCAGCGCGGCGGGTGTCGCGGTGACGATGGTGAACAAGGTTGCGGAAGGCCGTCCTCACATCGTGGACATGATCAAGAATGGTGAGGTCAGTCTCATCGTCAACACCGTGGACAGCAAGCCTTCCGTGATGCGCGACTCTTATTCAATTCGCCATGCCGCATTGCAGGGGCGAGTGACTTATTACACGACGCTGGCAGGGGCACGTGCTGCTTGCGTCGGGATGCAACATCTGACTGAGTTGCGTGTTTATGATTTACAGGGGCAGCATCAACGCCTAGCTAAATAAACAAAGAAGGCTATCAAACATGAGTAAAGTGCCATTGACCGTATTGGGAGCAGAAAAATTGCGCCAGGAGCTGCATAACCTCAAGACGGTAGAACGTCCGTCGGTGATTGCCGCTATCGCAGAAGCTCGTGCCCAGGGCGATTTGTCTGAAAATGCAGAATATGATGCCGCGAAGGAGCGTCAGTCCTTCGTTGAAGGCAGGATCGTCGAACTGGAATTCAAGCTGGGCAGCGCGCAGATCATTGACCCCAAGACCCTGAATGCCGATGGGCGCTGTGTGTTTGGGTCGACTGTGGTGCTGGAGGACGTGAACAACGGAGACGTGGTCACCTATCAGATTGTCGGGGACGACGAGGCGGACATCAGGCATCGCAAAATCTCTATCAGCTCACCTGTTGCCCGTGCATTGATCGGAAAATCCTGCGGGGATGTCGCCGAAGTGCAGGCGCCGGGTGGGGTGAGGGAATATGAAGTGGTAGAGGTTCAGTACATCTAAAAGACCTCTGCACCACTCCTGCGCTCGCTGATACTGCGTTAAAAATTGGCTCAAAATCCTCATGTACTAAAATGTACATTCCGGTTTTTCGTCAATTTTTGCCTTGTCTCAGCTTCGCTCGCTACGTTGTGCAGAGGTCCTTCAAAGAGTATTGATTAAGGTTAACCGCGATTTCCCAGCTGCTTCTTGGATAGCGGTTTCTTGCCCTTGTGGCGCGGCATTTTCTTGATCTCGATCAAATGCGCATCCGGGTTGGGTTTGTAGACCACCAGAATCTTGCCGATGTGTTGCACAGCAGCAGCGTCCAGTTGGGTGCAGATGGCCGCCAGGATCTCCTCGCGTTGCGGGCGTTCTGTCATGACACGAATCTTGATGAGTTCGTGAGTTTTTAAGGTCTGTGCGATCTCTTTCAGCACTGATTCGGTCAATCCCGCATTGCCTATCATCACGGTCGGACTTAAATCATGGGCGCGGCCTTTCAGGGCGAGGCGTTCGGAAACGGTAAGAGCTAGCATAATGACTTCCAGAAAATTTAGGTGCGGATTCTAAACGATGAAGCCTTCCAAGACCAGCAAACAATGGATGCGAGAGCATGTAAACGATCCTTTTGTGCAGCTTGCACAGAAGGAGGGCTATCGCTCGCGCGCCGCCTACAAGCTGCTGGAGATCGATGCCAAAGACCATTTACTCAAGCCCGGCACAGTGGTGGTGGACCTGGGCGCGACGCCGGGCGGATGGTCGCAAGTCGCTGCAGCAAGGGTGGGCAGGAGCGGCAAGGTGATCGCGCTGGATCTGTTGCCGCTGGATCCATTAGCCGGAGTGGATTTTATCCAAGGTGATTTCCGTGATGAGGGCGTGCTCAAGCAGTTGGAGGAATTTCTGCACGGCAAGCCAGTGGGGCTTGTAATTTCCGATATGGCACCCAATATGTCTGGCGTAGCCTTGGCGGATCAGGCGCGGGCAATGCACCTTGCAGAACTGGCGATGGACTTTGCGCTCGAACACTTGAGGCCGGATGGCAGTTTTCTGGTTAAGGTATTTCAGGGCGTAGGCTTCGAAGACTTTATCAAGCTGATGCGCAGCAGTTTCGCCAAGGTTGTGTCGCGCAAGCCCAAGGCATCGCGTGATCGCAGCAGTGAGGTGTATTTGCTGGGTAGTGGAAAACTTGAGTAATAGGGCAATACATAGTCTAATGGTAATAAGCAGCAGTCGCCAACACCAGTCGCTATTGCAACAATTTATGGGGCGCGTCGTATTAAGGAGTTATTGTGAATAATTTTAAAAGCATTGCAATCTGGATGGTCGTCGCCCTGGTGCTGATGACTGTGTTCAACCAATTTAATACCCGCCAGCAGCAGGCTGTGCAGACGCAGCTGAATTATTCTCAATTCCTTGATGAAGTGAAACAGGGGCATATCACCAAAGTGGTCATCGAGGGGCGAACCCTGAAGGCGACTACTGCCGATGGCAAACATATCACCACTTATGCGCCTAGCGATCTGTGGATGGTTTCCGATCTGTTGAAGAATGGCGTGAGCGTCGAAGCCAAACCGGATGAAGAGCCTTCATTCCTGATGAATATCTTTGTGTCGTGGTTCCCGATGATTTTGCTGATTGGCGTGTGGGTGTTCTTCATGCGTCAGATGCAGGGCGGTGGCAAGGGCGGGGCATTCTCGTTCGGAAAGTCGCGCGCGCGCCAGTTGGATGAAAGCAAGGAACGCTTTACGTTCGCCGATGTTGCGGGTTGCGATGAAGCAAAGGAAGAAGTGTCAGAACTGGTAGATTTTTTGCGTGATCCGGCGAAATTCCAGAATCTTGGTGGGCGCATCCCGCGCGGTGTGTTGCTGGTGGGCAATCCCGGAACCGGCAAGACGCTACTGGCTAAAGCAATTGCCGGAGAAGCCAAAGTACCGTTCTTTTCGATCTCGGGTTCTGATTTTGTGGAAATGTTCGTCGGAGTGGGTGCCGCGCGTGTGCGCGACATGTTCGAGCAAGCCAAGAAGCAGGCGCCTTGCATCGTGTTCATCGACGAGATTGATGCGGTGGGCCGCCAGCGTGGCGCAGGTCTGGGTGGCGGCAATGACGAACGCGAGCAGACATTGAATGCCTTGCTGGTGGAGATGGATGGTTTCGAGGGTGCCAGCGGTGTGATCGTGATCGCCGCGACCAACCGTCCCGATGTGCTTGATTCGGCACTGTTGCGTCCAGGCCGTTTCGATCGCCAGGTAGTTGTCCCCTTGCCGGATATTCGCGGTCGCGAACAGATTCTGATGGTGCATATGCGCAAGGTTCCGGTCGCCCCGGACGTTAAAGCCGATATATTGGCGCGCGGGACACCAGGCATGTCCGGTGCCGATCTGGCAAATCTGGTCAACGAGGCCGCGTTGTTCGCGGCGCGTCGCGGCAAACGTTTCGTCGAGATGGACGATTTCGAATCGGCAAAGGACAAGATCATGATGGGCGCTGAGCGTCGCTCCATGGTCATGCCGGAGGAGGAGCGCCGCAATACTGCTTATCACGAGTCAGGTCATGCGGTAGTAGCCAGACTGCTGCCGAAGACCGATCCGGTACACAAGGTGACCATTATCCCGCGCGGCCGTGCTTTGGGTCTGACCATGCAGTTGCCAGCGGAAGATCGCTACAGTCTGGACAAGAATCGCATACTCGATACTATCGCGGTGTTATTCGGCGGGCGCATTGCCGAAGAGATATTCATGCATCAGATGACCACCGGTGCCTCCAACGATTTCGAGCGTGCCACCGCAATGGCGCGGAGCATGGTGACTCAGTGGGGTATGTCGGATGCGCTCGGTACCATGGTGTACGGCGAAAACGAGGGAGAGGTGTTCCTTGGGCGCTCGGTGACCACCCACAAGAATATTTCCGAAGCGACCATGCAGCAGGTGGATGCAGAGATTCGCCGTATCATCGACCAGCAATACGCGTTGGCGCGTGGCTTGATCGAGGCCAATCGCGACAAGATCGAGGCGATGACCAAGGCTTTGCTGGAATGGGAAACCATCGATGCGGAGCAAATAAACGACATCATGGCAGGTAATCCCCCGCGTCCGCCCAAGCCAACTCAAAGCAGCCAAGCGCCGCAGCCACCCCAAGATCCGGCGCCGACTGCTCCGGCTACTTCCCCCACGCAACCTGCGCAGGGTACCTAAAGGCGGGGCAGTGTTAACGGGGAAGAAGTAAGGGTGAAAACGGTTTTACCCTTGAGCGCAGAAAGCGCGATCCCTTCCCTCTTTTCCCTGCTCATTTCTCCGATGTATCTTCGCTCGTATCTTCACTGCGGCAAATTCAAGCTTGACCTGTCCCGGCCGCTGGTGATGGGCATCGTCAACGTCACACCCGATTCATTCTCCGATGGCGGCCAGCATCTGCCGCGCGAAGCGGCATTGACGCATGCGCATCAACTGATCGCCGAGGGTGCGGATTTGCTCGATATCGGAGGTGAGTCCAGCCGCCCCGGTGCACAACCAGTTGGCGTTCAAGAGGAGCTGGACAGGGTGTTGCCGATCATCGAAGGATTGCGTGACGCGCCTGTGCCAATTTCCATCGATACTTACAAACCAGAAGTGATGGAAGCGGCGATCGCTGCGGGTGTGCAGATGGTTAATGATATTAACGCGCTGCAAGACCCTGCTGCGATGAGCGTCGTTGCTGGCAGCTCGGTTGCGGTGTGTCTGATGCATAAGCGTGGCAACCCGCAAACCATGCAGGCACAGCCCCAATATCTAGATGTCGTGGCTGAAGTCAGTGAGTTTTTGCGCAGACGCATCGCGGCCGCCGCAAAGGCAGGAATTGAACCCAAACGCATCGTGATCGATCCGGGTTTTGGTTTTGGCAAGACCATGGAGCATAATCTCGTTATTCTGCGCGAATTAAACAAGCTGGTTGAGATGGGTATGCCGGTATTGGCGGGGCTCTCGCGTAAGTCCATGTTGGGTACACTGACTGGGCAAGATGTCGGGGACAGGCTGTCGGCCAGCATAGCTGCAGCATTGATTGCGGTACAGCGCGGGGCAAGTATAGTGCGCGTGCATGATGTGCGCGCGACGGTAGATGCACTTAAAGTTTGGAATGCGGTGAAGGGAGAGTCAGCTTGAGCAAAAAATATTTTGGTACTGACGGGATACGCGGGCGGGTAGGTGATCATCCGATCACGCCGCAGTTCGTCATGCACCTGGGTTATGCAGCAGGCAAGGTGTTGGCGAGCATGGCTGAAACGCGAGGCGAACGCACTGGTGTGCTGATCGGCAAGGACACGCGCATCTCTGGCTATATGCTGGAATCGGCGCTGGAAGCTGGTTTGATCGCTGCTGGAATCGATGTTTACTTGGCCGGGCCGGTGCCGACCCCGGCGGTGGCTTATCTGACCCGCGCGTTGCGCTTGCAGGCCGGTATTGTGATCTCTGCATCGCATAATCCTTTCGAGGATAACGGCATCAAGTTTTTCTCTGCTCATGGCACCAAGTTGCCGGATGAAGTCGAACATGCGATCGAGGCGGCATTGGATGAGGAGATGCATACCAACGCCTCTGATGGCTTGGGCAAAGCCAAGCGACTCGATGACGCTGTCGGCCGCTATATCGAATTCTGCAAGAGCACTTTCCCTGCAGAGCTGGATTTGCGCGGCACGAAGATCGTAGTGGACAGCGCGCACGGTGCAACTTATCACATTGCACGCCACGTGTTCCACGAACTCGGTGCGGATGTGGTCGCTATCGGCGCGCAACCAGACGGCAAAAATATCAACGATGGCTATGGCGCGACCTCGCCTGCGAATTTGCAGAAAGCGGTGGTTGAACACAAAGCGGACATAGGCATTGCGCTGGACGGTGACGGCGACCGCCTGATGATGGTGGATAACACAGGAAAGCTTTATGACGGGGACCAGTTGCTGTATGTGATCGCCAAACATCGCCAGGCGCACGGCAAGATGCACGGCGGAGTGGTGGGCACGTTAATGACCAACCTGGCGTTCGAACATGCCATGCAGAAACTGGGCATTCCATTCAAGCGCGCCAAGGTGGGCGACCGCTATGTGATGGAGTTATTGCAGCAACAAGGCTGGCAACTCGGCGGCGAGAATTCCGGACATATAATTTGTCTGGATAAGCACAGTACCGGTGACGGGATCGTCTCGGCGTTGCAAGTGCTCCATGCGTTACGTGCCAATGGAGAGAGCCTCGCCGCAGCGGCCAGCGATCTGAAAATGTATCCGCAAGTGCTGATCAATGTGCGGGTAGCCAAGGGCGTTGATTGCCTTGAGCACAACCAGGTTAAAGCGGCGGTGCTCGATGCTGAAAAGGAGTTGAACGGAAAAGGTCGCGTGTTACTGAGACCTTCCGGTACCGAGCCGTTGCTGCGAGTCATGGTGGAGGGGGAAGAGCAGCGACTGGTAGAGCAATCTGCGCATCGCATCGCCGACGTAGTGCGGAAATTGGCAGCCAGTTTGATGGATTAAATCATGCATCCCATTTTTACTACCTACATGTACGACCTTGCCAGCTTTACAGCAAGTGCTTTATTTGTCATTGTTTACCACCTTTTTCTCCGCCGCAAGGTTAAAAAAGATACGGCATATACGGTTCAGGCAATTAACCAAATTGCACGAACCGCATGGGTGGAAACCATCATGAATGAGAAGAGGGACATACTTGCCGTTCAGACCCTGCGCAATTCGACAATGGCCGCCACCTTTCTCGCTTCCACCGCCGTGTTGATGATCATCGGTATTTTGACTCTCAGCGAAGGTGGCAAGATGGAATCAACCTGGCACGTTCTGAACATTGTTGGTGCGACATACCCCGAACTTTGGCTGATCAAGCTCATTTGTATGCTACTGGATATGTTCGTAGCATTTTTTAGTTTTGCCATGTCAATAAGGGTCTTCAATCATGTCGGATACATGATCAATGTACCTCTTGAGCTCAATCACAAGATGATTTCACCTGCGCACGTTGCGACCCATCTTAACCGGGCTGGCAAGTTCTACAGCATCGGTATGCGCGCTTACTATTTCATGGTGCCGCTGGTGTTCTGGCTATTTGGACCGCACTTCATGTTTGTTGCGACCATAGGACTGCTGATCGTTCTATACCGTATAGATCGCGCCCCTAAAATCTTGGCAGGGTATTACGTTGGTTAGTGGCGCTCGGGAATTTTAATGTTAGGTACCTGTGCAGAGAAATTCAACAATTTATCAGGTTGCCAGTTTTCAATAGCCCACGCCAGAATTTCTTCAATCGTGTTGAGCCGCAACTCGGCGGGTGGTTGCTGACGCAGGAATACCAGCGCGTCGAACAAAGTGGACGCTGCGTTGTTATTCTCGACAGGCTGGGCGAGGGTTTGTTTGCTGAGCTTTTCGCCTTGCATATCCACAGCGACAGGCAAGTGCATATAAGTGGGGGTTGGCAACCCCAATAGCTGTTGCAAATAGATTTGGCGAGGTGTGGAGGCGAGTAGGTCAGCCCCACGCACCACATGCGTGATGCTCTGGAACGAATCGTCCACCACTACTGCCAACTGATAGGCGAACAAGCCATCGGCGCGTTTCACCACAAAGTCGCCGATCTCGCTTTCCAGATGTTGGGTGATGCGACCTTGCAGTGTGTCACTGAAGGTAATGGCCTTGTTGTTGGTGCGTACTCGCCAGACTCTCGCTTCCCTGCCCAGCGGAATTCCCTTGTGGCAAGTTCCCGGATAAATCTGCCCGTCGATGCCATGCAGTGCCGAGTCTGCGATCTCCTTGCGCGTGCAGCCACACGGATATACCGCGCCGAGAACCTGTAATTTCTGCAAAGTCTCTTCATGTGCCGCAGTTCGCAGGCTTTGGTGCAGCACAGGTTCGTCGCTGTGCAGCCCGAAGGTATCCAACGTGCGCAGGATGTCATCTGCCGCACCTGCCACGCAGCGCGGCGCATCGAGGTCTTCCATGCGCATCAGCCAGATACCTCGATGATGTTTTGCGTCAAGATAGCTGCCAACAGCAGCGACGAGCGAGCCGAAATGTAGTGGGCCGGTGGGGGAGGGGGCAAATCTCCCCCGGTAAATGGGATCAAGCTGGAACAGTTTCTTCCTCAAATTCCAGCACTACCTTGCCTTCCTTCACGTCCACGATGACCTTGCCGCCATTTGCCAGTTTGCCGAACAGCAGTTCGTCGGCCAGCGCGGAGCGGATGGTGTCCTGGATCAGGCGCGCCATCGGCCGGGCGCCCATCAGCGGGTCGAAGCCATTTTCTGCGAGGTGATCCTTGAGCGCATCGGTGAATACCGCTTCCACCTTCTTCTCGTGCAGTTGTTCTTCGAGCTGCATCAGGAATTTATCCACCACGCGCAGGATGACTTCCTTGTTCAGCGATGCAAAGGAAACGATTGCATCGAGGCGGTTGCGAAATTCCGGTGTAAAAGTGCGTTTGATGTCTGCCAATTCGTCGCCTGCCGCAGAGGTCTTGGTGAAGCCGATCTGCGCCTTGTTCAGCGTCTCGGCACCTGCGTTGGTGGTCATGATGATCACCACGTTGCGGAAGTCAGCCTTGCGCCCGTTGTTGTCAGTAAGTGTGCCGTGATCCATCACCTGCAGCAGAATGTTGAAAATATCCGGGTGCGCTTTCTCAATCTCGTCGAGCAACAGTACGCAATGCGGCTGCTTGGTGATCGCTTCGGTGAGCAGACCGCCTTGATCGAAGCCGACATAGCCGGGAGGCGCGCCGATCAGGCGTGACACGGCATGGCGTTCCATGTATTCGGACATGTCGAAGCGGTGCAGCGGCATGCCCATGCTGTAGGCCAGCTGACGCGCCACCTCGGTTTTGCCGACGCCGGTCGGGCCGGAGAACAGGAAGCTACCGATGGGTTTTTGTGGATTGCCCAAGCCGCTGCGCGACATCTTAATCGCGCGTGCCAGTATGTCGATGGCCCTGTCCTGGCCGAATACAGTTGCTTTGAGATCGCGATCCAGATTTTTCAGCGTGTTGCGATCATCGTGCGACACGGTGCGTGTAGGGATGCGTGCAATCTTGGCAACGATCTCTTCGATCTCATGTTTGCCCACGATTTTCTTCTGCTTGGACTTCGGCAGGATGCGCTGAGCCGCGCCCGCTTCGTCCAGCACGTCGATGGCCTTGTCAGGTAGATGACGGTCGTTTATGAAGCGCGCGGAAAGCTCGGCAGCGCTGGTGATAGCCGCTGCGCTGAACTTGACACTGTGGTGTTCTTCGAAGCGCGACTTCAGTCCCTTAAGAATTTCGATGGTCTGTTCCACCGAAGGTTCGGGCACATCGATCTTCTGGAAGCGCCGCGACAGCGCGTGATCCTTTTCGAAGATGCCGCGATATTCCTGATAAGTGGTTGCGCCTATGCATTTCAGCTGTCCATTCGATAAGGCGGGTTTGAGCAGGTTGGAGGCGTCCATTGTGCCGCCGGAAGCCGCGCCCGCGCCTATCATGGTGTGGATCTCGTCAATGAATAGAATCGCATTGGGTGCGTCCGCCAATTCTTTCAGCACGGCCTTAAGGCGTTGTTCAAAGTCACCGCGATACTTTGTGCCCGCCAGCAGCGCGCCCATATCGAGCGAGTACACGTGGGCGTTCTTGAGGATATCCGGCACGTTGTCTTCCGTGATGCGCCGCGCCAGACCTTCGGCTATCGCAGTCTTGCCAACACCGGCTTCACCCACCAGCAGCGGGTTGTTCTTGCGGCGGCGGCACAACGTCTGGATCACGCGTTCCAGTTCCACATCGCGACCGATCAGTGGGTCGATCTTGCCAGCCAGGGCTTGAATGTTCAAATCCAGTGTATAGCTCTGTAATGCGCCACCGGCAGCCTGCTCCTGTTCGGATTCAGTTTCACTCTGTGTTTTGGCGGGCAGACTGGCAAGCGTCTTGTCGATGCCGTGGGCGATGAAGTTCACCACATCGAGACGACTGACATTGCGCTGGGTGAGGAAATAGACCGCGTGAGAATCTTTCTCACCGAACAGGGCGACCAGAATATTTGCGCCCGTCACCTCTTTCTTGTTAGTGGATTGCACATGCAGGATGGCGCGCTGGATGACACGCTGAAATCCGATGGTAGGCTGGGTATCCACTTCCTGATCGCCTGGCGTGACCGGGGTATGAGTTGTGATGAAGTCGGTCAGCACCTGGCGCAACTCTTCGATGTTAACGCCGCAGGCGCGTAATACCTGTGCGGCAGAAGCGTTGTCCAGCATAGTGAGCAGCAGATGCTCGACGGTGATGAACTCATGGCGTTTCTGGCGAGCATCGACGAACGCCAGATGCAAACTAACTTCCAATTCTTGTGCAATCATTTTATGACACCTCTAAAAATTCAGACCATGGTTCCGGCACAACTTGAAGGATAGCCTTCACTGCAACTCCGTTGTATTTCAACTGATGTAACTACTAGCCATTCGACTAGGCTGTCAAAAGACGCCTGCCAAGTCGCTGGTTATGTCGTGTTACCTGAAAAAGTATTGCTTGCATACTACACGTCTGCAGTAGGGAGAATCTGAAATTTCGAGTCGTCCTTCAGCTTTCCTCCATACCACATCGTAACGGATGCCCGTGCTGATTTGCAAACTCCGATACCCGAGTGACTTTGGTTTCTGCGACATCACGGGAATATGTCCCGCATACTGCCGAACCTTCGTTATGGACTTTGAGCATGATTTGCAACGCACGTTCACGATCCATCTCAAAAAATTGCTGCAACACTTCAATTACAAATTCCATGGTGGTGTAATCGTCGTTGAACAAAATCACCTTGAACATGCGCGGCGGCTTTGTTTTTGCGCGTTCCGGTGCGAGTACCGTGCTGCTGTGATGTTTGGTTGCCATAATCCTTTTGCGTGTATTTCTTACACTTTCATTGTTACCATATTTGATGATTAATGGCGCTTTTTCAAGCCCAACCGAAAAATATTATACAAACCCCTTGACTATATTAACTAAACCAGAGTAAAAAGCGCGCTGGTGTTTGACTCAAAGTATCTGCAGTACTGGTTTTGCCGTGTGCGATCTTGGATTCAAACAGTTTCGCGGGAGGCTTTCCCGTTTTTTTGTAAGGACGTAATCACATGGCAACTGGTACAGTTAAATGGTTCAACGATGCAAAGGGATTTGGTTTCATCACTCCCGATGATGGTAGCGAAGATCTGTTCGCGCACTTCTCAGCAATCAACATGAGCGGCTTCAAGTCACTCAAAGAAGGCCAGAAGGTCACCTTCGAAGTAGTTCAAGGTCCTAAAGGCAAGCAAGCTTCCAACATCCAGGCTCCTTAATCGGATCTTTAGTTGGTAAAAGTCCGGCACGAAAGTGCCGGACTTTTGTTTTTTGAGCTGGCCGAAAATTCAACCAAGATTCAGCGGCACAAACATTTTCTGTTCGTCGCGCAAGATCAGCAAAGCCAGTCGTTTGCCCTTCCTCTTAACCAGTGAGCGCAGTTTTTCGATGCTGCCGGTTCTTTCCCCGTTGACCGACAAAATTACATCGCCCGTTTGTATTCCCGCACGGGCCGCCGGACCGGCACCCACGCTCTCCACCAGTAAGCCGGTGGCAACATCCGCCTGCTTGCGTTCTTCCGGAGTCAGCGGGCGTACGGTTATACCCAGCTCGGCTTTCCCTTCTCCGCTTGCCTTTCCTTTTTCTCCAGAGACTTTCATCTCGGCAACGCCCATGGAAATATTCTTGATCTTGCCTTTGCGCCATAGCTCGATGTTTACTATAGTTCCCGGCGACAACTCGCTCACCAGTGGAGGCAAATCTGAAGAGCGGCTAATTTCCTTTCCGTTGAATTTCAGGATGACATCACCGGCTTCGATGCCGACTTTTTCTGCAGGACTATTTTTTTCTACTGAGCTGACCAGAGCGCCGGCAGGTTTTTCCAACCCGAATGTGTCGGCCAGTTGTTGATTGACCTCCTGGATCATCACACCAAGACGCCCCCGGCTAACTTTTCCATGGTCGAGTAGCTGCTGCTCCACTTTCATCGCGACATCGATCGGGATGGCAAATGATAAGCCCTGATAACCACCGCTGCGGCTGAATATCTGGGAGTTGATCCCAATCACTTCGCCGTTCAGGTTAAAAAGGGGCCCTCCGGAGTTGCCTGGGTTGACCGCAACATCGGTCTGCAGAAAAGGTACATAACCCTCGTCTGGCAGCGAACGGGATTTTGCGGAGATGATCCCTGCAGTCACCGTGTTTTCGAAACCGAACGGCGAGCCTATCGCGACTACCCACTCGCCGACGCGAGCATTCTGCGGGTCGCCAATCTTCACGGTCGGCAAGTCCTTGGCGTCGATCTTGAGCACTGCGACATCGGAAAGTTTGTCCAAGCCAACCACCTTGGCCTTGAACTCGCGCTTGTCGGTAAGCTTCACGATCACTTCATCTGCCTCTACCACCACATGTGCGTTGGTGAGGATCACCCCGTCTGCGCTGACGATGAAGCCTGAACCCAGACCATGCGTGGGCACGCTGTTTTGCGGTGTGGGAGGTTGGAAGCGGCGGAAGAATTCATAGAGGGGGTCGTTGGGATTAACCTGCGGGAAACCCGGGAAGCCGGAAAATCCTGCCTTGACCGAACCGGATACGCTGATGTTGACTACAGCCGGGCCCTGTTTGCTGGCGATCTCGGCAAAGTCAGGCAGCGTTTTAACAGGCCTTTGTTGCGATTCTGCTACAGACGGGATTACGCTGGGGGTAGCTTTGGCTTCGCTGACGGAAAATGTACCACGGTAGATGTAACCGCCTGCCGCGAACCCTGAAATAACAAAAGCAAAGGAAATATACCTGACAAGTTTAGAAGAATTCATCAATTCCATTTTTTATATTCCTCCAAGGATTTATTAAAAAAGACCGGCATCACTCGCTACCGTGATGACGATTCCTCTTTGTTTTTTATGATCCAGAAAAGTTCCCTGAGGTTATGCACATCACTATGTGCGCAGCGCCATAGCTGATGAATAGAAGAATGCGGCAAGTAAATATCCGAAGCTGGGATAGAATAGCTTCCTGTTTCTGAATACTGGGCACTCCTAATACCTACTAATGAAAGGGCTTTAAACATGTTTAAAAATTATTTGGCCGCTTGTGTTCTCGCTACTTTATCGCTTTCATTTCAAGCTACCAGTAACGCGAATGAAGAAGTGGGAAGGGAAGTATTTATTGCCTCCCCACAAGATGGCGCGACTATCAAGGGCCCTGTAACGGTTCAGTTTGGTATCAAGGGCATGGAACTCGCTCCCGCTGGTACTGATATACCCAACACTGGCCATCATCATTTATTGATAGACGTGGACAAGTTGCCCGAAATGGACAAACCTATTCCAGCTGACGATCATTTCAAGCATTTCGGCAAAGCACAGACTCAAGCCACCCTCGAATTGCCCCCAGGAAAACACACACTGCAACTGTTGCTGGGCGATGGCAAGCACGTACCGCATCAACATGCATTGATGTCGAAAAAAATCACTATTACCGTCGAATAAATTTTCCTTGCCAAGGGGTGGAGTCACAAACAGATATCAATCATCAGAAAATCACAAGGTCTATTAAAGGATCCGGTTGACCTTGAGGGCAGGACGATGATTGGATAAAAAGCCCGCTGATAATCAGCGGGCTTTTCGTTTTGCAGGCAGTGTTACATGTGCTTGATGATTGGGTTGCCGAGTTGATCGACTCAAATGGCGGTCAACGCGGCATTGAACGTAGCGCTGGGCCGCATGGCCTTGGATGTCTTGTCGAAATTCGGATGGTAGTACCCACCCATATTCACTGGCTTGCTTTGGGCTGCGATCAATTCGGCATTGATCTTGGTCTCGTTGTCAGCCAGTGTCTTTGCGAGCGGAGTGAAGCGTGCCTGAATCTCTTTGTCCTTGATCTGTGCGGCGAGTGCCTGCGCCCAATACAGCGCGAGGTAGAAATGACTGCCCCGGTTGTCGATCTCGCCAACTTTTCTGGCTGGTGACTTGTCGTTGTCGAGGATTTTTCCAATCGCCTGATCCAGCGTCTCCGCCAGCACTTGTGCCTTGGCGTTGTTGAAGTTCTGTGCCAGATGCTCCAGCGACACGCCCAGCGCGAGGAACTCGCCCAGCGAATCCCAGCGCAGATAGCCTTCTTCCTGGAACTGCTGTACATGCTTGGGCGCCGAACCGCCTGCGCCGGTCTCGAACAATCCGCCGCCGTTCATCAGCGGGACGATGGAAAGCATCTTGGCGCTGGTATTGAGTTCGAGGATTGGAAAGAGGTCGGTGAGGTAATCGCGTAATACATTTCCGGTGACGGAGATGGTGTCTTTGCCTTGGCGGATTCGCGCCAAAGTAAAACGACATGCGTCCGCCGGTTCCATGATCTGGATGTCAAGTCCGCTGGTGTCGTGCTCCTTGAGATATTTCTCGACCTTTGCGATGACCTGCGCATCGTGCGCGCGATGCTTGTCCAGCCAGAAGATGGCGGGCATGCAGGACAGGCGCGCGCGGGTGACGGCGAGCTTCACCCAGTCCTGGATCGGCGCGTCCTTGGCCTGGCAGGCGCGGAAGATATCGCCCTGTTCGACTTTCTGCTCCAGCAGCACTTTGCCCGACGTATCGACGATGCGCACCACGCCGTCGCCGGCGATCTCGAAGGTCTTGTCGTGCGAACCATATTCCTCGGCCTGCTGCGCCATCAGGCCGACGTTAGGTACTGAGCCCATGGTTCTGGGATCGAGCGCGCCGTTTTTCTTGCAATCCTCTACCGTGGCGACATACACGCCCGCGTAGCAGCGGTCGGGGATCATGGCCAGCGTGTCATAGGGCCTGCCGTCGGCGCCCCACATCTTGCCGCCGTCGCGGATCATCGGCGGCATCGACGCGTCGATGATCACGTCTGATGGCACGTGTAGATTTGTGATGCCCTTGTCGGAATTCACCATCGCCAGCGGGGCTTGGTTGCGGAAGCAGTCGGCGATGTCGGCCACGATGGCGGCGCGCTTGTTCTCCGGCAACGCAAGCACCTTGGCTTCCATGTCGCCGAAGCCGTTGTTGACGTTGACCTTCAGTGATTTGATCAGCGCGCCGTGCTTGTCGAACACCTTCTTGAAGAACACTGAAACAGCATGGCCAAACATGATGGGATCAGATACCTTCATCATGGTGGCCTTGAGGTGCAGCGACAGCAGTACGTCCTCCTTTTTCGCGGCTGCGATCTGTTCAGCGTAGAATTGGCGCAGTGCGCGCCTGCTCATCACGGCGGCGTCGATGATCTCTCCTGCCTTGAGCACGAGCTTGTCCTTGAGCACGGTGACCTTGCCGTCCTTGCCGACGAATTCGATGCGGGTGGTGAATGTTTCCGGTACGGTCACGGATTTTTCGCTGCCGTAGAAATCACCGCTACTCATGTGTGCTACGCGGGTTCTGGAATCGGCAGCCCACTTACCCATCCGGTGCGGATGATTGCGCGCGTATTGTTTGACTGAGGCCGCAGCGCGGCGGTCGGAGTTGCCTTCGCGCAACACCGGGTTGACTGCGCTGCCGAGCACCTTGCCGTAGCGCGCCTTGATTTCTTTTTCGGCATCCGTCTTGGGGTCTTCTGGATAGGCCGGGACTTTGTATCCTTGCGATTGCAATTCCGTGATTGCGGCCTTTAATTGCGGGATCGATGCGCTGACATTGGGCAGCTTGATGATGTTCGCTTCCGGCTTGAGTGTCAGCTCGCCTAGCTCGGTTAGTTGATCAGCAATCTTCTGGCTGGCAGTCAGGTTCTCCGGGAAATTCGCGAGTATCCGTCCTGCCAGGGAAATGTCTCTTGTCTCGACAACTATATCAGCTGCCTTGGTGAAGGCTTGTACGATAGGAAGTAAAGAACAAGTAGCCAGTGCAGGCGCTTCATCAGTCAACGTATATATAATTTTATGTCTTGTCATGTTTTTCTCTTTAGTTTTAACCATGCTTCTTCAATCGTGAAATCATCCGTTAGAAGTGGAAATGGAATCAGGGGTAGTGGAAGCGGTAATATGTGGTTTCGAAAATAAACGTGAATTCCGATGGGACGCATTCTGCTGTTCAACAAACCGTTTGGCGTTATCTGCCAATTCAGTCGCGATGGCCTGCATCCGACGCTGGCGGATTATATCGCGCTTCCCGACTTTTATCCCGCCGGGAGGCTGGACACAGACAGTGAAGGCCTACTGGTGTTGACCGATGACGGCAAACTGCAACACCGCATCACCGATCCTAAACACAAACTGGTCAAGACGTATTGGGTGCAGGTGGAGGGCATTCCTGATGAGGCAGCTCTGGAACAATTGCGATCTGGCGTGAAGTTGCCTGATTTTACAACACAGCCTGCCGAAGCGCGGTTGATCGAGGAGCCAGCCATCTTGTGGCCGCGGGACCCGCCGATACGCACTCGCAAAGCTATTCCGACGAGTTGGCTGGAGTTGACCATATGTGAAGGCAAAAACCGCCAAGTGCGCCGTATGACAGCGGCGGTGGGGTTGCCTACATTACGCTTGATTCGCTACCGTATCGGTGAGTGGAAAGTGGATAATCTGGAGCCGGGGAAGTGGCGACTCGTCGAGCATCAATCGCATTGACAAACCGTGCTGAGACTTTTACCGTATTCGCCATTATCACCAAGAGGATCATCATGGCTTTTTCACGCTTTCTGTTTTTGATTGTGATGCTCTTTTCGCTGGGCTGGTCCGCAAGTGGTCATGCCGCAAGCAAAACGTCGGCATCGATAGTTGGCACCTGGTATGGCGCGCATGGAAAGTCGATCACGTTCAAAAAGGACGGCACCATCAACTACCACGGTAAAAAATACTATTACGCTGTTTCCTCCGGGGGGTTTATCCAGCTCAAAGGAAAAAAAAGTGACTTGACGATTCCCTTCCTGCTTTCCAAAGGCAAACTGACTTTGACGGAAGGTGGAGTAATGACGGTTTATACACGCCACAGGTGAAAGCCTTCGGTTTTGTACTAACCTGATTTTCGCAAATGATCCGGTATCAACGACCTCGCCGGACTGGTTTTGGCGAAAACAAAGCAGGCTGTGGCATGGATTGATGACGCGCCGCTTCAGACATATGTTCCTGATTGGGAGTCTTCTCCGATTGACGCGGGTTACCCGGTGGTTTGCCGTTGTGAGCCTGATGTCCTGGACGTGGTTGCTGCCCTGGGCGAGGCTGCTGCCCGGAACGGGTTTGCCCTTCCTGTAATTGCTGGCTACGTTGTTGAGGGTTGCGCGTCTGTTGAACCCGACTCGGGCCTTGGCCGTCGCGCGGCTGCTGGTTGCGATTGCCGCCCGTCGTGTTGCTATGGCGTCTTTGCCCGTGCTGCGGGCGGGGTGGACGCGGAGCTTCAGCGGGTAGGTTGGCAGGAGGTACGAAGCTGTCAATCGCAACCACCGGTATCTCGCGCTTGATCAATCGCTCGATGCTCTTAAGGAATGGTATTTCTTCCTTGTCCACCAGTGAGATCGCCGCGCCGCTGCTGCCGGCTCGCCCGGTGCGGCCGATGCGGTGCACGTAATCTTCCGGAATATTTGGCAATTCAAAATTCACCACATGCGGCAATTGGTCGATGTCCAGACCGCGTGCGGCGATATCGGTGGCGACCAGCACCGGCAACGAGCCATCCTTGAATTGCGCCAAGGCCTTGGTGCGTGCCGGCTGGCTCTTGTTGCCGTGTATCGCGGCGGCAGGAATGCCATCGGTAATCAGTTTTTCGGTCAACCGGTTCGCGCCGTGTTTGGTGCGGGTGAACACCAGCACTTGCTTCCAGTCGTGGTGCTTGATCAGGTGCGCAAGCAAATAACTTTTCAGCTTTTGTGGAACCAAATGGACACTTTGCGTAATCAGCTCCACCGTGGAGTTGCGGCGCGCCACTTCTACATAGCCCGGGTTGTGCAGCAGCCCGTCGGAAAGCGTCTTGATCTCGTCGGAGAAGGTCGCCGAGAACAACAGGTTCTGGCGCTGCTTGGGCAGCAGCGCGAGGATTTTCTTGATGTCGCGGATGAAGCCCATGTCCAGCA
>Ga0315271_10000831_pt1 | contig 17925 bp, 17 predicted proteins | sample C3_top_MG_FD_204664 | JGI IMG/M metagenome (GOLD analysis project Ga0315271, IMG submission 204664) | Sediment microbial communities from Yellowstone Lake, YNP, Wyoming, USA - C3_top | ecosystem: Environmental > Aquatic > Freshwater > Lake > Sediment | place: USA: Wyoming | collected 2017-08-01
TGGCCATCTGGCTGGAGGCCGACCGCCTGGCGACGCTGCTCGACGCGCTGAGCCAGGAGAACCTGGACAACCAGCGCGCGGTGGTCAAGAACGAAAAGCGCAACAGCTACGACAACCAACCCTACGGCACGTGGCAGGAGAAGCTCCTCGGCCACCTCTACCCGCCGGAGCACCCGTACCACCACCCGACGATCGGGTCGATGGAGGACCTCGACGCGGCGACCGTCGAGGACGTGAGCGCCTTCTTCCGGACCTGGTACGCGCCCAACAACGCGGTGCTCTCGATCGTCGGCGACGTCGATCCGGCCCGGGCGCGGGCCTGGGTGGAGCAGTACTTCGGGCCGATCCCGGCCAACCCGGACATCCCGCCCTTTGCGGTGGACCCGCTGCCCATGACGCTGGGTGGCGAGCGCCGCGAGACGGTCGAGGACCAGGTCCCGCTGCCGCGGATCTACGTCGCCTGGCGTGCGCCCGCGATCAGCGACGAGCGCCTCTACGCCCTCGAGATCGCGGCCCAGGTCCTGGCCGGCGGCAAGGGAAGCCGCCTCCATCGTCGCCTCGTGCGCGAGGGCCGGATCGCCCAGGACGTCACGATCTTCATGCTCCCGTTCGCGTCCGGCCCCTCGGTCTTCATGGGCTGGGCCACCGTCCGGCCCGACGCGACGATCGAGGCCGTCGAGGCGGCGTTCCTCGAAGAGGTCGCGCGCCTCATCGACGAGGACGTCACGGACGACGAGCTGGTCCGGGCGAAGGCCCTGATCGAGACGGACGAGCTCGGGTCGCTCCAGCGGGTCGCCGAGCGCGCCGACCGGCTGAGCATGTTCGCGACCCTCCTCGACGAGCCCGACGAGATCAACCGCCAGCTCGAGCGGTACCTGGCAGTGGACGCGGCGGACGTGCGGGCGGCGTGTGCGGCGCTGCTCGTCGAGCACAATCGGGTCGTCCTCACCTACGTGCCGGCCTCGGGCGCGGCCGTGGAGGAGACCGAGGACGGGGAGGTCGCAGGGCAGGCGGGCGACGATGCCGGCGACGGTCCGGGCGGACCGCTCGCGAACGACACCACGGAGGCAGAGGCATGAGCGCGCTCGATCGGCTCGAGGCGGCCCTCGGCACGCGGCCCGTCCCCGGGACGCCCCGGCCGTTCACCTTCCCGGCCGTCGAACAGGGTCGCCTCTCGGGCGGCCTGCCGGTCCGTTTCATCCATCTCCCGGGTCGACCGCTCGTTACGGCGAGCCTGATCCTGCCGATGGGCGCGGTGGACGAGCCTGCCGAGCTTGGCGGCGTGACAATCCTGGCGGCGCGCTCGCTGACCGAGGGTACGCGGCGCCGCGACGCCCTCGCCCTGGTCGAGGCCGCGGAACGCCTCGGGGCGTCGCTGCGCGCGGAGGCGGGCTGGGACGCCACCGTCGTCGGCGTCGAGGTTCCGGCCGAGCGCCTCGCGCTTGCGCTCGCGCTCCTTGCCGAGGTTGCGCGCGAGCCCGCGTTCCCGCCCCGGGAGGTGGAGCGTCTCCGCGATCAGCGCCTCAATGACCTCCTCCAGGCGAAAGCCGATCCCGCGCGCCGGGCCGACGAGGTCTACCTGGCCACGATCTACGATCCGGCGAGCCCGTATGCCCGCCCGGCCGGCGGACTGCGCGACACGGTGGCCGGCGTCGACGCGGACGTGGTCGGGACGGCCTGGGCTAGCTGGGCCGGCTTCGAGCGCAGCGCCCTCGTCATCGGCGGCGATCTGGCCGGCATCGACCTGCCCGCGATCCTCGAGCCGCTCCTCGGCGATCTCGCCCCGGCTTCGGGCGTGGCGCCGCGTTCAGTGCCGACCGATGCCGGGCGGCTCGATCGTCCGGTCGTCCGGGTGGTGCACCGGGCAGGCTCCGTCCAGTCCGAGCTGCGGGTCGGCCATCGCGGCCTCTCCCGGCGCACGCCGGACTTCCATGCGGTCGCCGTGATGTCCGCGATCCTGGGCGGCCTCTTCAACAGCCGGCTCAACATGAAGCTGCGCGAGGAGAAGGGCTACACCTACGGCGCTGGCGCCGGGTTCGACCTGCGCCGCTTTGCCGGGCCGTTCACCGCCCGGGCCGCGGTCAACACCGACGCGACGGCCCCGGCGCTCGCCGACCTCGTCGCCGAGCTCCGGCGGATGCAGGAGAGCGCGCCGTCCGAGGCCGAGCTGCGGGCTGCCCGCGACTACCTCGTCGGCGTCTTCCCGCTCCGCTTCGAGACGCCCGGTCCGGTGGTCGCGGCCGTCACCGGGATCGTCACCCACGGCCTGCCCGACGACGAGCTGGACCGATATCGTCCTGCGATCGAGGCCGTGACGGCCGACGACGTGCTGGCCGCGGCCCGTGACCATCTCGATCTCGACCGGCTGGGCATCGTGCTCGTCGGCGACGCGGACGCGGTCACCGCGGACGTCGAGGCGCTCGGACTCGGCGAGCTCGAGGTGATCCGGGACGAGGACGCGGGCAGCGGCGAGTAGCGCGGGCAGCGGCGACAAGCGCAGGCAGCGCGAGCAGGTTGTCCGCGGCCTGAAACCTTTGGTGCGGTCGCCGTCTCAGGTGGAGTAGCGGGCCGGTCAGATTGACCGGCGGCGCGGAGTCCGGAGTCCACCGGCCCGCTATTACCACCAGGGAGGGACCTCACCCATGGATCGTTACCGCTCGAACATCGCCCGCAGCGCGGCCGCGGCGGCCGTCGCCGTCTTCCTCGTGGCGGGCGGCGCTTTCGCCGCCAACGCGGTCTTCTCGCCGGCGTCGCCGGATGCGGCGCCCGCGATCAACCTGAGCGCCGACGACTCGACGGCCACCCCCACGTCCGCAGCCACGTTCGCGACCGACGACGCGAACCTCACGGTCGCGGCAACGGTCGAACCCGCCGAGACGGCCGAGCCGAACGAGACGGCCGAGCCGAACGAGACGGCTGAGCCGAAGGAGACTGCCGAGCCTGCCGAGACGGCTGAGCCGAACGAGACTGCCGACGTCGAGAACGAGCAGGGCGACGAGAGCGAGACGGCCAAGCCCGCCGAGCCGGCCAAGCCCTCCGAAACCGCCGAGCCGACGGGCGCGCCCGGAGACGACCGCGGCGGCCACGACGGCGGCAGCGACGACTGACCGACCCGGCATCCACCCAGCCCGTCGAGCGATCACGACCGAGATGGCAACGATGCAATCCGCGAACCTCCTTGCGGCGTATCGTTGCTCCGGGACCATCGAGCGGCGGGCAATTTCCCCTGAGGAGGCGGACCGATCGACAACGCGCGCGATCAGCAGCGGCCCGACGCGAGCCTCCGGGACGACCCGGAGGCTCGTCGCGTCGTCGCGGAGGTCCTCGCCGGCAACGCCGACGCCTTCCGCTTCCTGGTCGAGCGGGAGTCGCGCGCGATCGTGCGGAGCTGCTACCGGATCCTCGGCGACCTCCACGAGGCGGAGGACGCCTCCCAGGAGGCCTTCGTGACTGCGTATCGCGCGCTCGGGACCTGGCGCGGCGAGGGACCTTTCGGGGCCTGGCTCGCCCGCATCGCGACGCGCATCGCCGTGCGCCGGGCCAGCCGCCGCCGCCCAGTCGCATGGATCGACCCGAGCCCGGTCCACGCCGAGGGTGCGGCCGGGGGTCGCGACACGGTGGGCGACGCGGCCCTGGCGACCGCGCTGGGGAGCGCCGCGGATCCTGCCAACCTCGCCGTTCGGGCCGAGCGCGCGGCCGCGATCCGGACCGCCGTGGCGGGGCTCGACGAGCCCTACCGCGAGGTCGTCATCCTGCGCTTCTTCGCCGAGCTCTCCCTTGCGGAGATCGCCATCGAGGCCGACCGACCCCTGGGGACGGTCAAGACGCACCTCCACCGCGGCCTCGCTCGGCTGCGTCGAGCCCTCGAGTCGGAAGGGGGCGCCTGATGGGCCAGCCCTGGAGCCGGCCCGACCGCTTCCGGCCGGACGAGCTCGACGACGCGACCGCGGGCGAGCAGGCCAGCGCGATGGCGACCGCGCGCGAGCTGGAGTGGCTCGCCGCGACCGATGACGTTGCCCCGAGCGCCGGGTTCGCCGACCGGGTGATGTCCGCTGTCGCCGCGGAGCCGACGCCGCGCCCGGTGGCGGCTGCCGCATCGGCGGCTCGTCGTGGCGCGATCCTGGGCGTGGTCGCGGCGTTCGGCGACCTCTGGCGGGTCGCCTGGACCGGCGGGCGCCCGATGGCCGTGCGTGCCCCCGCCATGGCGCTCGTCGTGGTCGCCCTGGTGGCGACGCTCGGCGTCGGGGCCATCGGCGTCGGGGCGCTCGGCGGGCTGGTGGATCGCCCGGGCGAGACGGAATCGCCGACACAGGTGACGAGCCCGAGCCCCGTCGTGGCGTCGCCGAGCCCCTCGCCATCGCCGTCGCCCGCTGCGAGCGAGAGCCCCGCTGCGAGCCAGAGCCCCGACGCCAGCGCGACGCCCGACGCCAGCCCGACGCCCGAGCCGCAGGCGTCCCCCGCGCCGACGCCGAGGGCCAGCGCCACGCCCCGCCCGACCGCCACGCCCCGCCCGACGGCGACGCCCCGCCCGACGGCGACGCCACATCCGAGCGAATCGCCCCACCCCTCCGAGACGCCGGAGCCGGGCAAGACGCCGAGGCCCACCGAGACGCCTGGCGGCTGACCATGGGCCGGGCACGGCGGCAGCGGACCGCGAGCGACCGGCGGCTGCCCACCGCAGCAGCGAGCCCTGCTAGGCTGACGGCGTGATCGTCGTCGTCGGTCTCTCCGCCCTGCGCACGACCCCGGCGGGTGCCGGGGAGGCGGTGGGTGCCGCCCCCCGGATCGCTGCGGCGGCTGCCGCGGACGGCGCGGCGGTGGAGATCGTCACGAAGGTCGGCGAAGACGGGGCGGGGGAGGAGCTGCTCCTGGCCCTCGGGCGCGCCCGGGTGGGTCACCTCGCAGTCCTGCGCGATCCGACCCGACCGACCGTCCTGGCGACGGACGACGGCGGGGCGGCCGACGATGACGTCGACGTCGTCCGAGTCCTGCTTGCCGAGGCGGAGAGCGCGACGGTCCGCGCGTCGGCCGACTCGCCGTCCCGCACGTCGTTTGCGCCGTCGCCTGCGGGGATCCTCGAGCCTGCCGATGTCGCCCTGGGGCTGCGCTACCTGCGCGACTACCTCGTGGTCGTGGCCGTCGAGCCGCTCGCGGACGGAGGAGCCGCCGTGATCGCCGATGCCGCGTCCTTTGCCGATGCCACCCTCGTGGTCGTGACCCAACCCGGTGTGGCCCTCCCCCCGGCCTATGCTGCCGCGACCCTCTTCGAGGCACCCGCCGATGACCCCGACGGGGCCTTCGCCGGTTTGGTCGGGCGGTACGCGGCCGCCCTTGATCGCGGGATCGCCCCGGCCGAGGCCTTCCGCTCCGCGACGAGCGCGGGCGGCTGGGAGGCCGCCGGGGGCTGAGCCGACCCTCGGCGCTGAGCGGCCCCGCGGCGCGGCGCCGGGCGGGGAGGGTCAGAGGATCGGCGCCGACCCGGGCCCTGGTCCCGGAGGCCCGAGCGGGATCACGAGATCGGCCCCCTCGTTGCGCGCGTTGTTGACCCGCTTCGAGACCGGGTAGCGCTCCAGCAGGTCGTCAGGCGCGGGGCGCAGGAGGGCCAGCAGCTCGCCCGGATCGGGCGGCGCCGGGGCCAGCCACGTCGTCCAGGCCGAAGCGGGGAGGATGACCGGCATCCGGTCGTGGATCGGCTCGAGGGTGGCGTTGGCCGAGGTGGTGACGATCGTGAACGTGCGCGTTGGCTCCGCCTCCGGTTGCGCGGGGTCGCGCCAGATCGACCAGAGCCCGGCGAAGGCCATCGGCTCGCTGTCGATTCGGTGGATCAGGTTCGGCTGGCGGATCTCGGGCGTCATCCGCTCCCATTCGTAGAAGCCGTCCGCCGGGACGATGCAGCGACGCTTCGCGAATGCGGCGCGGAACGCCGGTGTCGTGGCCACCGTCTCCGCCCGAGCGTTGATGAGGCGGTTGCCGATCCGGGCGTCCTTTGCCCAGGACGGGATCAGGCCCCAGCGGTACGGGACGATGGCCCGGCGCAGGTCGTCGCGCTCGACGACCACGAGGCCGAGCTGCTGGGGCGCGAGGTTGTACCGCTCGCCGGGGCTCTCGGCCAGGTCCTCGGCGCCGAACAGGGCGGCAAGCTCGGCGCTGGGGCGCTGCTGGGTGAACCGTCCGCACATGGGTTGCTCCTCTGTCACGCGGCCGGGCCGAGTCTACCCCGGCGCGCCTCGGCGGCCCATCTGGTACGGTCGCCGCGATGACCTCCCCGGTGCCCGGCCAGCCCGTCCCGTCGGGTCCCCTCGACAGCGCCACCGCCGCCGCGCTCCTGGCGCACGCCGACGCGTTGCTGGCGGCGGGCGACTACGCCCAGGCCCGGGCCTACTACGCTCGCCTCGTGGGCGTGCCCGACCCGGGGCTGACGGCGGCCGCCCTCGTCGGCGCGGGCGAGGCGCTCTACCGGCTCGACGACGAGGAGGGCGCCCGGCAGTGCTGGGAGCAGGCGACCCGGCTCCCCGAGAACCCGATCACGTATCGCGCCCATCGCCAGGTGGCTGCCGCGCGAGTACGCGACGGCGACCTCAAGGGAGCGCGTGACGCCTACCGCGAGGCGGAGCGGCGCGCCCCCGCGGAGGACCGCGCCGAGATCGCCTCGCGCCTGGGCTGGCTCAACAAGGAGCTGGGCGACACGCGGGCCGCGGGCCGCTACTTCTCGCGCAGCCGGGCCGACGAAGCGAGGCCCCTCGCGACCTACTGGATCATCGCCGTCACGGCCATCATCTCCCTCGTCGCCCTCCAGCCGGCCGGCAGCGACCTCCTGACCGCGCTCTGGCTCGACAAGCAGGGGCTCGCCGCGGGGGAGTGGTGGCGCCTCGTGACTCCCGCGCTCGTGCACGGCAGCCTGCTCCATCTCCTCTTCAACATGTACTTCCTCTACCTCGTGGGCCCCCTGGTCGAGCAGCTCTACGGCTCACTGCGCTTCCTCCTCCTCTACGCCCTGACGGCAGCGGCAGGCTCCGCGGCCAGCTTCGTGTTCGGCGGCCCGGCGCCCAGCGTCGGCGCATCGGGGGCGATCTTCGGGCTGTGCGGTGTCCTGCTCGCGGTCAGCGTCATCCATCGCCCGGTGCTGGACCGCCGGGGCCGGGCGCTCATGAGCCAGATCGGCGGCCTCGTCGTCCTCAACCTCGTGATCGGCTTCGGGTTCGACGCGCTCGGGGGCGGGATCGACAACGCCGCGCACGTCGGCGGGCTGCTCGCGGGGCTCTGGCTCGGGTTCGTCCTGCCGCCCATCCGGTCGACGCTGGCCCTGTACTGGCAGCAGCCCGCCGCGCCGGGCGCCCCCGGGAGCGCGACGGCCCCAAAGCGGGGGTTTGCGGCGGCGGATCGGCGACTGGTGGGCCTCGTGCGGTTGCTGGGCGTGGCCGCGGTGGTGCTCGTCGTGGTCGGCGCGGTGGTCGTGGTCGGCGCGATCCGCTGATCCCAGGCTACGCCAACGTCCGTTCGCGATGTCCGAAACCCGCGAGCGTCGCGACCCCCAAGGTGCGATCCTGCGCGGCATGGTGCTCGATCTTGACTTCGCCGGCCGCTACCGCGCCGTCCAGAGCCGCGACCCCCGCTTCGACGGCTGGTTCTTCAGCGCCGTCACGTCGACCGGCATCTACTGCCGGCCCAGCTGCCCGGCCACCACGCCGCGCGCTGAGCATGTCCGGTTCTACCCCACGGCAGCGGCGGCGCAGGAGGCGGGCTTCCGAGCGTGCAAGCGGTGCATCCCCGGCGTCGTGCCCGGTTCGCCCGCGTGGGACCTGGAGGGCGACGTCGCCGGCCGGGCCATGCGCCTCATCGCCGACGGGGTGGTCGAGCGCGAGGGCGTTCCCGGACTTTCGCGCCACCTGGGGTACAGCGAGCGGCAGCTGCGGCGGCACCTGCTGGCCGACCTCGGGGCCGGGCCACTCGCCCTCGCGCGGGCCCAGCGGGCTCACGTGGCCCGCCTCCTTCTCGAGACGACCGACCTCCCCGTCACCGAGGTCGCGTTCGCGGCCGGGTTCGGCTCACTGCGCCAGTTCAACGCCACGATCCGCCAGGTCTTCGCGCTCGCGCCCACCGCCCTGCGCGAGGCGCGTCGTCCGGGCGGGGCCGCCCCGAGTGGACGGATCGTCCTGCGGCTGGCCCGCCGGGCGCCGTTCGCCTGGCCGGAGCTCCTGCGCTTCCTCGCCGTGCGCGCCGTGCCGGGCGTGGAGGAGGTCGAGGCCGGGACGTACCGTCGCAGCCTCCGACTTCCCCACGGCCCAGCGATCGTCGAGTTGGCGGACGACGGCGAGGCGGTGCGCTGTGCGCTGGCCCTGGCCGACCCGCGCGACCTCGTGCCGGCCGTGGCCCGCTGCCGCCGCCTGCTCGACCTGGACGCCGACCCCGTGGCCGTCGACGAGACGCTGGGGCGGCAGCCCATCCTCGCCGACCTCGTGCGCGCGATCCCCGGCCGGCGCTCGCCGGGCGCCGCGGACGCGTCCGAGCTGGCCGTGCGCGCAGTGCTGGGACAGGGGATCACGGTGGCCGCGGCGCGAACACTGGCAGGCCGTCTCGTGGAGGCCCACGGGGTCCCGCTCGCCACGCCCCAGGGTGCCGTGACGCGCCTCTTCCCGACCGCCGCCGACCTCGCCGCCCTCGACCCGGCGAGCCTGCCCGGGCCCGCCGTTCGGCGCGCCGCGCTCCACGGCGTCGCGGCCGCCCTCGCCACGGGCGCGCTGGTCCTCGACGCCGGTGCGGATCGCGAGGCGGCGCTTCGTCGGCTGCGCGCCATCCGGGGGATCGGGCCGTGGACGGCTGCCTACGTCGCGATGCGGGCGCTGGCCGACCCTGATGTCTTCCTGCCCGGCGATGTCGCCCTCCGCCTCGCCGTCACTCGCCGCGGCGGGCCGGGCGACCCGCGTGGGCTGGCCGAGCTTGCCGCGCCCTGCCGGCCCTGGCGCTCGTACGCCGTTCACCACCTGTGGGCGTCGCTCGACGTGGCGCCCGTCGACCTCGCGCCCACGCAGCGGCGTCCCCGAGACAGCGGAGTTGACCGATGACCACGACGCTCGATGCGCCCGTCTGCGCCTATCACGCGAGCCCGCTGGGCCCGCTCCTCCTGATGGGCGAACGGGCACCGGACGGCGGGACGGTTCTGACCGGCTGCTACTTCCCCGATCACCGGCGTGGGCCGGCCGTCGACCCGGCGTGGAACGAGGATCCGTCCGCGTTCGCGGCGATCGGCGCCGCGCTCGGCTTCGCGTTGGCCGGGGCGCTCGACGCCGCGTTGGCGGGCGGGCCCGATTCGACGGGGCCGAGAGCGCCGAGTGGCGGGCAGGCGTTGAGCGAAATCCCGGTCGCCTTCCGCGGCGGCACGCCGTTCCAGCGGCGCGTCTGGGAGGAGCTGCGGACGATCCCGCGCGGCCAGACCGTGACCTACGGGGAGCTGGCGGCCCGCCTCGGGATGCCCGATGCTGCCCGCGCGGTCGGCTCGGCGGTGGCCCGCAATCCGATCTCGATCGTCGTGCCGTGCCACCGCGTGGTGGGCGCCGACGGGTCGCTCACCGGGTATGCGGGCGGCGTGGAGCGCAAGCGCGCGCTCCTGGCCCTCGAGGGCGCGATCAGCTCGGGTCGGGGAGCTTCGCGTCGCTGACGGCAGCCGCGGCAGCCCCCGCGCCGCCGGTGCCGGCGAGGAGGTCGCGGCGATCGCGGAAGCGGTCGAGCACGCGGTAGAAGTTGCGCTTCGCGAGCCGGTCCCGTTCGGCGGCGGGGAGCCTCGGCGGGTCGCGCCGCTCGTGGCGCATCAGCGGCAGGTCGAGGCGGCGGGCCGCACGCGGCGGGGCTTCCAGGTTGTCGCCCGCCCGCAGGGTGAGGCTCCACCAGGCGTCGAGGCTGTCCTGGGTGGCGAACTTCTCGTCGAGCGGGCCGAGGGCGGTGAAGTCGTCCCGGCGGAAGGCGAGCCACGAGAGCTCGATGGCGTCGACGGCGGGGCCGGGCGCGTCCCGGAAGTGCCGGAAGTCGGCCGAGACGAGGCCGAAGCCGCCGGCGACGGCAACGCCCGGATCGCCCAGGGCCGTCTCGAGCGGGGTCAGGGCATCGCCCGCCAGCTCGAGGGAGGTGTCGGCGAGGATCACGGTTGCGCCCCGTGCCCGGCGCAGGCCGGCGTTTCGGGCTGCGGCATGGCCGAGGCGCTCGCTCGTCCAGACGACTTCGGGCGCCGTCCCGCCGATCGGGTCGAGGTCCGGTGCGCTCGCTTCCAGGGACTCCTGCTGCTCGCGTGACGGCGCGTTGGCCACGATCACGACCTGGCTCCCGCTTGGCGCGTGCGCGCGCAAGCCCGCGAGCATGCGGGCGAGGTCGCCCGGCCATGCCTCGGCGACAAGGATCACCGTGAAACGGGCGTCCGGCGCCTCGTCGAGCACGGACGGGACGGCCGCCGAGGTGCCGTAGCGGACGACCCCGCCGTCCTCGACCGTCGGTGGAGCGGCGGGCTCCAGCCGGAACGCGGTCCCGGCGTCCTCGACTCGCCAGCCGGCAGCCTCGATCTCGGCGCGCAGGGCGTCGGCGCGCGGCCAGTCACGGGCAGCACGGGCCGCGGAGCGCTCGCGCGCAGCGGCGAAAACCTCGTCGGGCGGGTCGGGGAAGAACCGGGTCACTCGCCGAGTGTATCGGGCCGGACGACAGCCGGCCCCGGCCGCTAGCCCCCCACTGCGTCGAGGAGCTCCTTCGAGAAGAACTCGAGGGCCGTCCGCGTCTTCGTCTGCTGGTGCCCCGACAGGCTGATCCCGCGCCGGGTCAGGAAGACCCTCGCCTCGCCGGCGACCAGGAGTGCCTCGGCGGGCAGGCACTTCGTGGAGAGCTCCAGGATCCGCTCGCCGTTCGGATAGAGCCACATCTCGCCGACGAGCCGCCGCCCGAAGCCCTCGGGGACCCACGCGACCTTGAGGACGAAGATCGGGCCGAGAACGGAGAGGCCCTCCAGCCCGACCCCCGCCGGTGCGTGGGCCGCGAAGAACGCCCGCTGCTCCTTGGAGAAGAGCTTCCGGAGCGGCGCCTTGCCGTTGACGGCCAGCCGCACGTCGCCCGTGACGGGGCGGCCCTTCATCGACGCCGAGCAGACATAGCCACCCGGCATCGCGTCGACCTCGACATTGAAGCTCGAGGAACGGCGAATCTCCGCGGGCAGATCCGCCGGCACGACCGGCCGCAGCTTGACCACCGAGTCGTCGCCCTTGCCCGCGATGCGGCGGGCCCGGACCACGACGCCGGCCCGATCGAGGGCGAGGTCGGGGGTGTCGAAGAAGAAGACCTGTCGGATCTGGGCGTTCAACGGATCGATCTCGAGCGCATGCACGCTCGAGCGATGGCCGGCTTCCGGCACCGTGACCTTGAGTTCGACGCTGTCGGCGTCCTTGACGAGGTCGAGCATCGCGACCAGCTGCTCGTCGGTGAGCCGAGTGGGTGCTTCGCCGTCCGCCATGGTCGTTCCTCCGCTGCCCGGCATCGTTGCCACGGGACACTGTGACACGGCCCACTCCGCCGCGCATCTCCCGGTGTGGCCGCGGCCGTCTGGCCGGTCCGTGCGCGCCGACCTCCTGCCGCCGACTACGATCTCTCCCGACATGTTCGCCACGCTCGCCGGCGGCTATCCGTGGCCGTCCACCTTGACTCCCGAGGCGGCGCTCGACGCCGTGATGGCCGCCCAGGTGGAGGCCGGGCTCGGCCTCCTGGCCGACGGGCGCGTCCACGCGGCCGACCTCCCGCCCCGCGACCTGGTGGCGGCCTGGGTCGCGGCGGCCGAAGCGGGCGCCCGCTCCGCTCCGGAGGTGCCCGTCAAGCTCGCGGTCGAAGGGCCGTGGACCGCGGGCGGACACGACCGGGCCCTGGCGGCCGCCCGCGCCCTGCGGGAGGGTCTCCACGCCCTCGCTGGCGCCGGCTGTCCGGTCGTTGAAGTGCATGAACCGGCGGCCACCCTGCCGCGGGACGAGGCCGGCCGCTCTGCGTTCGCGGAAGCGCATCGCGCCCTGCTGGAGGGCGCCCCGGAGGGCCTCCACGCCTGCCTCGCGATCACGGGGGGCGATGCCCTGGCGCTGGGAGCCGCCTTGCTCTTCGCCCCGCCGTACGAGAGCTACCTCTTCGACCTCGTGGCCGGGCCCGAGAGCTGGCGCCTCATTGCCGTTGCGCCGCAGGAACGGGGGATCGTGCTCGGGGTGGGCGACGCGACCGGGCGCCGGCTCACGCGCCTCGAGGACGTCGTGTGGGCGGCCGGCTATGCCGCGTCCACGCAGGGACGTGGCCCGAATCGCGTCGGCATCGCGCCGTCGGGCAGCCTGGCCCATCTCGCGGATGCCCCCGCCCGGGTGGTCCTCGACCTGCTCGGCGAGGCCGCGCGCACGGTCGCCGGCGGCCGCGACGAGGTGCTCAGTCGCCTGGACCCCAGGGCGATCGACGCACGAAGTTCCGCGCTGGGGCACTATCGCCCTGCGCGCCGTGATGGAACCGGTCGCTGACCCGCCCGCCGCCCACGCGCACGCCGTCGTCCCGCCCTCGCGCACGCAGGAGCCGAACAGCCCGATGCCGACTCGCTACTGGCACCCGTTCGCCGACATGCACAAGGTCCAGGACCATGAGCTGGTCCTCGTGCGCGGCGCCGGGGCGTGGATCGAGGACGCCGACGGGCGCCGCTACCTCGACGCGACCGCGGGCCTCTGGTACTGCAACGTCGGCCACGGCCGGACCGAGATCGCCGACGCCGCCGCGCACCAGCTCGCGACGCTCGCCGCCTACTCCAACTTCGGAGCCTTCGCGACGGCGCCCACGCTCGAGCTGGCCGACCGGCTGGCTGCCCTCGCCCCGATGGAGGGAGCGTCGGTCTTCTTCGGGTCGGGCGGCTCGGATGGCGTCGACACGGCCGCGAAGCTCGCCCGCCGCTACTGGGACGCGCTGGGGCACACGGAGAAGCGGATCGTCGTCAGCCGCGAGCACGCGTATCACGGCATGCACGCCTTCGGGACGGGCCTGTCCGGGATCCCGTCGATGCAGGCGGGCTACGGCGGCCCGATGGTGGGGGACACGATCCAGGTCTCGGCGCACGACGTCGAAGAGCTGGAGCGGCTCTTCAAGGCCCGCGGCAAGGAGATCGCCGCCTTCATCGGCGAGCCGGTCATCGGGGCGGGCGGGGTGATCCCGCCCGAGGACGGCTACTGGGAGGCGGTCACCCGGCTCTGCGACGCCCACGGCGTGCTGCTCGTCGCGGACGAGGTCATCACGGGCTTCGGCCGCCTGGGCACGATGTTCGGCAGCGAGCGCTACGAGATTGCCCCGGACATGATCTGCTTCGCGAAGGGGGTCACCTCGGGCTACCTGCCGCTGGGCGGGGTGCTCATCGGGCGCCGCGTGGCCGAGCCGTTCTGGGACGGTGCCGCCGGCCCGGTCTTCCGCCACGGCTACACGTACTCCGGGCACGCCACGGCCTGCGCCGCGGCCCTGGCCAACCTGGACATCCTCGAGCGCGAGGACCTGCTCGGGCGGGTGCGCGCCCTGGAACCCGTCCTCGCCCGCGAGATCGGCCGCCTCGACGACGCGCCGCTCGTCGGCGAGACCCGGGTCGTGGGGCTCACCGCCGCCGTCGAGCTGGACGCCGACGTGCTGGCCGCGAACCCGGGCGCGCCGGAGATCGTGGCCGCCGCTCTGCGCCGCCACGGGATCCTGACCCGGGTGCTGCGCGGCGTCGCCCTCCAGGTCTCGCCGCCGTTCGTGATCACCGAGGCCGAAATCACGCTGCTGGCCGACGGCTTCGAGGCCGCCCTCGCAGAGGTGGCGGCGAGCTGACACGCCGAAGGTGCCGCGTCCCGATCACCTGCGGCGGGTGGTCTCCGACGGGGGCTCGGGCAGGTCGGCGGGGAAGACGTAGCCAACGCTCCGCTCGTTGACAATGTAGCGGGGTTCGCGCGGGTCGCGTTCCAGCTTCTGGCGGAGGTGCCAGACGTACCGGCGGATGTAGCCGGTCTCATCGGCGTACTCGCCGCCCCAGACCTCGGCCACGATCTGGCGTGCCGACAGGACGCGGCCCGGTTGGCGCAGCAGCGTCACGAGGATCTGGAACTCGGTCGGGGTCAGGTCGACCGGGTCCCCCCCGCGCAGGACCTGGTGACGGTCGACGTCGACGACGAGATCGCCTCCCCGGAGGATGCTCGCCGGTTCGACGCGGTCCGGCGAGGCGCGCTCGACGACCGCCCGGATCCGCGCGGCGAGCTGGGCGAAGCTGAAGGGCTTCGTGACGTAGTCGTCCGCGCCGCCCGCGAAGCCGCGAAGCACGTCGGACTCCTCGCCGCGCGCCGTCAGCATGATGATCGGCACCGACGACAAGGCCCGGATGCGCGCCAGCACCTGCCAACCGTCGAGGCCGGGCATGGTGATGTCCAGGACGACGAGATCTGGGGCAGGCTCGGCCAGGGCGGCCAGGCCGGCCTGGCCGCCCTGCGCAGCCACGACCTCCAGGCCGGTCCGGCCGAGGTAGTCGGTGAGGAGCTCGAGCAACGCCCGATCGTCGTCGATGAGGAGCACCCGCGTCATCAGCTCTCGCCCTCTGGCTCACCACGGGCGATCGGCAGGGTGATGGCAAAGCGGGTACCGGGCGCTGCCGGATCGGGATGGACGGGGCTCTCCAGGGAGATCCGGCCGTGCTGGGCGCGCACCAGCTTGTCGACGAAGTAGAGGCCCAGGCCGTACCCCTTGACGGTCGTGTCGGCGTCGCCGAGCTGATGGAACGACAGGAAGATCCGATCGCTCTCCTCTGGTGCGACCCCGGGTCCATGGTCGGTCACCGAGATCTCGATCCCGTCGGCAATCGTCCGGGCCGCCACGGCGACCGGCGTCCTCGGTGCCGAGTAGCGGAGCGTGTTCTCGAGCAGGTTGCGCACGATCTCCTCGACGAGGATCTCGTCGGCCCACGCCGGCGGGATCCCGTGCGCCACGGCGAGCGAGCGTGGGCGGTCGGGGTCGGCTTCGAGCGCGGAGGCGAGCACGCGCGACAGGAGGGGCTCGACGGCTACCGGGCCGAGACGAAGCGTCAAGCGGCCGGCCTCCAGGCGCGAGACGTCGAGGATCGTCTGGATCAGGTGCGACAGGCGTTGCGTCTCGGCGATGAGGATCTGGAGCGTACGTTGGCTCGTCGGCGGCAGGCGGTGCGCGTCTTGGGAGACGAGCTCCAGCGCACCGTTTATGTTGGTCAGGGGCGCCCGGAGCTGGTGGGAGACGAGCGAGACAAACTCGGACTTCAGGCGATCCAGCTGGGTGAGCTCGAGGTTCGCGCGGGCCAGCTCCGCGTTGGCCGCGGCCAGCTGGTCCGTCGCAGTGCGGAGGTGCTGCGTCCTGTCCGCGACGCTGGCTTCCAGCGATCGGTTCAGCGCAGCGAGCTCATCCGAGGTCGTGGCGTACGCCGCGACGAGGCGCGTGACCCAGCGGAGCGTGAGGGCCACGGCGACGGGGCCGACGACGGCGAACAGGATGATCTCCCCGAAGAACCCCGCGTTGAGCTCTTCGTCGGCCCGAGCAACATGCTCGCTCAGCTCGAAGAAGAGGGCCACCACCGCAAGGACGAGGGGCAGGAGCCACTGGATCGTGCGCAGCGCCCGGGCGGCAGATGCAGGTGGGGGTGCGGGTCGAACCTGACTCACGCGGTGGTGGCTCCTTCGGATGGGCGTCCCTTGTATCACCTCGTCCGACCTCGCGCCACGCCTCGCCCGAGCTTCGCGCGGATCGAGACGCAAACGCGACATGCCCGCGACGGGCGCGCGACGTTGGCGACGTTAGCCTCGCCTGGAGGCCGGAACCCGGGAAGGCCGGGGTCGTCGGCGAACCTGCCGCCGTGCGGCGGGTCATCGAACGAGAGGAGACAGGTCCGTGCGGAAGCAGCTCGCAACGATCGCCGCGGTCGCGGCCATGGCACTCCTGGTCGCCGGGTGCGGGTCCGGCGCATCGCCGACGCCGAAGCCCGAGGAGTCCGAGAAGCCGGCGGCTTCGGAGGCTCCCGCGGGGGCCGCGCGGACGGTTGACCTCGAGATCGCCGCTGGCAAGATCACGCCGGCCAGCGTCGATGTGAAGAAGGGCGAGACGATCACCTTCAACGCCAAGAACGTGAGCGACGCCGAGGTCGAGCTCATCGTCGGCCTCAAGACCGACGTCGATTCCGACTCCGGTGACAGCCTCAAGGAGGCCGAGGAGATTGCGCCCGGTTCGGCGAAGAGCGTTACCTACACGTTCGACGGCGATGGCCCCTACGCCTTCGGCGACCAGATCGAGGATCACTACGCGAAGGGCGCGAAGGGCGACATCGTCCTGGCCCCGTAGTCCACCACCCCGCAGGCGAGGCGGCGGCGGGCGACGCTCCCACCGCCGCCCGACGCGTCGCGACGGAGGCGAACCCCATGACTGCCACTGGAGAGCCGCGCGGATCGGAGCCGGTCATCGCGGCGGAGGCGATGTCCCGCCGCCGTTTCGTCGTCCGGGCCCTGGCCGTCGTCGGCGGCCTGATCGCCGCGGCGGTGGCAATTCCCGCGGCTGCCTTCGGAACCGCCCCCGGTTGGCAGTCCAAGGTGCCGGCCCGCATCATCTCGACATCTGTCGTTCCGACCCTGCGGTCGAACGATTGGACGTCGGTGGGCAAGGTCACCGATTACAAGGTCGGCATCCCCACGTATGTCGTCGTGCAGCGCGACGTGGTCGACGGGTGGGTCCAGGACAGTGCTCCTATCGGCGTCCATGTTGTCCGCCGGGACGAGACGACCGCGATCGTCTTCGACCCGCACTGCACGCACCTCGGGTGCCCGCTCGCCTGGTCCGCCGGGGCGAAGAGCTTCGTCTGCCCATGCCACGGCGGCTCCTTCGACGCCGCAGGTCAGCGAGTCTCGGGGCCGCCCCCGCGGCCGATGGTCCAGTACGAGACGAAGGTCACGGACGGCGAGCTCTTCATCGGCGCCCTCCCGGAAGGGGCCTGAGCAATGCGACGGATCGGCGCCTGGTTCGACGAGCGTCTCGGCGTCTACTCGGTCGTGGCGGCGTTTCTCGATCGGCGCATTCCGGGCAACATCGGCTGGTTCCACACCCTGGGGAGCGCCACGCTCTTCCTGCTCGTCGTGCAGGTCGTCACCGGGATCGCGCTTTCGCTCTCCTACGTGCCGAGCCCCGACCACGCGTACGAGAGCATCGTCTACATCGATCAGACGCCGTTCGGTGCCCTGGTGCGCGGCGTGCACCACTGGTCGGCCGGCCTCCTGGTCCTATGCCTCGGCCTGCACACGCTGCGCGTCTTCATCTGGGGCGCCTATCGGTATCCCCGTGAGCTCAGTTGGATGGTCGGGGCGCTCCTGTTCCTCGTGGTTCTCGGGTTCGCGTTCACGGGCTACTTGCTGCCCTGGGACCAGAAGGCCTACTGGGCGACGATCGTCGGAACGAACATCGCCGGGGCAGCGCCCATCATCGGCGGCGCCGTGATCGGTCTCCTGCGTGGCGGGGAGCAGCTCGGCGCCGTCACCCTGGCCCGCTTCTACGGAATCCACGTGTGGGTCCTGCCGGCGTCGCTCCTGGTCCTCGTCGGCATCCACCTGTTCGGCGTCATCCGGCAGGGGATCGCGGCGTCGCCGCGCACGAAGTCGCTCGTCGAACCGGACCCGGGTCTCGGCCGACGCGAGAACTACGAGCGGGAGCACGAGGCCGAGAAGGCGATCGGCAAACCGTTCTGGGCGGCGATCTTCAAGGACGTCGTCGTCGCGGCCATTGTCCTGGTGATCGTCTTCACCCTTGCCCTCGTTGTCGGCGCGACGCTGGAGGCACCGGCCAACCCGAACTCGACGGACTACGTGCCTCGACCCGAGTGGTACTTCCTGGACATGTTCCAGCTGCTCTGGTCCTTCACCGGCGAGC
>Ga0315271_10000833_pt1 | contig 17904 bp, 14 predicted proteins | sample C3_top_MG_FD_204664 | JGI IMG/M metagenome (GOLD analysis project Ga0315271, IMG submission 204664) | Sediment microbial communities from Yellowstone Lake, YNP, Wyoming, USA - C3_top | ecosystem: Environmental > Aquatic > Freshwater > Lake > Sediment | place: USA: Wyoming | collected 2017-08-01
GGTGCCGAGCTGATGGGTACCGAGATTGAGCTTGACCGGCGCCTTGCCGGACACCTTGCTCGTCAGGACCTGCTCCCACGTGGGAGACGGGCTCGCGTCCGGCGAGCTGGAGCCGCCGCAGCCGGCGGTCGTGGCCGCCATGGTGGCCAGCGCGAACACGGCGGCGGCGAGCAGGACGATCCGGGTCTTGCTGCGCATCAGGCCCCTCCTCATGCGGTGACTACCGCGAAGCTGCTGGTGACGGGCGTACCCGGCTTGAGCATTGCCCACACCGGGCAGATCGTCGACTCCGAGAGCGCCAGCGCGTGTTCGACGCGCGCCGGGTCGACGTCGCCGTAGACGGTGAACTCGAGGTCGATGGCGGTGATGACGGTCGGGTGCTCGTCGCGGCGCTGCCCGCGAGCCGTGACCTCGACACGCTCGACCGGCTGCTTGTCGCGGCGCAGCAGTACGGCGACGGCGCTGCCGCTGCAGCCGGCGAGGCTGGCGAGCAGCAGGCGGAGCGGCGTCATACCCTTGAGATCGCCGTCGCCTCCGGGGAGCGGGTAATCGATCGTGACTTCGTGTTGGCCGTCGCTGAGCGCGAACTCCATCGGGCCTTGCTGCACGGCGTGCACGGTGAGTTCGGACGGCATGAGGCGCTCCTTCGCCGGATGAGTGTGACCCGTACATTCTCTCAGCCGCGACGGTGATCTGTCTCCCTCCCGCGTCGACGTCGCGTCCGAGGCTCGCGACCGCGACTTGATGCGCCCGCCGAGGGCCCTCGCGGACGTCCCGGCGGACTATCGCGGCGGCCGCCGGGGAAAGCACCCACCGTCCGCCCGCTCGTCACGAGGAGAAGGCCGTGATCGACGTCGTCCTCTGGTCCGACATCGTCTGACCGTGGTGCTATGTCGGCGCGTCGCGCTGGCGCACGGCACTGAATGAGCTGGGCGACGAGGTCGCGCAGCTCAACTGGCGGTTCGCCGCGTTCGAGCTGGACCCGACCGTCCCGCCCGAGGGTATCGGTCTGGCCGAGTACCTTGAGGGCAAGTACGGGCCTGGGGCTCTCGATGGTCTGGCGCAGCATCTGGGCGACGCCGCGGCCGCGGACGGGCTGCCGCTGCTGGATCTACGGACTCTCTCGCGCCGGCCCAACACGTTCCTGGCGCACCGGTTGCTCGCCGGCGCGCTCGCGGAGGGGGAGGACGAGGAGGGCGAGCTCGTGCAGCAGGCGCTGCAGCAGCGCCTCGGGCTCGACCTGCTCGAGGCGTACTGGGCGCGCGGGGAGGATGTCGGCGACCGCGAGGTGCTCGAAGCCCTGGCCGAGGCGGCCGGGATGCCCGCGGAGCGGGTCGCGGCCGCCGTCGACGACGACCTCACCGCGACGGCGGTGCGGCTGGACCAGCAGCGGGCGGCCAAGATGGGCATCCGCGCCGTCCCGACCTTCGTGTTCGGCCGGCGGTTCGCGGTGAGCGGCGCGCAGCCCGTGGCCGCGCTCGTGGACGCCGCCCGCCGCGCCATCTCGGGCGCCTGAGGCGACGCGGCCGGCGCCTCGATTGTGGCCCGCGGCGCACGAACGTATCATGGTCGGGTGAGGCGCGCCCCGCGGGGCGCCAAGGACGAACCGTCCGGTCCGGGCCCTCCACTGCTGCCGCTGGAGGGAGGCAGTCGCCGAGCCAGTGCCCGCGCCGGTCAGAGGAGGCTGCATGACCGACGCCGCCGTCGCCGTGGCGGGTGCCTGGACCACCGACCCGTCGCGACTTCCCGACGAGCTCTCGAGCACCTTCCGCGCCGTCATGGGCTGGGGTGGCGTGGCCGTGTGGGACGAGTCCGTCGACATCGTCGACCTCACCAGAGAGTTCGCCGCGCGCACCGTCCAGGAGTGCTGTGGTCAGTGCTTCCCGTGCCGCATCGGCATGCACGAGGTCGCCGACATACTCGAGGAGATCTGCGAGGGTAAGGGCACCGAGGCTCGGCTCGCGCGCGCCCTCGAGCTCAGTCAGCACGTCGCCGAGGCCTCGCGCTGCGACCTCGGTCGCACCGGCGGCTACGCGGTGCTCGAGTCGCTGGAGCAGAACTACGAGTGCTTCGCCGCCGCGGTCGCCGACAGGAAGTCCCTCCCGCGTGGCGTCTACGCATCCACCGTGGTCGCGCCGTGCATGGCCGCCTGCCCCGCCGGCGTGGACATCCCGGCCTATGTGGAGCAGCTGCGCATCGACGAGGTCGAGCGCTCGGCCGACGCCGTGCGCAAGCGCTGCCCCATGCCGGGGACCATCGGCCGCGTGTGCGTGCGTCCCTGCGAGGACGCCTGCCGCCGCGGCTCTGTCGACGAGCCCGTCGCCATCCGCACGCTCAAGCGCTTCGTCGCCGACAGTGAGCCCGAGCCCATCGCCTGCCCCATGCCCGGCCAGCCGCGTGTCGCCATCATCGGCGCCGGCCCGGCGGGCCTCGCCTGCGCGTACTATCTGGGGCTGGACGGCGTCACGAGCACGATCTTCGAGGCGCTTCCCGAGGCCGGCGGCATGGCCGCCGTCGGCATCCCCGACTACCGCCTGCCGCGCGAGGTGTTGCGCTCCGAGGTGGAGCGCGTCGAGTCCCTCGGCGTCAAGATCGTCTACAACTTCCGCTTCGGCGTCGACGCGACGATGGAACAGCTCTTCGAGCAGGGCTACGAGACCGTGTTCGTGGCCGTGGGCGCCCATCAGTCGGCGAGCATGGGCTGTGAGGGCGAGGACGCCGGCTACGACGGCTTCATGCCCGGCGTCGAGTTCCTGCGCGAGATCGCCTTCGGCAACACGCCGCTCACCGGCGAGACGATCCTCGTGATCGGCGGCGGCAACGTGGCCATGGACTGCGTCCGTTCCGCCCGCCGCATCGGCTTCGGCGACGTCAAGCTGCTCTACCGCCGCACCGAGGCGGAGATGCCGGCCGACCCGGTCGAGATCGTCGAGGCCAAGGAAGAGGGCGTCGAGATGGTCACCCTGGTCGCGCCGACGAAGATCATCGCCGAGGACGGCAAGGTCACCGGCCTCGAGTGCCGGCGCATGCAGCTCGGCGAGCCGGACTCCTCCGGCCGTCGCCGTCCCGAGCCGGTCGAGGGATCCGAGTTCGTGATCCCCTGCGACTGCATCGTCCCGGCCATCGGCCAGGTCTGCGGCGTCGACCAGCTCGTGCCCAGCCACATCGAGGTCAGCAAGTGGAAGACCCTCGAGGTGGACCCGCTCACCATGCAGTCCGCCGACCCGCGCGTGTTCGGCGGCGGCGACTGCTACACGGGGCCGAGCAGCCTCGTCGCGGCGCTGGCCGCCGGCCGCCGCGCCGCGGCGTCCATCGGCGAGTTCCTGCAGGACAAGCCGGTCCAGCCGCCGCTGGAGGACCGGCTCGAGCACGCCATGCTTGAGGTCATCCGCACCGAGGCGCAGATCCCGATCCCGTTCAGTGGGAGCACCGAGAAGCTGCGTCCCATGGTGGTGCCTCCGGAGGTCCGCATCCAGTGCTTCGACGAGGTCGAAGGACCGGTCAGCGCCGCCGACGCGCGGCGCGAGGCCGAGCGCTGCCTGCGCTGCTACCGCATCGCCGTGGCGGTGGTCTGAGATGGCTGACGTGCAGAAGACGGACGCGACGATGACCGACGCTCCGCAGCTCACCATCGACGGCCGGGTGCTCGTCTTCGAACCCGGCCAGACGATCCTCGACGTCGCGAGCGCCAACGGCGTCGCGATCCCGACGCTCTGCTACCTGCCGGAGGCGGGCCACCGTGACGTGTGCCGCCTCTGCGTCGTCGAGGTGGCCGGCGCGGGCCGGCTGCTGCCGGCCTGCAGCACGCCGGCCACCGAGGGCATGGACGTGCAGTCCATGAGCGACCGCGTGCAGAGCTCGCGACGCTCGACGCTCGAGCTCATCATCGGCTCCGGCCGCCACACCTGCATCACCTGCGAGTCTCTTGGCGAGTGCGAGCTCAGCCGGCTCGCCTACGAGTACCAGGTCGAGCCGCCGAGCGAGCTGCCCGGCGCCGAGGAGTTCCCGCTCATCGAGGACGCCTACGTCATCCGCGACTACTCCAAGTGCATCCTCTGCGGCCGCTGCTGGGCCGCCTGTACCGCCATCCAGGTCCACGGCATCGTGCCGCACCCCTCCGGCCGGCGCGCGGAGCGCGCCGGCGGCAAGGACTGGTACCCGCTGCCCGACCTCGACCAGTGCGAGCTGTGCGGCCAGTGCGTGGACGCGTGCCCCGTCGGCGCCCTCACCGAGCGCACGGCCAAGGGCGTCGCCCGCCACTGGGAGCTGCAGCGCGTGCGCACCACCTGCCCGCACTGCGGCATGGGCTGCCAGACCGTCGTGCACCTCAAGGACGGCGAGGTCGTCAAGGTCACCGGCGCCGGCGACGTGCCGCCCAACCGCGGCCGGCTCTGCAAGCGCGGCCGCTTCGCCGTCGTCGAGCCCGACGAGCGCGTTCGCCTCGAGGAGCCGCTGGTGCGCAAGGGCGGCGTCCTGGTCAAGGCGAGCTGGGACGAGGCACTCGACCTCGTCGCCGAGAAGCTCGGTGCGGCCGGCGACGTCGCCGGCCTCATCGCGCCCGTGTGCACCAACGAAGAGGCCTATCAGGCGCAGAAGTTCTTCCGCGCCGTGCTCGGCACCAACGACCTCGACCACCGCGCCGTGGAGGCGTCGATCGTCTCGCTTGCGAGCGCGGGGACGGGCGCCGGCGTCTGCTACACCTCCGGCGCCTTGACGGTGCTCGAGGAGGCCCGCGCCGTCCTCGTGGTCGGCGACGGCGCCGTGGCCGACCACCCGGTGGCCGGCACCGCGCTCCGCCGCGCCGTGCGCGACGGCGCGCACCTCATGGTGCTCGACTCGGGCCACAGCGACCTCGGCGAGACCGCCGCGGTGCGCATCACCGCCGAACCGGCGGCGCTGCCGGAGGTGCTCAACGGCATCATCGCCGTCCTGCTGGCCAACGAACTCGCCGGGCGACGCGACGCCGGCGAGACGGTCCCGCACGAGCGTGAGCTCGAAGCCATGCTCGCCGCGGTACTTCCCGAGCGCATCGCCGAAGACGCCGGCGTGGACGCCGCGACCATCAGGGCCATCGCCGGCAAGCTCGTCGACGTGCGGCCGGCCGTCGTCTGCGCCACGCTCGGTGCCGGTGACGACCTCGCCGGCACCGGCGCCGCCGTCGTCAAGCTGCAGTCCCTGCTCGACGACCTCGCCGGCGCTCGCAGCGTCTCGCTGCCGCTCGGCGCCGGCAACGTTCAGGGCCTCGTTGCCATGGGAGTCGCTCCGGACGTTCTTCCCGGCGGCGACCTCGTGACCGACGCGGAGGCGCGGCAGCGGCTCGCCGACGCCTGGGGCGTCGCCTCGCTGCCGGCCGCGCCCGGCCGCTCCACAGCCGGCATCGTCGCCGGGCTCGGCGACGGCTCCCTGCCCACCGTCTGGGTCTGGGCCAACGAGGCCGCCTCGTTCGGCGACGCCGCCGGCGTGCTGGCGGCGCTCGACAAAGCCGCGTTCGTCGTCGTGCAAGGCGCCATGCGCGGCGACCTCGCCGAGATCGCCGACGTCGTCCTGCCGGCGGTCGCCTGGGGCGAGGAGGACGGCACGTTCACCAACGCGGAGCGGCGCATCAGCCGCCTGCGGCGGGTCCAGCGCCCTCCGGCCGCCGCCCGCCCGGGCTGGTGGGCGTTCCGTGAGGTCGCCAAGCGGCTCGGCCACGAGTGGCAGGCCGCCTACCCCAAGGCCGTGTGGGAGGACGAGATCGCGCTGCTCATCCCCAGTCTCGGCGGCGTGACCTACGCGGAGCTCGACGAGTACGGTCTGTGCTGGCCGGCGCCTGCGCCGGTCACGGCCTGACGTTCCCGCGCCTTCGAGCGGCGCGGCGGGTGGCCTTGCAGCCGCCCGCCGCGCCGCTTTCGCGTACGCATCCACGCATGTGCCGGCACGCCTCCGCTGCCCAAGGGTACGGCGAGTAGCCGCCGAGACTCAGGCGTCAGCTTCGACCGGACAACGCCAGTCGCTCCGCTCCGGCTCCGGCGCAAACGCTTGTCCCTCAGTCGCGCGGGGAAGGCAATGACATACGGCCACCCGCGCACCAAGGAGCCATGCCATGCTGTGCAGTCTCGCCACCAAGCTGGATCAGGGGCAGCTCGCCGAGATCTCGTCGCTCGAGAAGGAGCTGGGCACGCCGATCCTCGCGTTCGCGTGTCATCCGATGGATGCCGCGTCCATCGACACCGCGAAGATCGATCGGCTCAAGGAACTGGAGGACCGGTTGGGCGTGGCCCTCGTCGCGGTCAAGCAGTGAGGAAGAGGCGCGTTCTGCGGCGCCCGCCGGCTGATCCTCTCCCCTTGACACACCGGGCGTCCTGAGTGGCGGACGACTTTCGGCGACCGGGCCACGGGATGAGCGTTTCTGTTCGCCCCGCGGCCCGGTTTTCACGCGTTTTGGGGTTGTTTAAGTGCGCGGATGTTCGACATTTTGTGACAAACAGCACAAGCCTTTACCTACGGTTGCGCCATGTCGTACAGTCGCGCACACTAACATGCAGATACCCCCCATGGTTCTTGTCAAGAGGTGACGGGTCCCGCCTCCCCCGGCGGCCGCCTCCTCAAGAGGACCGCTCGCGCTAGGAGGCACGAATGCAGCAGCTGGCCCTGATCGTCCCGGGCATGTGGGCCGACCACCACGTGGTCGCCGTCCGCGGTCTCTTCCGTGAAGTCGAAGGGGTCGAGGTCTTCGGCGCCAGCGCGATGGACGCGACGCTTCGTCTCGAGTACGACCCGGCGAAGACCGACCCGCAGCGCATCGCCGCCCAGCTCGAAGAGGCCGGCTACGCCGTCGGTGAGGCCGCCGATGCCGACGCTCCGCCGACGGACAAGCCGGCGTGGCTCACCGCCGGGGTGCGCGTCACCGCGACGGATCCCGCCGACCTCACCATGTCGGGCGACCACCGCAAGTACTGATCACCGATCGACCTGTGTGCATCCCCGTCCACGATCCGTCCGGTCCCCTCGGGCCGCGCTCCGCGCGCGGCCCGTTCCCGGGCGTGAAGGAGTCGCCTCATGGATGACAAGAGCAACGACGGCGTCAAGCCGGTAGCCGCGAAGAGCATCGACCCCGCCGCCCTCGAGATGCTGGCGCATGCCGATGGCTGTGGGATCGACACCGCGTTCTCGCGCGCGGACACCATGAAGCCCTGTCCCATCGGCGAGTCCGGCGCCTGCTGCCGCATCTGCTCGATGGGACCCTGCCGCCTCGTCGGCAAGAACGCCGAGGAGAAGACCGGCATCTGCGGCGCCGACATGGGCACCATCGCCTCGCGCCATTTCGCGCGGCAGGTGGCCGGCGGCGTGTCCGCCCACTCCGACCACGGTCGCGACATGGCGATGACGCTGCGCGCCGTCGCATTGGGCGAGGCCGCGGGGTACAAGGTGAAGGACGAGCAGAAGCTGCACGTCGTCGCCGACTACCTCGGCGTCCCCACCAGCGGCCGCGAGGTCAACGAGATCGCCCTCGACGTGGCCGACGTGGCCCTCACCCAGTTCGGCCAGCCTCACGGCGAGATCATCTACACCAAGCGTGCGACTCCCAAGCGCCAGGCCAAGTGGCGCGAGCTGGGGATCACCCCTCGCGCCATCGACCGCGAAGTGGTCGAGGTGCTGCACCGCACCCACGAAGGCGTCGACCTGGACGCCGAGAACATCCTCAAGTCGGCGCTCCGCTGCTCCCTGGCGGACGGCTGGGGCGGCGCGATGCTGAGCACCGACATCAGCGACATCCTCTTCGGCACGCCGTCGCCGCTCTCGTCCGAGGTCAACCTCGGCGTACTCAAGGACGACCAGGTCAACGTGATCGTCCACGGCCACGAGCCGACGCTCTCCGCCATGCTGGTCGAGGCCGCCCGCGACCCCGAGCTCATCGCCGAGGCCAAGGTCGCCGGCGCGGAGGGCATCAACCTCGCCGGCATCTGCTGCACCAGCAACGAGATCCTCATGCGCTACGGCATCCCGGCGGCCGGCAACTTCCTGCACCAGGAGCTGGCCGTCCTCACCGGCGCGGTCGAGGTCATGGTCGTCGACGTCCAGTGCATCATGCAGGCGCTCGGGCCGCTCGCCCAGCGCTTCCACACGAAGCTGGTCACGACCTCGCCCAAGGCCAAGATCCCCGGCGCGACCCACGTCGAGTTCGACGAGCGCCGGGCCCCCGAGACGGCTCGAGAGATCGTGCGCATGGCGATCGCCAACTACGCCAACCGCGGCCCCATCCACATCCCAGACTTCCACGAGCCGCTCGTCGCCGGCTTCAGCCACGAGTACCTCAACTACATGCAGGGCGGCTTCCACCGTGGCTCGTTCCGCCCGCTCAACGACGCCATCATCGCCGGCCGCGTGCGCGGCCTCGCCGGCGTCGTCGGCTGCAACAACGTGCGCGTCACCCAGGACGAGGGCATCGTCGAGATGATCAAGCGCTTCATCGCCGACGACGTCATGGTCGTGGTCACCGGCTGCGCGGCCACCGCGGGCGCCAAGGCCGGCTACCTGAGCCCCGAGATCCTCGACCACGCCGGCCCCGGCCTGCGCGAGGTCATGGAGGCCATCGGCATCCCGCCGGTGCTCCACCTCGGGTCCTGCGTCGACAACTCCCGCATCCTCACCGTGCTCACGCAGGTCGCCACCGAGGGCGGCCTCGGCGAGGACATCGACGACCTCCCGGCCGTCGGCCTGTGCCCCGAGTGGATGTGCGAGAAGGCCATCGCCATCGGCACCTACTTCGCCGCCTCCGGCGCCCACGTCATCTTCGGCGTGAGCAGCCCGGTCGAGGCCTCGAGCGTGGCCACCAGGCTCATGACCGAGGGCTGGGAAGAGATGGTCGGCGGCGACCTCGAGTTCATCCCGGATTGGGATGCGATGTACGCGCGCTCGCTCGAGCTCATCGACGCCAAGCGCGCCGCGCTCAAGCTCCCGGCCTACGACCCGTCGCAGTACGGCGACAGCGGCGACAGCACGTTCTTCGCCGAGATCAAGAAGTACCTGGCCGACAGGGCCGCTGAGGCCGAGCGCGGCGTCGAGACCGTCGGCTCGCCCGTCTACCCGCTCGCCGATGGGCACTCGCACGACCACGGCGACGGGCACACGCACTCGCATGATGAGGGAGAGGCCTGATGTCACGCTATATCGCGACCCGGGCCATCCGTGGCGCTCAGGGCATCGTCCGCGAGGCCGAGGAGGCCGTGAACGCGGCCCTGGCCGAGCTCGGCCCCGACACCCCGGTCGCCTTCACCAACACCGCCTACTACCTGCCGGTGATCTACGCCTTCACCGGCGAGAAGATCGAAACGCTCGGCGACCTGGCGGCGGTCATCCAGCGAGCCAAGGGCCTGCTGCATCCCGTCCCGAGCGACAAGATGTGGCTGCCGTACCTCGGCGAGACGCTCGACAGCGGTATCGCCACCCTGTTCGCCGAAGAGGCGATGGAGGGCGTGCGCTTCGCCCGCGGCACCGAGCCCCAGGTCATCAAGCTTGACCACGCCGGCGCCGGCGGCGGGCGCTTCACCGGCGGCGACCTCGGCGTGCACGGCGACAAGATGAAGCTGAACGGCCCCATCGACGACATCCAGTTGCGCGCCTGGGGCATCCAGCTCGTGGACGGGCGCATGCCCGGGTTCTGCGCCATCGTCGGCTGTGCCAAGAGCAACGAGGTCGCGGTCAAGATCGTCCGCGAGCTCCAGAGCCGCGGCATCCTCATCTTCCTCAGCGGCAACGTCAACGGGCGGAGCATCATCCACCAGTTGCAGGAAGAGGGGATCCAGCTCGGCTACGACACGTTCACGGTGCCGTTCGGCGTGGACACCATCTCGGCCGTGTACGCCCTCGGATTCGCGGCCCGCTCGGCGCTCACCTTCGGCGGCATGGAGGCGGGCAACGCGCGCAAGATCATGCTCTACAACAAGTACCGCGTGTTCGCCTTCGTGCTCGCGCTCGGCGAGGTCGACGACCTCAAGTACGCGACGGCGGCCGGCGCCATCAGCTTCGGGTTCCCGACGATCGCCGACACGCGCATCCCGCAGATCCTGCCTACCGGCGTGACGACCTACGAGCACGTCGTGAGCATGCCGTTCGACGAGATCCCCGGCGCCGACGACATGGAGCGCACCGAGAAGCTCATCCAGCGCTGCATGGAGGTCCGCGGCGTCAAGGTCAAGATCGCCAAGGTGCCGATCCCCGTCTCCTACGGATCGGCCTTCGAGGGCGAGCGCATCCGCAAGGACATCATGTACGCCGAGTTCGGCGGCAAGCGCTCGCACGCGTTCGAGTACCTGCGCATGAAGTCGGCGGACGAAGTCGAGGACGGCAAGATCACCATCAACGGCACCGACATCGACGGCATGGAGGAGGGTGGCGCCCTGCCGCTCGGCATGGTCGTCGATGTCTCCGGCCGCAAGATGCAGACCGACTTCGAGCCCATCCTCGAGCGCCAGTTCCACTACTTCATCAACGGCGTCGAGGGCATCCAGCACAACGGCCAGCGCGACATCGCCTGGACGCGCATCAGCAAGAACACGTTCGAGAAGGGCTTCCGCCTCGAACACTTCGGCAAGGTCATCCACGCCCGCATCCACGAAGTGTTCGGTAACATCGTGGACAAGGTGCAGGTGCACCTGACGACCGACGCGGCGGAGGTCGACGAGCTCATCGAGGTGGCGCGCGAGGCGTACACCGAGCGCAACGAGCGCATGGCGAACCTCACCGACGAATCGGTCGACACCTTCTACAGCTGCCTGCTCTGCCAGAGCTTCGCGCCCAACCACGTCTGCGTGGTGAACCCGGAGCGCGTCGGGCTCTGCGGCGCCTACAACTGGCTCGACTGCAAGGCCAGCTTCGAGATCAACCCGACCGGCCCCAACCAGCCGGTGCCCAAGGGTCTCACCCTCGACCCGGTCAAGGGCGAGTTCAGCGGTCCCAACGAGTTCATCTACCGGCAGTCCAACCAGACGGTCGAGAAGGTGACCTTCTACTCCATCATGGAAGCGCCGATGACCTCGTGCGGCTGCTTCGAGTGCATCATGGTCCTCGTGCCCGAGGCTAACGGCTTCATGATCGTCAGCCGCGAGGACCCGAGCATGACGCCCTGTGGGATGACGTTCTCGACCCTCGCCGGCACCGCCGGCGGCGGCATGCAGACGCCGGGCATGATGGGCATGGGCAAGTACTACCTCACGAGCAAGAAGTTCATTCCCGCCGACGGCGGCATGAAGCGCGTCGTCTGGATGAGCTCCAACCTCAAGGAGAGTATGCGTCCGGCCCTCGAGGAAGTCTGTGTGCGCGAGGGCGTCCCGGACCTGCTGGACAAGATCGTCGACGAGACGATGGCGACCAGCGTGGAGGAGCTGCTACCCCTGCTTGAAGCGAACGGGCACCCTGCCCTGACCATGGACCCGCTCTTCTGACCTATTACTCACCCGGAGGGTGCAGATGACACCAGTGGAGATCCCCGTAGAGCAGTGGCCCGGCGCGGTGCGCGAGGTCACGCTCGGGAGCAGTTATGCAGGCGGCACGCGCGGCAGCGCCGTGACCGTCGGTGGAGAGACCGCACTGCCGTTCCTCGGCTTCGAGGGCGCCATGCCTCACCGGCCGGTGATCGCCGTTGAAGTCCAGGACATGCACCCGGCCGACTGGTCCGCGGAGCTGCAGGCGGCCTGGGGCGACGCCATGGACGACGCCGCCGTGTGGGCGCAGAAGGCCGTGGAGGCGGGGGCGGACCTGATCGCCCTCAAGCTTCGCAGCTGTCACCCCGACCAGGGCGACAACTCGTGCGAGAACGCCGTGCGCACCGTCGAGCGTGTGCTGGCCGCCGTGCCGGTGCCGCTGATCGTGTACGGGCCCGGCGCGGCCGACAAGGACAATGAGGTGCTCGTCGCCGTCGCCGAGAAGACCAAGGGCGAGCAGCTCGCCCTGGGCCTCTGCGAGGACAAGAACTACCGCACCATCGTGGCGGCGGCGCTCGGCAACGGGCACGCGGTGATCGCCCAGACGCCGATCGACGTCAACCTCGCCAAGCAGCTCAACATCCTGATCAGCGACATGGGCCTGCCCCTCGAGCGCGTGCTCATGGACCCCACCACCGGCGCGCTCGGCTACGGCCTCGAGTACACGTACTCGGTGATGGAGCGCCTGCGTCTCGCCGCCCTCATGGGCGACACCATGACGCAGCAGCCGATGATCTGCACGGCCGGCGAAGAGGCCTGGCGCCAGAAGGAAGGTCGCGCCGAGGGTGACGTGCCCGAGGCGTGGGGCGCGCTCGCCGAGCGCGGCGTCGCCTGGGAGATCGCCACGGCCACGACGCTGCTCCAGTCCGGCGCGGACATCCTGGTCCTGCGGCATCCGGCCAGCGTGGGCGCCATACGCGAGGCCATCGACGACCTGATGAAGGGAGCCTGAGCGATGGCCCTCAGCGGACTCCAGATCTACAAACTGCTGCCCCAGACGAACTGCAAGGAGTGCGGGTTCCCCACCTGTCTCGCCTTCGCCATGAAGCTGGCGCAGAAGGGCACCGAGCTCGACAAGTGCCCGTACGTGAGTGAAGAAGCCAAGACGTCGCTGGCCGCCGCGTCGGCGCCGCCGATCAAGCTCATCACCATCGGCGCGGGCGACCGCGCCTTCGGGGTCGGCAACGAGACGGTGATGTACCGGCACGAGAAGACCTTCGTCCATCAGCCTGGCCTTGTCGTGCGCGTCAAGAGCGACGCGGCCGACCTCGCCGAGGTGGCGGGCCGCGCCGGTGCGTACAGCGTCGATCGCGTGGGCATGACGCTCATGCTCGACGGCCTGGCGGTCGAGGACGCCGGGGGCGGCGCGGCCGCCTACGCCGCGGCCGTGGCCGCGGCCCGTGCGGCGGCTCCCGGGCTGCCGCTGGTGCTCATGAGCGCCGACGCGGCGGCGATCGATGCGGCCCTCTCCGGCGGCGCAGCCGCCGAGAAGCCGCTCATCCACGCCGCCACCGCCTCCGACTGGCAGGCGATGGCCGAGGTGGCCAAGAAGCACGGCTGCCCGCTGGCCATCCGCAGCGAGAACGGCGACATCGACGGGCTCGAGGCGCTCTCCGAGCAGGTGCGCGGCGCCGGCGTCGAGGACTTCATGCTCGATCCAGGCACGAAGAGCCTCTCCGCCGACCTCGCCGCGGCCACGCAGCTTCGTCGCCTGGCGCTCAAGAAGGGCGCTCGGGCGCTCGGCTATCCCATCGTCTCCGTGGCGACGGCGCCGACGTGGCAGGCCGAGCTGGTGCGCGCCACCCAGGCCGTCGGCAAGTACGCCGGCGTCATCATCCTGGACCACTTCGAGCCGGCGATGCTCTACTCGCTGCTCACGCTGCGCCAGAACATCTACACCGACCCGCAGAAGCCGATCCAGATGGAGCCCAAGCTCTACGAGATCGGCTCTCCGACCCCGGACAGCCCGGTGCTCATCACGACCAACTTCTCGCTCACCTACTTCTCGGTGGCGGGCGAGGTCGAGAGTGCCGGCATCCCCACCTGGCTGCTCGTCGCCGACAGCGACGGCCAGTCCGTGCTCACCGGCTGGGCGGCCGGCAAGTTCGACGCCGAGAAGATCGCCAAGACGGTCAAGATCTCCGGCATCGAGCAGAAGGTCGGTCACAAGAAGCTGGTCATCCCGGGCCATGTGGCCGGGCTCTCGGGCGAGGTCGAGGAAGAACTGCCCGAGTGGAAGATCATGGTCGGCCCGCGTGACGCCGTCGACATCCCCAACTACATCAAGAACGTCTGGGGCGCATGAGCGAAACGCCCGTCACAAGACCGCGGACGACGATGGCGACGATCACGTTCTCGCCGTCCGGGGAGACCATCGAGGTGCCGCGTGGCACCAGCCTGCTCGACGCGGCGATCATGTGCGAGCTGGACGTCCCTGCCCCGTGCGCGGGGCAGGGACGTTGCGGCCGCTGCCGCGTGCGCGTCGCGAGCGGCGAGATCGAGCGGCGCAGCAACGCCGGCATGTCCACCGCCGAGGTCCAAGGCGGCTGGGCGGTGGCCTGCCAGACCTACGCCGGCGCCGGCGCCATCGAGATCGACGTGCCCGAGCGGCGCGAGGAGAAGGTCCGGCCGCACGGACACGCGATCGCCGAGCCGGAGTCGCTGCCCATCACCTGCGACTACTTGCAGAACCCGGCGGTCAAGCTCTTCGAGCTCGAGATCGAGCCACCGTCGCTGGAGGATCAGACGAGTGACTTCGACCGCCTGCGTCGGGCGCTGGGCCGGCAGCATGGCATCGAGGAACTCAGGGCCGAGCTCCCGCAGCTCAAGCGGCTCGGCCCGGCCCTTCGCCACGCCAACTGGAAGGTCACCGTGGCGCTCGAGATGCGCGACTGGGTGTACGGCTCGTATCTGCCGCCGCGCCTGTTGCGCGTCTACCCGACGGCGTTCCCCCAGGCGAGCCTGGGCGTCGCCGTCGACCTCGGCACAACGTCCGTGGTGGCCTACCTCGTCGACTTCACCACCGGCCGTGTGATCGACTCGGCGAGCACCTACAACAAGCAGATCGCCTGCGGCGACGACGTCATCAGCCGCATCATCTACACCAAGCGCAAACACGGGCTCGAGCGGCTGCAGACGCTCGCCCTGGAATCGATCAACGAGCTGCTCGGGGAGCTGCAGCAGCGCAACGGCGTTGAGGAGCGCGAGATCCACGAGCTCGCCATCGCCGGCAACACCACGATGACCCACCTGCTCCTCGGCCTCGAGCCGAGAGCTCTGCGCGAGGAGCCGTACATCCCGACCATCAGCATCGCGCCCAAGCTCATCGCCGGCGAGCTGGGCCTCAATGCGAACCCCGTTGCGCGCGTGCAGATCCTGCCGTCGGTAGGGGCCTACGTGGGCGGCGATATCACCGCCGGCGTGATCTCGTCCGGCATGTACGCCACCGAGAAGCTCACGCTGTTCATCGACATCAGCACCAACGGTGAGATGGTGCTCGGGAACAAGGAGTGGCTGCTCTCGTGCGCCTGCTCCGCCGGCCCGGCCTTCGAGGGCGGCGGCGTGCGCGACGGCATGCGCGCGTCCCCCGGCGCCATCGAGGATGTCTTCATCGACGACACCTCCTGGGAGCCGACGTTCCGCACCGTCGACGACGCCCCAGCGGCGGGCATCTGCGGCAGCGGACTCATCGACCTGCTGGGCGAGCTGTTCGTCACCGGGCTGCTCGACAAGTCCGGCCACCTGGACCTGGAGGCCGCCACCGCGCGCATCCGCGTGCGCGGCGGGGTGCCCGAGTACGTGGTCTGCCGGGCCGGCGACGGCGGCGCTGAGAAGGACATCGTCCTGACGGAGTCGGACATCTCGAGCCTCGTCCGCGCCAAGGCAGCCATCTACGCCGGCTTCGAGGTCCTCTGTACCAGCGTGGGCGTCGACCTCGCCGACGTGGAGCAGATCCTCATCGGCGGCGCGTTCGGCCAGTACCTCAACGTCGAGAAAGCGATCCGCATCGGCCTGCTGCCCGATCAGCCGGTGGAGAAGTTCCACTTTCTCGGCAACACGAGCGCCTTGGGGGCGTTCGCCACGCTGCTCTGCGTCAACGTCCGCCAGGACGTCGCCGATGTGGCGAGCAAGATGACCTATCTGGAGTTGAGCGCCGACAACACGTTCATGGACGAGTACACGTCCGCGCTCTTCCTCCCTCACACCGATCTTTCCGGGTTCCCGAGCGTCCATGCGGCGCTGGCCAAACGGACCACCGGGAACAGAAACGGAGGCTGATCCATGACCACCACCATCGCCGTCGCCGGCAAGGGGGGGACCGGCAAGACGACGCTGGCCGGCCTGCTCATCCGCCGGCTGGCGGAGGCTCAGTCCGGCCCGATCCTTGCGATCGACGCCGATCCCGCGAGCAACCTGAACACCGTCCTCGACCTGCCGCTGGAGAAGACCGTCGGCGACGTACGCGAGGAGACCAGCGAGAAGGCTCGCGCCAACCTGCTGGAAGCGGGCATCGCCAAGAACGACCTGCTCGACTACGAGATCAACTCGAGCCTGGTCGAGGGTGTCAACGTCGACCTGCTCGCCATGGGCCGGCCCGAGGGGCCCGGCTGTTACTGCGCCGCCAACAACATGCTGCGCATCATCATCGACAAGATCGCCGACAGCTACCCCTGGGTCGTGATCGACAACGAGGCCGGGCTGGAGCATCTCTCCCGGCGCACGACCCGTGACGTCGACGTGCTCTTCATCGTCAGCGACGCGACGGTCCGCGGTATCACGACCGCCGGGCGCGTCGCCGCACTGCTGGGAGAGCTCAACACCAAGGTGGGGCGGCACTACCTGATCGTGAACCGCGCCGCCCAGGGGCTCTCACCGGAGCTCGAGGCGGCGATCGCGGAGCACGGCCTCGAGCTGCTCGCCGTCCTGCCGGACGATCCGGCGGTGGCGGAGTTCGACGCCGCCGGCAAGGCGCTCATCGGCCTTCCGGCCGACAGTCCGTTGAGCGCGGCGCTCGAGCCTGTCGTCGCCGCCGCGCTCGCCACACCCGAGAAGAAGGAGGCCGCCGGTGCTCATCATCGGTGAGAACATCCACATCATCGCGCCGCCCGTAAAGGCGGCCATCGAGGCCCGGGACGCCAAGACCATCCAGGCCATGGCTGTTGCCCAGGTCGAGGCCGGCGCAGGCGTCGTCGACCTCAACATCGGCCCGCAGAAGAAGCTCGGTCACGAGGTCATGCCGTGGATCGTCCAGGCGGTGCAGGAGGTCGTGGACGTCCCGCTCTCGCTCGACACCACGAACTTCGTCGCCATGGAGGAGGGCCTCAAGGTCTGCAAGCAGCCGGCGATGCTCAACTCCGCCTCGGCCGACCCCGCCCGTTGCGACAGCGTCATGCAGCTGGCGGCGAAGTACGGCGCCAAGGTCATCGCCCTGACGATGGGCGTGGACGGCATCCCGACCACCGCCGACGGCCGCGCCGGCATCGCCATGGAGACGTTGCTGCCGGCGGCCGAGGCGGCCGGCATCCCCGCGCAGGATGTCTATCTCGATCCACTCGTCCTGACGGTGACCTGCAATCAGGACGTCGTCGCTGAGACCGTCGAGGCCGTGCGCATGTTCAAGATGATGGCCGATCCGCCGCCTTCTACGGTGATCGGCCTCTCCAACATCTCCAACGGCGCGCTGCCCGAGGTCCGTCCGCTGATCAACCGCGTGCTGATGGTGATGGCCATGGGCGCGGGGCTCGACAGCGCCATCGCCGACCCGCTGGACACCGTCCAGAACGAGTGGATCCGCATCGCCGAGCAGCACGACGACAGCACGCCTGTGGGCAAGCTCATCGTGGCGCTGTACGACGCCGTCGCGGCCATGGACAAGCTCGACCCGTCGGCCGTCGACATGGGCGACCAGGAGCAGGTCGAGCTCTGGAAGACCTACCGCATGCTCACCAACGAGACCCTCTACGCGGACTCGTATCTGCAGCTCTGAGCGGGCCCGGGGGGACGCGCTCAGACATGCCGGGCAGGGGGATGCCCGGCATGAACCAGGGCCGGGGCGGCGCAGGGCGCCGCCCCGGCCCTTCACATCACCGTCAGGTGGCCGGGTCGCCGAAGGCCGGCACGTCGGCCAGCGAGTCTTCTTCCAGCCACTGCCGCCCCGTCGAGCACTTGTCGGCGGCTGCGCACCAGGCGGCGCAGCCGATGTCCATCTTCGGGTTGGGGTTGCAGGTGCCGCAGGCCTTGCAGTAGCGCTTCGCGTCGTCCTTGAAGAACTCGATGGTCGCGCCGCAGTTGGTGCACGCCACCTCGAAGATGTCGTCGGGCGTCCAGTTGCTCCGGTCCTGGCCGGGGCAGCCTCTGTCCATCATCATCGCTCCGCCTCCTCGCCTGCGCGGATGGCCGCTGGCGCGCTTCGTCCTGTACTCAGGATACCCCCGGGGGCCCC
>Ga0315271_10000834_pt1 | contig 17887 bp, 19 predicted proteins | sample C3_top_MG_FD_204664 | JGI IMG/M metagenome (GOLD analysis project Ga0315271, IMG submission 204664) | Sediment microbial communities from Yellowstone Lake, YNP, Wyoming, USA - C3_top | ecosystem: Environmental > Aquatic > Freshwater > Lake > Sediment | place: USA: Wyoming | collected 2017-08-01
GACCACGATCCGGTACGTGATTTCCCGCCAAGTCTGGTTGGCTTCGGGGACGGCCCAGATCATGACGTACAACGTGGCCAGGGCGGCGGCCACCGCCAGGAACAGCACCGGCCGCAGGACGCGGACGATGCTCACGCCGCAGGACTGGAGGGCGACCCACTCGCGGTCCCCGGAGAAGCGCCCGAGACCGACCAGGAGGCCCACCAGAAGGGCCATAGGTATGGTGACGGCCAGCGCCTGGGGCACCAGGGTGAGCATGAGGTAGGCGACCGTGCCGCCCGGCACGCCCTTGGAGATGAACTTCTCGGCCTGGTTGATGAGGAGCGGGAGCTCGAGCATGAACGTGAATACCAGGAGCGACATGAGGAACGGCGTCATGACGCTGCGGATCACGTAACGGTCGATGAGGCGTGGCATGGCTGCTTCAGCGCAACGATATCACGGCGGCGGCCGAAGCCGGGAATCGCGTCAACGGAGTGCCTGCGTGGCGATCGCCGCCGGCTGCCAAGCGTACGTCGCGGCGTCAGCGAGCGTTCCATCCGTGCGGATGGCGGGTGCGGCAACAATTAGGGCATACAACAGATGAGGTACCAACCAAAGGCGCACAGTTCATCAACAGGGCATGCATGAACGATATCTGCATGACGTCTGATAATGTATGTTATGTTAACCTACGCCTATCACCAGATGGGGTCAGACTCGAACTGACCCCCTCGCAACCAGAAGTTCCCCGGAGAGACCCACCACCGCAGTCGTTCTGGCCGCGACATCGGGCGTAGTACTCTCGATGCGCCCACTTCCGCTTTGAATCCCGCGGCTCGGCTTCGGCCAGGCTTGTGCGCCGCCCGGGCAGTTCACCTTCCCGGAGCCCGCGCGGCGCAGATCGAGTCTGACCCCATCTGCGCGGGAACGCGGCGACTCGAGTCCGCACCCAATAGTGCCGCCTGCCGGCCACGAGCCGGCTGGACTACTGGGCGTTGCGGAGTTCCTGGATGATGCCTTCCAGTGCGCCGATGATCTCGTCGCGCTCGACCTTGCTCTTTGCGAACGTCATCCGCAGCTGAAACGCCTTTGTGGTGGGTTTGAAGTGAAACGTGAAGGCCTTCGGCCGCCCGCGCCTCGGCTTGGCCGCCTCTGCGCGCAGCCGTTCCCGCGTGGCGTTGCCCTCGCGCATGACGCGCTCGACAAGCGCGATCATTTTCTTGACGTCTGACTGTCTAACTATCTCTAGAAGCAATGACTTAGAGGAAATGTCGGCCATCCGACAAAGCTGCTTCACCTCGTCGGGCATCTTGTGAAGCGCCAGCGTCTCGGTGACCGCGGTTCGCGACTTCCCGAGCCGTTTCGCGAGGTCTTCGTGGGTGAAGGCGTTTCGCTGCGCCAGCGTGTGAAACGCCTCGGCTTCTTCGAACGGCGTCAAGTCCTTCCGCTGGATGTTCTCTATCAGCGCCAGTTCGATGACTTCTTCGTCATCAACGTCCCGGACGACGACCGGAAGCTCACGCAGGCCAATCTGGACCGCGGCCTGGTACCGCCGCTCACCGGCGATGATCTGGTACCTCCCGGCTCGAGTCCTGACGACCAGCGGTTCGATGATGCCCTTTTCGGCAATCGACGCCATCAATTCCGACAGGTCGCCCATGGCCTGCCGAGGCTGGTCGGGATTCGGATCGATCTGGTCGATGGGCAGGAGGCGGCCGATGGGCGTGCCGGCCGGCGTGCCGAGCGTCTCGACGTAGTGTTCGTCGTGGCGCATCCGCACAGTGGCGGGGAGACCTGCGCGCTTAGGCACGATCGATGACCTCCTCACACAAACGATAGTATTCGGTCGCGCCCGACGAGTCCGGCGCGAAGCTGAAGATCGCTTCCTTGTAGGCGGGGCTCTCTTCGAGCCGGACGCTCTTGCTGATCACCGTGCCGAAGACCTGTTCGCCGAACACCTTCTGGATCTGCGCCCGGATATCCCGGGCGATGGCCGTCCGGCGGTCGTGCATCGTGATCAGCACGCCGAGCAGGCGCAGGTCGGGGTTGGCGCGGGCCCGGACTTTGTCCACGGTCTCCAGCAGGTCGTCGGTGCCCTCGAGGGCGAAGTACGACGATTGAATGGGCACCAGCAGGTGCGTCGATGCCACAAGGGCGTTGACGGTCAGCAACCCGAGGGTTGGCGGGCAGTCGATCACGATATAGTCGAAGTCGTTGCGGACCGGCTCCAGCCGGTCCTTCAGGCGGAAATGGGCGTCGATCTCCCCCACCAGTTTCGCCTCGAGCTTGGCCAGAGCAATGCGTGACGGCGCCAGCCAGAGGTTCTTGACCGGCGACGGGATGATGATGTCCTTCAGCGGACAATCGTCGCCGGCAATGACGTCGTAGAGACTGCGCTGAATGGCGCGCACGTCGAGATACGACATGGAACTGTTCGCCTGCGGGTCCATGTCGACCAGCAGCGTGCGCCGGCCGCGCAGGCCGAGCGCGGCGGCCAGGTTGATGGCGGTGGTCGTCTTGCCGACCCCACCTTTTTGATTGGCGATGGCTACAATCATGCTGGCTGGCCTGGGACGGGAGCGGTCATTCTAGGGGTCGGCGGAAAACCTGTCAAGCGAACGGGAGCAGGCGACCTCCGCGGCGGCGGCGTTACATCTTGTACTTGCCGAGTTCCTCGGGGTCCAGGCTCTCGAGCCAGCGCTGCAGCCGATCGGCATCGTTCGAGTCCGGCTTGAAATCGACGGTCTTCGCGCTCTCGATCACGTGCTCCTCCACGAAAATCGGGGCCTGCGTCCGAAGCGCGAGCGCAATCGCATCGCTCGGGCGCGCATCGATCGCCACGATCTCGTCACCCACCTGGAGGTAGATCAGCGCGTAGAACGTCGTCTCTTTGAGGTCAGAGACCACAATCTTCTGGACGTTGCCGCTCAGGTCGCGGATGACGTTGCGGAGCAGATCGTGCGTCATGGGACGCGGCGTCGCGATATTCTCGATCTGGAGGGCGATGGCGTTGGCCTCGAAAATCCCGACCCAGATCGGCAGGACGCGGTCCCCTTCCTTGTCCCGCAGAATCACGATGGGCATGTTCGTGACCGGATCCACCATCAGCCCCTTGATCACCATTTCGCTCTGCATCGTGTCCCCGCGCTCCTGTGTGGTCCTGTCAATCATCGACGTCCACGCTGTGTGCGTGTGGACCGGCCCTAAGCGCCGGTAGGATAACAAATACCGACCACGTGATCTTCCGACAGACTCTCGTGCCGCCTCTGGTGCCTACAACGTAGGCGGAGCCCGTGCCGGTGTCAAGCCGGCGTCGTGTCCGTCAGGCGCCCCCAGAGGCTGTGCGCGCCGGCGCGCTCGATGCGCACCTGCGCCAGGGCACCGAGAAGCTCGGGACGCCCGGGAAAATTCACCACTGTATTCCCCGTCGTCCGGCCCGAGAGTTCCGTCTCGCGCCGGCGGCTGATGCTGTCGACCAGCACCTCGACCTCGCGCCCGACCGCCTGCCCGTGCAGGGCCTGCTGGATCTCCGTCTGGCGCGCCTGCAGGGCCGTCAGCCGCCGTGTCTTCTCGTCCTCCGGCACGTCGTCTGCCAGCCGCTTCGCCGCGAGCGTGTTCGGACGCTCCGAGTACTTGAACGAGAATATCGAGTGGAATCCGACGGCGTCGACCAGCGAGAACGTCTCTGCGAAGTCCTCGTCGGTCTCGCCCGGGAACCCGACGATGATATCGGTCGAAAGCTGGATGCCCGGCACCCCAGCCTTCAGCTGCTGCACGAGGGCGAGAAACTCCTCCCGCGTGTGGCGTCGGCGCATGGCGGCCAGCACCCGCGTCGAGCCCGATTGCACCGGCAGGTGGATGTGCTTGCAGACGTGCGGCAGCGCGCCGATCGCGTCGATGAGCCGCGGCGTGACGTGACGAGGGTGCGGGCTCGCGAAGCGAATGCGCTCGACCCCTGGCACCTGATCCACGGCGGCCAGCAGCCCCGCGAAGTCGCAGCCGGTGTCGTCAGGCGCCTGGTAGTGGTTGACGATCTGTCCGAGCAACTGGATTTCGCGCCGGCCGGTGCGCGCGGCCTCGGCCACTTCGGCCAGGATATCCGCCTTCGGGCGCATCCGCTCGTGCCCTCGCGTATACGGCACCACGCAGAAGGCGCAGAAGTCGTTGCAGCCCTCGATGATGGTCACGTAGGCCTTCACCGCGTCGGCCCGCTGGGTCATCCCGAGCGGAAACGACACGTCGTCGTACGGGTTGATGTCGATCTGTCGCGAGCCGGTCAGGCCGGCCTCGGCCACCAGCATCGGCAGGCGCTTCTCGGCCTGCGTCCCGACGACGACATCGACAAACGGCGACTTGCGGAAGATGACGCTGCCTTCCTGCTGCGCGAGGCACCCGGTGACCGCGAGCACGGGCTGCCGACCCTCGGCGGCGGCCGCGTGCCGGAGTTCCCCGATCCGGCTGTAGACCTTGTCCTCGGCCCTCTCCCGGACGGTGCACGTGTTGAGCACGATCACGTCCGCCTCCGCCGATGTCCCGGCAAGCTCGAAGCCCGCCGCTTCCAGCAACCCGGCCATCCGCTCCGAGTCGTGGAAGTTCATCTGGCAGCCGAACGTCTCGATCAGGTAGCGCTTCGCCATTTACTTTCGCTTTCGCCTTTCGCCCTTCGCTTCGGTTTCACTTTCGCCCCGCCGGGCCTGGAGCATCTCCCGGGCGCTCGCCCGCGTCCCGTCGGTGATGACCTGCCCCGCCATCATGCGGGCCAGTTCGTCCACGCGACCCTCACCGGTCAGCGGCTCCACCGTGGTCTGCGTCCGTCCTCCCCGCTCGAACTTCGCGACCCGGTAGTGGGCGTGGCCGCAGGCGGCAATCTGCGGCAGGTGCGTGATGCAGAGCACCTGGAACCGGTCGCCGAGCCACTGCATCCGCTGCCCGACCACATCCGCGACCCGCCCTCCGATGCCGACATCGACCTCGTCGAAAATGAGCGTCTTGCCCGGGGAGTCGGTCGTGGCGAGCGTCTTGAGCGCGAGCATCATCCTTGACAGCTCGCCGCCTGACGCGATGCGGGCCAGTGGCCGCACGTCTTCACCCGGGTTGGGCGAGACGAAGAACTGCGCGGCGTCCGTCCCTCGAGGCGTCCACCGGTCAGGCGAGGGCGGCGCGTCCTCGAAGCGGACCTCGAGACGGGTGCCAGCCATTGCCAGTTCCGCCAGTTCCTTCTCGAGTTGGCGTGCGAACTTCGACGCATGCGCGTGGCGAGCCTTTGAGAGCCGGCCGGCAGCGTCGAGATAACGCTTCCCCGCCGCGTCCAGATCCCGCTCCAGTTCCGCCATGCGCTCGTCGGCCGAATCGAAGGCGGCCAGTTCGGCCGCGCATTGATCGCGCCGGGCGATGACATCGGCCAGCGCCGGGCCGTACTTCCGCTTGAGCCGCTCGAGGTTGGCCAGGCGGTCCTCAACCTCCTGCAGGCGTTCCGGGGCTGCGTCGATGTGGGTGCCGTACTCCCGCAGGAACGTCGCGAGTTCGTCGAGCTGCGCGGTGACGCCCGCGCGCGCGTCGAGGTACGGCGCAAACCGGGGGTCGAGCTCGTTCAGCTCGGCGACCCGCTTGAACACGACGGCCAGCGCGCTCACCACGGACTCGTCGGCCTCGTACAGGCGGCCGTACGCTTCCTCGGAGAGGCGCTGCAATCGATCGGCGTTGGCCAGGAGACGGCGGCTCGCGGCGAGCTCGTCGTCCTCGCCGGGTTGCGGCGCCGCGCGGTCGATCTCGCCGAGTTGGAAGCGGAGGAAGTCAGCCCGCGCATCCTTGTCCCGCTCGCGCGACCTGAGCGCGTCGAGGTCGCCGCGGAGTTGACTCCAGTTGCGGTGCGCCTCGGCGACCTCGTCGCGAATGGAGGCAAGCCCTGCGTGCAGGTCGAGCAAGTCCAGGTGGATGTCGGGGTTGAGCAGCGCCTGGTGCTCGTGCTGGCCGTGGAGGTCAACCAGGGTTACACCTAATTCCTTAAGAGTTGACGCCGTCACCAGCGCACCGTCGATGAAACTCCGGCTCCGGCCCTGTGCCGTGAGTTCGCGACGGACGATAATCTCACGGCCGTCGAGTTCGAACACGGCCTGGACGATCGCCGTTTCTTCACCGGTCCGGATCAGGTCCCCCGACGCGCGGTCACCGAGGAGCAAACCCACGGCGCCGACGACGATCGACTTCCCGGCGCCGGTCTCGCCGGTGATGACATTGAGCCCCGGCTGGAAGGTCACTTCCAGGGACTCGATAACGGCAAGGTTCCGGATGTTCACGTAGCGCAGCATAGGGATGTCCGGCCAGTGTCTTTTCGGGCCCCGAGACGCGGAACTTCCATATTATCACGGGTTTGACAGGGTATGCTCCGCATGGTACTGTGGCATGAATCTACCTGCTGCGACCCGCGGGGGGACACGAGGGCCCGGCCGCCCCGCCGGACGCACGGTGCTGTCGAAGGGACGCCTGCGTGGGTGCCAATGCCAACCTCGGCAACGGGGTGATCGACCTGGTGCTCCGGTCCGGACCGGAGGCCAAGATCGTCCTCCTGATCCTGCTGGTCTTTTCCGTCGTGTCCTGGGGCATCGTGTTCCAGAAGACCTGGCAACTGAGCCGGGTGAAGCGGCAGACCACGAACTTCCTCGACATCTTCCGCCGCAGTTCGAAGTTCTCCGAGGTGCAAGCCGTCTGCCGTACTTTCGACTCGAGCCCGCTGGTCGGCGTCTTCCAGGCCGGCTACGCAGAGTTGAACACGCAGTTGCGCCAGGGCCAGGCGGCGGCCTCCAGCAGTCCGGACACGCAGTCCGGCCGTCCTACTCTCAAGAGCCTCCCGGCCGTGGACCGGGCGCTGCTGCGCGCCGCGGCCGTGGAGGTGGCGAAACTCGAGAAGGGGCTGCCGATGCTCGCCACCACGGCCAGCATCACGCCGTTCATCGGGCTGCTCGGCACGGTGTGGGGGATCATGACGTCGTTCCTGGGCATCGCGAGCGTCGGGTCCACGAGCCTCGGCGTGGTCGCGCCCGGGATCGCCGCGGCGCTGATCGCGACGGCCGCGGGCCTGTTCGCGGCCATCCCGGCGGTGTATTTCTACAATCACTTCCTGGCGGAAGTGAAGAGCCTGACGGCGGTCATGGACGACTTCGCGCTCGAGTTCCTGAACATCGCCGAGCGCAACTTCACGTAGGCGGCGCACCAGTTCCGATTCAGAGATGCCCAAGGTCAGCCCTTCCGAAGAGGTCCCGTCGTTACGCAGCGGCCGGATGCGCCGCGTGTCCACGTCCATGGCCGAGATCAACGTCGTGCCGCTGGTCGACGTGATGCTCGTGCTGCTGGTCATCTTCATGGTGACCGCGCCGATGCTCCAGCAGGGCGTGGACGTGAACATCCCCGTCGCGCGCAAAGCGCAGCCCATGGCCGACGAGCGCGTGTTCATCACGGTACCGCTCGCCTACCGGCAGAATCACAAGGTCCGCCTGGGCGACGAGCCGGTGACCATCGACATGCTGACCGAGCGGATGCGGCAACAGATGGCGGGTAAGCTCGATCGCGACGTGTTTCTGCGCGGCGATGGCGGGATCACGCTGCAGGAACTGCTCGAGGTCATGGATCGCCTGAAGGAAGCGGGCATCGAGAAAGTCGGGATTCTCGCCCGGCTGCCCGGGGAGAAATAGCGTGGAAGCCGTCACCAGCGTGCTCATCGAACGCGCGCATGCCGAGCGGGGCCTCCCCCGCATGGTGACGATGTCGCTGGCCGCCCACGTCGTGCTCGCCGCCGTGCTCATCGTCGCCGCGCCGCTCATCCGGCCGCGGAGCGAGCAGGAGATCCGCCCGCTGATGACGATTTCGCTCGGCGGCGCGCCTGGCCCCAAGGCCGGCGGGATGACGATGATGGGCCGGCCGATTCAGTCGATCGCGCCGTTGCCGGAGGTGCCGCGGCCGGCGCCGATCCGCGAGACGGTCACGAAGCCGCCGGAGATGACGCTGCCCGCGCCGGTCGTGAAGCCGGCGAAACCCTCGAAGCCGCGGCCGACGGCGGCCGAGGCGATCCCGACGAAGGAGATCCGGCCCGCGCCGGCGGCCCCGACGCAGACGGCGGCGACCGCGACGGCCGCCGCCGCCACGGGCGAGCCGCGCGGGCTGGGGTTCGGCGGGCTCTCGACCGGCGGCGGGACGGGCACGGGCAGTTTCCTCGAGGTGCAGAACTTCTGCTGCCCGGACTACCTGGTCACGATGCAGCAGCTGATCCAGGGCAACTGGCGGCCTCGACAGGACGTCGCCGGCGACACGACCGTGATCTTTCGCATCCAGCGCGACGGGCGCGTGACCGACATCGAGCTCGAGCAGTCGAGCGGCTACGTGGCGCTCGACCTGGAAGCGCAGCGCGCGCTGTTCAACACCCGGAAACTGCCGCCGCTGCCGTCGGCCTTCCCCGACGACAGCCTGAAAGTCCATCTGAAGTTCGAGTACACCAGACGATGAGATTCCGCCTCCCTGTCACGATCCTGGCGGCGATGGTCGCCCTGACTGCCACCGGCCGCGGCGCGGCGCGCCAGGGCGTGGCGGGCGCGCCCCGGCCGCAGCAGCCGCAAACGGAAATCAACATGACCATCTCGGGCGACGCTGGCGCGCAGCCGCGCTACGCGGTGCCGGACTTCATCGTCCGGTCCAGCGACCCCGAGACCGCCGCAGCGGCGCGCCTGATGGGCACGGTGCTGTGGGACGACCTGGCGTTCGAGCGGGAGTTCTACATGGTCCCGCGCGACACCTATAAGTCGATCCCGGCCGCGCGCGCGTTCGCGGAGATCGCGTTCGATCGCTGGAAGGAACTGGGCGTGGACGGGCTCGTGGTCGGCAGCGTCGAGAAGACGGGCGCGAACGCGTTCCGCGTCGAGGTGCGCCTGTTCGACGTGAAGTCGAAGGCGTCGGTCATCGCGAAGGAGTACAACGGCACGGCGGCGAACCCGCGGCTCTACGCCCACACGGCCGCCGACGACATTCACTCGCAGCAGCGCGGGCTGCGGGGGGTGGCGCGCACGAAGCTGACCTTCTCCTCCGATCGCGACAACGAGCGCGTGGCCAACACCGTGCAGGCCCGCGACGTGAAGGAGATCTACGTCGCGGACTACGACGGCGCGAACCAGCGCCGCTTCACGACGGCGCACAAGCTGAACATCACGCCGGTGTGGTCGCCCGACGCGCGATCGCTTGCATGGACCGCGTTCCAGCGGGTCACGCCGGACATCCTCGTCTCGAACATCTACGCGGGGATGCCGCCCGAGAACCTGACCGGCGGCCGCGGCCAGAACTGGCTGCCGTCGTGGTCGCCCGACGGCACCCGCATCTGCTTCGTGTCGACGCGCGACGGGAACTCGGAGCTGTACGTCATGAACCGCGACGGGTCGAACGTGACGCGGCTGACCAATAATCCGGCGATCGACGTGTCGCCGACCTGGTCGCCCAGCGGCACCCAGATCGCGTTCACGTCGGACCGGTCCGGCGCCCCGCAGATCTACATCATCGACGCCGACGGACGGAACCTCTTCAAGATGACGGCCGAGAGCTGGTGCGACCGGCCGACGTGGTCGCCGGCGCCGTTCAACGAAATCGCGTATGCATCACGGACCGGGGCGGGGTACGATATCAAAATCTACGACCTGGCCACGCAGGAGCGCCGGCAGCTCACCTTCGGCGAAGGGAGCAACGAGAGCCCGGCGTACGCGGCCAACGGGCGGCACGTGGCGTTCATGTCGACGCGGACCGGCAAGAAGCAGATCTTCGTGCTGGGGCGCGACGGGCGGGGCTTGAAGCAGATCACCACCGTCGGGAACAACTACACCCCCGACTGGTCGAAGTAGGGGTCGGTGAACCGGGGAAAGGGACATACCTTATGCGTATCCGAGGCGGACGTTTCGGACTTCTCCTGATGGCCACCGTCGCGCTGTCGGTGGGCCTGGCGTGCAGCACCAAGAAGCCGCCCGTGGCGCGGCCCGTGCCGCCCCCTCTCGCCGCGCCCGACACGACGCCGCCGCCTCCTCCCCCGCCGCCGCCGCCGACGGCCCCCATCCGCGACACGCCCGTCAGCGCGGCGCCTGTCGCCGCGGACGACCCGATGACGTCCCGCTCGGTGGACGACCTGAATCGCGACTCTCCGCTGAAGGCGATCTTCTTCGAGTACGACAGCCAGGACCTGACCGCCGAGGCGCGGGCGCTGCTCGACACCAACGCCGGCCTGCTCAAGCGCTACGCGTCGTGGACGATCACGATCGAAGGTCACTGCGACGAGCGCGGTACGGCCGAATACAACCTCGCGCTCGGCGAACGCCGCGCCGTGGCCGCGCAGTCGTACCTCGTGTCGCTCGGCATCCCCGCCGAGCGGCTGCGGACCGTCAGTTACGGGAAGGAATTCCCGTTCGACCCGGGCAAGGACGAGGCGGCGTACGCAAAGAACCGGCGGGCCCACTTCGTCATCACCGCCAAGTAAGGCGCTGGCACCGACGCGAGAGGCATCTCATGAGGCGACAACTGGCGCTCCTCAGTAGCGTGGCGATGTTCCTGGCGCTGTCGACGGCCGCTCCGCAGGCCGCCGTCAGCAAGGAACATCAGCAGATGATGGCGGACATCCGCATGATCCAGCAGCAGAACCAGGCGCTGCAGGCCCAGCTGGCCGCGCTGACCGACGTCCTGCGCGAGGTGAAAGCCAGGCTGGGCGAGCAGTCCGACAGCGTCCGCAAGGGCTTCGCCGACCAGAAGACACTGGTCGACGTGCTGGGCGCCGACCTGCGCGTGGTGCGCGAGAAGGTGGACGAGACCAACGTCCGCCTCACCTCGCTCGCGCAGGAGGTGGACGCGATCCGGACCGCACCGCCTCCGGCCGGGGCGCCGGCGTCCACGACGCCGCCCGTGCCCGGCGGGGCGGGCGATCCCGGCGCCGCCCCGGTGCCGCCGCAGGCGGCGCCCGGCGCGTTCGGGGCGTCACCGTCGAAGGCCTTCGAGGCCGCGCGCAACGACTACTACGCCGGCGCGTGGCCGCTGGCCATCCAGGGTTTCGAGAGCTTCATCAAGTCGTTCCCCAAGTCCGACATGGTGGACGACGCCCAGTACTACATCGGCGAGAGCCACTTCGGCGCGGGCAGGTACCGCGAGGCGGTGACGGCCTACGACCGCGTCATCGCGGCGTACCCGACCAGCAACACGCTGCCCGACACGTACTACAAGCGCGGCGTGGCCCTGAACGCGCTCGGCCAGATCCAGCCGGCGCGCGAGTCATTCGAGTACGTGATGAAGACGTTCCCGACAAACGACACCGTCGTGAATCTCTGTCGGCAGGCGCTGGAACGGTTGAGCCGCACCGGCAAGTAGCAGGACGCGCCCGGCCGCCAGGGCGGCGGCGCGATGGAAAGGAACGGGACTGGCATGGCGAACAGCTACAACAAGATCATCCTCGTGGGGAACCTGGGACGTGACGCCGAACTGCGCGCGACGCCGCAGGGCAAGCAGGTGGCGTCCGCGAGCCTCGCGGTCGAGGACCCGACGAAGAAGGACGACCGGGGCCGCGCCGGCACGGAGTGGTACCGCATCAAGATCTGGGGCAAGCAGGCCGAAACGCTCACACCGTACCTGCTCAAGGGGAAGACGATTCTCGTAGAGGGACGGCTCTCGATCCAGACCTGGACGGATCGCGAAGGCCACAGCCGCTACACGCCGGAGGTTTCGACCGATCGCATCGTCCTGCTCGGCAGCCCGGGCGGCGGCGGTGGCGGCAGCTACGGCGGAGGGTCTCAGGTTCGCGAGGCCTCGCCGGCCGTCGACGACCTCGGCCAGGCGCCCGACGACATGAACGCGGACGACATCCCGTTCTAGGTTCGAGCCCGCGATTCGAGATCGGCGCTCCTTCGGCCACGGGTGGCCGAGGCGCTTTCCATTCCGCCCGCAGGCAGCACACTCGAAGCTCAGCCGAGGACGGATGGAAACGCCTCGGACAGGACCCGAGGCCGAAGCGCCGATGGCCCGAATCGCGGTCTACGTTCCTGCCCGCCCGTACCGATCCTCGAGCCTGACCACGTCGTCGATCTCCGGCGTGGAGACCTCGAAAATGTCCGAGTCTTCGAGCGCCGTCATCCGATGGACCGTGCCGGCCGGTACGTGGATGCGGTCGCCGGGCGACAGCTGCTTCCCCACCAGTTGCTCGCCTTCCTGGATCTCGTAGAGCAGCCTGCCCGAGGCCAGGTAGACGGTCTCGGTCTTCAGGTTGTGGTACTGCAGGCTCAGCGCGTGGCCCGCGTTGACGTGGATGATCTTGCCGACGTACCGATCCGTCTTCGCCCACAGCAGTTCGTAGCCCCAGGGCTTGTCCGTGCGGAGCACCCCGGGTTTGGTGTCACCACTCATCGTGCCTCCTCAGTGCCGCCGGGCCCGCCGCGGCCGCCGGGCCGCCCCACGAGCGCAGGGAACTCCTCTCTCAGCATCGCACGAATCTCCTCCGCCGTCCCCAGGCGAAGTGCGCGGGCGGCCGACCCGCGCAGGTCGGCCAGGCGCACCTGCCGCACCACGCTCCTCGCCTGCGGGATGGCGGCGGCGCTCATGCTGAACTCGGTCACGCCGAGGCCGAGCAGGAGGAGCAGCGCGCCCGGATCCCCCGCCATCTCGCCGCACACCGCGACGCCGCGGCCGCGACGCCGGCCCGCCCGGATCACCTGCCTGACGACCCGCAGGATGGCCGGGTGCAGCGCCTCGAACAAGCCCGCGATCCGGCCGTCTGTCCGGTCGACCGCAAGACAGTACTGAATCAGGTCGTTCGTGCCGATGCTGAAGAAATCCGCGGCGTCGGCCAGCAGGTCGGCCGTCAACGCGGCCGACGGCACCTCGATCATCACGCCGACGGGAATCTCGGGCACGGCGCCTCCGGCGCCGACATCCCGCCGCGCGGCCTCGAGGGCGGCGCGCGCCTCCCGCACCTCCTCGACCGACGAGACCAGCGGGAACAGCACCCGCAGCGATCCGTGCCGTGACGCCCTCGCCAGCGCGCGCAACTGCATCCCGAACAGGTCGCGCCGGTTCAGGCTCAGGCGGATGGCGCGCAGGCCGAGCGGGCCGCGCGACGCGCGGCTGAACGTCCCGCCGCCCGCGCCTTCGGACTGCGCCTCGTCGACGTCGAAGGTGCGCACGGTCACCGGGTGCGGGGCCATCCGCTCCACCAGCGCCCGGTAGATCTCGAACTGCGCCTCCTCGCCGAACGACTCGACGGACCGGCCGCCGATCAGGTATTCCGACCGGAACAAGCCAATGCCCTCCGCGCCGGCCTCGCGCGCCGCGTCGACTTCCTCGAGCAGTTCGACGTTGGCCAGGAAGCGGACGGCCACACCGTCCGCGCTCAGCACGGGTCCGGATTCGGCGGGCGCGGCCTCCCCGACGCTCACGGATCGTCGATCCCGCCGCATCCGGGCGGCCTCGATCTCCTCGTCGGAGGGATCGATCACCACGTCGCCCGAGTACCCGTCCACCAGCACCTTGTCGCCCGGGCGCACCAGCGCGGTCGCACCAACCACGCCCGCGACCGCGGGCAGGCCCATCGATCGCGCCAGGATGGCGGAGTGATGCGTCCGGCTGCCGGTTTCCACAGCCAGGCCGAGCACGAGGTCCCGGTCGATCTGCCCGGCCAGCGACGGCGGCAGTTCATCCGCCACCAGGATCGCTGGCGCGTCCAGCTCGAGCGTCCAGCGGCCGCCGTGCGCGGCGGGCCGCAGGTTGCGCCGCAACCGTTCGACGACATCGGCCACGTCGCCACGCCGCTCGCGCAGGTACGCGTCGCCGACGTCGAAGAACACCTCGCAGACCTCCTCGAAGGTGCGATCGAGCGCCCACTCCGCGTTCACGCGGTCGTTGGCGATCAGGTGCCGCGCGCGTGGCACCAGCATCTGGTCGTCGAGCATGAGCAGTTGGGCCTCGAACAGGCCCGCGATGTCGCGCCCGGCGGTGCGGGCGACTTTGGCCTGGATGTCCCGCAGCTGCCGCGCCGTGGCCTCGCGGGCCTCGTCCAGACGCGCGACCTCCCGCGCGACATGGGGGATGCCAATCGCGTACCGCAGCGCGAGGCCGCGGTTCAGCAGCAGCGCGGCCGGGCCCCACGCGATTCCCGGCGAGACGGCCAGGCCGGTCAGGCGATGCACGGCCCTTCCCCGAACCCGGTCTCGACCAGCCCGCAGAGCGCCTCGAGAACCTCGCGCTCGTCGGCCCCGTCGGCCGTAATGGTGATGTCGGTCCCCTTCGCCGCCGCGAGCAGTAGCACGCCGAGGATGCTCTTGCCGTCGACGGCCCGATCGCCCCGGGCGACGGTGACGCGCGCGGCGTAGGCGCTTGCGGCGTGGACGAACCTGGCGGCGGCGCGGGCATGCACGCCGAGGGCGTTCCGGACGGTGACCGTGCGCGTGACCATGCGCGTCAGCTCTTCGAATCGCCCCGGAGCAGGTCCGAGGCGACATGAATCGCCTGGCGCCCCGTGTCCCGCAGTTCGCGCGCCACGCCGAGCAGGTCCCGCGACTCGCGGACGCTGGTCAGTTTGATGAGCATCGGCAGATTCACGCCCGTGACGACCTCCACGCGATCGGGCTCGAGAAACGTGAGGCCGAGGTTCGACGGCGTGCCGCCGAACATGTCGGTGAGCAGCAGGACGCCCGCCTCGCCCTGCACGCGGACGACGGCCTGGCGCAGCTCCTCGCGCGCATCCTCCATGTCGTCGTGCCAGCCGATCGACACGGCCGCAAACTGCGGCAGGTCTCCGACAATCGCCTCGGCGGCGTTGAGCAACTCGGTGGCGAGCTGCCCATGAGTCACCACGACCACGCCAATCACCATGCCACTCCTTGCGGCGCTGCCGCGTCAGGGCCGCCGCGACGCGTCCCGGTGCCGCGCGTGGAGGCGGATGCCTTCCACGGCCCCGACGCCGCGCCGCAGCTCGTCCGCGATGTAGACCGACCGGTGCTGCCCCCCGGTGCAGCCGACGGCCACGGTCAGGTACGTCTTGCCCTCGCCGGCGTACTGCGGGATCAGGAACTGCAGCAGGGACGTGAGCCGGGCGACGGTTTCGACGGTGGCCGGATGTTTCTCCATGTACGCGATGACGGGCGCGTCACGCCCCGACAGGGCGCGCAGCCGCGGCACGAAGTGCGGGTTCGGCAGGAAGCGGACGTCGAACACGAGGTCCGCCTCGAGCGGCAGCCCGTGCTTGAAGCCGAAACTCAGGAACGTGACCTGCATCCGCCGCGCGTGCCGCGTCCCCCGCGCCAGCGACAGGAACGTTTCGCGCAACTCGTGGACGGTGAGCGCGGACGTGTCCACGATCTCGTCGGCCATGGCGCGGATCGGCTTGAGCCGGCGCCGCTCCTCCTGGATGCCTTCGAGCACCGGGCGGTCGTGGGCCAGCGGATGCGGCCGGCGGGTCTCGCTGAACCGCCGCACCAGCGTCGCATCCTTCGATTCCAGGAAGATGAGCAGCGGCCGGAGCGCGCGCATCCGGCGCACCTTCCGGTACGTCCGCGGAAACTCCGACAGGAACGCCCCCTCGCGCACGTCGACGACGATGGCCACCTTCTCGAGGTCGGAACCCGCGCGATTGGCGAGCGCCGCCATCGTCGGAATGAGCGTGGTGGGCAGGTTGTCGACGCAGAAGTAGCCCAGATCCTCCATGGCCCGGATAGCCTGCGACTTCCCCGCGCCCGAGAGCCCCGTGATGACCACGAACCGGGCGTGAGCCGCCGCCTTGCCGATCGAGGTTGCGCGCGCCTTCGCCATCACTCGTTCTCCGGTTCGCCGGGGTCGTCGCCCTCCGCGGCCGGCGGCGTGGCGCCATCGCGCAGGGTCTCCTCGAGCCGCGCGGCCAGATCGCGCGCCGCGTGGTGGCCGCGGGATCGCAGCAGCTGATTGCGCGCCGCCACCTCCACCAGGTTGGCCAGGCTGCGCCCGGGCGCGACCGGCATGCGGTTGAGCGGCACCTGCAGCCCCATCAGCTCGAAGAACGCGTCGTCGAGGCCGAGCCGTTCGTACTCGCGCCCCGCCTCCCACCGCTCCAACTGGACGACCAGTTCCACGCGCTTCGATCGGCGCGTGGAGGCGATGCCGAACAGGTCGCGGACGTTGATCACGCCGAGCCCGCGGATCTCCATGTGATGGCGCGTCAGTTCCGGACAGGCGCCGATGAGGACCGACTCGGCCCGTCGGCGGATCTCAACCGTGTCGTCAGCCACGAGGCGGTGGCCCCGCAGCACGAGATCCAGCGCGCACTCGCTCTTACCGATGCCGCTCTCCCCGACGAGGAGCACCCCGAGCCCGAGGATGTCCATCAGGACCGCGTGCAGCAGCATCCGCTCGGCGAGCACGTCCTCGAGAAAGCCCGTCAGCTTGGCGATGGCCATCGGCGTCGCGTGCGACGTGCGCAGGAGGGGCACCGCCGCGCCGTCCGCGACCGCGAGCAACTCGTCGGGCGCCGGCCGGCCGTCGGTGATGAGGATGCACGGGATCTCGCAGGCGAAGAGCCGCGTGAGCGCCTGGACGCGGGCGTCCGGGACGAGGCTCTGGAGGTAGCCGAGTTCGCTGCCGCCCAGGACGAGCACCCGCCCGGGCTTGAGGTAGGCTTCGTAGCCGGCCAGGGCGAGTCCGGTCTTCAGGACGTACGGGCTGCGGATCAGCCGCTCGAGGCCGGTGGCACCGGCCACCACCTGGATGTCCAGGTCCAGCGCCTCCCGACGGACGCGCAGCAGCGCATTGACAGCAATCCCGGCGGCGGCCGATGTCATGACGCGCAGAGCACCGTGACGGCGCTCAGGCCTCCGGCTCGATCAGCCCGAGATCGCCGTCCTTGCGCCGGAACATGACGCTCAGGGCGTCGGTCGTCGCGTGGCGGAACACGATGAACGCGTCGGGCGACGGTCCGACGGCCGCCGCGGCGGCCTCCAGCGTCATCGGCTTCACGGGGTAGCGGCGCGACCGGACGATGCGCTGCACCTGGTCGAGCCGGGTCGACGGCCCGACGAGGCTGCGCGTGACGGGGCGCGCCTCGCGCTTGCGCTCCTGCCACTTCCCTTTCATCTTCTGGGCCTGCTGGACAATCCGGTCCACGGCCTCGGTGAGGGCCTCTTCCCAGCCGGTCGCGACGGCACGGCCCTTCAGCATGTGGCCGCCTCGGGCATGCACGTGCACCTCGGCGACATGCCGGAACTTCTCGAGCCACAGTTCCACCTGGCCGGACACGGCCTTCGTGTTCAGCACGCGTTCGAGCCTGGCGATCTTCTTGGTGACCAGGCGCCGGATGGCCGGGGTGATCTCGACGTGTCTTCCTGTCAGTGCGAGTCGCATGATGGCCTCAATAGAGGATCTTGCGCTGGTTGGAAGTCGGAATCTTCAGTTCCTCGCGGTACTTCGCGATGGTCCGCCGAGCCAGGACGAGGCCCTCCTTCTGCAGGATGGAGACAATCTTCGAGTCGCTCAACGGCTTGCGGGCATCCTCCGCTTCGATGATCTTCCGGATGCGCTGCTTGATGGTGACCGACGAGACGTTTTCGCCGTAGGAACTGCTGATGCCGCTGTGGAAGAAGTACTTCATTTCGAACACGCCCTGGGGCGTGTGCATGTACTTGTTCGTCACGACGCGGCTGACGGTCGACTCGTGCATGCCGATGTCGTTCGCCACGTCGCGGAGCACGAGCGGCCGGAGGAACTCGATGCCGTGATCGAGGAACTCCTTCTGGAACGTGATGATGCTGGTCGCGACCTTGTGGATCGTCTTCTGCCGCTGCTCGACGGACTTGATCAGCCAGAGCGCCGACCGGAACTTGTCCTTCACGTACGCCCGCGTCTCCTCCGTGTTGTCGGCGCTCTTGTCGAGCAGCCGCCGGTA
>Ga0315271_10000835_pt1 | contig 17873 bp, 11 predicted proteins | sample C3_top_MG_FD_204664 | JGI IMG/M metagenome (GOLD analysis project Ga0315271, IMG submission 204664) | Sediment microbial communities from Yellowstone Lake, YNP, Wyoming, USA - C3_top | ecosystem: Environmental > Aquatic > Freshwater > Lake > Sediment | place: USA: Wyoming | collected 2017-08-01
GCCCGCGGCCGACCGCGACGCGACAGACGGCGTCCCGGAGCCCGACTGCTTCCCCGACCTGAATCTCGACCAGGTGGTGGCGGCTCTGACGAGGGGGCGAGGCGAGTACGGCCTGACCGACTTCTTCCATACACCGGTGGCCGACGTCGAGACGGTCGCCTACCGGCAGGACGTGTTCCGGGACCTGGAGCCGAAGGCGGCGCGCAGCGCAATCGACGCGTTCGCCGCAGGCATGCGGAGCGTCAGGAGCCTGGTCCGCCAGGAGCTCCACTACCGGTACCAGCGGGAGACGTGGCTGTTCGAGGCCGCGGAGGGCTACACCCGGTGCGTCGCCGAGCTGCGCGCCGCGTTGGCCGCCCTCGACCTCCGATCGGACGGGCTGCGCCGGTTCAGGGACTTCCTGTCTGGGCATGTCGAGACGGACGACTTCCGGTCGCTCGTGGCCGAGGCGGCGCGCATCCGCGAGGGCCTCCGCGATGTGGCGTTCAGCCTCCACATCCGCCCCGGGCGCGTCACGGTCGGCCTGCCGGACCCGGCCCCCGACTACACAACCGAGATCGAGGCGGCGTTCGAGCGGTTCCGGCGCAGTGCCGCGCGCGACTACCTGGCGACCTTCACGACCGAGCCGGACCTCAACCACGTCGGCATCCTGGACCGGATCGCGCGCCTGTACCCCGAAACCTTCGGCGCGCTGGACGCGTTCTGCGAGCGGCACGCCGACTTCGTCGACTCGACGATCGCGGCCTTCGACCGCGAGGTGCAGTTCTACCTGGGGTACCTGGAGTTCGCCGACCGGCTGCGCGCCGACGGGCTTGCGTTCTGCTACCCGGAGCTGTCCGACGGCGCCGAGGAGGTGCGGGACACGTTCGACGTCGCCCTGGCCTGGAGGCGCGCCGCGCAGGGTGTGCCCGTCGTCCCCAACGACGTCCACCTTGACGGCCCGGAGCGCGTAATCGTGGTCACCGGCCCCAACCAGGGCGGCAAGACCACCTTCGCGCGGGCCTTCGGCCAGGTCCACTACCTCGCCAGCCTCGGCTGCCCGGTGGCCGGCTCCAGCGCCGCGTTGCCGCTCGCCGATCGGGTGCTCACGCACTTCGGACGCGAGGAGCGGCTCGCCGACCAGCGCAGCCGGCTCGAGGAGGAGCTCCTTCGGATGCGCGCGCTGCTCGACCAGGCGACGCCCAACAGCGTCCTGGTCGTCAACGAGGTGTTCTCCTCGACGACGCTCGTTGACGCGGTGTTCCTGAGCACGGAGGTCATGCGCCGCATCGAGGGCCTCGACCTGCTCTGCCTGTGGGTCACCTTCGTCGACGAGCTGGCGTCAATGGGCGAGGCGACCGTGAGCATGGTCAGCAACGTCCTGCCCGATGACCCCACCGTCCGCACGTTCAAGATCACGCGGCGGCCCGCGGAGGGTCGCGCCTACGCGGCCGCCATCGCCGCGAAGTACGGGGTCAGCTACGAACGGCTCAAGGAGCGACTCCCGGCATGAGGGCGCTGCTGCTCCACCCGGACCTGGACTTCGAGCTGGAGGCGCGGCTGCCGCCGCTGCACGAGGCGCTGGTCGAGGACCTCGGGCTCGACGACGTGCTCCGGGCGATGGCGGACGGCGACCGGTACCTCCACGAGGTCGCGCAGACTGTCGTTCTGGCCGGGTTGCGCGACCCCGACGCCATCGTCCACCGCCAGCGCATCCTCGCCGAGTGCATCGAGCGCCCGCAGGTCGCCCGCCAGCTGTACGACCTCGCGGTCGCCGCCATCGAGGTCGAGCGCAGCGCGTGGCGGGTCTACACGCGGAACCCCGACCTGGCCCTCAGCTCGGCCGTCCGGACGCTGGAGCGCCTGCTGCCCGTCCTGCACGAGCTGCGCCGCCTCGCCGACGCCGAGGCCGAGCGGTCCACGTCCGACGGCTTCCGGCGCCTCTTCGAGACCCTCCGCAGGGAGCTCGACGACGCCTACCTCCGGGACCTCGAGGAGCGCCTCCGGCTGCTCGGGTTCACAGACGGCGTGTCGGTCAACGGCCGGCTCGGTCCGAGGAACGCCGGGACCGGATTCTCGCTCCGCCGCCCGGGCCGCGGCGGCTGGCAGCGGCTGCTCGGGCGTCGGGGGCGACGCGGCTACACGATCTCGGTCTCGCCCCGCGACGACGCCGGCAACGAGGCCCTCGCCGAGCTGCGGATGCGCGGCATCAACCTCGTCGCCAACGCGGCGAGCCAGTCAGTCGACCACCTGCTCGGCTTCTTCCGCATGATCCGGTTCGAGGTGGGCTTCTACCTCGGCGCCATGAACCTCCAGGAGCGGCTGGCGACGCTCGGGGAGCCGGTCTGCTTCCCGGAGCCGCAGCCGCAGGGGCGCGCCGCGCTCACGGCCGCCGGGCTAGTCGACGTGGGCCTGTCGCTCCGGTCCGGCCGCCGATCCGTGGGCAACGACCTCGACGCCGACGGGCGGTCGCTGGTGTTCATCACCGGGGCCAACCAGGGCGGCAAGTCGACCCTCCTGCGGGCCGTGGGGACGGCCCAGGTGATGATGCAGTGCGGGCTGTTCGTGGGCGCGACCCGCTTTTCGGCGGACGTCCGCGACGGGGTGTTCACCCACTTCCGGCGCCGCGAGGACGCGACGATGTCGAGCGGCAAGCTCGACGAGGAGCTCAAGCGGCTGAGCGAGATGGTCGACGCGGTGGGGCGCGGCCCGCTCCTCCTGCTGAACGAATCGTTCGCGGCGACGAACGAGCGGGAGGGGGCGGACATCGCAGAGGGCGTTGCGCTGGCGTTCCTGGAGGCGGGCGCGAAGATCGTGTTTGTCACGCACTCCTACGAGCTGGCTCGCCGCTTCCACGCCGAGCAGCGGGCGCGCTGCCTGTTCCTGCGGGCGGAGCGGCTGCCCGACGGCCGGCGCACCTTCCGGCTGCTCGAGGGCGAGCCCCTGCCCACCAGCTACGGCCAGGACCTGTTCGGGCGGATCTTCGATGCCGAGGGCTGAGCGGCACGCGGCAGGTCCGGCGGCTGGCCACTTGGAACCCCCGCAGACGGAGTCAGGAGCGGCGATGCCAGGTTCGCTTCCGCAACGGTTCGCGCAGGCGGACTTCCCGTGGCCGCTCACGCTGCTGTTGGCAGCCGGCATCGATCGCGGACGTTCCCGCCCGTGAGTGCCCGCGAGCTGGTCGAGGTCGCCGAGCCCCTCGGGCCGGGCCTCGACGTGGAGCACTACGAGGCCAGCGCGCCGGTGGTCGTGCGCGCGAGGACCGGCACGGTCTTCCCCGGCCTCGACCTAGGGTTCGTGGTGGACAGCGACGACGGCACCGGCCGATCGCTACGGGCGCTCGTCGCCCTGCCGGCATCGTCCTGGCGGGGCTGCCGCATCGAGGTCCGGTGGGAGGGCGTGGTGCGCGACGCGCGCGGCGCGATCCTCCTGGGCGCGATCGATGGAGGCCCCCGTCCGTCGAACGAGGCGGTCGGCGCGGTGCTCTGCTCCGAGGTCCCCGACCTGGGCACGCCCCGCGAGGCGGCGCGGCTCGCGCTCGAAGCGCGCCGCCGCTACCGCGAACGTCGCGCCGCGAGGCGCGTCATTGGCGGCCGGGCGTGGGAGCTGCCGGATGCCAACCTCGAGGCGTCCCGCTTCACGACCGCGCACGCGCGGCCCTCGTACGCGCTCGGTCGCCTCCCCCCGCGCTACGTGCGGGCCCTCGAGCGGCTGCTCGACCCAGACGAGCGCGTCCTCTACGCCGTCGAGCGCCCGTTCGACAGCGCGTCCGCGGGCTGGCGGCGGAGCCGGGCAGACCGTCGCGCCGCCATCCTGGTGCTCACGGACCGACAGGCGGCGTGGGTCGTGGACCACGCCGACCCGGACCGCTTCCTGTCGGACTGGGGCGTCGACGCGACGTGCGTCCCGGTGGAGCGCCTTCGCCGCGTCGCCGCGAACGCCGCGGGCCGCTGGGCGACGGTGCGGCTCGAGACGGACGCCGGGTGCAGCGAGCACCGCCTGCCGGCCGAGCTCGCCGAGGAGGTCCGCCTCTTCGCGGAGCTCGCCGCCCGGTTCACGCCCGACGCGGCCGGCCGGCTGCCGCGCCGGACTTACGCGGACCCCGAGGAGGAGGTTGACTGGAGCCGGATGGACGCGTTCGGCGAGACGGCGAGCGTGCGGGAGCTGACTGCCAGGGTCAGCGATCACCCCCTCGCCGTGCTGCCCAGCCCGGCGAGGCCGGGCCACCGCCACACGTCCGTGTGGGTCCTAGACCGGGACGGCGTCGCGGTCACCGGCCGCGGGGACGCCGAGCACGTTGCCCTCGCCGACGTGCACGCCGTGACCCTGGTCCTCTCGCCCCTCCAGGGCCGGGCCGAGCTCCTCGGGCGGCACCCGCTCCGACTGGACGTGCCGGCCCCGTACGCCGACGTGGCGGCGGCGTTCGCCCGGGCCTTGCGCCGTCGGCTGGCCTCGACCTCGGGCGCGGCCGACGGGGTGACGGCATGCGCGTGATCGCCGTCCCCGGGCAGCCCCCGGTGACCCTCCGCCACCTCGTGCTCGACGTGAACGGGACGCTGTCGGGGCGGGGAGAGCTCATGGACGGCGTCGCCGAACGGCTCGCGCGCCTCGCGGAGCACCTCGAGCTCCACGTCGCCTCGGCAGACACGTTCGGAACCGCCGAGGCGCTCACCGCGTCCGTCGGGGCGGCCCTCGTCCGGGTCACTGACGGTGGCGAGAAGGAGCGGCTCGTCCGCGGGCTCGGCGCGGACGCCGTGGTCGCCGTGGGCAACGGCCGCAACGACGCGGCCATGTTCCGGGCCGCCCGCCTGTCGATCGCCGTGATCGGGCCGGAGGGAGCCGCGGTGGCGGCAGTCCAGGCGGCTGACGTCGTCCGCCGGGACATCGCGGAGGCCCTGGATCTGCTGCTCGACGACCGGGCGCTGCTGGCGACGCTCCGGCCATGATGCGCTAGAGTTGATCCGACGGCGATGAGGCTCGCCGGCCGGGCCAGGACCCGGCAGAACCGCGGATTGTCCGCTGATGGCCCTCTACGTGATCGACGTGGAGGTTCGCCGTGCAGACGCTGACGACCGCTGGGGCCGAAACAACCCCCGCCGAACGCGAGCCCGCCTACCCGGGCGTCCTCTACCCAGGTCCTGCGCCGGACGAGATGCAGGAGGACCCGGACTACTTCCACGACCTCCACCTCGACGACGTGGTCGCGGCCGTGACCTCAGGCCGCGAAGGCTACCGGCTGGCCCCGTTCCTGCGGGCCCGGTGCCCCGACACGGCCACCATCGCCTACCGGCAGGAGGTGTTCCGCGACCTCGAGGACGCGGCCACGGAGGCGGCGGTCCGCGCGTTCGCGGCCGGAATGGACCGGACGCGGGCGTGCCTCGCGCGCCTCGACAAGCGGCACTACGTGCAGGAGGGCCGGTGGTGGTTCCTCCGGGCCGGCCTGGCGTACTGCGGCGCGGTCGCCGGCCTCCGCGACGGCCTCGCGTCGCGCCCGCTGCGGTCGGCGGCGCTCCTGGGCCTCCGCGACGTGCTCCGCGACTACGCCGCCTCGGCCGCCTTCGAGGGGCTCGCCCGGGACGCCAGGGCCGTCGATGACGGCCTCGCGGCTGTGCGCTACCGGCTCCGCATCGCAGGGCCCAAGATCGCGGTCAGCCGCCCAGCCCCGGACGAGCCCGACTACGGGGCCGAGGTGCTCGCGACCTTCGAGCGCTTCCGCCAGGGGGACGGCCGGGAGTACCGCTTCGACTTCACGGAGGTGCCGGACCTCAACCACGTGGAGGCCGCCGTGGCCGACCGCGTCGCGCGCCTCTACCCGCGCGAGTTCGGCGCGCTGGCCGCGTTCGCCGAGGGCCACGCCGCGTTCGCCGACGGCCGCGTGGAGCGGTTCGACCGCGAGGTGCAGCTCTACCTCGGGTACGCCGACCACATGGCGCGGGTGCGCCGGGCCGGCGGCGACTTCTGCTACCCCGACGTGGCCGATGGGGGCGGCGAGGTCCTCGCCGAAAGCACCTTCGATCTCGTCCTCGCCGCGAGGCTCGCGGCCGCCGGCCGCCGTGTCGTCGTCAACGACCTGGCCCTCCGGCCGCCGGAGCGGATGCTCGTGATCACCGGCCCGAACCAGGGCGGCAAGACCACCCTCGCCCGGACCGTGGGCCAGCTCCACCACCTCGCCGCCCTTGGGTTCCCGGTGCCCGGCCGCCGGGTCCGCGTGCCGCTCGTGGACGGGATCCACGTCCTGTTCGAGCGCGAGGAGGCCGTCGAAGACCTCGTCAGCAAGCTCGAGGACGACCTGCGGCGCATGCGGACAATCCTCGGCCGGATCACGGACCGGAGCCTCGTGGTCATGAACGAGACCTTCAGCTCCACGACCGTGGGGGACCAGTCGTTCATCAACCGGCGGGTCCTCGAGGCGGTCGGGGCAGTGGGCGCGTGGTGCGTGACCGTCACCTTCCTCGACGAGCTGGCGGCGCTCACGCCGGCGACCGTGAGCATGGTCAGCACGGTCGAGCCCGACGAGCCCGCCCGCCGGACCTTCCGCATCGTGCGGCGGCCCGCAGACGGGCTCGCGTACGCCGCGGCGATCGCCGAGCAGCACCGGCTCACGTACGGGCAGGTGGTCGCGAGGGCACGCCGGTGAAGGTGCACCTGCTCTACCCCGACCGGGACCTCGACCTGAAGGCGCCGCTCCCCGCCGGCAGCGACGACCTCGTCCGCGACCTCGGCCTCGAGATCGTCTTCGGCGCGATGGCGGGCGGCGACCGGCTCCTCCTCGAGGTGTCACGCCACGTGGTCCTCGCCCGGGTCGACGACCCGGCGGTCATCCGCTGGCGGCAGGACGCGCTCGACGACTGCGCCCGCCTGCCCGACATGGCGCGCGAGATCTACGCCGTCGCGCTCGACGCGATCGAGCGGGAGCGCAAGGTCTGGGGCTGGAGCAATACGTTCGCCGAGTCGGTCGTCCACCGCGCCGTCGACACCCTCGCGCTCCTGATCGTCTCAATGCGCAACCTCCGGGACGTGGCGGAGGCGAACGAGGGCCGCGTGCAGTCCGAGGCCTTCCGGCGGCTATTCGCCCAGATCTCGGCCGAGCTCGACGACGCCTTCCTCGCCCAGGTCGAGGCCCACCTCAAGCGCCTCGGGGGTTACAACGAGGTGCTCGTGACCGCTGGCCTCGGCAGCGGGGCGCGCAGCGCGGACTTCGTGCTGTCCCGCCGCACGCGCCGGCCCGCCTGGCGGGAGCGGCTCGGCCTGGCCGAGCGGGACGTCTACGTCTACGAGATCGCGCCCCGCGACGAGGCCGGGTCGCACGCCCTCGGCGAGGTCCGCAACCGCGGTCTCGCGCTCGCCGCCGACGCGATCGCCCGGTCGTGCGACCACGTCGTCAGCTTCTTCTCCCAGGTCCGCAACGAGCTCGCCTTCTACCTCGGCTGCCTGAACCTGGCCGCGTCGGTCGCCTCGACCGGCTCCCCGCTCGTGCGTCCCGAGGCGCTCGACGCCGCGTCGGGCGTGCTCGAGGCCGACGGCCTGTACGACATCGCGCTGCGGCTCGCCGGCCGCGCCGAGGTCGTCGGCAACGACCTCGCCTGCGCCGGCACCCGGCTGCTGGTGGTCACCGGCGCGAACCGGGGCGGCAAGTCCACCTTCCTGCGGAGCCTCGGCTCGGCGCAGGTGATGATGCAGGCGGGGATGTTCGTCGCCGCGAGCCGCCTCAGGGCCGACGTGCGGCCCGGTGTGCTGACCCACTTCCGTCGGGAGGAGGACGCGGCGCTCGAGCACGGCAAGCTCGACGAGGAGCTCGGGCGGATGAGCGAGCTCGTTGACCGGGTGTCGCCGGGCACCCTCGTGCTGATGAACGAGTCGTTCAGCTCCACTAACGAGCGCGAGGGCTCGCAGATCGGGCGCCAGGTCATCGAGGGGCTGCTGGACTCCGGGGTGGCCGTCGCGCTCGTCACGCACCTCTACGACCTCGCGAGCGGCTTCTTCGGCGACGGGCGGCCCGACGCGCGGTTCGTCCGCGCCGAGCGGCTGCCCGACGGACGGCGCACCTTCCGCGTCGTCGACGGCGAGCCGCTCCCGACGAGCCACGGCGAGGACCTCTACCGCCGCGTCTTCGAGTGGCATGATCAAGGGTGACCCCGGCCGCCGGGCGGGTTGTCCGCCCGGCGCCTGGCTCGCGGCGCTACCCTAGGCGGAGCCCGGACCGGCCGGCGAAGCGCGCGGCCGCGCCGAGCTCCTCCTCGATCCGCATCATCTGGTTGTACTTGGCGACCCGTTCCGTGCGTGACGGCGCCCCGGTCTTGATCTGCGCGATCCCGGCACCGACGACGAAGTCAGCGATGGTCGTGTCCTCGGTCTCGCCGCTGCGGTGGCTGACCACCGCACCCCAGCCCGCCGCGCGTGCACGCTGGACGACGTCGAGCGTCTCGGACAGCGTTCCGATCTGGTTGAGCTTGATCAGGATCGCGTTGGCGGTGTGCTCCTCGAGGCCCCGGGCAAGGAACGTCGGGTTCGTCACGAAGATGTCGTCGCCGACGAGCTGCACCTTGTCGCCCAGCTTCGCGTTGAGCTTCGCCCAGCCTGCCCAGTCGTCCTCGGCCAGGCCGTCCTCGAGCATCACGATGGGGTACCGGGCGATCCAGTCCGCCCAGAACGCGATCAGCTCGGAGGTCTTGAGCACGCGGCCTTCCTTCGCGAGGCGGTACGTGAGCTCGCCGTCGGCGTCGGGGCCGGCCGCCGCGTCGCGGATCTCGCTCACGGCGGGGTCGAGCGCGATGGCGACGTCCTCGCCCGGGCGGTACCCGGCGCGCTCGATGGCCCGCAGGATGAGCTCGATCGCAGCCTGGTTCGAGGCGAGCGACGGCGCGAAGCCGCCCTCGTCGCCCTGGCCCGTGGCGAAGCCCTTGTCGTGGAGCTCGGTGCGGAGCGCGTGGAACACCTCGGCGCCCGCGCGGACCGCCTCGTGGAAGGTCGGCATCCCCACCGGCGCGATCATGAACTCTTGGAAGTCGGTCGAGTCCGCGGCGTGGCGCCCGCCGTTGAGGATGTTGAACATCGGCAGCGGCAGCGTGCGGGCGGAGATCCCGCCCAGGTACCGGTACAGCGGCAGGCCGTACTCGTCGGAGCAAGCCTTGGCGCAGGCGAGCGACACGCCGAGGATCGCGTTGGCGCCGAGACGGGCCTTGTTGGGCGTGGCGTCGAGGGCGATCAGCGCATCGTCGATGGCGCGCTGGTCCTCGGCATCCTCGCCGACGAGCGCCTCCTCGATCTCGCCGTTGACGAACGCGACGGCGTTGAGCACGCCCTTGCCGCCGAACCGTGCCTTGTCGCCGTCGCGGAGCTCGACGGCCTCGTTGCTGCCGGTGGACGCGCCCGAGGGCACGGCCGCCCGGCCCTTGGCGCCCGAGTCGAGGACGACGTCCACCTCGACGGTGGGGTTGCCGCGAGAGTCGAGGATCTCGCGGGCGTGGATGCGGTCGATCGCGGACATGGCGTCACCTGCGTAGCGAAGACCGGGCCCGTGCGGGCCCCGTAGCGTCGGGACGACCGTACGGCGCCGTTGTGCATGCCGCCACCGCCGGCCGAACCCAGTGAGGGAGCCTAACGCCGCTGCTGGACGGTCCGGGTGGCCGTCAGTAGGTGCCGTTCGGACCGCTCATTGGACCATCTCGGGCCGCGACTCACGCGAGGCGGCCCTCCCCGGTTCTACAGGGTTTGTCATTCCGCGATGCCGACCTCGAAGAGGGCCCGAAGGGAGGCGGCGGCGTGCTGGTCGCGGAGATCGGGATGGATGTAGACCGCGCACTCCGACTCCATTGAGACGCGCCCGCGCTGGAGCATCCGCGTGTTGGGGTCGTCGCCCACCCGGTTGTCGGTGGTCGACGCGATGTGCCGGAGGGAGTGGGGCTTCACCCTCGGGAGCTCGAGCTTGCGGGCGAGGAGGTGGAAGTGCTTCCGCCAGGTGCGGGCGTCGACCGGCATGCCCTTCTCGGTCAGGAAGACCATCTCGTCCTCGGACCACTCGACCCGGCGGCCGCGAGCTCGGCCATTTGCCCTGTCTTGAGGGCCCTCAGCGCCTCGACCGCTTCGGGCCAGATCACGCGCCACTCGCCCTCAGCATCGACCTTCAGCCTGGGCGTGAGGGAGTACGAGCCGTCCTCGTGGGCGAGCCGCTGCACGACTTGGACCGCTGACCGATCCAGGTCGACGTGGGAGTCGCTGATGTCCAGGACCACGAAGGTCGGGGGCAAGCAGATCGGCATCCGCTCGGCCAGGCTCCGCCTTCCTGTTCACCCGACACTCGCCCGGACGCCCCCCGGTCCAGAACTCTGCGCTCACGCCTGCACTCAGGGCGCGGCTACTGTGGCGTACTGGAGCCCCTTCCAGCGCGCTTCTGAGCACGATTCTGATCGGGAGAGGCCTCCTCGCCCCACGAGTCGGTGATCTGTTTGAAGACCTTGCCCATGCCGGGGCGCAGCAGGTCACGGCGCTCGGCGTCGGCGTCGTGGTCGCGGCGCCGGACGCGGGCGGCCTCGCGAGGGTCGAGTTCGAGATCGTCGTCCACGGCGGCATGGTCGTCCCGCCGCGGGACGGCGTCAAGACGCGCCCGGCCGTCCACGCGGGCGACCTCTGGCATCCTTGGGCCGTGCCCGACCATCGACGACCCACCGACGGCGCCGCGCCGGGCGCCATCCTGGCGGGCCTGGTGCTCGTGTCCCTCGCGCTCCGCCCGCAGCTGTCGGGGATCGGGCCGCTCTCGGGTCGCATCGTCGAGGACCTCGGCGTCAGCCACGCGTTCGTGGGGTTGCTCACCACGATCCCCGTCCTCTGCATGGGGCTCTTCGCGCCGGTCGGCCCGGCCATTGCGGGTCGGCTCGGCACCCGGTGGGGGATCGCTGGCGCCGCCGGGCTCGTCGCGGTCGCTGGTCTCGTCCGCACGCTCGTCGGCGGGGAGCCCGCGATGCTCGTGCTCACCTTCCTCATCGGCATCGCGACCGCAACGTCTGGGCCCATGCTCGCGATGTTCGTGCGCGGCACCCTGTCTGGGCACAGAGTCGCCGGGACGGCCGCATACGCCGCCGGGACGACCCTCGGTTCGGCGATCGCCGCGGGCATTGCCGTCCCGCTGGCCCTCCTGCTCGGCGGGTGGCGAGGATCGCTTGGCGCCATCTCGGTCCTGTCGGGCCTGGGGGTCGCCGTATGGCTCTTCGTGACGCGCGAGCGGGCCGACACGCCGGCCTGGCCCGCCGTAACCCCCGGCCGCTTGCACCTCCCGGTCCGGCGACCGGTGGTCTGGGCGCTTGGCCTGCTCTTCGGCATCCAGTCGGCGGTGTTCTACGGGGTGAATGCCTGGCTGCCCAGCTTCTATGTCGAGCGGGGCTGGGACCCGGCGCTGGCAGCCGCGCTGCTGTCCGTCTCGAGCTTCGCCGGACTCGTGTCGATCCTCCTCGCGCCCCTCGCGGCACGACGCGGGCTGGAGCGACGGCAGGTCCTCGTGATCGCATCGGGCTCGGTGCTGGTCGGCTCGGCGGGCGTCGTCCTCTTCCCGGTCCTGGCGTGGGTGTGGGCGCTGATCCTCGGGGGTGGGCTCGGCCTCATGTTCACGATGGTCCTCACGCTCCCGACCGATGTCGCGTCGGATGCGCACGGTGCTGGCGGCGCGTCGGCGCTGATGCTCCTCGTCGGCTACCTGATCGCTTCTACATCTCCGTTCGCGCTGGGCGCCGTGCGCGACGCCACGGGTTCGTTCGCGATCAGCCTGTGGCTGCTCGTCGCGCTGGCGGCCTCGATGCTGCCGCTGTCGTGGGCGCTCTCGCCCCAGCGACTCCACCCCGGGCGGCACGCCGGGTCCTAGGACCCGTTGCCGTGACGCACCACTCCGTGCGGCGCGGGAGCTGTCGCGGCTCGACCAACGCAGGGTCCGCCCCTACAGTGGGGCCTTACTCGCCGCCTTACTGGAGGGTCCTCCTTGCGCCTGCTGCCGCGCCGCGCTGTCCACTCGGCTGCCATCGGCCTCGCCGCCTTCTCGCTCATCCTCGTCCCGGCCTCCGCCGCCGCCGGCTCGCCGACGCAGACCCTGGTCCCGATCGGATCGGACTACCAGCCCGACACGATGCAGCTGATGGCGTCGCAGGCCGTGTCGCACGACACGAGCGGCACGGTGACGATCCTCGTCCTGCCGATCACATACTCGCTCAACGCGTACACGAGCAAGCCCGGCGAGCGCCAGAAGAACCTGACCCTGGCCGCGACACGGACGCAGCAGATGCAGGACGCCTGCAACGCCGTCAAGCTGCCGGCCCAGACGTGCAACGCGGAGCTTGTCCCGGTCCTCGTCCGCGACGACGCGTACCTACCGTCGAATGCTGACTTCTTCACGCCTGACGTGGACGGCATGTTCGTCCTCGGCGGCGACCAGGGCGTGGCGATGCAGGTCGTCGCCGGCACCCCCGTCGAGCAGAAGATGGCCGACGCGTTCGCGACGGGCGTTCCGCTCGGCGGCAACAGCGCGGGCGACGCGGTCCAGTCGATCAACATGATCAACGGCTACACCGGCAGCAACGGCGTGCCCCAGAGCCTGCGCCAGGGCGCTGTCGACCTGTGGAACTACACGGGCGCCGGTGACCTGACCCGCGGCCTGATCTTCGGGCTCCACAACGCCATCACCGACCAGCACGTGTTCGAGTACGGCCGTCTCGGCCGCTCGCTCAACGTGTCGGTGACCTCGGGCATGCCGATCGTCGGGATGGACGCCGCCACCGGCGCGGTCATCAAGGACGAGACGCTGCTCTCGAGCGTGACCGGCGACACGTCGGGCTACCTCATCGACCCGGTCACGTACGGATCGACGTTCGCCTTCGGCGGGCCGAACGCGACCCTTACCGCGCGCCACGTGGCGATGCAGCTGGTCGCCCCGGGCACCACCGGCTACAACCTCGTCACCCGCCAGCCGCTCGTCGGGACCACCGCGTACGCGGCTCCGTCGATCGCCGGGCGCACCTACCCGACCGTCACAGCGCTCAAGGGCGCCGGACCGCTGCTCCTCGGTGGCGGGCTCGTCACCAACCCGGCTGGCCTCGTCGGCCAGCGCTTCGCCGCGCTCGCGGGCGGGTCGGCCGCCAAGATCGTCGTGCTCTCAGCGGGCTATGCCAAGAGCACCGACGCTGCCGCTGACGCGAAGGCGATCGCCCTCGCGCTCCAGCCCGGCGTGACCGCGACCATCACGCAGGTCGTCCTCGACGGCAAGACGAACCAGTCGGCCGCCGCGACGGCGATCGCATCGGCGAGCGGGATCTACCTCACCGCGCCCGACCGCTCGACGGTCGCGGCGGCCCTCGCTGCCCAGCCGACCATCATGAACGCCGTCAAGGCGCGCTGGACGAGCGGCAAGGCCGTCCTCCTCGCCGACAACGCGGCGGCAGCGGTCCTTGGCGCCAAGTACGTCGCCACGCCGATCTCCGCGGATGTGGAGGCCTCGGCGCCGCTCGACATGCTCGGCGTGCCGGTCGTGGCAGGTCTGGGCTGGTACGGCGGGCTCAACGTGGAGCCGCGCCTGCTGCCCGACCAGAACGAGCCCCAGCTGCTCCGGCTCGACGCCGCGGCGCAGGCCACGCTCGCGGTGGGCGTGGACCAGGGCACAGCCCTCGAGGTGAGCGCCGGCAAGGCGACAGTTCGCGGCGACTCGGCTGCGCTCGTGGTCGACGGCCGCAAAGCGGTCTGGGGCGCTGGCACGAACGGCTCGCTGACCGCGCGTTGGCTCGTGCTCGACACGTTCGTGGACGGACAGGCGCTCGTCCCCTGAGACGCTGAACGCTGGCGGCGCGTCTCCGGGGACGCCGCTCGCACGCCGGCAGGGAGAGGGACCGCGGTCCGCTACGGGCGGGTGGCGGTCACCGAGAACGACAGCGGCACCCGGCCGCGCTCGGCGGGATGGACGTCGCGGTGCCCGCCGTACCAGTCGACGGGATGCTCCGTGACGGTCTCGACGCGCAGCCCGGAGCCGAGCAGCGCGGTCACGACCTCGCCCAGCGTCCAGGCACGGGCGAACTTCCACGCCTGCTCGTCGTCCGGCAGCGAGAGGCGCTCGATGTACGCGGGCGACCAGCCGCGCGACGCCTCGGGCCCGGCGAAGTAGTCGTACTCGGTCAGGAGCCAGCCGCCCTCGCCGTCCCCGTCGAACAGCCACTCGGCCGGGTGACCCTCGAACAGGACGAGGCGCCCGCCGGGCCGGGGCAGCCGCGCGAGGCCGGCCGCCCAGGCGACGAGATCCTGGACCCACATGATCGACCCGCGACCGTAGTAGACGAGGTCCGCGGTCCCGTCGAGCGCGTGCGGGAGGTCGAGCACGTCCGCCTCGACCCAGGTCGCGGGCGCGTCGAGGGCGGTGGACAGCTGGCGCGCGAGGTCGAGCATCCGCGGGCTGAAGTCGATCCCGGTGACGCGGCGCGCACCGGCGAGCCAGAGTGAGAGGGTGTCCTCGCCGCCCGCGCACTGGACGTGGACCGCGTGGTCAACCGTGCCGTGGAGGTCGCCGATCAGGGCGAGCTCGACCGGCAGGAGCGACGACCGGCCGGCGCGGAGCCGCTCAACCGAGCCTGCGAGCCGCCGCTCGTAGTCCTCGGCCGCCTGGTCCCACGCGACGCGGTTGGCGGCGTGCATGAGCCGAGGGTCGGCCGACTCCTCGGGCGTCGCCGGGCGGACATCGAGATCGCCGAGATTCTCGAGCTGATCGGGGTCGAGGGCAGGGTGCATCGACCGAGCATAGCGGCCGGGCGGCGGTTGTCCGTGCGCCGGCGGGAGGCGGTACGGATTCCGGGCACACAACAACGGGCCGCCATGTCCGTGGACGGCGGCCCGCGATGATGCTGAGTGGGAGACCGGCCACGATCGGAGCGGTCCCTCATCATGCCGGCGGTCGGAGCCCGTGCCCCTGACCGCCTCAGAGGCCGGCTCTGGTGTCGCTCGAGATGTTGCCCGCGCGTGGGCGGCTGACCGGATTCGAGGCACCGAGCGATGCGTCTTCGCCCGCAGTAATCCGGCGCTTGGATTCCCAGCGCCGTCGCGAGCCCAGGCCCAGAGCCGATCGCATCGCCATTTCCCCGTTGCCTCCCGGAACGCCCATGCACGGAGGAGGTGTGGAGGCCTTCATTATCAACCCACCGCGCAAGCCCCCACATTGGGGGACAGCGACCGGACTACTGGAGCGCGAGGCGGAGCACGCTCTGGTTGGTGCCGCCGCTCACGTCCTTGGCCCGGACGACGAGCGCGATGGTGCCCGCGGTCCCGCCCTTCTTGGGTCGGACGGTCGCAGTCCATCGGGTGGTCGAGAGCCGCGTCATCGTGACGGTCCAGGCGGGGAGCCCGGGCTGGCGGACGCTGACGACCGGCGCGGTGGCGAGCGGCTCGGCCGAGGTGGCGGTCAGCGTGAACGTCGTGCCGCGCGCGGCGCTCGCGCTCGACGCTGCGAGGCGGAAGGCCATCGCGTCCACGACGACGCTCTGGGCGGCGGTCTGCGTCCCGTTGGTGGCGGTGACGACGATCCGGTAGCGACCCTGGGGCACGTAGGTTCCGTCATCCCGGGTCGCGTTCCAGCGCCAGGTCACGAGTCCTGCCGCGCGGGCCCTTGCCGTCATGGGCGTTCGCACGGCCTTGCCCGTGCTGTCGAGGACCGCGATCGTGACCGTGGCCGCCGTGCGAAGCGTGAAGGTGACGGTCGTGCGCGGCGCGAGCTTGTCGCGGTCCTGGGCGTAGAAGAGGCCGGTGTCGCGAGCCAGTGACGCGAGGGTGGCGTAGACGTCCACCGTCTCCGTCGCAGCCGCGCCTGTGTTGCCGGGCAGGTCGGTCGCGGTGATGGACACGGCGTACCTGCCGTCAGCGACGACCTTGCCGGCGTCGGTGCGCCCATCCCAGGTCACGGTCTGGTCGCCAGCGGCGACCTTGGCGGTGATCGTGCGCACGACGGTCTTGCCGTCCGGCGCGGTGATCGTGATCTTGACCGCGCCCGCCTCGGACACCGAGTACGGCAGCGCGATGGTCTCGCCGAGGCGGTCGCCGTTGGGCGTCACGGTCGGCGGGGTGGGGGAGGCGTCAGGGAAGGTGACGACCGGGGCCGTGGTGTCGATCGCGAAGGTCAGGGTCATCGTGGAGCGGTTGCCCGCGGCGTCTGTGCCCGCGAAGACGACGGTGTGGGCGCCGTCCTTGGCGACGACGACAGGCGCCGCGCCGAGCGCGATCGGCGGAGCCCCATCCAGCGAGACGGACCTAGAGGCGAGGCCTGAAGTGGCGTCGGTGATGGTGGGCGTGACCGTGACGGGACCGCGGTACGTCCCCGCGACGAGGCTCGGGGCGCCGGCGAGCGCGGCCTTGATGACCGGCGGCGTGCGGTCGATCTTGACGGTCACCGCATGCCAGGCCTCGCGGATGCCCGCGCGGTCGTAGGAGCGGTAGCCGAAGCGCCACGTGCCGTCCGAGGTGACCAGCGCAGAGGTGCCGTAACGCTTGGCCGTGCCCGTGCCGATCCGCCACCATGTCGACGCGACGCCCGAGCGAGCGTCCTTCGCGGTCAGGGTGACGGTGACCGGCGACACGCTCCACCCGTTGCGGCCGGCTGTCGAGGCGGGCTTCGCAGTGGTGACGGGCGCCGTGTGGTCCACGGTGAAGACGCCGGTCTTGCTGACGCCCGGGTTGCCCCAGGTGTCCTTGGCGCGGAGCGTCCAGGTGTAGGCGCCGTCCGGCACGAGCGACCCGGCAGCGGTCCGCAGGTCCCACGCGAATCGGACGATGTCGTTGGTGAGGGACGCCGACCAGACGGTAGTGCCGGCCGCGTTCTTGACGCTCATCGACACGGCGTCGGGCTCGGACAGCCGCACGGCGACCACAAGCGCGTCGTTGAGCCGGTCGGCGTTGGGCGAGAGCCAGGGCGCGCTCTGGTCGAGCGTGAGGACGGTGGTCGCTGCGCTGTCGCGCGGGGCGAGGCCGGCATCGCGGACGAACCCGGCCGCGGATCCGCCGAGCACGGTGGCGGCGAACACGCGGGTCCCGTCGGCCATCGGCTCCGCCGCAGCGGTGAGTCGCAGGCGCGTGCCGTCGGTGAGCGTGCCGGTCGCCTTGCCCGCGGGGTCGACTGCCTTCGCGGCGGTCGAGAAGAGCGGCGTCCCGGCTGTGGCGACCACCTCGGCCGCGCCGGGCACGGCAAAGTCCGCCGGGGTGGCACCGGTCGAGACCGGCGGGACAGCGCGGACGAGCGTGGCAGGCATCGAGAAGTCACCGACGAGCGAGCGGTAGAAGGCCGACGAGGCGTGCTCCGGGTCGAGCTCGTACCGGAGCCCCGGCGTGCGCTGTGAGTCGAACGGGCCGATGACGTGGTTGTGGAACGTGGGCTCGGTGCGGAAGATCTGGTCCATCGTGCGGCTGGTGGTGAACAGCGCGCGGATGTAGTCCACGACCGGGTGCGAGGGGTGCCCCTCGGCGAACACCGCCCGGGCGCCCGCACCGATGAACCCGGCGCCGTAGTTGTCCACGCGCTGCTTGGCCGTGGCGAGCGTCCCCTCCGCGAGGCCGGGCTCGGAGTTGCCCGCGGCGTAGCAGAGGTGGAAGAGCAGCACGACGGCGTTGGGCGCGAACCGGAAGTTGGCCCGGATGTAGTCCTCGCCGTAGTAGACGTGCGCGGTGCCGTTGGCGCCGACCGCGGGGTCGAGGCCGAGGCCGTCCTGGGTCGCAGTCTGGAAGGGCGGGTAGGGGCTGGGCCATCCGTTGCCGTGGCCGAGATACACGAAGATGCTCGCACCCTGCGCGGCGGTCTTGACCTTCTGCCAGGTCGCATTGGGTGTGAGCAGCTCGACCACGTTGCTCGTGTACTTTCGGGCTTCGGCCGCGATCTGGTCCGCGTCGTACTTGTA
>Ga0315271_10000837_pt1 | contig 17865 bp, 16 predicted proteins | sample C3_top_MG_FD_204664 | JGI IMG/M metagenome (GOLD analysis project Ga0315271, IMG submission 204664) | Sediment microbial communities from Yellowstone Lake, YNP, Wyoming, USA - C3_top | ecosystem: Environmental > Aquatic > Freshwater > Lake > Sediment | place: USA: Wyoming | collected 2017-08-01
TCGGCGCGCCCGACCACCATGCGCCAACCGATGGCGGCTGGGCCAGCCTGCGTGCGCGCCTGAACGCCGGAGAACCGCTGGCCGCACTGGCCGCCGCCGCAGGCTTGCCGCTGACCACCAGCGCCTTGCAGCCCTGGAGCCACTGGGTTACGCCGGCGGGCCTCCCGAAGCGCTTCGACACGCTGTTCTTCGTGGCCCGCGCGCCCGCAGGCCAGTTGCCGGAAGTGGATGCTGGCGAGACCACCGCGCTTGCCTGGGTACACCCGCCGGCCGCCTTGGCCGCGCAGAGGCGCGGCGAGTTCCAGATGGAGTTCGCCACCGTGCGAACGGTCGAGTCGTTGCTGCCTTTCGCCACCACCGGCAGCGCTGCGCTGTTGGCCCATGCTGCCGCACACGAGGCGCTGCCGCCGCTGCACCCGAGGCTGCAGCGCGGCGCCGATGGCCGCATCATTGGCGTGTTGCTGCCGGGGCAGGCGGGCTACGATGAGGCGGGTCCGGCGGCGGCGTGAGAAGCAGGACCTTGGGCGCCGCCGACAGCCTTGGAGTGAGCATGTGCCGCAACATACGAACCCTGTTCAACTTCGAGCCACCGGCCACGGAGCTTGAAGTCCGCGATGCGTCGCTCCAGTTCGTGCGCAAGCTGAGCGGCTTCAATGTGCCGTCGAAGGCGAATGAGGCGGCGTTCAATCAGGCCGTCGAGCAAGTGGCTGCTTCGGCTCGTGAGCTGATCGCTTCGCTGGTGACCGCAGCAGAGCCCCGCAACCGCGACATCGAGGCCGCCAAGGCGAGGGCTCGGTCTGCCGAACGATTCGGAACCGAAGCCTGAGCCTGAGCCTGGTTGTCACTCCGCTTCAAGAGATGTCCCGCCGTTCATCGATCGTCACTTCAATGTCCAGGAGCCATCCCATGACCGAACGTACCCTCAACCTTCACAGAGTCCTGCGAGCCAGCCCCGAGAAGGTCTATCGCGCATTCCTCGAAGCAGGTGCGATGGCCAAGTGGCTGCCGCCCTACGGCTTCACCTGCACCGTGCAACACATGGACGCCCGCGTCGGCGGCACGTTCAGGATGTCGTTCCACAACTTCTCGTCCGGCAACGGTCACTCGTTCGGTGGCGAGTACATCGAACTCGTTCCGAACCAGCGCATCCGGTACACCGACAAGTTCGACGACCCGAACCTGCCCGGCCAGATGGAAGTCACGGTAGCCCTGAGGCCCGTTGTTTGTGGAACGGAACTGAGCGTCACGCAGGCCGGCATTCCCGAAGTCATTCCACTTGAGATGTGCTACCTGGGTTGGCAGGAATCGCTGGCCCAACTCGCCACGCTGGTCGAGCCTGACATCCCCGGTTGAGTGTCGCAGCGCATGATTTTGTTTCGCCAACGGGAGGTTCCGAGTGAGTGACACCGAGAAGCAGGTCTTGCGGTCGATCGAGACGTACAAGTCGGCCGTGCTGGCCAAGAACGTCGACACGTTCATGCATTTGTACGATCCCGACGTGAGGGTGTTCGACACCTGGGGCATCTGGTCGTATGAAGGCGCCGTGGCGTGGCGGCTGGCCGTCGAAGGATGGTTCTCATCGCTGGGCAGCGAGACCGTCAGGGTCACTTTCGAAGACGTGAAGATCATCGCCGAACAAGGCCTGGCGGCGATGAGCGCGGTGGTGACCTACGCCGCCATTTCAGCGCAGGGCCAGCAGATTCGGGCCATGCAAAACCGCTTCAGCTGGGTGCTCAAGACACGCGGTCATGTCATGCGTGTCGTCCACGAGCACACGTCGGCGCCGGTGGGGTTCGAGGACACGAAGGCCATTCTCAAGCGCGAAGTCGGGGCTTGAGGGCGCGGCGGCGAGAACTGCCTTTGAAACCGGAGCGTCGACATGAGGATGAACCGCCTGATTCCCATGCTGCCCGTGAAGAGCATGCCCGCGAGCGTCGGCTTTTATCAGAAGCTGGGTTTCAGCATCGAGCAGCGCAACGATGAATGGCGCTGGGCGATGCTCGCATTCGACGAATGCCGATTGATGCTCGACGAGTCGATCAACGTTCATCCCGGCATGCCCCGATCCGGTGTTCTCTACCTTTATCCCGACGACATCTCGGCCTTCCACGCGCAGGCGCGAAAGAATGGCGTGACGGTTCCGGACCTGGAAGTCAGCTTCTACGGCATGACCGAATTCCGGATCGACGACCCGGTCGGGAACCGCTTGTGGATCGGGCAGAGCACGCCGGCTTGACGAGGTTCCGCCACCAAGACAGCCCGTTTGGTGCGGTCGCCGGCCAGGCAGTGGTCACGATGACCGGGCGCTGAATGTGACCCGGATGTCCCCGGAAGCTCAGTCTTGCTGGTTCATAGGCCCAGCCCTTTGCGGGCGACTTGGTGCATGCCGACCTGGGGCCGCTCGGCAGCGTTTCGTTCAGGCTGGGCTGACACACGACACGCCGCGCCGCAGCCGCTGATCCGGGCTAGAGTGCGGCCCGTGGACATCGACGCTTACCTCGCCCGCATCGGACATCACGGCCCCCGCTCGGCCACGCTCGGCGTCCTTGCGGCGCTTGCACGGTGCCAGCCTCAGGCCATTGCCTTCGAGAACATTTCCGTGGCGGCCGGTGGCGTGCCCGATCTGTCGGTCGGCGCGCTGGAGGCGAAGCTGGTTCGAGGCGGCCGGGGCGGCTATTGCTACGAACAGAATTCGCTGTTGCAGGCCGCGCTGACCGAACTCGGCTTCACCGTGACGGGCCTGTCGGCGCGCGTGCGCTACCGCTTGCCCGCCGACGTGATCACGCCGCGCAGCCACATGGTCTTGTGCATCGAACTGCCCGAGGGCCGTTTCCTGGTCGATGCCGGTTTCGGCGGGCTGACGTTGACCGCGCCGGTGATGCTCGGCCGGCTCGGTGCGCAGCCCACGCCGCACGAGCCGGTGCGCCTCGTGCCCGATGGCGCGGACCAATTGCTGCAGGCCCGCATCGGCGGCGCGTGGGTGGACGTCTACCGTTTCGACTTCGCGCCGCACCTGCCGCCCGACTACGTCCAGCAGAACTGGCACACCGCCACCCGCCCGAACTCGCTGTTCGGCAACAACCTGGTGTTGACGCGCCCGGTGGCCGGCGGCCGCCATGCGCTGTTCAACCGCACGCTGACCTGGCGGCCGCTGGGCGGCGAGCCGACGCGCCGGCAGATCGACAGCAGCACCGAATTGCGCGAGGTGCTGCACGAGGTCTTCTCGATCACGGTTCCCGATGCCGAGTTCGCGAAGGCGGCCGACGTGTCGAGCCGCGGTCAGGCCTTGAACGAGAGCTTTGCCTGACGCCGTTGTGCGCCCGACCTCAGCGTTTGACGAGCGAGGTCAAGGGCAGTAGCACCCGGGCGCTGTCACTGCTGTTGAGAATGCCGACCTCCAGCGTCTGCGGCATCGAGACCAGGTCGAAGACGAAGCTCGCCTCCTTGCTGTCACCTGAATCGACCGCCAGGTTCACGCGGTTCACCGGCGCGCGCGGCACGCCGTCGATCCACAGCCGCACCGTGCCCGACCCGAAGCTGACGCCGCCGCTGCCCCGCGTGGCGCTGCAGCGAATGGTGATGGTGAGCGACGCCTTCTCCACGGTCTCGCGATCGATCACCGCGGCCGAGATCCGGTAGCTCGCCTTGCCGACCTCGACCACCTGGTCGATCGGCAGCGCCACGGGAAAGGCCTTGAGGGTGTCGACCACCCGCAGCGGTCTGGCGTGCCCGAAGCCGTCCAGCGAAGCATCGTCAGCGATCGGCGAGCGGGCCGACAGCATGACGGGAATGCGCGTGCTCTCGGCGTATACGCGCACTTCGAGGGCCACCTCGGCCAGGCCGTTCGGCACGATGAAGCCCAGGCTCGCCTCTTTCGCCTCGGTGTTCTCGACCGCGCTGATCAGCGTGGCGGTGGGCGCGATCGCTTGGTCACCGGCGATGAGCCTGAACTGGTCACTGCCGAACGCTTCGTCGGTCGGGCCGCGGTTGAGCAGGCGCACGAGGAAGGTCAGGACCTGCGTGTCGCGGTCGCGCGGCTCCTGGCGGATGCCCAGGACCGTGAAGACGAGCTGCGCACGATTGGTCCGGAAACGCACCTCGCTGACCTGCGGCAGCGCGATGGCGAAGCGCTGCTGCGCCAGCGCCGCCTTGACCGACCGATCCGCTGGAAGGGCATCCGTCACGGCCGGTGCAGGCCCTGCGGCGGCCGTGCCGCGAGGGGCTGCGGTCGACCCGGATTCGGCGGTCTGCGCATGGCGGTTCGAGCCGTTGAACGCGATCCATGTCGCGCCCACGATCAGTGCCACCGCGACCAGCGCGACGGCTCCGATCCAGCGCCCGCGGGCGTTCACCGGCTGTGACGTCGAAGGCTCGGCAACGCGCGGTACCGCCGTGGCCTTGCCGTCGGCCGAGAGGAACTGGACCAGCTCGCGCAAGTCGCTGTCCCAGCGCTCATCGGTGAGGGCGATCGCCTGCCGCCGCGCCAGCGGGCGCAGCGCTTCGGGCATTGCATCGGCGCGGGGCATCGTCGCGCCATGAACCAGCACCGGGATGACCGACGCGCCCTTGGCCAGGCCCGCACCGATCTCGCGGCGGACGAAGTCGTCCGGGTCATCGATGCGGCGCCGCCCTGACGCATCGACGGCTTCCAGCCATCGCGGCCCGATCACGGCCAGCAGGCAATCGGCCTTCGCCACCGCCTGCTCCAGTTCGAGTGCGAAATCCTGGCCCGGCCGCAGATCGGTCACGTCCATGAAGACGTGTTCGGCGCCGAACCGCTCCTTCAGCCGGTCGAACAGCCGGCCGGCGTGGCCGGCGCTGTCGTCGCGGCGATAGCTGATGAAGATGTCGCTCATGAACCACGCTCCAGGGACGCAGGCCGCCCCGGCACTGCGCACGACGCGCGAACCGCGCCGGGAATTCGTGAATCATGTCAGCAATCGCCGCCGTGCCCGTGCGGCCTTGGTGGATGGCTTCGGAATGGGCCGATGTCCCGATCCCGAATCGTCTTGTTGACGCTGCTGCCGGGCCTGTCCGCGCCGTCGCTGACGCGCGCCGCGCGGATGCTCGCGGCGGGCGTGGCCTGGGGCGTCTATTCGCTGCGTGGCAAAGGCAGCCTCGACGCACCGGGCATCGTCTGTGCGCTGGAGCTGCGCATCGAATGGCCTCAGCCCTGGCGCTTGCAGGCGCCAGTGCCTTCGGCAGGCGAGACCCAGCGCACTGGCGCTGTGCCTCGTCCGGCCTCAGTCCTTGTAGCCTTCTACGGCGATGAACAGCTTGACCTCGTCGCTGATCGCGGGCACGGCGTACTTCATGCCGAAGTCACTGCGCTTGATGGAGGCCACCAGGTCGCCGCCGCACATGTCCTTCTTGCTCATCGGGTTGGCACCGCAGTTGAAGCTCGACGCGCTGAGGGTGATTGGCTTGGACACGCCGAGCAGCGTCAGCGTGCCGTCGACGGACTGGATCTTGTCGCCGGCGAAGTGCAGCTTCGTCGACTTGAAGGTCATGTCGGGAAACTCGGCCACGTTGAAGAAGTCGGACGAACGCAGGTGGTCGTCACGCGAACGCTGGCCGTCGGTGCGCTTCGCGTCGCCGGTCGAGATGGTGGTGGTGGGGATCTTCACTTCGACCGAACCGGTCTTGGCCGCACGGTCCAGAACGACCTTGCCGGTGGCGCGCTCGAAGTGGCCCCAGACGGTCGACATGCCCAGGTGCTGGACCGAGAAATTCGGGTTCGTGTGGGTCGGGTCGAGGGTGTAGGTTTCGGTCGCGGCGGTGGCGCCGAAGGGAAGCAGCAGGGCGACGAGCAGGGGGGCAAAACGCTTCATGGCAAATCTCCGATGAGGGTGGAAGGGGACAGTGAAAAGTGGAAAGGGAAGGGGGGAAGCGGTCAACCGACCGGGGACGAATTCGAACTGGACATCCAGGCGAAGCCGACCGCGACCAGCACCGGCACCAGGGCCGCGATGCCGGTGGCGAAGGCCGTTTGCCAGGGCCGGCGAAACGCGCCCGCGGGCACCAGTAGCGCGGCCAGCGCGACGAACGGCAGCGGGATCAGGCAGTACCAGCGAAGTTCGCCGGTCGCGCAGGCGAGCACACCGATGATGGGCGCGGCCACGGCCGCCGGCACGACCACCGTCCAGCCCAGTGGTGCCTCGCGGCCCCGCAGCATCTGCAGCAGCGCGACGGCGGCGCTTGCGCTTCCCACCGCGAGCCCGAGTTGCGCCAGCAGCGCCGAGGCACCGAGCAGCGCGAGCACGCCGCTGCCCCAGCCAAGGCAGGCACCGATCACCGCGCCACGCAGCGCCGAGCTGCTGCCGGCCATGGTCGCGCCGCTGGCCGTGGCGAGCGCCAGTGCGAAGGCTCCCGCTGCAACCGCCCAGGCCGCTGGCGATTCCATCTGCTGGAGCACGCGCTGCAATGTCCACACGGCCGCCGCGCCCGCGGCCACGGCGAGCGCCGCCACGATGTTGCGTCGTGCGCCGATGCCCGCGGCCTCGAGCGCCAGCGCGATCGCGGTGGCGACCAGTGTCACCGCGACCATCTTCTTGACCGAGGTGAAGGGTTCGAGCGAGAACCCGATCGTGAGCGACAGCACGACGATCACCCCCGAGGCCGCGGCGAGCGCCAGGAAGCGCGTGCGAGCAAGCGCAAGGCCGAGCGCGAGGGCCACGATGAAGGGCAGGAACCCGGCCTGTACGGCCGGGTTGTTCAAGAGATCGGTCACGCAGGAATTCCGGTCATTGGAGGTGCAGAAGGCGATGCGGCTGACGGCCATCGCGCTGCAGCGAATCGAACCTGGAGACTAGGGGCGCAACCTGGGTGCCGGGTTCAATCCGATTGCCGAGCCCGTTCGGTTTCGGTGAACGCTGCGGCTGTCGTTCGCCCGCTCAGGCCTTGACGATGCCAGGGCGCGTTGTGGCTGCGCCCGTGCAGACTTCGAGTGCAGTTGTGGCAGCATGGGTGTCATGAAGAGACCATGCGCCACCGCCGAGCCGTCGACGACGACCCGCCGTCGCCTCTCCGCTATGCGCTCGGGGCCTCGGATCTGGGCGAGAAGGCCACGAGTGTGTTCGAGGGGTTCCAGGCCGGCACGCTCAGCATGCGCTGCGTGCAGTTCGGTGCCTGAGCCGATGCGGTGGCAGGTTGCGGCCGAGGATGGGCACCGTGCGTTGCCGAGGCAAAGCATGGCGCCACGCAGCGTTGAGGAATCGACCTCGAACGCCCGCGCTTTCCGTGCGGTGGCACTCGCGTTGTGCGCGCTGTTGCAGGGCTGCGTGTTCGTGCCCCGCACGACCCAGGTCTACGACGCCGACTGCCGGTTGATGGTCAATCACATGGTGCTCGAAGGCGCGCAGGTCGCGGCCATCCAGGGGTGCCAGAACCAGGGTTGCGTCGCGCTCGTGGTCGGCGCCGGTGTCGTGACCGCGGCCACGGTCATCGTCTCGGGAACCATCGTCGTCGTCGGAAACGTGGCGTACTGGTTCGAGAAAAGGGCGCGATGCGAGCCGAGGTAGCGGCGGGCTCCGACGCGGCCCGGTGGCCTCGTGCGGGCTGATCTCCCGGTCATCGCAACGATCGCGCCGAGGAAATTTCAGGCTGGACGCTCGGTCCGCTTCCGCGAGTTGCCTTCGTCGGACCGGTGATCGCGGGCGGGACTCCACTCTTGGTACGAGATGCAGTGTCCTGGATCGATGACGGGCTTGCATAGGTGGCTGCCTCGGAACGTGTCGACTCGAGGTTCAGCCCCACCGTCCACAAGAAGCCCAGCGTCGCCACCAGGGAAAGCAGGACGACGCCTCCCGCCCCGGCGCTCTCGCGCAGGGCAGCGCCAAGGTAGGGCATGTACCGTTCGACGACCAAGCTCATGATCGAACCTGATGGCCCCGAGGTGGCGGGCCGTGCGATGCAGTCAAGCAGTCGATCATTCCCGGTCAATCGGCGCGAGGCCGCAGCCACCGCGGGATCGTGGGCAACTGCCACTTGGCGCGCGTGGTGCACCCGCCCGGCGCCTGCGCCAAGGGGTGGCGAAGCGCAGCTGCCGGCTGGCCACCCCACGGAGGCCGAATAATCTCCGCATGCAGATTCGTCATGTCGATCTTCCCGGAAAGGTGTTTCGAGTCGCACCGCCTCGGCTGGCGATGAGTGGCCCCGACCTTACGGAGCCATCGTTCGCCAACCGTTCGCACGCGTGCGCCAGCCCGATATGCCGTCAGAGGTAGAACTTGAATCATCCCGAACGCCTTCCCGATCACAGCCTCCAGATCCGGTTGCTGGGTGGCTTCAACTGCGCATTGCGCGGTCGTCCTGTTGCCGGGACCTGGTACGACAAGATGCGTGCGCTGCTCGCCTACCTCGCGGTGGAGCGGGTGCAGGATCACAAGCGGGAGGTTCTGGCCGAATTGCTCTGGGGCGGCAACGATCCCGTCACGGCGCGGGGCAATCTGCGCCGGACCTTGTCCGACCTGCGACGTGTGCTGGAATTGCCCGATGGCAGGCCCTTGTTCCTGGCCAGCAGGAACACCATCCGCTTCCTTCCGCAGGGCTGGGTCGACGTGATCGAGTTCGACGGCCGGGCGCCGATTTCGTCGCCAGGCCACGACTCACCGCAAGCACATGGCGAGAGAGTCGCCGAGCTCTATCGCGGTGAGTTCATGGCAGGTTTCTACCTGCCGGACTGTCCCGATTTCGAAGCCTGGTTGCTGGTGCAGCGTGAGGCCATGCATCGCCGCGCGCTCGCTGGGCTGGAGCAGTTGGCGAACCTCCGCGAGCCCACCGGCAACCATGGCAAGGCCCTGCAATTCGCCTTGCGCTATGCGGAGCTCGAGCCGTGGGATGAGGCCGCACACCGCAGGGTGATGCGGCTCTATGCCCTGAGCGGCCAGACAGCTGCTGCCCTTGGGCAGTTCGACGCATGCTGTCGCGTGCTGCAGAAGGAATTGGGCGTCGTCCCCAGCGCGGAGACACGCCAACTGGCCGAGCGCATTCGCAACGCTGAAGTCGTGCGCGACGCGCGGGACGTCGCGGTCGGGCCGCGGCCACCCATCGCACCACCGCCTGCGCAAAGACGTCAGGTGACCGTGCTGTACTGCGAGTTGGTCCCGTCCGGAGTCGACGACCCCGATGACGCGATGGAGCTCCTTGTTGCCCCCCGGGCCCACGTTGTGGAGATCATCCGGAGGCTCTCGGGATACCTCGTGCCAATGCATGGCGGCGGGTTGCTGGCTTACTTCGGCTACCCGCAATCCCGGGAAGACAGTGCGGTTCACGCCGTGCAGGCGGCCCTGGCCATCGCCCGGGAGGCCTTTGACGGCATCGAGATCCGCTCGGGTGTGCACACCGGCCTGATCATGACCGGCAGCGACCCATCCTTGCCGGACACCGTCGGCAAGACCTCCGGGGTCGCGATCCGGTTGCGGAACTGCATCGGGCGCAACGAAGCCGCCATCAGCGAGGAGACGCACCGCATCGTGGCGGGCTACTTCGACTGCACGAGCTTGGGATCGACGCCCATGCCCGATTCGACGCGGCCCCTGGAAGTGTTCAGGGTCGAACGGGAAAGTGGCGCCCGCACCCGGCTGGATGCAGCAGCGCGACTGACGCCACTGGTCGGACGGCAGGCTGAACTCTTGCACCTCACGCGGCTGTGGGACGAGGCAACGCAAGGGGTTGGCCATGCGGTGCTGGTGCAGGGCGATCCGGGTATCGGCAAGTCCCGCCTGGTGCATGCCTTCCGGCAACGGCTGGCAGGACACCCGCACGCGATCCGAGAGCTGCGCTGCTTCCCGGAATACAGCCAGTCGCCGTTCCATCCGCTGCTGGCCATGCTTGAAGCAAGCCTGGGTTTTGCCGCCGGCGACGCCCCGGAGCTGAAGTCCACCAAGCTGGCCCGGTATGTGGAGGCGACCTGCCCGACATTGGCCCGCGATGCCGTCCCGCTGCTGGACTCGCTGTATTCCCTGCCTCCGCCCGCCCTCCAGCACGCGCCCCGACTTGCGCCGCAAGAACAGAAAGAACTGACGATCAAAGTCTTCCGCGCGATGTTGGCGGGATCGACGGCGCGCCTGCCGATGCTGGTGATCGTGGAAGACCTGCAATGGGCCGATCCGTCCACGCTGGACTTTCTGGCCACGCTGGTCGAGCAGAAGGGGCCGGGGCCGATGCTCGCGATATTCACGGTGCGGTCCGGATTCACGCTGCCCCGTGCCACCTCGGTGCTGCCGCTCGCGCCCCTCGGCGAACGCGAGATGGAGCAACTGATTGCCTTGGTCAACGGGGATCTTCCGGCGGCGACGGTCCGCCGCATCGTGGAGCGCGTCGATGGCGTCCCGCTCTTTGCGGAGGAACTGGCGAAAACGGCCACACACGGCGATTGGGCAGGCATTCCGGGGACGCTGCACGATGTGCTGGCGGCTCGCATGGACCAACTGGGCGAAGCGAAATACGCCGCGCAGATGGCTGCCACGATCGGGCGGGAATTCTCCGTCGAACTGCTGGGCAAGGTGTCTCCACACGGCCCGGACGCGCTGGCCAAATCCCTGGGTCAGTTGAAGGAGTCCGGCCTGGTGCTGGAGGTCGATGAAGCGACCTGCCAGTTCAAGCATGCGCTGATCCAGGAAGCCGCCTATCAATCGCAATCCAGGGCCGATCGGCGGGCGGCGCATCTGCGCATCGCGCGGGTCCTGCAAGGCGATTTCCCCGGCGAGGTCGAGACTCGCCCTGAACTTCTCGCGCAGCACTACTCCAGCGCTGGCGAGACTCGGCAGTCCATCCCGTGCTGGATCCGGGCCGGGCAACGAGCCATCCACGGATCGGCGAACCTGGAGGCGATTGCGCACTTCAACTGCGCACTGCGATGGCTGATGACGCTGCCCGCGGCGCCGGACCGGGACCAGACCGAGTTCTCGATCCTGGTGGGCCTGTGCCCTGCGCTGCACGCGACACAGGGTTACGGTTCCGAGGAAGCCACCCGGGTCACCGCGCGAGTTTCTGCCCTGCGCGAGCGGGTGGGCGACAGTCGGGAATTGTTCCAGGCGGAATGGACGCGCTTGCGGAACACTGTGGCCACCCTCGGTCCGCGTGGGGTGCCGCAAGCGGCCATGCGGCTGTTGGACCTGGCGCGCGATGACCCGATCGGAAGGCAGGCAGCGCACTATGTGGCGGCCGTCTCGTCATTCTGGTTGGGTGAGTTCGAGGCCTCGCGCCTGCATGCCGCGCAAGCCATTGCACTCTATCGCCCGGACCAGCACGCCATGATGCTGGAGCGGTTCGGCGAGGACCTGTCGGTATCGTATGCCGGGCACCTGTCGTGGGCGCTTTGCTTTCTGGGGTTTGCGGACCAGGCGCACCAGGTGTGCGGGCGGATGCTCGAGCAGGCACGTGCGATGGAGCATCCGAAGACGCTCGCCATGGCGCTCCTCTTCGCGTCCATGCTGCCTCGCTGGTTGAACAAGTACGCGCAGACCTTGAGTTTGTCCGCCGAGGCCATTGCCGTCACTCGGCAGCATGGCATGTCGCATTGGATCGCGACGAGTGAAGCGCTGCACGGCTGGGCCCAGGTGATGCATGAGGGCAGGCAGGACCTGTCCGAACTCGGCTCGCTCGCTGTCCGCCTGAGCGCAGCGTCACCTTCGTACTCGGCCTTGCGTTTGTCGGGCATGGCGGAGGTCCATATGCACCTGAAGCTGCACCACGAGGCGCTCGGCTTCCTGGCACGCGCACAGGACGACGAAGCCAGCAGCGGGAGCTGCCAGTTCGCGGCCGAGCGTCATCGCCTCCAGGGGGTGTGCCTGCTGGCCATTTCACCGCCCGACGCGAAGGCCGCCGAAGCGGCCTTCAACCAGGCGCTCGCAATCAGCCGCCGGCAAAGCGCGAAGACGCTGGAACTGCGCGCCGCCATCAGCATGGCGCGGTTGTGGCAACAGCAAGGCAAGAAGGAACCGGCGCGCCACCTGCTCGCGAAAACCTACGACTGGTTCACAGAAGGCTTCGATGCGCCGGATCTCGTGGAGGCGGCGGACCTATTGCGTGCCCCGATCCAGATGACCTGACGCGTCGGTGCCGATCCAACGTGCCGCCCGCCCGTGAAAAGGCCCGCTCAACCGGCGGGCCTTTGCATCTGGTGGTGGAGAGGATGAGGATCGAACTCACGACCTCCGCATTGCGAACGCGGCGCTCTCCCAGCTGAGCTACCCCCCCACGAGCCTCTGTAGTCTAGCAAATGGAATCGTCGAGGTTCGAGCGCCGGCCGCCCATTCATGCGACCAGGACATTGCCACCGCCGTCTCCCGACCTGGTTCGCTGCGGACAGGTCGATAGACTGCCTCAATGCGTTGCATAGGTGGTTTAAATTTGCATGCGCTGTGGCGGTCGGTTAGGGTCAGGGCCGCAGCGGGTTTCATCAAGGAGCGTTGGTGACCGCACGCGGTTCAACTCACCAGGAGATCGACATGGGCTTGAAAGGATCGAAGACCGAGCAGAACCTGAAGGACGCCTTCGCGGGCGAATCGCAGGCCAACCGCCGGTATCTGTATTTTGCGAACAAGGCCGACATCGAAGGCCAGAACGACGTGGCAGCGCTGTTCCGGTCCACGGCCGAAGGCGAAACCGGCCACGCGCACGGCCACCTCGAGTTCCTCGAGGCGGTGGGCGACCCCGCCACGGGCTTGCCGATCGGCTCCAGCCGCCTGAACCTGGCCGCCGCGGTCGCCGGCGAAACGCATGAGTACACCGACATGTACCCCGGCATGGCCAAGCAGGCGCGCGACGAAGGCTTCGACGAGATCGCCGACTGGTTCCAGACGCTGGCGAAGGCCGAGCGCTCGCACGCCAACCGCTACGCGAAGGCGCTCGAGGCATTGGTCGACTGACGCGCTCGCGTTCGTTCGAGCAACAAGGGGCCTCGTGCCCCTTGTTCGTTGCGCAATCCGATTCTTTCGACCCCCCCATTGAGGACCGCACCCCATGGCCACACGCGAAGGCAACCTCGACGCCCCGACCCGCCACCCGGTCGACTGGAAGAACCCCGCGTTCTATGACCTGGCGGCGTGCGAGACGGAGATGGAGCGCATCTTCGACATCTGCCATGGCTGCCGGCGCTGCGTGAGCCTGTGCCAGTCGTTTCCGACGCTGTTCGACCTGGTCGACGCCACTGCCGATGGCGAGGTGCACGGTGTGGCGAAGAAGGATTTCTGGAGCGTTGTCGACCAGTGCTACCTGTGCGACCTGTGCTACATGACGAAGTGCCCGTACGTGCCGCCGCACCCGTGGAACCTCGACTTTCCGCACACGATGCTGCGAGCCAAGGCCATCAAGTTCCGCAACGGCGAAGTGGGCGCGGCCGAGAAACTGCTGGCTTCGACCGACACGCACGGCCAGTTCGCCGGCATTCCGGTCGTGGTGCAGGTGGTCAATGCCTTGAACAAGACCCGGCCGATGCGCGCGGTGCTGGACGAGGTGCTGCATGTGCACCCCGAGGCCTGGCTGCCCGAACTGGCATCGAAGCGCTTCCGCTGGAGTGCCGACAAGGACGATGGCAGCGCCCCGGTCGTCAATGGCGAGCGCACGCCGGGCAAGGTCGCGATCTTCTCGACCTGCTACGTGAACTACAACGAGCCCGGCATCGGCTTCGACCTGATCAAGGTGTTGAAGCACAACGGCGTTCACTACACCGTCGTCGAGAAGGAAAGCTGCTGCGGCATGCCGAAGCTCGAACTCGGCGACCTGGACGGCGTGGCCAAGCACAAGGAGGCCAACATTCCGGTGCTGGCCCGCTACGCGCGCGAGGGCTATGCGATCCTCGCGGCGATCCCGTCGTGCACGCTGATGTTCAAGCAGGAACTGCCATTGCTGTTCCCGGACGATGCCGATGTGAAACTCGTCCAGGCGGCCATGTTCGACCCGTTCGAATACCTGATGGCGCGTCACAAGGACGGCCTGCTGAAGCTCGACTTCAAGGCCGCGTTGGGCAAGGTGAGCTACCACATTCCCTGCCACGGCCGCGTGCAGAAGATCGGCAAGAAGACCGAGGAGGTGTTCAAGCTGATCGGCCAGACGGTGGCGGTGCAGCTGAACACGGTCGAACGCTGCTCCGGCCACGCCGGCACCTATGGCGTGAAGACGGCGTACTTCGACAACGCGATGAAGATCGGCAAGCCGGTGTTCAAGGCCATGGCCAAGGACGCGCCCGACTACATCAGTTCCGACTGCGCACTGGCCGGCCACCACATCGCGCAGGGCATGTCGCGCGACGCACCGCCCGACACAATGCCGACCGCGATGCTGGCTCACCCGCTGAGCCTGGTGCGCATCGCCTACGGACTGGAGTGACCATGACCATCACCCGAGACAGCCTGATGACGCTGGAGGCGTACGCGAAAATACGCAAGAGCGCCAAGGCCGAAGTCATCGCCCACCGCAAGCTGCGCACAGTGCACCTGGGCGAGCACATCAGCCTGCTGTTCGAGGACGAGCAGACGATCCGGCGCCAGATCCAGGAGATGCTGCACATCGAGAAAATCTTCGACGAGGCCGGCATCCAGGGCGAGATCGACGCCTACCTGCCGCTGGTGCCGTCGGGCAGCAACTGGAAGGCGACGATGCTGATCGAGTACCCGGACGCGCACGAACGCAAGCGCGAACTGGCGCGGCTGATCGGCGTCGAAGACCGCATGTTCGTCGAGGTCGAAGGACACGCACGCAGCTACGCGATCGCCGACGAAGACCTGGAGCGCGAGAACGCCGAGAAGACTTCAGCGGTGCATTTCGTGCGTTTCGAGTTCACCAGGCAAGCGCGTGACGCGGTGCGCGCGGGCGCGAGCGTGAAGCTCGGCTGTGACCACACCAACTACCCGGCGCATGGGGTGATCGCGCCCGAGACGCTGGCAAGCCTTGCGGGCGACCTGACGTGACTGGATGACCTGACCGCGTGCCCGGGAGGTCGGGCGCCACGCAGCGCGCGCCTTCACCTTCAAAGACTCAGCGCCTCCCGGCCATGCCGAAGTTGCGGCTCCAGGCCAGTTCGAACACCGGGCTGCCGGCGCCGCCGTGCAGCGGCCGCATCTTGCCGATACCCGCACGCCATTCGCTCTTCGGCGAGGGGCTCCAACCGGCCCACAACAAGCCTTGCGTGACGCCACCGCCGGCGGTCTGCACACCGCCGCCCCCGGCCGCGCCGACCAGCAACTCGGCGCCCACGCGAAGCGGCGCCTGTGCGCTGGTCACGATGCCGGCACCGACCAGTCCGACCGAGTAGGCACCAGCGCCACCGGCAAACGCGCTGTGGGCCTGGCCGCTCAGATAGAAGTGGTCGCCGATGTAACGGTTCAGCTTCAGGCCGATGGTGTCGAGCGGTCGGCTCGTGCCGTCGATGCGAAGCGCGCGCGAGTGGTGTTCGAGCGCCCCGACCCACTCGGTGCGCACCACCTTGCCGGTGCCGTTGCTGCGGCCGTCGAGTCCCGGCTCGAGGTCGACGCCCAGCCAGACCTGCGCAATGCTCGCACGCGTCGCGCTGCGGGTGCTCAGGGCGCCGAACTCGGCTCCGAGCGTCCAGCCGGGTGCCAGGCTCAATTCCGTGGTGCCGGTGGCCTTGCCCATCAGTCCGCCGCCGGTCGGCACGCCGCCGCCCCCGCCCAGGCCGGCGGAAAGGCGGGCTCCGACCCGCCACGAGGGCAGCAGCGACGGCAGCAGTGCCACGCTGTAGGCCGCAGTGCCCAGGATCTCCATGTAGCCGGCCGCGCCGCCCTGGGCCGCGGCAGCGGCCTCGAGACCCCAGGTGAAGCCTGCGAGGTCGGAACGCCGCTCGGCGCGGGCGCCGGCGAGCGTGATGCGCGGCCGGGTTGCATCCGCCAGGTCGTAGGCGGTCACGGTGGCCGCCATGCGGTCGAAGCCCAGCCCTGCGGCTTTGCTCGACGTGAGGCCCGCTGCCGGGCCGGCATCGCTGCCTGCGGCCGAGTAGTGCACGAACTCGCTGCGCCAGGCGAGCGTCAGGCCGACCTGGTTGCTGCTGATCTGGCCGCTCGGGAAACGCACCGACGACACCGACAGCCCCGCCTGCAGCGACGAACCCAGGTCCTTCAGCAGCGTCACCGCAGGGCGCAGCATGAGCCCGCCTCCCACCGGCGCGTTGGCGCCGCCGCCGCCGCCGGCATACAGGCCGGTCGCCAGCGAGAAGCCGCTGCCGAGTTCCCAGCGCCGCTGCAACTCGACGCCGCCGACGAAGAACCCGCCGCGCTGGCCCGTGGCCGCGCCGTAGACCGCCGGGCCGATGCCCCAATCGGCGCCGATGTCGAACAGCAGCGAACCGCCCACCAGGCCCATGCGCTCGCCGTGTGGCAGGCGAATCATCTCGAAGCCGAGCATGCCCGAGGTGGGCAGCGACTCCGTGCGCAGCGCATCGGCCTGGGCCTGGGCAGCCAAAGGCATCAGCAGGGCGAGGGCGGCGTGGATGACGACAAGACGGCGCGCAGACCGCAGCGGAGCAAGGGCAGTTTTCACGGGACAGCGAGAGTTCGGGTGGAGCACGCAAATGTGCAGGCTGCGCATTGGAGCACGGCCGGGCACGGGGGCACCCTGCGCCCTGCGCCGGTTATCCATGAATTAGTCAAACTCAATCGAACGTAGTCATTCAATAGCATATAGGTTCCACCCATGGAGGCCGCCGTGGCCTTCTTGAATTCCCTCACTTCATCAACCCCAAGGAAAACTTCCATGTCACTCATCAACACCCAGGTCAAGCCCTTCACGGCCACTGCATACCACGCCGGCAAGTTCGTTCCCGTGACCCAGGAATCGCTGCTGGGCAAGTGGTCGGTGTTCGTGTTCTACCCGGCCGACTTCACCTTCGTGTGCCCGACCGAACTCGAAGACCTGGCCGACAACTACAGCCAGTTCAAGGACATGGGCGTCGAGGTGTACGGCATCTCGACCGACAGCCATTTCGCCCACAAGGCCTGGCACGACACGTCGGACGCGATCAAGAAGGTGCAGTACCCGCTCGTCGGCGACCCAACGCAGGCGCTGTCGCGCAACTTCGAAGTGCTGATCGAAGAAGAAGGCATGGCGCTGCGCGGCACCTTCGTGATCAACCCCGAAGGCTTCATCAAGGTCATGGAAGTGCACGACAACGGCATCGGCCGCGACGCCTCGGAACTGCTGCGCAAGGTGAAGGCCGCGCAATACGTCGCCGCTCACCCCGGTGAAGTGTGCCCGGCCAAGTGGACCGAAGGCGCCGCCACCTTGACCCCGTCCCTTGACTTGGTCGGCAAGATCTGATGTAGCACCCGGTGGCGAATACGCCACCACCCGCCGAGCGGGTGCTCGGACCGCTTGGGGCGGCCCGGCGCTGGCCCGAGCCCTCTTCGACTTACAAAGGAGCTTCACGATGTTGGATGCAAACCTGAAGGCGCAGCTCAAGGCCTACCTCGAACGCGTGAAGCTGCCTTTCGAAATCACCGCGTCGCTGGACGACAGCGCCGCCGCACGCGAGATGCATGGCCTGCTGCAGGACATCGTCTCGCTGTGCGACAAGATCACGCTCAAGACCGATGGCACGGATTCACGCCGGCCGTCGTTCACCCTCGGCCGCATTGGAGAAGCGCCGCGGATTCGCTTCGCGGCGATCCCGATGGGCCATGAATTCACCTCGCTCGTGCTCGCGCTGCTGCAAGTGGGCGGCCACCCGGCGAAAGTCGAAGCCGAACTCATCGAACAGATCAAGGCCCTCGACGGAGACTTCCGTTTCGAGACCTACATGTCGCTGACCTGCCACAACTGCCCGGACGTGGTGCAGGCGCTGAACCTGATGGCGGTGCTGAACCCGCGCATCCAGAGCGTCGTGATCGACGGTGGGCTGTACCAGAAGGA
>Ga0315271_10000838_pt1 | contig 17862 bp, 18 predicted proteins | sample C3_top_MG_FD_204664 | JGI IMG/M metagenome (GOLD analysis project Ga0315271, IMG submission 204664) | Sediment microbial communities from Yellowstone Lake, YNP, Wyoming, USA - C3_top | ecosystem: Environmental > Aquatic > Freshwater > Lake > Sediment | place: USA: Wyoming | collected 2017-08-01
TTTTTCAGCATGGGGCGAACTTCCTTTTAAGGAGGCCAGCCCAGCATCAAGACTTGGGGGAAAGGTGGTGAACCCCCGCTGGACCGGCTTTACCCATACCGCGAAGGCGCAAATGCAGTGTCAGGACGCGCTCCCGATCCCGTCGGGAAAGCCCCTCAATTTGAAGATGTTCAATGCCCGGTTAACCAGGTCACTCATACCTGTCAGTTCCTGCGGTTTTCGCTTGAAAGATTTCGAACTGCCGATCCAAGACGAGAGCGAGGTTCAGTTACATAACTTATCGGTCGGGTTGCTCCAATGCAGTCGGTCGGGCGTACACCGAAAAGTCAGCAATGTGGCGTTGATTTCGCCAACCGGAGTACCCGGACTCGACCAGCAGGAGTCAATCGTCAGCGTCGGCTTAGGGGCATCGAATTTCCTGAATTCTATGGTGAGTGTAAGACTGCTCGCTTGATCAACGACTACTAAACATTGCGGCGAATGCTGATCAATCCGTCGCATTGATGATCCCACTACAGAAAGGTCTCTCAATGGTGTACTCAGGCAGAAGGAACCCAAGTTGACTGCGGAAATTTCTTCCAATTTACGACTTCAGCTTCAGCGTACGCTTCAATCTGATTTTGATCTTTGCCAATTGGCTGACAAGGGTCTGGCGCATTGGCATGTTCGGCTGGAGGGCACAGGGTTGCTGGCAAGAATCCCGAAACAAAGCCAAATGGGGCTGGGTCCACTGGACAATCTGGCTTACGAAGCAGCTTGTTTTCAGCGCGCAGCGGCCTGTGGTCATGTGCCAAGACTCGACCGCGTCATTCCGCCATCAGGCGATTTACCTTGGGGTGCGCTGCTGGTTGAGGAAATCACAGGGTCTCCGGCCGATGGTCCTGACCATGTTGCAACCATCATGCAGGCCTTGGCATCGATTCATGTCTTGCCGGTACCGACAGTCAGTGAACGCGTACCTCTGCTTAGCGAAAGCGATCCGCTTGACGGCTTGTTGAGACTGGTACTCGCACAGTCGGTTTACCTTGATCATCCCTTGATTTCTGAGCCTTCGCGCCGCACGATCACCAAGCGACTGAACGATTTAACTGTCACGGCTCCTCAAATTTGCGATGGCCTAGCGCCTCGACTCATCACTTTTGATGCTCATCCTGGCAACTTCCTCATCACTCCGACCGGCAAGGCGGTGCTGGTCGACCTGGAGAAGCTGCGCTACAGCTACCCACCGCTTGACTTGGCGCACGCGACGCTCTACACGTCAACCACCTGGGATGTCGATGTATCGTTCTCGCTTTCCACGGCACAAGTAGCGCGCGCTTATGAAGTTTGGATGTCTGCAGCGGGGGCCATCGCCGAGCCTTACCTTGCTGCGTTAGTCCCCTTGCGAGAATTGATGTGGCTCTGGTCAGTCACCTGGTGCGCAAAATGGCTCACAGAGTCTGTGAAACCGAAACACGCAAGCGGCGCGGGTGGCGAAGACTGGTCACAGGCTAACAGTGACGCCTCGTTGATTCGGCATGTTCGCTCGCGTGTGGATGACTACCTGCGCATTTCAACCATCAACCTGGTACTGTCCGAGTTCAACGAGTTGGATCGTTTGTTTGCCCATTCAAGTTGATACGAAATCCGAAGGTGTAAGGTTTTGACTGTTTGCTGCGACTAAACAGCAAAATCAACCTCGAAAGGAGTTTTCCTGCATGAAGCTTTCAACTCTCGCTGCCATAGCACTCACCTTGGGCGTGTCCACCTGGGCCAACGCCGACTGGTCTCAGACTCAAAACGAAGCCAAAGGCCAGACGGTGTATTTCAATGCCTGGGGCGGAAGCGAGGCGACCAACGCCTACATCGCCTGGGCTGCAAAGGAAGCCAAAGCCCGTTTTGGCATTGACGTGCGGCACGTCAAAATCACCGATACTGCTGAGGCGGTCAAACGGGTGCAAACCGAAGTCTCAGCCGGGCGCACTACAGACGGCTCGATCGACCTGATGTGGGTCAACGGCGAAAACTTCCGCAATCTCAAAAACGGTGGCTTGCTGTTTGGCCCATGGGCACAGAGCCTGCCTAACTGGGGCCTGGTGGATTTGAACAAGCCAGTACGCACGGACTTCTCGGTCTCCACCGATGGCTATGAGTCGCCCTGGGGCACGGCACAACTCACATTTATTGCAGACAGCGCCAAAACACCCACGCCACCGCGCTCCGCTGCCGACTTGTTGGCGTTTGCTAAAGCCAACCCGGGGCGCGTCAGTTATCCCAAGCCGCCAGACTTTCATGGCACGACCTTCGTCAAACAGATGTTGCTGGAGTTGACTCCCAACAAAGCAGTGTTGCAACAGCCCGTCATCTCAGCGGCGTTTGCCACCGCAACTCAGCCGCTGTGGGCCTATTTGGACCAGTTGCACCCCAGCCTGTGGCGCAATGGCAAGACTTTTCCAGCCAGCGCCGCCGAGATGCACCGTATGCTGGGTGATGGTGAGCTCAAAATGTCGATCACTTTCAACCCCAACGAGGCAGCCAACCTCATCGCCAGCAAACAACTGCCCGCCAGCGCCTATAGTTTTGGCTTCACGAGCGGCACCATCGGCAACGTGCATTTTGTTGCCATACCCGTCAATGCACACGCCAAGGCAGGGGCCCAGGTGTTTGCCAACTTCCTGCTCTCTGCTGAGGCACAGACCCGCAAGGCAGACATCACCGTATGGGGTGATGGCACGGTTTTGGATATCAGCAAACTTCCGTCTGCCTCACAAGCCCTGATTCGCAAAGCGGCACCGGGTGCATTGGCAGAGGCTGTGCCGACCTTGCCTGAGCCACACGCCAGTTGGGTAGAGGCATTGGAGGCCGATTGGCTCAAGCGTTACGGCTCGCGTTAGAGCGAGCTTTGCCTCAGGCCCCTAGCAGCCGCCCTGGGCTACCCTGGCAATGGCTGGCTGCTTTGTCGGTCATGCTCATCTTTGGACCTTTGCTGCCGGGACTTTATTGGGCATTAAGTCCAGCTTTGAATGCTACGGTTTGGCAGGCCCTGTGGCTAGATGCCCAGTGGCCGCAGGCCCTGAGATCAACCCTGATCTCCAGTGTGCTGGGCACGTTGCTGGCCTGCGGCGTGGCAGCCTTGCTGGCCACGCTGCACTACCCCGGTCGGTTGTGGGGGGGCCTGCAGCGACGCTTGCCGTTGCTGTTGTCGGTGCCACACGCTGCATTTGCCGTCGGCTTGTTTTTTTTAATAGCGCCCTCCGGTTGGCTGGCAAGGGTCATCGCCCATTTTTCTCAATGGAGCAGCCCGCCGGAATGGGTCACGGTTCAAGACCCCTATGGCCTGAGTCTGGCACTGGCACTGGCGATCAAAGAGAGCTGGTTTTTGCTGTGGGTGCTGGCGGCAGTGCTGGGTGAGCAGGTGGTCTCGCGTCAGATGGTGATGGCGCGCTCGTTAGGTTACAGCCGCACGCAATCCTGGCGGCTAATTCTGTGGCCGCAGTTGTTGCCGCGCATGATGTGGCCGGTGATGGCGGTGTTTGCTTACGGTCTGTCGGTGGTGGACATGGCCATCATTCTGGGGCCAGGCACGCCGCCAACTTTGGCCGTTTTGATCTGGCGCTGGCTGACCGACCCTGACCCCGCGTTGCAGGCACGCGGCAGCGCGGCATCCATTATTCTTCTGATCGTGCTGCTGACTTGCGTTTTAGCTGTGCGCGGTCTTTTGTGGCTAATGAAACGGCATCAGCCTTATCCGGCTGGGCAGCGCAAGCCAACCGCAAGTCGGCGTTGGCTCAAGCTGCACACGCCTCTTTTTCTCGTCGGTTATGCGGTGGTGGCCGTGTTGCTGCTTTGGTCGGTGGCGCAGGAATGGTTTTTTCCGGCGCTGCTGCCCGATGCCCTTTCACTGGAGAGTTGGCATCAGGCAGACTGGGCACCGTTTTGGACGACTTTGTGGTTGGCCATAGCAGCGAGTTTGCTGTGTTTGCCCGCGGTGCTGGTTTGGCTGGAGTGGGGGCCCAAGCGGCTGAACGCGTTGCTGTACCTGCCACTGATCGTGCCCGCCTTGCCATTGGTAGCCGGGCAATATGCCACTTTGCTGCATCTGCACCTGGACGGTACTGCTGTCGCTTTGGTTTGGAGCCACCTGCTGTGGGTGTTGCCCTACATGGTGCTCACACTCATCGGGCCGTATCGGGCGTTTGATCTCCGTCTGATGACCAGTGCCCGGGCTCTGGGCTACTCACCGTGGCATGCTTGCCTGCACGTGAAGTGGCCGATACTGCTGCGCCCCATTCTGGCAACTCTGGCCGTCGGGTTTGCGGTGAGCGTGGCCCAATACCTGCCGACTTTGTTTGCTGGCGGTGGCCGCTTCGTCACCGTCACTACCGAAGCGGTGGCACTGAGTGCGGGCGGCAACCGGCGCGTGCTGGCGGTGCAGGCACTGCTGCAAATCGCTTTGCCCATAGCTGCCTTCGGGCTGGCTGCGTTCGCTGCCTATTGGCTTGGGCGACATCGAAAAGGATTGCGTTGACATGCTGAACATCAAAAACCTGACGATCTCACACGCAGAGAAGTCTCTTTTTTCGGCCCTGTCACTGGTAGTCGACCAAGGGGAGGTTGTGACCCTCACCGGGGTGTCTGGCTCTGGCAAATCGACGCTCTTGAACTGGATGATTGGTGATCTGGATCCCAATTTTTCTGCCGCCGGTGAGTTATGGCTGAACAATGTGCGCTGCGACACCTTGCCCATCGAGGCGCGCCACATCGGTCTTTTATTTCAGGATGATTTGCTGTTTCCTCACCTGAGTGTGGGGCAAAACCTGGCTTTTGCACTGCCGGCCACGATCAGGGATACCAAGGTACGCCGCCAGCGTGTGGAGCAAACGCTGTCAAATATTGGCCTGGTTGGTTTTCATGACCGAGACCCGGCCACGCTTTCCGGTGGTCAGCGGGCGCGGGTCAGCTTGCTGCGCACGCTGCTGGCAGAACCTTTGGCGCTGTTGTTGGACGAGCCGTTTTCCAAGTTGGACGCCATGTTGCGCACCCAGTTTCGCGCCTTTGTGTTCGAGCAAATTGAACGTCAAGACATTCCCACATTACTGGTCACCCATGACCCGGCCGATGTGCCGCAAGGGGGTCGGGTGATCGAAATCAGTGATTGGCAGCACAACCATGTTTGATCGGGCGACGCACATCGTGCCGCGGCGCCTGCCACACGCGGATGGCCACTGGCATCCAGTTGTTCAGGCCATTTTCATTGAAACGTGGTTCGACTACCCAAAACTAAACCGGGGTGCGTTTGCCGTAAACCACCAAGGCAATACCGCCCAGCACCGCCGTTGAGGTCAGCATCAGGCCCAAGGTGATGGGTTCGTTGACGAACAAGGCACCAGCCAGTGAGGCCAGCACCGGCACACTCAGTTGCACCGCTGCCGCGCGCGTCCTCGTAAGCTGGGGCAACACGGCGTACCAGATGGCGTAGCCCAGGCCAGAAGTGATGGCACCTGACAGCACCGCATACAGCACACCCTGGCCATTGAGATCTTGGTGTGCCAGAAACAGGGCACTTAACAGTAACGCCATCGGTGCTGCCCGCACGAAGTTGCCTGCCGTATCCCCCGTGGGGTCTGCCACACCGCGACCGCGCAACGAATAAACCCCCCAGGCAACACCCGAGGTCAGCATCAGCAAGGCACTCGCCAGAGGTGGCGCATCCACTTTGGGTGACAAAATGGCGACAACCCCAGTTAACGCGATGACCAGTCCTGCGGTCTGTAGGCTGTTGAGTCGCTCACCACGCCAAAGCCCGGTCAGGATCATCGTGACCTGTACCGCGCCAAACAGCAGCAAAGCACCGATGCCAGTTGACATGTCTGCGTACGAAAACGACAAAGCGCTGGCATAGACAAACAACACAGAAGCAGACATCCAGTTGCCGCCTAATCTGGCAGGTCGCGCTGCCACAGCCCGCCAAAATCGTTGCCGACCAACCACCAATAATGCAAGCACCAATGCGCCCGAGACCAATCGCACCGAGGTAAAACTGGCGGCATCAATGGCTGTCTGGCGCAGTGCGAGTCGGCAAAACACCGAGTTGCCGGCGAAACACAACATCGTGATCAAGGTGAGTATGGTTAAGCGGATGGAAGTCATGCAGCGCGCAAGCTGAACGCCATGGGCTTGGGCAAGTGTTTCAAGTCGGACGGCTCATCAATATCGTGGAGGGTTGGAAGCGTTTTCACACGCCAGCCGAGCCGATTCAATCGATCTATCGTTTCATTCATCACGCTGTCGGTGCTCCAGGCGATACCCGAGAAAACTGACGAATCAAAGCGGTTCAGGCCCAGCAGCACATAGCCGCCGTCAAAGGCTGGAACCAAGGTGGCCTGCGCATGTTGCAGGGCGAGGGCGGCTCGTCGCAGCTGATCCGCATCGAGTTGCGGGCAGTCGGTACCGATCAGCAAGATAGCTTCGCCCGCAGCAATCACACGCTCTGCCGCGCGCGCCATGCGCGCGCCCAAATCACCTTCGCCCTGGTCAGTCAAGCGCACAGCCTCGGGTAGGGGCATGGTCTGCCAGGCGGGGTCGGAGGCTGATGGCGTGACACACAATTCCACTGGCCCTACTTGTGACTTCAAGGCTTCATCCAGGGTATGTTCAAGCAAACGCTGCGCCAGATCGGCTGCGCCTTGTTGCCCCAAGGCTGGAATCAGCCGGGTCTTGGCAAAACCAGCCAGCGGCGCTTTGACAAAGACAACAATGCGCACAGCTTTCATTTGTAGGCACCCGCTAATAGGCCAACCGGCACCCCACGCCAGTAGCCCCAGCGCAAACGCCACATCAGGAAGATGGTGTGCCAAACACCTCGCGTTTCCCAACGCCGCCCCGAGGTGATCACGCAGCGCGCGATGCATGCCGGTCGAGACAGGAGGCACAAGCGTTTGGAAAGCTCAATATCTTCCATCAAGGGTTGATCCGGAAACCTCCCCACGGCTTCAAAATCCGCACGAGTCACAAACATGGCCTGGTCGCCTGTCGCGATGCCTGTCCAACGTGAGCGTAGATTCATCATGTGACCCACGATACGCAGCATCCAGTGACGGCCGGTGATGCAGACATCAAATCTGCCCCAACAGTGCAAGCCACTGCTGAGCGCCTGATTGACACAGTCAACAGCACTGGATGGCAATTCGGTATCGGCATGGAGAAATAGCAAGGTCTGGCCGCTGGCGCACGCCGCACCGGCATTCATTTGCCTTGCACGCCCTGGCTGAGAATTCACGACCTTAAAGCCAGTACACTCGATCATCGCGACCGATTCGTCCGTACTGCCGCCATCGACAAACAGCACTTCACAACCATGGCGGCTCAAGGGCAGCAGCCGCTCCAACAACGCCGGAAGAACCAACGCTTCATTGAGCACTGGAATAATGATGGAAAGCATCACGGCTTGCCACCCCTGGTCGAGCTGGATATGACGTTCAGTCGCCAGTCATAGTCCAGAAACTCGATGCCAAGCTTGCCCGCTGACAGGTGGCTGGCCGAATCACTATTCAGCCCCAATGGTCCACCGTACAGCGCCAAAAACTGACCCAATGTATTGGCACCACGCCATGCTTTTTCAAAGTCTGGCCGGTACCATTTGAAAATGCTTGAAACCTTGAGCGTGTCGGACTCGACACGGTTGCGCGTTCGGTCAGATAAAAGCATCTGGGTCGCATCCTCCAACTGGGCGTTCAAGCGCTCGGCCACATAGGCTTCAGCGCGCAGTGCCGGGCAACCAATGCTGGCACAGTTCACTGCAAAATGGATGCGCGGGTCGTTGTGGCGCCCCGAGCCGCGAATCAGGCCGTGTTCAATATCGTCCAACGACCGGGTTTCGCCCAACAAGGGGATGAACCGCTTTTTCCAGGGAGACTGGATGAACGAGCCCAGGTCTTTGATGGACTTGATGCCTGGGTAGCCGGTGAGCACCAGTTCTACCGTCCAGGCGTTGTAGGCGTTTATCAAAAACGCCAGTTGCGCGGGGTTGCTCCAGCGGTCAAACTCAGGCCGCGTAACTTTGGACGTGCCGTCCAGAAAGGATTGGAGTGAGGCGCGTTCAAACTTGAACCCGTCGTAATCCACCTCAGTGGCCTGCCCAGCACGCAGTATTTGCACGTGTTTTTTGAGCAGCGCGTCCCATGGGGCACTGTCGAACCCTTGTGCCTGTGCCAGCCCTGTCAAACCTGCAAGCAGGCACAGTGCAAGAAAAATCCTTCTAAGCATCTCGATTAGCCTCGCTTCCAGGCATGAAACCGTGCCAGCCAGGCCAGCACTTTTTGCGGTGCGTGCGCGCGTTTCCATTCACCTACCACATATTTATTGGCCTCGGCCAATGTCGGGTAGGTGTGGATCGTGCCCAAAATCTTGTTCAAGCCCAAACCATGCTTCATCGCCAATACAAACTCTGCCAGCAAATCACCGGCGTGTTCGCCGACGATGGTCACGCCCAGAATGCGGTCTTTGCCTGGCACGGTGAGCACTTTGACAAAGCCGTGCGCTATGCCATCGGCGATGGCGCGGTCCAGGTCGTCAAGGCCGTATTTGGTGACTTCATAGGGAATGTTCTTTTCCTTGGCATCCTGCTCATTGAGCCCCACGCGCGCCACCTCGGGCTCGATGAAGGTCGCCCAGGGCACCACCGAATAGTCCACCTTGAACTTCTTGAAATCTCCAAACAGCGCGTTGACCGCCGCGTACCAGGCCATGTGACCAGCCGTGTGGGTAAATTGGTAGGGTCCGGCCACGTCGCCTGCCGCATAGATGTTGGGGTATAGGGTCTCCAGATAGTCGTTCACGGACACTGTACGTTGGGTGGGAATACCCAAATCTTCCAATCCATAACCTTGTAAGCGGGCCACGCGGCCAACGGCACACAGAAGTGCATCGAACACGATGCGCTTTTCAACTCCCTGGTGCTCGACCACGATGAATTTGCATTCGCCATCACGTTCGCATCGCAACGCCTTGTGGCCGGTCAGAACGTCGATGCCGTCGCGGGTCAAAGAATCGCGGGCCAAGTCAGAAACCTCGATGTCTTCGCGAATCATGATGCGCGGCGCCATCTCGACTTGTGTCACCTTGGAGCCCAGGCGGGCAAAGCTCTGTGCCAACTCGCAACCAATGGGACCGCCACCCAAGACGACCAGACGCGCCGGTGGCGTATCAAGTTTGGCAAATTCGTCCCACAGCGTATCGCTTGTGACATAGCCGACGTCATCGAGCCCAGGCAGCGGTGGCACGAAGGGACGTGCACCAGCGGCAATCACGATGGAACGCGTGGTCAGACGTTGGGTCCCTCCATTGTTCAATTTAATTTCAACTGTCCAAGGATCGACGATCTTCGCGTAACCTTCAAGCACTTCCACGCCAAGCTCGGTGTAGCGCTCCACACTGTCGTGCGGTGCTACAGCAGCAATGACCTCGTGCACTCGGGCCATGACCTTGCTGAAACTGAACTTGGGATCGACCGCGCTCAAACCATAATTTTCAGCATGACGCATCTGGTTGGCGATGCGGGCGGACTTGATCAGCGCCTTGCTGGGAACGCAGCCGTAGTTCAGGCAATCACCGCCCATCTTGTGCGATTCGACCAGAGTGACCTTGGCTTTCACCGCCGCCGCAATGTACGAAGTGACCAAGCCTGCGGCACCGCCGCCAATGACTACCAGGTTGCGGTCAAAAGTTTTAGGGCGTTGCCACTTGGCATAGACGCGGCGACTCTGCAGGAAAGTCATGAACTTTTTGGCCAACATGGGGAAAACTCCGAGTAGTGCAAAAGAAATCAACAGGCCGGGCGACACAATGCCCGACAAGCTGGTAATTTGGGCCAACTGGGTGCCTGCATTGACATAGACGAGGGTGCCGGCCAACATGCCCAACTGACTGACCCAGTAGTAGCTCAAGGTACCAACCGGCGTCAAACCCATGAGTAAATTCACCAGAAAGAACGGGAAGATCGGCACCAGCCGCAGGGTGAACAGGTACAACATGCCATCCTTGGCCATTCCTTCGTTCATTGCTTTGAGACGGTCTCCAAAACGGCGTTGAATGGCATCGCGCAGCACATAGCGCGATGCCAGAAAAGCCAAAGTGGCACCGATGCTTGACGCGAATGACACGATGACGGTGCCCACGGTCAGTCCAAACAACGCGCCCGCTGCAAGGGTCAGGATCACCGCCCCCGGCAGTGACAAAGCGGTGGCCACCACATACACTGCGAAGAAGGTCAACCCCACACCGAAGGGCGATGCCGCACGTTGCGCCTCAAAATGCCCCAGACTGGCTTTCATGCCCTCGAGGGTCAGGTACTGGTTCAAATCCAGCGCAAAAAATCCAATGGCCAGTAAGGCAACGGTGACAAGAAGTAGTATTTTTTTCACGGGTTGCCCATATTCGTTCGACTTCTGCTGGGCAACAAACTATCACCCTGTGCAGGCATAGTCGCAAACGGCCTGCAGATTCTTACACTGCGAATATATCGAATGATCATGCGTGACAGATCCTGTGCCTGTGAGCAAGGCAACATACTTGGCAGAGTCATACACCCAGAAGCTCAGCCAATTCGTCAAACCCATCAACCACAATGTCGCAATCCATATGTGGTGTCGGGTCTGGTGGACCCTCTGGTCCCCATTCGGCGGGTCTGCGGACAAAGGCTGTTTTGAAACCGCAAGCTCGGGCAGCATTCAGATCAAAGTTGTGACAGGCGACCATCAAAATTTCGGGTGGTTCCATACCCAGCCATTGCGCCGCTTTCAAATAGGCTTGTGGGTTGGGTTTGTAGACGCCGATCATCTCGCAAGAAATCACGGCATCCCAATCCAGATCGTTTTTACGGGACACGTCCAGCACCAGGGATAGCGGCAGCATGGTGAACGAAATGGCTGGAAGCTTTTGCCGGATTCTCGCCAACGCAGCCGGGAAGTCCGGCCAACTTGAGAGTTGATGCCACGCATGAAAAATCTGCCAACGCTCTGCCTCGTCAAATTGCTGCAAACCGTGTTGCACCAGCACCTCATCGAGCGCCGTGCGATGCGCATCATCCATATTGAAAGCAGGTTGAACCTGCCCAACAATGCCTTTCATGGCCAGACGCCGGTAGTCGTTGGTGACTTTGTGCCAATCAAGTGACATACCGTGATGTTGGCCCACCTTCTGAAAAGCGCTACACACGCCACTGTGCCAGTCCAGAATGGTGCCGCCGGTGTCGAAAGTGAGTGCTTTGACTTGCATGTTGATCCCCGTATAAAAATTCAGCCGCCACCGCGCTGAGTACCCAGATCAAAGCGCCTTTGTACTGTGTAGCGCCGCCCATCGGAGAGTCCGCTGTACTCAAAACAGACGCTCAAACGCGGTATCGTCAATAAGGCAATACGCGCATCGGGCAAAGGTGACCAGCGCATTTTCAAAACGCCATCAGGTAGTATGGCGGTGCAATTTTCATTGACTGCATCCACTGTCAAGGCTGCTTCGGGTAATGCCCCTGGTAACCACGACAGCAAATCCATCGAAGTGCAGCCCATTACACGTTCAAACTTCTCAGGTACGAAACTGGGTGTCATGAGCGGTGGCGTTCAATCGACTTTGTAGGCGGCAAATTTCTCGTCCACCGTGGTTTGAAACGCCTGGTTGCTGTAATTACTCAGCACCTTGACGGATGCCGCGAGCACGATGTAGAGCAAATCGCGTTCCTGATAACCCGCATCAAAAAAGGCCTGCACCACTGCGCGATCAGGTTGACCATGTTTCGCGACCATCTCGACCGCCATCACGGCCAAGGCCGCCAGCTTGGCATCGGGAATGGGCATACGGGCGCGAATCGCCTGCAAGACATCTTTCGGAACGCCCGACATCTTGTCGGCGAGCATGCTGTGCGCCGCGGTGCAGTAATTACAGCCGTTGTATTGGCTCACTGACAGAAACACCACCTCTTGTTCAGCCGGAGTGAAGCCTGACTCGCTGCGAAACAGGGCATAGCCGTGCAGATAGGTACTGAGCATGGCCGGTGCGTTGGCCATGTTGGCGTACATGTTGGGAATGAAGCCGACCTGCTTGAGCGCGGTATCGAGCACCTCTTTGGCTTTGCCTTGGGCGCTGGCGTGATCCACTGGCTGCAACGCTTGGATGATGGGTGTGTTTGACATGGGTTTTCTCCTGAAATAAAGGTAGGGACTTCGACGCGACACAGTTTCATGTGACGCTGGTTCAATGCTATGTGGCACGCACTGGCATCAAGTCACCCGGCGTCTCTGAGTGATGACCAGACGTTTCTTCTGATGGTTATGCGAGAGCAAACCAGATGACGACGCTGCCAACATGGCTTCATTCGCAAACTTTTTTGTCACGTTTGCGCGGCTCGATGCGACTAAGTTTGTGACGGCACTGCATACCGCAGCGTCGCAAACCCGAAAGGAAGCATCATGAAAACCATCCTCATCTCCACCCTCCTGGTTGCCACCTCGTTTGGCGCATCTGCGATGAACTACGGCATTGAGGTGCATACAAATCGCGCTGCCGATTCAGGCTTGACACGTGCCGCGGTTATCGCAGAACTGCAACGAGCCAAAGCCGCTGGCGAAGTCACCATGACCGAATTTGAAATCCGCCAAGCTGAAAGCAAGCAACTCCAGTCTCCGTCGACGCTGACACGTGAACAAGTACATCAGGAAGTCGCCGCGCTGCGCGACCAAGGCCTTTTGAACATCCACGGAGACCATTGATGCAGGTATTGGCCAGGCCTGAATGGGCAGACCTGGCCCCACTTGCGCACAACCTGTCGACTTCTCTTTCATCTTGTGTAAGAACCTGGCTGCTGCAACGACAAACGCACAGACCCAGGCTGCAAATCGGTTTGTTCAGCGCTGTTGGTCCCTTCACCGTCAAACCAATGAGTCACCTGATGGAAACCATTGAACACCCTGTCTTACCCGCACCACCCGCGACGTCAGCGCAAAGCTGGCTGCAGTTGCGCCAGCGCTTGTTGCGTCATGCCCGAATGATGGTATTTGAACCCGCACAGGCGGAAGACCTGGTACAGGAATCGCTGGTCGCCGTTCTGGAAAAGCCAGACGCACACCGGGGCGATTCAACGCTTGTCACCTGGGGGATCGCCATACTCAAGCACAAAATTGCGGATTGGTATCGCTCGCCGCACCAACAGCGGCGCGTCTGGAACGAGACCGAAGAAGCCGAACCTGCCAATGAATCAAGCGACGAACTTTATGACGAGCAAGGCAGTTACAAGGAAGCAGTTCCATCCTGGCAACAGCCGGAAAAACGCGAGGCCCAACGGCAAATGATGTCCGTGATGGAAACTTGTCTCAAACACCTCCCCGCGCAAACTCGACGCGTATTCATGATGCGCGAATGGCTGGGCTTTGAAACCACTGAAATTTGCGAACGTTTAAGTCTGAGCGCAGACAATTGCCGCATGGTCCTGCACCGGGCACGCATGGGGCTACGCACCTGCATGACAGCCCAAGGGCATAACACAGGGATCATTCAATGAATATCTTGCATTCCTGCAAACGTGCAGCAGAGCTGCTGTCACAGTCCCTGGACGAACCCCTGGACATGGTTGATAGCCTGCGCTTGCGCATGCACCTGAGCATGTGTGGCAATTGCCGCAACGTCGAAGAACAGCTTCACATGATTCATAAAGTGGGTGCGGGGATAGGCACACTTGACCTTTGTGACGAGCAACTTGCGCCACCTGTTGCGAACGGTAATCCAGCGAACTGAACGACCATTGAGGGTCGCTTCTGCTCAGCGCCCGGGAATGTTCAGCACCACACAAGTCCCCCGCCCGACTTCACTGCGGATTGACACGCTACCTTGATGCAATTCGGCGATGCGTTTGACAATCGCCAGCCCCAGTCCTTTGCCCTCGTCGCTGCTGGCGGGCAGCACGCTGGTGCGGCTCTGATAGAGGCGGTCAAACAAATGCGGTAGGTCGGCTGGTGTGATGCCTGCGCCGGTATCGGCCACGCTGATCTGAACCGTTGCCGGATCAGTCTGACCGACTGGGCCATGGCTGACCGCCAGTGTGATGCGGCCACCGCTTGGGGTGAACTTGAGCGCGTTTTCCAGCAGGTTGGCAAGGGCGCGCTCCAGCAGTTCAATGTCTACGCTGGCAAAAATCGACTCCGAGCCATGGCCAAAGTCACAGTTCAGCGTGATGCCCTTGAGCCTGGCACGCTCTGCAAAGCGCAAGGCAACGTCATCAACCATTTCAACGATGTCCAGCACTTCGGTGTGCAGCTTGAACTCTGGCTCGTCGAGCAGCGCCAGGTCGCCCATGGAACGCACCAGTTGTGCGGCGTTGCGCGTGTTGCGCAGCGCCATGTTCACCAGGCGTTGGTCGTCCAGCCGAGCCGGGTCAGCAGCCCAGCGTTGCTCCAGGGTTTCCAGACTGGCCACGGTGGCGGTCAAGGGTGAACGCAGGTCGTGCGACAGATTGCTGACACCTTCGCGGCGAAACTGATCCAGTTCACGCAGGGTTTGCCACTGCGTGCGCAAGGTGGCCAGCATGGCGCGAAAACCTTCCCGTAAATGGTCAAACTCATCGCGTTTCTTGCCTGCCGACGTGGCTGAATTCTGCTCAGCCAGACCCTGTTCAACACGGCTCACCTCGGCCGCGCTCAGCCCCTCACGCGCCGCTTTGGCCACCTCTGCGCTGATGTCACGCAGTGGTCGGGTCACCGCTGCAATGATCCAGGCAGCCAACAGCGATGCCAAGGCAACCACCGCAGCCACCGTAGCCAATGCCGGACCGGCAAAGGCCGAGCGAAACAGCGCCAGCCGACCCTGTGGCAAAGTCGCCTTGTGGGCCACCAGGTACAGGTAACCTGCCACCGGATCGCTCTGGCGAATCAGCGGGCGGCTCAGGGCGCGGGCGGCAATCACCGCATCGGCATCCATGTGTTCGGGGTCGTCGCCCATGACATAGGGCATGGGGTGGCCAGGCTTTGCGCCTTGAGCGGCTTGTTGCACGGGGCCCAGAGCCACCTTGAAGCCTGCCGGCAACTGCGCCGCACCGGTGCTGGAGAGCACCACGCCCTGGGCATCGAGCAGATAGAGCTGCGTGTCGGCCTCAAACAGCAACAGATTGCGCAACAAGGCGTTGAGCTCTTGCGGGTGGCTGTCGTGCAAGTCCAGCAGGTTGTCGTAATTGGCCACCACACGCCCCAGAAATACGTTGGCACGGGCGTAGGTGGTTTCATGCTCAAAGCGGTCAAATGCAATCACCAGCGTGGCAACCACGCCCAACGCAGTCAGCAGGCCGGTGACGAAAATGGTGAGCGCAATTTTGAAACGAACGGTCACGGTGGCGTAGCGCTCAACAGGTTTCACGCATTTTGTAACCCACCCCACGCACCGTCAGAATCAAGGCCGGGCGCAGTGGGTCGGGCTCCAGCTTGGCGCGCAGGCGGTTGATGTGGGTGGTGACGGTATGTTCGTAGCCGTCATGGTTGTAACCCCAGACGGCCTCAAGCAACTGACCGCGTGAAAACACCTGACCAGGGTGCTGGGCAAAATGCAGCAGCAAGTCAAATTCCAGCGCGGTAAATTCGAGCAGCGTGCCCCGGATGTGCGCCTGACGCTTGATCGGGTTGATTTCCAGCGCACCGTTGCGCAACACCGTGGGTGGCTTGCGGCTTGCGGCCTGTGCGGCGGCCAACAGCTCAGCGCGGCGCAGCAAGGCTTTGACCCGCGCCAACAATTCGGCCATGGAAAACGGCTTGATCAGGTAGTCGTCCGCCCCCAGTTCCAACCCCAACACGCGATCAAGCTCGGTGGACTTGGCGGTGAGCATCAGGATCGGTGTGTTGTGCCCCTTGGCGCGCAAGGCCTTGCACACCTCCAGGCCATCCATGCCCGGCATCATCAAGTCCAGCAGCAACACGTCGCAGGCCAGCTCAAGCTGGCTGGCCAGCGCGGCCAAGCCATCCGCCACCGCCGTGACCTGGTAGCCCGCATTGCGCAGGTTTAGCGTGATCAGGTCACGAATATCGGCTTGGTCTTCAGCAACCAGAACGTGGTAAGTCATGCGGTATTGTCGTTTGACCGGAGGGTTTCTTATGCAAATGTGACGCCATTGTGATGTTTGTTGACGGCGCTGGGAGCTGCGCTATTCAGACTCATGGACATCGAAAGTTATTTTCAACCTTGTTCAGGAACCCTGCCATGAAACCCAGTACCGCGTTGACCCCCCCTGTGATTGCCCCCACCCCACATCAAGCCAGCGCAGTGCCATGGAACGAGCTGCTGGCGCACCGGGAATTTTTGCTGAGATTTGCCAGCCGCAAGCTGCACGACCCTGCACTGGCCGAGGATGTGGTGCACGATGTGTTTGAAGCCGTGATCGCAGGGCGCGCCGTATTCGGTGGCCAATCGGCCTTGCGGACCTGGTTGGCCGGTGTTTTGAAGCACAAAATTATTGACCTGATTCGCCAACGCTCGGGACTGGATGGTTTGGCTGAAGACCTTGACGGCGAAGCTTGTCAAGCCATTCAATGCCCCCAACCCAGCCCCGACAAGCTGGCCGAACAACGCCAGACCCTGCGCCAGGTGTTGCAAGGCATTGCCAAACTGCCACAGGGTCTGCGCGATGTGATGGAGTTGCGTGTGTTGCAAGAGCAGTCCACCGCCCAGGTCTGCCAGGCTTTGGCCATCAGCGAGAACAACCTGTTTCAGCGCCTGTTCAAGGCTCGCCGCACGCTGGCGTTGAACCTGCCCATGGCGATGGCGTAACGGGGTCACAGGCATCCAGCTGGTGTCGGCCGGGCACTACGCGCCGTTCAGCGCACCACCAGCTCGTAGTCCGGTGTCGGGTTCAGCGGGCAGGAATACACATAGTCGCCCGCTTTGAGCTCAATCGCATAGTCTTGCACTTTGCCTTGCGTCAGCCCACCGCCAGACACACTGGGCAGCGTCGCGCGCTTGAGCAGCGAAGCTCCGCGCAGCCAGAAGCCCAGTTCATACGGCACGTTTTTGTTGGCCACGCGAAACACGTAGCTGCCTGGTTTGAGAGTCAGCACTTTGGCGTTTGCCAGCCGTTCTTTTCCAGTGCGGGCATTGATGGCATCACAGTCATCAGCCTTGGTTGACCGAAAACCCTGGTCATGCCCGTTTTCGCTTTCCAAAAATTGGCAGCCAGTTTGCGTCAGTTCAATCACCTCAGGTTGAGCTGCCTGGGCCGAAAGCAATGCCCCGGTCAACCCCAGCACAAGGCCGGTACGAAGGTATTCGGATACGTTCATCTTTATCTCCATCAAAATCAGTGACCGGCCTGGTTGCCCCACAGCTGCTGCAAGCGTGCATCGCGCCCACAACTGGCGCGGTAGTATTTGTAGCGAATCGGATTCTTTTTGTAGTAGTCCTGGTGGTAATCCTCGGCCGGGTAAAACGTGCCCGCCATGACTAGCTCGGTCACGATGGGTTCTTTAAACGGTTTTGTCTTTTCAAGCGCCGCGCGGGATGCCTGGGCAATCTTGAGCTGTTCGGCGCTTTGCACAAAGATGGCGGTCCGGTACGGTGAACCATGGTCGCAAAACTGCTGGTCTTTCACTGTGGGATCAATGGTGTGCCAAAAATACGCCACCAGTCGCTGATAGCTTACTTTGGATGGGTCATACGTGACTTGTACCGCTTCGGCGTGCCCGGTGCTGTGCGACGACACCTGTTGATAGCTGGGGTTGGCGGTGTGTCCACCGGTGTAGCCCGAGGTAGTGGACACCACCCCTTCGATCTTGTCAAAGTCAGACTCCACACACCAGAAGCAGCCACCGGCAAAGACGGCTGTTGCCGTTGGGGTGCTGGGTGCTGCAGCGCTTGTTTGCC
>Ga0315271_10000840_pt1 | contig 17845 bp, 20 predicted proteins | sample C3_top_MG_FD_204664 | JGI IMG/M metagenome (GOLD analysis project Ga0315271, IMG submission 204664) | Sediment microbial communities from Yellowstone Lake, YNP, Wyoming, USA - C3_top | ecosystem: Environmental > Aquatic > Freshwater > Lake > Sediment | place: USA: Wyoming | collected 2017-08-01
CCAAGAAGAAGGGAGCGTAGGACATGTCTCTCGTGCGCAACTGGCAGATCGACCGCTCGATGTCCTACTGGTACCCGGAGTCAAGGCCGCAGCGCCAGTTCGCCGCGGTCTTCGACGTGAACAAGTGCATCGCCTGCCAGACCTGCACGCTGGCCTGCAAGACCACCTGGACCAGCGGCAAGGGGCAGGAGTACATGCTCTTCAACAACGTCGAGACCAAGCCCTACGGCTACTACCCGCTGGGCTGGGACGTGAAGATCCTCGACCAGCTCGGGCCGCAGACGTGGGAGGGGGGACGTTACTCCGGACGCACCATCTTCGAGGCCGCCGGTGCCGGCGAGCGGTCGCTGGGATGGCGCCCTGCCGACGACGACTACGCCTACCCCAACGTCGGTGAGGACGACTGCGCCGGGGCACCCATCGTCAACGGCGCGTACTACCAGCTCCCTCACCTCTCCTGGTTCTTCTACCTGGCGCGCATCTGCAACCACTGCACGTACCCGTCGTGCCTGGCCTCCTGTCCACGCGGCTCCATCTACAAGCGTCCGGAGGACGGCATCGTGCTCGTCGACCAGGGACGGTGCCGCGGCTACCAGGAGTGCGTGCGGGGCTGCCCGTACAAGAAGGTCTTCTTCAATCCCATGACCGGGACCTCGGAGAAGTGCATCGCCTGCTTCCCCAAGATCGAGCAGGGGCTGTCGCCGCAGTGCTTCCTGAACTGCATCGGGAAGATCCGCTGCGCCGGCTTCGTCCACCTGCCCGAGCAGGCAGACCCCGAGAACCCCATCGACTACCTGGTGCACGTCCGCAAGGTGGCGCTGCCGCTCTTCCCGCAGCTCGGGCTCGAGCCCAACGTGTACTACGTGCCGCCCCTCCACGCGCCCGTGCCCTTCCTGGAGCAGATGTTCGGTCCCGGAGTGCACGAGGCGCTGGCGACCTACCGCAACGCCCACCGGGACCCGGACCTGGCCGGCCTGATCGCGCTCTTCGGATCGACGGAGCACATCGTCCACAAGTTCAAGCGGCGCGGCGAGACGATGTACGGCTACGACGAAAAGGGCCACGAGGTCGTCCAGGTGCCCATCACCGAGCCGGTGCAGGTGCTCACCGGGTTCGATCCCCGGCGCGGGGTCTCCCCCGCCAACGTCACCTAGGAGGCGGCCATGGCGCGATTGCTGGCGAGGACGTGTCTCCTCTGGACAGCCGGCACGGTGCTGGCGTGCAGCGGCGGCCCCCAGCGGGCCCTGTCGCCCGCGGAGGTGCGGGCGGTCAAGACGGCGAAGCTCCCATCCACTCCCGACGATCCGGCCTGGGCGAGCGTGCCGGTGCATCCGGCCCAGCTCCTGCCCCAGGACGTGGTGGAGCCGCGGACCCTCGCCTCCACCACCACGGCCCTGGAGGCCCAGGCCATGACCGACGGGACGAACGTGGCCTTCCGGCTCACCTGGACGGTGCCGGCCCGGAGCGACCTCAGCGCGCCGAACGTGTTCAGCGACGCCTGCGCGGTGCAGGTGCCGGGCCAGACCGGGCCCGACGTTCCAAACCCAATGATGGGGGAGGCGAACCAGCCGGTGGAGATCACCTACTGGCGGGCGAGCTGGCAGGCCACGCTGGACGGGAGGCCCGAGACGCTCGCCACGCTCTACCCGAACGCGAAGGTGGATCACTATCCGTTCGAGTCGGCGTCGCTGGTCGCCGGCTCGCCAGAGCAGCTCGCCATGGCGAGGCGCTTCGCTCCGGCTCGCGCGGTCGGCAACACGATGACGGGACCGCGCGATCGGCCCGTGCAGGACCTTCTCGCCACCGGGCCCGGGACGCTCCGTCCAGCGGAGCGGACGATCTCGAGCGGCGCCGGCAAGGCCACGCCCACCGGGTGGTCGGTGGTGCTCGTTCGCCCGCTGCCGAAAGGAGTGAAGTCCGGCTCCCGGTCGCAGGTCGCCTTCGCCGTGTGGCAGGGGTCGAAGGGGGAGGCAGGAGCACGCAAGATGCGCAGCGGCTGGATCCCTCTGTCCCTGGAGGGCGACCGGTGACCGCGCTCCAGCAGGACGTCAAGGAGCAGCTCGGAGCGGCCGCCGAGTGGCGGCTCCTCTCCCTCCTCTTCTCCCGGCCGAGGGAGGGCTGGTACCGGGAGGTGTCGTCGCTGGCCGAGGAGGTCGGAGTCGAGGGACTTCGCGAGGCGGCGCGCGCCGCGCAGGGCGCGACCGAGGGGGCCTACCACGCGCTCCTCGGTCCGGGTGGCCGGGCGTCGGCGCGCGAGGCCGCCTCCGCCGGTTTCGGCGACCTGGGCCGGATCCTCGCCGACCTGGCCGCGCGCTACCACGCCTTCGGGTTCACTCCCCGTCAGGAGGAGGCGGACGATCACCTGGCGGTGGAATGCGACTTCGTGTCCTACCTCCACCTGAAGGAAGCCTACGCGCTGTCGGGCGGGAATGCCGACGCCGCGGAGGTCACGCGGGAGGCGCGAGCCCGGTTCCTCTCCGAGCACGCGGCGGTGGCGGGCCGGCGTCTCGCCGAGCGCCTCCCGGTGGGCAGCCCGGCCTACCTCGAGGCCGCGGCCGCGGTCCTCGCGAAGCGGCTGCCCGACCTGCCTCCGGTGCCGGAGGGAGCCTTCGATCCAGACCCGATGCAGGACGGCTGCCCCGCCGCCTGCGGTCCGGGCCAGGAGTAGGGTCGGCGCGCCCCGGAACGTCTCAGGAGGTCACGTCAGCAGGGAGGGGAACTTGGAGGCGAAATGAAGCGGCCATCCAGCCAGCCGGAGCGCAGCGCCTCGACACCCGCATTGACCCCGGTGCGGGCTCCCGGTACATGGACGCTTCCACTCGAATCGACCCGAAAGCCCTCGAGGTTTCCGATGTCCAGCCGCCACGCGCTCGCCCTCGCCGCCGCCGTCTTCGTGCTGTCCACGCCCTTCACGGCCCGAGGCGACGACCCGCGGATGGCCGTTCGCAGTCAGAAGGGGCCGCCCGTCATCACCCTCGACCGTACCAACGAGCAGGGCGTGGTCGCCGGGAAGTTCCAGGACTCCATGACGTCCCATGTGAGGTCCGTGGACCTGGCGAAGCGCGAGGTGACGCTGAGCGGCTCCGGTGGAAGGGTGGAGACGATCGTGGCCGGACCCGAGGTGAAAAACCTCGAGAAGCTGCAGCGCGGCGACCGGGTGGAGATCAGCTTCCGGGCGGGGCTCGTGCTCCGCCTGCAGTCGGACGCCAAGGAGGACTCCGCGCCCGTGGTCGAGAAGGAGATCAAGAACACCGGGCGAGGGGACGTGCTGTCGGGCACCGAGACCGTGCGCGCCCGCCTCACGGTCACCGTCATGGCCATCGACCCCGCCACGAAGGCGGTGACGCTCGAGGATGCCGACAAGCGGACCTACCGCGTGAAGGGGGGCGAGGGAGTCTCCCTCGACCGCCTGAAGGTGGGGGACCGGTTCCGGGCCACCTACTCGGCGGCGATGGCAGTGTCGGTGAACCCCGTCTACCGCGAATAGCGAGCCGCGGCGGCCTCTCGCCCGCGTGTCCGGAGCCACAGGAGCACGGCGAACCCGACGCCGAGCGTGCTCGAGGCGATGAAGAAGGTCATCATCGATTCGTAGCCGGCAGGATTCTGGGCGCTCGCGCCGGCCCGGTCGTTGAGCCAGCCGGCGACGAGGTTCGCGCCGGCGATGCCGGCGTTCTGGATCACCCACATGAGCCCGAGCGCCGTGCCGAACTTGTTGGGCTCGACGAGCCGCGAGACGAGCGGCCACATCGCCGCGGGCACGAGCGAGTAGGAGACGCCGATGAGCACCGTGGCGAGGCCGAGCCCGTGGTTCCCGCTCGCCATGATGGCGAGCGAGATGGGAAGGAGCCCGGCGCCCAGGGCGAGAAGGCCGGCGTACCGCCCAAAACGATCGCAGAGCCAGCCAAACACCGGCGTCGCGAAGAGCGCGGCAAGGAAGACGTGGGCGTTGATCTGGCCCGCCTCCGCCAGCGTGAGGCCGTGCGCGTGCTGGAAGTACTTGATGGCAAAGGTGCTGCGGAACGCGAGGATCACCCCGTACCAGAGCACGCAGAGGACCACCAGGTACCAGTACGGGCCGCCGAACTTGAGGGTGTCGCGCAGCGCGAACGGCTGCGCCTGCGCCTCGGCCTTCCTTCCGTGGGCGGCCCCGCGCTCGACAGCCCAGTAAGCGGCGCTCGCGACGAAGCTGGTCGCGGCGATGGCCGCCGACAGCACCAGAGGCGGCTGCCAGCCAGCGGCGTAGACCCCCTTCCAGAGGGATGGCGAGAGGTCTGCCACCCAGGAGCCAGCGCGCCCCATGCCGAGGGTGATGCCCATCATCAGGGCCGTGTGGCGCCGCGGATAGAACAGCGTCACCGCGGCGAGCGAGGCGATGTTGAAGGTCTCGGCGCCGATACCGTAGAGGAGCCGGCCAGTCGCCATCACGTAGAAGCTGGCGCTGGCCGCGGTGAGGACTGCGCCCAGGAAGCAGATGCCGGCGGTCCAGAGCAGCGTACGTCCCGCGCCGATCCGGTCCACCAGGATGCCGCCAGCCAGGATCAGGACGACGTTGGGGATGCTGTAGATCGCGTTGAGCGTGCCGATCTGCGTGTCGCTGAAGCCGAGCTGGCTCTGGAGCAGATCGGCGACCGGGCCGATCGAGTCATAGACGTAGAAGTTGCCGAACATCGCCACGGCGATGAGCGCCATTGCGAGCAGGCCGGCGTTGCGGCTCGCGGAGGAGTCCGCTGGGGCTGGGAGCGTCAAGGGGATCCCGAATAACGGGCCTCAGGTCGCGCCGCGACACCATTCCACCGGCAGGCTCAACACGGCAGCTCGCGGCGCAGCGTCCGGCGCCTGGGTCCAAGAAGCGGCGTCAATTCCCGGCATGGCGCTCGACTCCAGGCCCGAGCCAGTCCAGGACGAGCTTGTCGAACGTCGCCGCCTCCTCGACCTGGGGCGTGTGGCCGGACCGCTCGAAGACGGCGACGGTCAGGTCGCTGAAGTGGCTCCGCTGATTGTCCCACGAGGTCGGGGGCGCGGCGTAGTCGTGGCGGCCGAGGGCAAGGAACGCCGGCGGCTCGAGTTGCGCGTTGCCGCTGAACAGGGTGAAGGGCTGCCCGAAGAGTTCCGAGAGCACGGGCATGTTGAATGGCGCGCCTGCGAGAAGCGGCCGCTCGTCGTACTCCACGTCGTGCCAACGCTTTGCGGCGTCGGCGCGAATCATGGCCGAGACGGCGTCGGCCGGGGCGAGGCCGGGAGCCGCCGCCGCGAAAGCCTCCTGCGCCACCGCGAACGCCGCCTTCCGCTCCGGCGAGGCATTGCGATCCCAGTAATCCTGCGTCAGCTCCGCCTGTGCCGGCGACAGCTCGGGCACGGCGCAGATGGCGATGACGTGGCTCACGTGCTGCGGGTACCGGAGTGCATAGGCGAGCGCCATCGAGCCCTGGATGGAGTGGCCCACCAGCACGAAGCGGGTCAGGCCAATCGCCTTCCGCGCCGCCTCCATGTCCTCGACCGCTCCGGCCACGGTGTAGGGCATCTCCGGAACGACGGTGGCCTCCGGTGCCGAGAAGCGGACGTCGAGAAAGGTGCAGCGCAGCTCGCTCTTGAATCGAGCGGAGAAGGACCGAGGATGGTAGTTCCGGAGGCTGAGCACGACGCAGGGGCGCCCCGAGCCCTCGGTGACGAAGGTGGCCGACCACCCGGGCATGGGCACCACGCCGGATTCGGGGACCACCGCTCCGTGCTCGGACTTCATGGATGCCCCTTCCGTTTCTGGCGCAACGACCCATGGGTGGTGGCGACGACGGCCGCGATCGGGAAGCGCATCGAAGGCACCCTTCGACTGTCCGTTAAACGTCGACAGGGTAGCAGCGGGTCCGGTCGCCCCGCAACCAGGGCCCGGACACGCCGCGCCCACTTTCCGGCGCGTGGCCACGGGCTTCGACGCCAGCGGGAAGTCGACCGTGGTTCTGGACTTACAGGTGCCCGAGCGGCGCTTGCCGTGACGGGCGTCCGGACGGACCACTCGACGGCTACAGCTGCACGGCGACCAGGAGGGCGTCCCGGTCGCCGATCACCCGGCTCCGGTGTCCCTTTCCCGCGGTGTCTTCCAGGAGCATGGCGCTGCCAGGATTCACCTGGAGCACGGTCCCATCGCTCGCCTGGAACTCCATGTCCCCCTTGAGGCAGAAGATCCACATCCGCTTCGGAGAGGGGTGCCATTCCCCAGCCCAGCCAGAAGGAAGATGGAGGAACCTCCAACCCGCTGCGGGCTCCATCGTCGAGACGCCCAGGGGCGGCGAGGGTGGCGCGAAGGCGGACGACTTGATCCCCAGCTCCTCGGGGGTCATGTGGGACTCGCCTGCAACGTCAGCGTGGAGCCGCATAAACCCGACGACGCTCATGGTCCGCTCTCCTCGCGCGGAGCATAACGAGCGTGGCGACTCATCGCCGGCCCCCGAACTACAGAGCGCCGCAGGCAGCGAGCTGGGTATCCATGCACTGTTGATTCGCAGCGTTTCGCGCTGCCGCATCGGCGGCGTTCGAGCCACGCCCACCGGAATCCGCTGCTTTCCCCTTCTTCTGGCAGAAGGAGTAAGCGGCCTTTCTGCACTCCTGGACGGTTTCCTGGGTCGTGGCGCAATTCGACAGCACAAGGAGGCCGGCCAGGCCGCAGACGGTCCGAATCCTCTTCAATGGAGTGCCCATGGGTATCTCCTTGTCGCGACCAGGCGTTCGGGAACGAGACCTTCCGGGCGCCACGTTACAAGGGTCTGCACTCTTTGCCGATGTTCTGGCGACACCGCTCCTCCGCCGGGGCCTCCGCCGGATGGAGTGCGCCACTCTCACGGCGCAAGCGCTCGCCACCAGGCGATCGCGATGGGCGCGACGGCCATGAGCGCAATGGCCGGCTGGCGGAGCGAGCGTCGCGGCGGCGTCATTCGGCGTACGGCAAGCCCTTCCGTCACGCCAACAGCGAAGCCGAAGAGGTGCGCGAGGAGGTCGGCCCGCACGCCGGTGCCAAGGAACCCCAGCAGCGCCACTCCAGCGCCCAGCGTCAGCCACGCGCCACGGCGCGGAACCTGGAGGGCGCTCAGCGTGCCGAGCGCGCCAAAGACCGCCGTCGAGGCTCCGATGGACACATGGCCATCGCTCACGACGAGCGCCGTGAGCATGTTCCCCGCGACGCCGGCGGCGAGCGCCAGCCAGGTGGCGAGCGCAGGGCCGAGCCGGCGCGCGACTGCGCCGAGAAAGACGCCCATCGCCACGGCGTTGGCGGCGACGTGCGCCAGGTCGGCATGCAGCGTCAGCGCGGTCACGGCGCGCCACCACTCGCCCTGCAGCATGCGCGCGGCGTCGGCGCTCCCCCGGTCGACAGGGCTCCCCGCCGAACTCAGGCCGACACGAACGGCGAAGGCGACGATCGCCAGCCCTACGGCCACGCCGGCGAGGGACCTTCCGTAGTCCGTTCTCGGGAGCAGCCCGGGCCGAGGCGGGTTCTCGGATTCCCACGCGGCGAGAGCCGCCTCCGCCGCGGGGGCGTCCACATCGTCGACGATGAGCGCCCAGCGCCCGTCAGGAGTCGGACGGACCTCGTTCGCGATGCCCATGGCATCGAGGACGACGCTCCGCTCCTGCACCGCGTCAGGGTCACGCCCCTCGCGTAGCAACGCCATGCCGCGAAGTTGAGGGGTTTCGCCGCCATTGTCGAGCGCCGTCTCAGGGGCCAGCCGAAGGTGTTGAACGCCTCGTCAGTGGGCTTGTCCGAGCGGCCCCAGGGATCAGGGCCTCGAGCCATCCCCGTATCCTCAAGACCCGCGCAGGAGGAGGTACGGCACCCCGACGGCCAGAAGGACGCCGAGGAAGATGAAGCCAAAGACGAGGCCCAGTCGCCAGAAGTCTCGCTGCGGGACGTAGCTCGAGCCGTACCAGATTGGCGCCGGGCCGGTCGCATAGGGGCTGATGACCCCCATCAGGCCGAGCGAGTAGCAGAGAAGCAGCGCGAACGTCAGCGTGGGAATTCCGGGCACTGCGGCGCCTGCGGCCAGCACCACCGGCAGGACCGCGGTGGTGTGGGCAGTCGAGCTCGCGAACATGTAGTGGACGAAGAAGAACAGGATCACCAGCGCGATCATCACCGTCACCGGCGCCAGTCCGGCCAGCATCGCCGCCACGCCCTTGGCAAACCACCCCACGAAGCCAACGCGGGCCAGCCCGTCGGCCAGGGTCACCAAGGTCGCAAACCAGACCAGGACGTTCCACGCCGGCTTGTTCCCGATGATGTCGTCCCAGACGACGATCCGGCCGATCACCATCAGGGAGATGACCACCAGCGCCACGGTCGTGGCGTCGAGCACGTCGCGCCCAAGGATCCAGAGCCCCAGGGCCAGGATCACGAGCGCCGCCATGCCGATCTCCGGACGCGACACCTTCCCCATGGCCTTGAGCTGCTCGTCGGCCCAGCGCGGAACCTCGGGACTGTGCTTCAGCTCCGGCGGGTACAGAACCCAGGTCAGGAGCGGGAGGGTGAGGATGAGGAGCAGGCCCACCGGGAGGAACCCCACCATCCACTGGGACCAGCCGATGTCGATCTTGACCGTCTTGCGCACCAGCTCGACCGCCAGGAGGTTTGGCGCCAGCGCGGTGAGGAACATGGAGCTGGTGACCGCCTGCGCGGCGAAGGCGGTCCACATGAGATACGATCCGATCCGCCGCGCGCTCGGGCCGGGTTGGGAGTCGTAGAGCGGGGGGATGCAGCGCGCCACCGGGAAGACGATGCCGCCGCTGCGCGCGGTGTTGGAGGGGGTGAAGGGCGCGGTCACGAGGTCGGCGAACGTGAGCGCGTATCCCAGCCCCAGCGTTCTCTTTCCCAGCGCTCGCACGAGCAGCAACGCGATCCGCTTCCCGAGCCCCGTCTTCTCGTAGCCCAGGGCGAACATGTAGGCGCCGAAGATCAGCCACACCGTGGTGTTGGTGAAGCCGGAGAGGGCCCACCGCACCGACTCCGTCGGCCCGTTGAAGCCCTTGGCGGAGAGCTGTGCCGTCGTGAAGGGAAGGCGCAGGACGGCAGCCGTCACCACGCCCAGGAGTCCCACGGCGGCGGCCGGAAGCGGCTCGAGCACCAGCCCGAGCACCACGGCGCAGAAGAGGCCGAAGTAGATCCAGGCGCGAGGCTCCAGCCCCTGCGGAGCGGGGATGAGCGCGATCAGCATCCAGACGGCGAGTGGAGCCGCCGACTTCCAGATCCGCGTGAAGCGCGCCATTGCGGGACCCCCTTGGCTGGACGTGACGTCGAGCTTCGCTCCCGCGAAAGGTATCCGTTCCGGCCCATCAGGAGTAGGAACGAATCACCGAGCTCCGGAGACCAGGAAGCGGAGCAGCTCGGCCGCCGTCTCCTCCGGCACCTCCTCCTGTGGAGTGTGGCCGCACTCGAGCGATCGCCCGCGGACGTCGAATGCCTTCTCGCGCCAGGTGGCGAGCACGTCGAAGAGGGAGCCTACCGTCCCGCGGGAACCCCAGAGAGCGAGGAGCGGTGCCGCCACCTTCCGCGCGGCGTCCTCGGCGTCGTGTTCAAGGTCGATGGAGGCGGAAGCCCGGTAGTCCTCGCAGATGGCATGGATGGTGGCCGGGTCGCAGTAGCATCGCAGGTACTCCTGGATCACCGCCTCGTTCACGGAGTTCGCCGTCATCAGCTGCCCGGCGACGTGCCGCCGAAGGAAGTACTCGGGGTCGAGGCCGATGAGCCGCTCCGGGAGGTCGTACGGCTGGACGAGGAAGAACCACCAGAAGTACCGAGTGGCGAACTCCTTGTCGGTGCGTGCGTACATGATGGCCGTGGGGGCGATGTCGAGGACTGCCAACCGCTCGACGGTGCCGGGATGGTCGAGCGCCATCCGGTGAGCCACCCGCCCGCCCCGATCGTGACCGACGACGGCGAAGCGGTCGAAGCCCAGGGCTCGCATCGCCTCGACCTGGTCCAGCGCCATGGCGCGCTTGGAGTAATCGGAGTGGTCGCCGCCCCCGTGCGGCTTGGACGAGTCGCCGTAGCCGCGCAGATCGGCCGCGACCACCGTGAACCCGGCCTCGACCAGGCGCGGAGCCACGCGGTACCAGGTCGCGTGGGTCTGCGGGTGGCCGTGCAACAGCAACACGGGTGCCCCGCTCCCCCCGACGGAGAGGTGGATGCGGGCGCCGCTCGTCTGCACGTCGCGGCTCAAGAAGCCGGCCAGGAACTCGCTGTTCATCTGCAGACGCCTACCCGCCGGCCCGAACAACGTGTCCAACTCGAACGCCGCCTGGACTCGTCACCACCGCATTCGCGCCGGCGCATGGATGCTGGCCCAGGCCCGGGAGCTCCGCGAGGTTGTGGCATACCAACGTGCGGAGGACCTCGGTGTCCTGGCGCAAGTTGCCCTGGGCGAGGGTCGTCGTCACGCAACGTGAATCGGGCAGGGACACGTCGAGACGCAGCCAGCTCACCAAGCCCACCGGGACCTGGTCCACGTCGCCCGGGTCGCTGCGTACCGAGATCCCCGTCGACAAGGCGATCCGCACCGGCGGCAGGTCCCCTCCGCTCCCCGGTCATCGACTTGGCCTGGAAACGCCGAAGTGCGGCGATCGCTTCATCCGGGCGGTATATCGTCGCGAGCCACGTCCGTCCGCGGAAACGCGAGAGCGTGCGCACGCCCGGCGGGCGCGCTACATCGCTCCGGTGCCCCTCCTCCAGGCCGCCTTCGTCGCCGGTTCCGCCCTCGTCGCCGGCATCATGAACGCCATCGCGGGGGGAGGAACCCTCCTCAGCTTCCCGGCCCTTCTGCTCGTGGGCCTGTCGCCGGTCACGGCCAACGCCACGAGCACCGTCGCCCTCTGGCCCGGGCAGCTCTCGTCGGCCTGGGCCTACCGCGGCCACATCCAGGAGGAGCGGCACCGCGCGATCGTCCTCGGCGTGCCGGCGGTGCTGGGGGGCGCGCTGGGCTCGGCCTTGCTGCTGCTCCTCCCCGAGTCCTCCTTCGCCGCGGTCGTCCCCTGGCTCATCCTCTTCGCGTGCGCGCTCCTCGCCCTGCAGGAGCCGATCAAGCGCGCGGTCACGGGGCACGCGAAGAGCAACCACCCTGCCGTGCTCTGGGGCATCCAGTTCCTCATCTCGATCTACGGCGGCTACTTCGGCGCGGGGATCGGCATCCTCATGCTCGCCGCGATGGGGATCCTCATCCCGTCGAGCATGCAGCACGCGAACGCCCTCAAGATCCTTCTCGCGCTCCTCACGAACGGGACGGCATGCGTGCTCTTCACGCTGAGCGGGAAGGTGAACTTCCAGGTCGCCGCGCTCATGACCGTGGCCTCGCTCGTGGGCGGGTGGGCCGGGGCGTTGCTCGCGAAGCGGCTGTCCCCTGCGCTCATGCGGGGATTCGCCGTGGTCATCGGCCTCGCCGCCGCGGCAAAGTTTCTCCTCTCCTGAGGCGTCCCGGGCGGCCGCGGAGGTGGTTCATCCAGACCAGGCTGGTTTCCAGCGGGCAGGCCACGCTACCTTCTGCCCCGATGCGCTGGATCAAGAGCCCGACCTGGGACCTCGTCTGGGTCCTGAATGCACTGTGGCTGCCCCCCCTGGTCCTTCTGCTGGCGTGGGGTCATGACGACGTGCGCGCGAGCCCCGTGGACGGGCTGTTCTTCGCCCTGACGGTGCCTCTGTGGTTCGGCCACCGCGCCTCGTCGGCCTGGCTGGCCTACGCGACCCCGGCCTACCGCCCCCTGCTCGCCACGCAGCGGCTGCGCTTCGTGGTGGCCCCCTTGGCCATCGCCGTGGCCTGCTTTGCCCTGCTCCTGGCTCCCGAGAGCGTGATGCCGATGCCGCTGACCGAACGGGTGGTCTGGCTCACCGTCCTGGACTTCCTGCTGGTGAGTCACCATTTTGCCGCTCAGCACTTCGGGCTGCTCAGCCTCTACCGCGCGCGCGCAGGGCGAGCCTCGGACGCGGTCTCGCGACGGCTCGATCGGTGGTTCGCGCTCGGTGTGGGCGGCGGTTTCGTCGTGCTGGCACAGGTCCTGGCCGGATCGGTCGCCTTCCAGGACCGCTGGATCGGCCCGCTGCTGGGAGCGGACGGGTCGGACGTGTTCGAGCGAGCGCTGCACGTCGGCGGCATCGTCTTCGTCGTGATCCTGACCGCCCTGATGCTGGGCGTCGAACTGCGCTCGCAGCGCCCATCGCTTCCGCGCTTGGCCTACGTCCTCGGCGTCTCGGCCATGGTGCTCCTCGCCTTCCTCGCGCGCGACCCCTTCCTGTTCCTCGTGCCGTGGAGCGTGCAGCACTGGAGCGCCGCGATGGGACTCGCCTCGCTCGCGGCTTCCGGTGGGGCCCAGGAGCCTGGCACGGGCTGGCAGCGGATGCTGGCGCCCATCCATCGGCGGGGCTGGGCCGTGCTGCTCGTGCTCGCCGTTGTCTCCGCCCTTCTACTGCCGGTGATGGAGGTCGAGGCAGTGGCCGACGGGTACGTCTACGCCGACCGCATCTTCGGCAATGCGGTGTGGTGGCTGCGCTCCTCGCCCTTCGTGCCGGCGATGCTGGCCCTGGGCTTCGCGACCGGCTTCATCCACTACCTGCTGGATCGCGCTGCCTTCCGCTTCTCCTCGCCCGGCGTGAGGCAGGCCGCCCGCGGCCTGCTGGAGTCAAGAGGCGGTCCCCCGTGGCGGCCCTCGACGCGATCGCGTCCTCGCGAGGTGACGGACGGCTAGAATATCTCGGCGATGCGGAGCGTCCATTCACCATGCTGACTGCGTTCCTCGCCGTTTCGCTGGCCATGGCGTCGCCTGGTTTCGTCGAGCACGGGCCCAGGACCGGCAACCGCGTCGCCCTGACGTTCGATGCGTGCACGACGACGCGAGAGGCCAGACCGTTCGACCCGCGCATCCCCGCGATTCTCCACTCGCTGAATGCGCCCGCGACGCTCTTCGTCGGCGGAGGCTGGGCCGGAACGGAGCGGTCGGTGCTCGCGGCGCTGGCCAGGGACCCGCTCTTCGAGATCGCGAACCATTCCTTCCACCACCCCCACCTGACCCGGCTCGACGAGAACGGCATCCGTGGCGAGCTGGTGCGCGCCCAGGACGAGATCGCGGCGGTGACCGGCCGGCGTCCGGTGCTCTTCCGGGCTCCCTACGGTGAGCTGGATCCTCGCGTCGTGAAGGTGGCGTCGTCGCTGGGCCTCACCACCGTCGAGTATGACCTTCCTTCGGGCGACCCGGACCCACGGGTCTCCACGCGGCGCCTCGTCGACTGGGTGGTGGGCGCAGCCCGCCCTGGCTCCATCGTGGTCATGCACCTGAACCACCCGCGGTTTCACACGGCGGAGGCGCTTCCCGAGATCGTCGCGGGGCTGCGTGCGCGCGGCTTCGAGCTGGTCACCGTCGGCGAGTTGCTCGGCGTCGCGGCTCCGCCAGGCCCTTAGCCCGGGCCAGCACGCTCCCGAGAGGCGGATGCTCGTGCCGACCGGGGGAGCGCGACGGCCAGCTGCGGATACACCGACGGGAAAGAGGCCGATGTCGGGGCGCAACCGGGCCGAGCACATGCCATTGCCTGACGCGCAACCAGGATGTCGGGCAGGCCGCACCGTTCCGCGCTGACCCACGCGGGGCGTCCCCCCGATTCCAGGACGGTCGTCGGCCCTGGGAAACGTCAGTCACCGCCCCGGCCAGGCGGGCCCCCGGGTGCTGCTCGCGGCGAGCCGCACCAGCGGGGCCCAACCGATCTCCCGCGCCGTCACCGGGCCGACGCCCAGGTCGTCGAGGGAGGAGGGTGGCTTGCCCGCGCCGGGCGACACCGGGACCTCGCCCACCATCCACTCGGCGTGTACCTGCGGGTAGCGCGGGGCCATTTCCGGTTCGACGAGGCCCTCCGGCTCGAGTGCATGGCCACCGTCGTCGTACTTGTCGCTGGCGCCGACGGTGTGAAGGAGCTCATGGCCGATGACCTGGAGCGGAAGGAAGATGTCGCCGCCGGCCGAGGCGCGTACCAGTGCTACCTCGCCGTTCTGGATCCCGATGCCCTCCGCGAAGCTGCCGTCCCAGCCGGGGACGCGAGCGCCAAATACGTAGAGCCGAACGTCCCAATTGGACTGATCGACGTCGGCCACGCCGTCGATGTCCCGCAGAACGCGCCAGAGCCCGAGCATGTACAGCGCGCGGTCGGCGAAGCGATCCGAGGGGGGCGACAGAGGAAAGGCGCCGTCCCAGCGGAACGGGCCGACGAGCTCGAACTGGAACGGAGGCTTGCCGGCACCGCGCCAGCGGCGCATCTCGGCGTCGAGGCGGGACGAGAGCGCGCCGAGGCCGCGCCGCCAGTGGTCTACGTGAACGTTCGCACCCTCCCCGGCGAGCATCACGATACCCACCCGGATGGGGCGCTCCCAGTTGGTGCGAACGCGTCTCCGGTGCTCCGTCCTGGCAGCCCACGCGATCGTCACAAACAGCAATCCAGTGAGGATGACGAGCCGGGCCCTTCGAAAGGAGATGAACGCGAACAATCGATGCACCCCCCAAATGAAGCAGAGTCATGATGTGGGTGAAAGTCCCCCCTTCGGGCGTCATGGCACACCGACACGCACATGCGTTCCGGTCTGGGACATGCCGATGCATCATGGGGTCCTCACTTCCATTCCCGGCGTCGAAATGGCCTGCGAGGCGACGGGAGCACCTGGCGACAAGAATGACGTGAGGATGGAGAGGCCCTACGTGGGCCGGGGCCGCTCCGCCGCCGTCCCCCTGGCGCGCCAGGCCCTGGATAAGCCTCCGCTCAGAACGTAACGCGGGAAGGTGACCCACTGCTCGACGAAGATCCGCGCGACGAAGTCGCCGGGGCCCCGGAACGGCTCGGGACGGTTGGACTCCAGGCGGTGGCCGCGCCCTTGAAGGACGAGGGGGAGCGCCACGGCGGGCACTGCGAAGAAGAGCAGCCAAGGGCCGATGAACGGCGCGAGCCCCACGGCGCAGGATCCGGCCACGAAGAGGGGCACTGTGACCGCGTGCACGGCAAGGTTTCGCCGGTCTCGGTGACCGTCCGCATAGATACGGAACTGCCACGCCAGGAGGCCGCCTTCTCGCGATTGGTCCATGCTGCCGATCTAGACAGGGCAGAGGGCACGCGCAGAATCGGCCCGTCGTGTCCGAGACGGGGTGTGTTGGAAACCCAGCGAAGCCCGGCCGTCGGACGCGGAATCCGATCGAGCCTGTCTCCGGTTCGGTGCGTGTTATTAGACGGCTTCCCCTTCCCGGATCGGAGATCCACCATGAGGAAGCTGCTCGTCTCGTCGCTCGTCGCACTCGCCGTGACCGCCGCGCGCGCCCAGTCGCCGGGTCCAGTCCCTCAGATGCCGATCCCGGTCGAGAAGCCCCCCGCGCCCGCCCCAGGCTCGATCGAGGTGAACGTCACCGGCAAGCCCGGGAAGGCGACCGCCTCGCGCTTCGCGACGGATACCGCCACCATCGCGGCCCTGGACCTGGCCAGTCGCACCATCAGCCTGAGGCGCAGGTCGGGTCAGACACAAACGATCAAGGTCGGGCCCGACGTCACCCGGCTCTCGGAGTTCGCCGTGGGGGACGTCATCAGGGTCGACTACGAGCAGGGGCTCGAGCTGGAGTACCAGCCTCCTGGCGCGAAAGCGGTTCCCATGGAGTCCGGGGTGACGGCCAGCCGCGCCGACAGGGATCAGGCTCCCGGGGCCGTGGCCTCAGCGGGTGTCCAGGGCACGGTGACGGTCACCGCGATCGACGCTGCGGCGCGGCTGGTCTCGTTCCAGGAGCCGGGCGGCAACGTCTACCAGGTGAAGGCTGGCCCGACGGTCCACCTGGAGAAGCTCAAGGTCGGGGACCGGCTGCTCGCGACCTATGTCGAGACCGTGGCCATCAACCTCGTGATGGTCTCCAAGGCGAACAGGCATTGATTCCGCCCAGCTTGCGTGGATCGCCGACGGTGCGGCGCGCCACGTTCGGCGGGCGCCGGATCGAGAGCCGCACCTTGTGCTCCACGTCCGAGACGAGTGCCTCGTCGGGATCACGAAACGATCTACCTGGGCGCTCGCGGTGTTGCTCACCAAGGGACGACCGCACCTTGCCAGTCAAGGAAGGTCCCGCTCTGTTCCCGTCCGGCAGCGTCCGCCACCCGCATCATGCCGGCGACGCACTCGGCCACCGGCGTCGGAGCTCGGGGTCCTCCCATGTCGGTCTGAGCCCAACCCGGCGAGAGAAGCAAGACCACCACGCCACGGGCTGCCGGATCAAAGGCCAGCGACCGGTGCAGCATGTTGAGAGCCGCCTTGGAGGCGCCGTACCAGTAGGGCGTGCCCTGATTCAGCCCGAGCGAGCCGTAGCCCGACGACACGGCGACCAGCCGCGGTCGCGTGCCGCGGTGCAGGAGCGGAAGGAAAGCCTGAGCAACGAGGATGGCACCGACGGCGTTGGTGGCCAGCACGGATAGCCCATCGTCAGCGCGGAGCGTCCCGAGCGGTCCCTCTTGCACACCCGTCCCCGGCGATCCGGGGTAGATGCCGGCGCTGGACCAGAGGAGGTCCACCGCTCCCAGGTGCTCTTCGGCACGAACCACTGCCTCGGCGATGGACGCCTCATCGGCCTGGTCGAGCCGCTCCACCTTCACGAGGCGTGGATGCGAGGCGGCCAGCCCGGAGAGGGCTCGGGCCTCACCGGGCATTCGGCACGTCGCGAACACCCGATCTCCGCGCTCCGCGTGACGGCGCGCCAGCTCCAGGCCCAGGCCGCGAGAGCATCCCGTCATGACGATTCGTTCGGCCAAGACGTCTCCGTCGCCGCCGGGGGCAGGAGAGATTCTTCTACGACCTCATCGAACGCTGCAACGAAATAGGCTTGATTCGCCCGGCGCATCGGCTCCGCGATTCCTCCCGCCACGCCCGTCAGGGTGGCCCGCAGGCAGGACCCAAGGTAGCCTGCCGACACCACGCACAGGGACGGCTGGAAGGAGCGGATCATGAGCGGCATCAGGAAGTTCGGTGAGGACGTCGAGGGCTACCGCATCCCCGTGCTGAACGAGCGGGAGATCCGGGCGGCCGCCGGGATCCTCTTCGTCCTCATGTTCGCGGCCATCGCGGGGGCTGTCCTCAAGGGAAGCTTCGTCCTCCTGAAGTACGCCATCGCCGTGTTCCTGCCCGACATGCTCATCCGAGTGCTCGTGAACCCGCGGTACGCCCCGACGCTGATCCTGGGGCGGCTCATCGTCCGCAACCAGGTGCCCGAGTACGTCGGTGCTCGCCAGAAGAGGTTCGCCTGGATCATCGGTGTGGCGCTGGCCACGGTGATGTTCATCCTGGTGAACGTGCTCAACACCTTCAGCCCGATCACCGGGATCATCTGCCTCCTCTGCCTGGTGTTCCTCTTCTTCGAGACGGCCTTCGGTATCTGCCTCGGCTGCAAGCTCTACGCGCTCGTCGCCCAGGAGAAGCCCGAGTACTGCCCCGGCGAGGTCTGCGAGGTGGGGGCGCGGCAGGAGATCCAGCGGACCTCCCCCGCGCAGCTCCTCATCCTCCTCGGGCTGTTCGCGTACGTGGTCCTGGTGGCGGTGCTCTTCCACGCCGGCTTTGGCGTGATGCCGCACGCCCTCTTCGGCGCCTAGAATTCATTTCAAGACCCCGCCGCCAGTCCCTCGCCAAGGACTCCGTCCGCGCCGGAACCATCGACGACTCTTCCCAGGGTACGGATCCTCCCCGACTCGACGCTCCGCCGCCCGGCGCCATCGTCGAAGCGCCGGGAAGCATGACGAGAACCGCGGGTTTGATCTTCACTGGTCCTGCAACGGACCAGAGCGCTCCGGCTTCAGGAGCGGCCAGCTGACGAGCGCGTCCAG
>Ga0315271_10000841_pt1 | contig 17843 bp, 12 predicted proteins | sample C3_top_MG_FD_204664 | JGI IMG/M metagenome (GOLD analysis project Ga0315271, IMG submission 204664) | Sediment microbial communities from Yellowstone Lake, YNP, Wyoming, USA - C3_top | ecosystem: Environmental > Aquatic > Freshwater > Lake > Sediment | place: USA: Wyoming | collected 2017-08-01
CAGCTGCCAAACTGCCGCCTCAACTTGCACAACCCTGGCATGAAATATCCCAGCGCCTTGGCCGTCCGCCTGTTCTTTCCTACGCGTCCTACGCGCTGGATAACTGGCGGCGACTGGATAGGACAACGCCGATTCAGCTCGACAACATTGTGCTGCTTCAAAATTTTCTCGGCGGTTTGGATGAAGAGTGGTTTGTCGTGGTCCACATCCAGATCGAGCGGGAAGCGGGACCAGGGCTAGCCGGACTCCTGCGAGCCATGAAAGGAGCGGCTGAGGACAAGCATAACGAGGTCTTGCTTGGACTCACATCCTTAGCGTCAGCCCAAAGGGCGATGCGCGATACGCTCCTCAGAATGAAGGAGCGTTGTGATCCCTATGTCTACTACAACCGCGTGCGGCCCTACATCCACGGCTGGAAGAACAGCCCTAGCTTGCCGAATGGGCTCGACTATGAGGGCGTCGAAGCCTATGCCGGACAGCCACAACAATTCAGAGGCGAAACCGGCGCGCAAAGTTCGATTGTGCCCTGTCTCGACGCCGGGCTCGGAATCGCCCATGCCCCCGATCCCTTGACCCTCTATTTACAAGAAATGCGCGACTACATGCCTCCGCGCCATCGCGCATTCCTAGAAGCCCTGGAGAAAGCCACTGACGATCATGGTCGTCAGTGGCTAGCCGGCTACGTGCGCGACCGAAAATCCCGCACCCCCGATCTCTGGACTGCTTATTGCGCCTGCATCGATCTCCTCGCACAGTTTCGCGAGATCCACATCGGCTACGCCGACAGTTATATCCACCGTCAGCACCAGTCCCACGATAGCAACCCCACAGCCGTGGGAACCGGCGGCACACCCTTCATGACCTATCTCCAGAAACATCTGGACGAAACAAAACAGGCGATTGTTTCGTAGGTCCTGTTTACCGACTCACCCATACATGGCAACTGGACTATCGGCTGGAGCGAATGGCTTGCGAAAGGCAGAGGGTCAACCGGATCGGCGTTGACTACGCATTCTGAGCGGCGTATCGTTTCACACACGACGCTTCATAAAACAAAGGAGGCCAGCAATGGCGATCATGTGCTCCCTGGCGGTCTGCAAAGCACAAGAGGGGATGTGCGGGCATGAGAAGGCAATGCTCAGCGTGGCACTGCTCGCCGCTATCGGCCTTGGGGCCTACTTTCTGATCAACTGACCAGGGGATTGCAGTTCACCAGAAGAGCCTCCTCGAAGGACGCTCAAAAAGGCCGTCCAGCAAGGCCGCAGGCGGAGCAAGAACCGGAGGCGTACCCTCGGGGTACGTTGAGGATTTCGATGAGTCGAGAACGAAGCTGGCGGGCTTTTTCAGCATCCTGCTCTAGCGGCTGTGGACCATCGGCAACTCGCGTGACCCTTCTGCTTCCTGCTGAATGCGTAACCGTTCCAATCGCGACTCTTCCATCACGCTCTGGAGCATGTCGTCCGTCATCTGGGTCAGCTCTGCCGCAGCATCCTTTATATTCCCATGTTCGACGGCTCGGGACAGCACTTCAGCCTTCGTGGCGCCTTTCTTTTGACCCAAGAACGGCTTGATGATGAGGTAGGCCACATCCCGCGCCGGCATGAAGCGGAGAAACCGACGAATCAACCGGAATGTCTGGAGGGGATAGTGCAGGATCTTGTACACAAACAGACGCTTGAGCCCTTGGCGGCGAACCTCGTTGATGACCTCACCGGGCAAGCAGGTCGGATCGATCGTGGAACATTTGAAATACTTGTACCAATCGTTGGTTTCGCTGACTAGTCCACGCTTCACATATTCCTGCCAAAGCGGAGTCCCCCGATAGACACAGAGTCGATTGAAGCCGAAGGTGTCGAGCGGCAGCTTGGAGGCCAGGTCGAACGTCGCATTCATGTCTTCGATCGTTTCATCGGGGTTGCCCACGGTGAAGAAACCGTGCACAATCTCGATGCCGGCCGCCTTGGCATTCTTGACGGCGGTGGCCACTTCTTCCAACGTCTGTTCTTTCTTGAGGCGGTCCAGAATCTTCTGACTTCCGCTTTCAATCCCGAACATGACCGTCCGGCAGTGGGCCTTGGCCATGGCAGGAAATAAGTGCTGGGCGACCGAGTCCACACGCCCTTCGATGCCCCATTGGATCGAAAGCTTTTCGTCCATCACGCCTTGACAAATCGCCTCGATCCGCTTGGGTTGCAGCAGAAAATGGTCGTCGACAAAATAGACGGACCCATAGCCGCATTCTTCGAGGTACTTGAGTTCCTTCACCACATGCTGAGCGCTCCGCGCGCGCCACTTGCCTTCGTTGAAGATCGGAATATCGCAGAACACACAGGGCCAGGGGCAGCCGCGTGAAGTCTGCATCGTCGTGAACCGCTCCATCGAAAGCACCGCCGGCACGTCGAGCGGCATCGATTCTATAAAGTCGAGCGGCAGACCTTCACGATCCGGGAAGGGCCACTGATCGAGATGGCGCTCCATGGGACGGCCGGAGTTCTGCACAACCTGACCATCCTTGGCCCAGGTCAGCCCAGCGACATCGGCTGGGTCATCGATCCGTTCGAGCAGGTCGAGGAGCAGCTGTTCGCCGTCTCCCTTGCAGATGAAATCCACTTCAGGACACTGCAGTTTGACCAATGCGGCGTTCAAACTCGCAAACACCCCTCCGAAGGCCAATTTGACCTTCGAGTTGGCAGCACGAATCTGCCGGGCCAGGATCTTCGCGTAGGGATAGCTGGTGGTACTGAGGAAGCTAAGGCCAATCAGGGCCGGCTGCTGGCGATTGATTTCTTCGAGGATGACCTCGTTCGGCGTGTCGGGGTTCGCCTGATCGAACATCACACATTCGTGGCCGGCCTGTTTGAGTACCGACGAGAGGGACATGATACCGATAGGCGGGAAGCCCATAACCCTGATACGGCCGTTCTTTGCGCGTGTTTTCGCCGGGAGGGCGTAAAATTGTGGGTCGCGAACGTGGATGAGAAATACCCGCATGGAGTTACCCTAACACGAATGATCTGGCAGAAGAAGGGAAATAACTTGGCTCACGGGAGAGAGGCGCAAACAGGCGAGACAAACTCAGTCTGTCTGGTCTATTCGGTCTGTCTCGTCTGTTTGGTTGAACGAAACTAACCAGATAAACCAGACAGACTAGATAGACCAGACAGACTAAATGAACAAGCCCTGGACGTGATTTTTATGCCTACCGCCCGAGTGCAAGCTTCACCGCATTACCGATCTCAGCCGGGTTCTTCACCACACGGACTCCGGCCGCTTCGAGCGCCTTCATCTTTTCCGTCGCGGTGCCTTTGCCGCCGGAGATAATTGCCCCGGCATGGCCCATGCGCCGACCAGGAGGAGCCGTGATTCCTGCGATGAAGCTGACGACCGGTTTCTTCATATTCTTTTTGATGAACTCAGCAGCTTTCTCTTCCGCATCGCCGCCGATCTCGCCGATCATCACGATCGCCTGAGTCTCAGAGTCTTTCTCGAACAAGGCCAGCACATCCACGAAGCCCGTGCCATTGACCGGATCTCCGCCGATCCCGACACAGGTCGTTTCACCCAACCCCATTGTCGTAAGCTGATGCACCGCTTCGTAGGTGAGGGTCCCGCTGCGAGACACGACGCCCACAACACCCTTCTTATGGATGAACCCGGGCATGATGCCGATCTTGGCTTCATCGACGGTGATAACGCCCGGACAGTTTGGTCCGATCAAGCGGACATCCTTGCCACGGAGCGCGCGCTTGACTTTGACCATGTCATTCACCGGAATGCCCTCGGTAATGCAAATGATCAACTTGATACCGGCTTCAGCCGCTTCCAAAATCGCATCGGCGCAGAAAGGCGGAGGCACAAAGATCAGCGAGGTGTCGCACTGGGATTTCTTCACGGCATCACGCACCGTATTGAACACCGGAATGCCCTCGACCTCTTGCCCCGCCTTACCAGGCGTCACGCCCGCGACAACCTGCGTCCCATAGGCCTTGCACTGCGTCGCATGGAACGAACCTTCCTTGCCCGTGATCCCCTGCACCACCACCCGCGTATTTTTATTAACCAGAATACTCACAGTTCCCTCTTTTCTTTCTTTTCCACCTTACCCCAGAAGGGCAAGGACTCTTTTTGCGGGTGGCGCCGAGCGGGCGCCCAAGCGCGCGCAGCGGGGGTCCCTACACCGGGCGGGGGTGCGAGCACGCTTGGGCTGCTCGGCGACAGGACCCGCCTCATCACGCCGCTTTTCCAGTCAACTTCACAATTTTTTGCGCCGCTTCCCATAAATCGTTGGCCACTTCCAACTTCAGGCCTGACTCGGCCAACAACTTGCGGCCTTCGTCTGCATTCGTCCCTTGGAGCCGGACGACCAACGGCACGTTGATCTTCACTTCTTTGGCTGCTTCGATGACGCCATGGGCGATCCGCTCGCAACGAACGATCCCGCCAAAGATGTTGATGAAGATGCCCTTCACGTTCGGATCTTTCAGCAGAATCCGGAAGCCGGCCGCCACCGTTTCTTTCGTCGCGCCGCCGCCGACATCAAGAAAATTTGCCGGTTCGCTGCCGGCCAGCTTGATGACATCCATCGTCGCCATGGCGAGGCCCGCGCCGTTCACCATACAGGCAATGTTCCCATCGAGCTTGATGTAGTTCAGGTTACTTTCCCCCGCTTCGATCTCAAGCGGATCTTCTTCGTTAAGATCGCGCATCTGCTGCACATCCGCATGCCTGAACAGCGCGTTGTCGTCGAACGAGACCTTGCCGTCCAGCGCGATCAGTTTCTTGTCGCCGGTGATAACCAGCGGATTGATCTCCACCATCGCCGCATTCTTCTCCATAAACAGGCGATAGAGGTTCCCCAGCATCTGGATGAAGGGAGTCACGACCGCCGGTTCCATGGCGGGAAGCCCGAGCGCGAAGGCGACGTTTCGGCCGTTATACGATTGAAATCCGACAGCCGGGTCGATGGCTTCCCGGATGATCTTCTCTGGCTTGTGGGCGGCGACTTCTTCAATCTCCATCCCGCCTTCGGTGCTGGCGATAAAGACGGGCCAGCCTGTATCCCGATCGACGAGGAGGCTCACATACAATTCCTTGGCAATCGCGGCCCCTTCTTCGACCAGCAACCGCCGCACCTCCCGCCCCTTGGGGCCGGTTTGGTGCGTAATGAGCGTCTTGCCGATCAGTTCCTTAACCAGACCGGGAACAGCTGCCTTGTCCTTCGTAATCTTGACGCCGCCGGCCTTGCCTCGTCCACCTGCGTGGATCTGCGCCTTGACGACGAACACGGGGGTATTCAGCTCCGCGGCCCACGCTGCTCCCGCCTCGGGTGAGGTAATCTCCTTGCCGCGCGGAACCGGAACCCCGAACTGCCCGAACAACTGCTTCGCCTGAAACTCATGAACGTTCATCGAAATCCTTTCAGGTTAAGGTTCAGGCTAAGGCTAAGTAAATTGTCTTCTTAGCCTTGCTCAACCTCGACCTCAACCTCAGCCTATTCTTTTCGCGTGTACGCCGGCAGAATCATAGGTGACACGATCCCGTTCGAACTGCCATGCTTCTTTGCCTCGGCGCGGAATCCCTTTAGATGCCCGACCGTCAACGTCCCTTGCGGCATGGCGGCGGCACGAGCCGCAGCCGTCAGCCCGGATCTCTTTCCAAAAACCATCAGGTCGAGAAGGGAATTCCCCATCAATCGGTTTCGTCCGTGCAATCCGCCGGATGCTTCGCCCGCGACGAAGAGATTGGGCACATTGGTTTCTGAATTGGTATCGATCTTCACGCCGCCGTTCTGGTAATGCAACGTCGGGTAGATCAACACCGGATCTTTGCTGATATCGATGCCGAACCGGTCGAACTGCAGCATCATCGCTGGGAAATGCTTTTCCAGCGTGCCGGGACCATGTTCGGCATCGAGCAGAGGGGTATCGAGCCAGACACCGACGCGCCCGGACATCGTGCGGATACCGCGCCCCTCTTCACATTCCCGGATAATCGAAGAGGACACGACGTCGCGGGTATCCAATTCGTTGACGAACCGCTCACCCTTCGCATTGACCAAATGTCCGCCTTCGGATCTGATACCCTCCGTCACCAGCGCTCCAATGAGCTGTTCCGGATAAACCGCGCCGGAAGGGTGATACTGGAACGTGTCGACCTGCGTAAGCTTGGCGCCCAGTCGATAGGCCAGGCAGAGCCCATCGCCGGTCGCGCCATAGTGATTGCTGGTCGGGAATCCCTGAATGTGGAGCCGTCCGATCCCGCCGGTCGCCAGGATGACGGACTTGGCTGCGACTACGACGTGGCGATGGTTGTCGAGATCTTTGAAGATGGCGCCGGTGCAGTTCCCCTTCTCATCGCTCGTCAATTCAATCGCGGCACAGAACTCGAGTAACTGAACATTCTGATTCAGCACCTCGTCTTTGAGCACCCGCATGATTTCGAGGCCTGTATAGTCCGAACAGGTCAGGAGGCGAGGTTTCGAACTGCCGCCGCCTTTCTTCACATGGAGGTTGCCATCCCCATCACGATCGAACAGGACTCCCAGGCTCAACAGCCACTTTGCAATCGAGGGGCCTTCTTCGACCATCACTTTGAGCAGTTGATGGTCGTTCTGCATGTGGCCGCCCTTCAGCGTATCCACAAAATGCGTCACAGGCGAGTCCCCCGGCGCAACCGAAATCTGCATGCCCCCTTGAGCCATCACGCTGTTAGAGTCGCCGAGACGGAGCTTCGTCGCCAGAATCACCTTGGCGCCGGACGTATGGGCATGGAGCGCCGCAGCACAGCCGGCCCCTCCACCACCCACCACCAGAACATCGGTCGTGTAATCAGCCGTCAGATCGAACTCGTCTGCAATGGAACTGTCGCCCTCCAGTAACGATGCCAGTTCAACGACCGTCTTATCCCCACCGTTGGGGCCGAAACGGATCGGCCGATAGGCTCGCTCACGATAATCCGGATGATATTTGTGGATCAGTTGGTCGCGATCAGCCGGAGAGAACTTGGGAAGGGTCTGCTTGCGGCGAGCATCTCGCGTTCCGTGAACGATCTGTTGTAGAGCGTGGATGTCCATGTTTCTTTCGTCATAAGCCGAAAGTCAGAAAGTCGTCAAGTCGCTCGGCTCACCACAGACTTTACGACCTGAAGACCTTGAGACTTTCTGACTATTTCACTTCACCGTTGCGCAGTGATCGGCCAGTTCTTTGTCTGTCATCTTCAGAATCGTGGCCCACTCGTCGTCGAAACGGCCATCCTGGATTTCCTTGATACGCACGTCCAAACCCAAAGGCTTTTCGGTGAAATGAGCCCCCTGCGCCCGGCTCACATAGAGGGCCACGAGATTGGGAGCGATGTCCGCAATGCAGACCGGCGTGCACATCCCGCACATGACGCAATCCATGAACATCTCGGACACACTCTTGAAATCTCCGAAGACGGCCTTCCAGACTCCCTCTCGCACATCGATCTTCTGCGGGCAGGCTTCGGTGCAAGCGTTGCAGTTTCGGCAAAGTGGGGCTTCGGGATAGAGATTGAAGAGGTCCTGCTTCGGATCTTTGAGCGTCTGAATATCGTAGGTGGCCTTCCGGGCCGGAAACGGCGGCATCATCGTGATCGACATGCCGTCTTGCACCGCCATTTGGCAGGCCAGGCAGGTCCTCACTTTCGGATCATCCTTGGTCCGATAGTAGGCTGCGCAGGCGCCGCAGAACCCGCCAAGACAGCCGGCCCCACGGACGACTTCCTGACCCGAGTACCACAGAGCCTTAATGATCGTGATCCCCTCCGGCACTTCATACTTCTTGCCGGCGATCTCGACAGTGACCATCTTGTGCCGGATGACTTCCGGCTGATCGATGATGTTGCTATCTTCTTGTGCCATTATTTCCTTCGTAAGGCATAAGGAGTTTCTCTCAACCCCTTACGCCTCACGCCTAACGCCTAACGGAATTCTAGGCAATCGCGTCCACGATTGCATTCAAGGTCGCACTTGGACGCATCGCTTTTGATGCCTTGGCATCGTCAGGATGATAGTACCCGCCGACATCGACCGGCTTGCCCTGAGCAGCGAGTAATTCGCCCGAGATCTTGGCTTCATTATCCGCCAGATCCTTGGCGATCTTGACAAATCGCGCTGCCAGGCCCTTGTCCTGCGTCTGTTGGGCCAAGGCCTGCGCCCAGTACAGGGCCAGATAGAAATGGCTGCCGCGATTGTCGATCTCGCCGACTTTACGGGCCGGCGACTTATTGCTTTCCAGAAACTTTGCATTGGCCTGATCGAGCGCATCGGCCAAATTTTTTGCCGCTTGATTATTCGCCACCTTGGCAAGATGTTCCAATGAGGCGGCAAGGGCCAGAAATTCGCCCAGCGAATCCCACCGCAAATACCCTTCCTCCTGGAACTGCTGCACGTGCTTGGGCGCCGAACCGCCTGCGCCGGTCTCGAAGAGACCGCCGCCGTTCAGCAAGGGAACGATCGAGAGCATCTTGGCGCTGGTCCCGATTTCGAGAATCGGGAACAAGTCCGTGAGATAGTCGCGTAATACGTTCCCCGTCACAGAGATCGTATCTTTGCCTTCCTTGATCCGCTCCAATGAAAGGCGCGTCGCATCAGCCGGCGTCATGATCCGGATGTCGAGGCCCTTGGTATCGTAATCTTTCAAGTAGCGTTCGACCTTCGTGAGCAATTGGGCATCGTGCGCTCTGGTCTTGTCCAACCAGAAAACTGCCGGGGCTCCTGTGGCCTTCGCTCGGTTTACCGCCAGCTTGACCCAGTCCTTGATCGGCGCATCCTTCACCTGACACATCCGCCAAATATCCCCTTCTTCAACCTGGTGTTCCAGTAGTGTCTTTCCTGAGACATCTACTACGCGAATTGTGCCGTTGCCCGGCGCCTTGAAGGTCTTGTCGTGCGAACCATATTCTTCCGCCGCTTGCGCCATGAGGCCGACGTTAGGCACGCTGCCCATCGTCTTCGGATCTAATGCACCGTGCTTCTTACAGAACTCAACGACCTCGTGATAGACCGGCGCGTAGCTGGAATCCGGAATCACACACTTAGCGTCAGCCGCCTTGCCATCAGGGCCCCACATCTTTCCCGAGTCGCGAATAACCGGCGGCATGGAGGCATCGATAATGATGTCGCTGGGCACATGCAGGTTGGTGATCCCCTTGTCAGAATTCACCATCGCCATCGGAGGCCGCTTCTGGTACACAGCCTGAACGTCGGCTTCGATGGCTTTGCGCTGATCCTCGGGCAAAGCTTTGATCTTGGCATACAAATCACCGATGCCGTTGTCAGGATCCACACCCAGCTTCTTCAGCGTCTCGCCATGCTTCTCGAACACGTCCTTGTAATAGACCGTTACGGCATGACCGAAGATCTTGGGGTCCGAGATCTTCATCATGGTGGCCTTCATATGAATTGAGAACAAGACGCCCTGTTTCTTGGCGTCCTCGATCTGCTCCTCCAGGAACTGGCGCAGGGCCTTCTTGCTCATGAAGGTGGCATCGATGATTTCATTGGCCTGCAGCGTCACTTTCGGTTTGAGCACCGTCGTCTTGCCGTCCTGACCGACGAACTCAATCCGCACATCGGCCGCCGCAGTCGTGGTCATGGACTTTTCGTTGGACCGGAAATCCCCACCCTTCATATGGCTGACATGCGTCTTGGAATCGGGACTCCAAGCCCCCATCTTATGCGGATGCTTTCTGGTGTGGGCCTTCACGGAGAGCGGCGCACGACGATCGGAATTGCCTTCACGCAGCACCGGGTTGACGGCGCTGCCCTTAACTTTGTCGTAGCGGGTCTTGATGTCCTTCTCTTTATCGTCTTTCGGATTCTCAGGATAATCGGGAAGCTTATAGCCCTGACTTTGCAATTCCTTGACCGCCTCTTGGATCTGAGGAAGCGACGCGCTGATGTTCGGAAGCTTGATGATATTGGCTTCCGGCGTCTTGGCCATCTCGCCCAATTCCGACAAGGCATCCGCCTGCTTCTGCTGCGGCGTCAGATAATCGGGGAATACGGCGAGAATCCGTCCAGCCAATGAGATATCGCGCAATTCAACGGCCACTCCTGCCGCCTTGCTGAAGGCATTGATGATTGGCAGAAACGAATAGGTCGCCAGCATGGGCGCTTCATCGGTCTTCGTATAGATAATTTTGTCCGCTTTGGTCGTCATGATGATTCCTCTCCTAACTCCTTGTTAGTTCAGCGCGTTCAACGCTGAACCAGCTTTGAACCACGCAATCTGCTGTTCGGTGATGCTGTGGTTCGCCTGAATGGTGAGTGACTTACCATCCGCCTTATGGATGGTCACTTGCACCGGTTTGCCAGGAGCCAGACTGCTTAGCCCTGTCACGCTGATGCGATCCTGTTGCTCAATCTTCTCGTAATCCTTCGGGTCAGCGAAGGTCAACGCCAAGATCCCCTGCTTCTTCAAATTGGTCTCGTGAATGCGGGCAAAGCTCTTCGTGATGACGACGAGCACATTGAGGAACCGTGGCGACATGGCCGCATGCTCGCGACTGCTGCCTTCCCCGTAATTCTCGTCGCCGACCACGATCGAACCGATGCCTTTCGCTTTATACCGTCGGGCAATCTGGGCCATGGTCAGCCCCGTTTCGCCCGTCAACACATCCGTCCCCTTGCCTGGCTCGGGGGAAAATGCATTGTTGGCGCCCAGAAACATATTGTCGCTAATCCTGTCTAAATGGCCACGGAACTTGAGCCAAGGGCCGGCTGGTGAAATGTGATCGGTCGTCGTCTTGCCCTTGGTCTTTATCAAAAGCGGAAGTTTCTCGAAGTCCTTGCCGCTCCAGCGTGGAAAGGGCTGCAATAGTTGTAGCCGTTCGCTGGCCGGAGGCACTTCGACGGTCAAGCCCTCGCCGCTGGCGGCCGGGGCGACAAACCCTTCCTCGCCCTTCGCGAACCCTTTGGCTGGAAGCTCTTCACCCACCGGCGGCAGAAACTTGAATTCTTTCCCATCTGCCCCTTTGAGCGTCTGATTGACAGGATCGAATCCGAGATCGCCCGTGATGGCGAAGGCCGTCACGACTTCAGGACTCGCGAGGAACGACAGGGTTTCGTTGATACCGTCATTGCGGCCTGGAAAATTGCGATTGAAGGAACTGACGATCGAATCTGCTTTTCCCTTCACGCCATCGGCCCGCTTCCACTGTCCGATACAGGGGCCACAGGAGTTGGACAGCACCGTGCCGCCCAACTGTTCAAATGTCTCCAAGAACCCGTCGCGCTTCATCGTGTTGTATATGCGCTCGGAGCCAGGAGACACGAGGAACGAGGCTTTCGCTTTCAGCCCGGCCTTCAACCCTTGCTGGGCGATATGCGCCGAACGGCTGATGTCTTCATAGGATGAATTGGTGCAGCTGCCGATGAGCGCCGCCTTGAGCTGGACTGGATAACCCTTCTCCTTGGCTTCCGCCGCCATCTTAGAAATCGGCCTGGCAAGATCCGGCGTATGGGGCCCGACGACGTGGGGTTCGAGCGTCGACAAATCGATCTCGACAATCTGGTCGTAGTACTTCTCCGGCGACTGAGCGACTTCAGGATCGGCTACCAGCAACGATTTATTGGCAATCGCCAAGTTGGCCAAATCGGCCCGATCCGTGATGTTCAGATAGGCGACCATCTTCTGGTCGAAGGGAAACACCGACGTCGTGGCGCCCAGTTCCGCGCCCATGTTGCAGATCGTCCCCTTCCCGGTCGCGCTGATGGTTTCGGCGCCGGGGCCAAAGTATTCAACTATCTTGTTCGTCCCGCCCTTCACCGTGAGCAGACCGCAGAGGTACAGGATCACGTCCTTCGGCGAGGCCCAGCCACTCAACTTTCCAGTCAGACGGATACCGATCAGTTTCGGATGGAGGACTTCCCATGGCAGGCCTGCCATCACTTCGCCTGCATCTGCGCCACCGACGCCGATGGCCAGCCCGCCGAGTCCACCGCCGTTCGGCGTATGTGAGTCGGTGCCGATGATCAAACTGCCGGGAAACGCATAGTTCTCCAGCACGACTTGGTGAATGATCCCGGCGCCGGGTTTCCAGAAACCAATGCCGTACTTCTTCGCCGCCGAGGCGAGAAATTTATAGACTTCTGCGTTCTCATCCACCGCGCGGAGCAAATCCTTCTCAGAACCCATCTCGGCGCGAATCAAGTGGTCACAATGAATGGTGCTCGGCACGGCCGCTTGCTTCTTGTTGGCCTGCATGAACTGCAAAATGGCCATCTGGGCGGTCGCATCCTGCATCGCCACGCGGTCAGGCCGCAGGGCCAGCATTGCCTTGCCGCGCTCCCACGTCTGTGTATCGAAATTGTCTGCGTGTGAAACCAGTACCTTCTCCGACAGGGTGAGGCCACGGCCGAATTTCTTCCTGGCCTTCGCCAGCACATCCGGCATCTTCGCATACAAGTTTTTGGCTAGATCTATCGACATGGTGACCTCAATTCAAAATTAACAATTCAAAATCAAATGTTGTCATTACTTCAGAGGCGGCACTTCGCGCCGCTTGGGCGCCGCGTAATTCACCAGATAATCGAACAGCCGGATCAAGCGGCTATCCTGCCGTTTCTGATCCACCCAATGCCCGATCAACCCGATCGTGCGTGACAGAATGAAGAAGCCGTTCAAACTGTCGACCGGGAACCCGATATCGACAAGCACTGCCGCCATCGTGCCGTCCACGTTCAAAATCAGGTTGTCCTTCTTCACCGAGGTGATCTTTTCCACTTCGAGCGCAAAGTCCAGGCAGGGGGTCTTGATGTTCAAACTCTTGACGTACCCGACAAGTTCCTTCACCCGTTTGTCCGGATTGCGCAGGCTCTTGACACGATGGCCGATGCCCGGCACCGGACCATGATTCTTCTTCATGTAGGCCAAGAAATCATCGACCGACATCTTGTTATCGACGGCATACTTGAAGAACCGGCCTGCGTCGGTCACGGCGCCGCCGAAGCGAGGGCCGATCATAATCAACCCTGCCGCAACCGATTGGGACATGCCGATCCCGGCACAAGCCGCGATGATCGTCCCTAACGCTCCGCTGACACAAGGGCCATGGTCGGCGGAGAGCATCATGATGCGCTTGATGATTTCAGCCTCTTGTTGGGAGATCAGACGCTTATCCCAGAGTAAACCTACGACATGGGGAATCTGGTAGCCTTTATTGATAAGCTCGGAAGCAGGATATCCGTCGTAGCAGGGTTCATCGCCACGGTCATCGCTGATCGTGGTGCGGATCAGCGGGGCTACCATCACTTCGTCGGCCTTCATCGCCTCTTCAATCGTCTTCGGCAACTTCGGCAGTACGAGTGGCTCAACCGGCTCCTTGACCTGGCCGGACTTCAGCATCTCTTGATAGGCTTCTTTAATGGCAGGCCCCAAAGCGCCAAACGTCGCCGGTACGATGGCGCCGGACTTCTTGAGGGCATCGGACTTGGCACGGGCCGAACCTTCACCCTTCAGTCCTTCTTTCGCGCCTGCATGACCGAACTTCATGCCCTTCGGCAAACTTTCCTGGCAGAAACCGGAGACGACCGCCATCAGCTTCACCCGCCGCTTTTTCGCCCCGTACCACTCGGCTGCCCGCTCTTCCAGATCGCCGCCCATTTCACCGACGATGACGACCGCCTTCGTTTGCGGATCATGCTCGAACATTTCAAGATAACTGACGTAGTCGGTTCCCGGATAGGCATCGCCGCCGATCCCGATGGCCGTGGTGATACCGTCGGCAAACTGAGAACAGATCCAGATAATTTCGTTGGAGAGACCGCCCGACTTGGTAATGACGCCGAACGAGCCTTCGCGATAGAGCTTCGACAGCACCAAGTTGTCGAATGCGCCGCCGATGACACCCAACCGGCAGGAGCCGGCTGAGACAATTCCGATTGATGAGGGGCCGTTGAAAACCTTGCCGAGCTTGGTCGCATGATGGGCCAGGATCTTGGCATCTTTTTCCGGCACACCCTCAGTGATCATGGAGACCACCTTGATGTGCGAGTCGTCCAAAGCTTCCATTCCGCCCTTCAGGGCCCGATCCGCACCGATGTAGACAAGACTGGTGTTGATCTGGGGGTGATTCTTGGTCGCTTCCCCAACAGTCTTATAGATGGGAACGGCCACGAGGCCGCTGCCGTAGGGAATTTCGTGTGTCTTGCCTGCATCAGGCGGATAGACGAAGGCCAGGACATTCAACGAGCGTTTAATCAGGTAGCAGAACTCGGCCATCCGGCGCGCGGCGTTCACACCTGCGACGCCTCCCTGAATGACCACATAGGTATCTTTATTTGCCAGGATACTCATCGGGATCTCCCCTTCTACCGAATTTGGTGAATGATTGACTTGGAGATTTGGTGATTTTCACGCCGATAATTCGCGAAATCGCCCTATCACCAATTCATCAATTCTTTTGAAGTGCCTTGTCGACGATATCGGTCAGCGGCGTGTTGCGGTCGAAGACGTTGATGTCGAACCCTTCGTCCTTGAGCGCGCGCATCGCATCGAGCCCTTCCTTCTCACGTGGGCCACCCCGGCGCACCCAAATTTTTACGCCCTTGAGCTTGCCCTCGGACTGCGCCTTGCGGAATCCATTGATGATGCCGCCGAACGTCTTCTTCACATCGGTAAAGTTGGCAATCGCGCCGCCAACGATGATGTTCTTGATCCCAGGCAACGAGCAGACCTTATCAGTCAGGACTTCAACCGCCCAGTCTGGCGGATCCCCTGAGTATTCGGCATAATTGGCCAACTTGCCGCCGCGCGCGACGACCGCATCGGAATAATAGACGCTGGCCCCGCCGCCCGCCGGAAGCATAGCCGTATCCCCGCCTGGGATCTCGATAAACTTGACCGAGCCTTTGATCTTTGAATCGACTGCCATCACTTCCATTTCGTGCTTGGAATAGGCCCGACCGAATTCTGCGGCAAAGGCAAAGTTCCAATCGGGATGCCTGAACTTGGCGTCGCCATCGAGCAGCGTGACCGCATCCAATGCGATCAGTTCACTGTCCTGCTCGCGCAGGACCACGGGATTCACTTCCAAATACTGCGCATCTTCGCTGTCGAAACAGGTGAACATCTTGCCCGCGAAATCGGCCATCTTCTTCAGGGTCGAGCCGGTAAAGCCCGCATCCTTAGCTAACTTCTCAATCGCATCCCCCGATGGCTGCTGCCCGACTTCCACCGCCAAGCGCTTCACGCGATCCCAATTCGACTCGACTTCAATGCCACCGCAATTGGCGACCAGAATGTCCGTCCCTTCCCGGGTGGATTTCACCGCACAGTAATATTCCTCCTTGTGGGGAATCATTTCGGACACGATCACTTGCGTGACGGTGATACTGCCCACTTGGCGGCCGATCATCTCCTTCGCCGCCGCTTCCGCTCCTTTGAGGTCCAGATCGACCTTGACCAAGCCGAGCTTGAATCGCGAGCCGAGCGCTTCATGGGCCTTGACCACCAATTTGGATTTCTTAAGCCATTCATTGGCTTGGCCGAGCTTCGCCAATTCGTCGACCGAGGTGACGACGACATAGTGGGGAACCGTGATGCCCCATTTCTTCATCAATCCCATCCCGGGACCTTCGAGCACCTTCGCCATATGCGACTCCTTAGAATGGTGAGAAACAATTATAAAGGAGGAGGATTCTAACGAAATCGGCTGGGGGACTCAATATGTCAGAGGGACTAATCGAAGAAGGCTCAAAAGACCTAGTGGCGATGACGGCAGGCGATCCACGACCTAAGCATTTGAAACTATAGAGTATAATGATTTCGTCACAAGATTCTCACATGCGAGAGGTAAGAATTATCCTGGAAGGCGGTTAGATTGGCAGGCAGGACAAAAAAATGAGCTGCGTTCGCTTTGGAGACGGCGAATGACCCGCCCACAACGGTTAGGGCAGGGTTGACCTTCTTTGCTGTAGACAAGATGGTGTTGCTTATACCGGCCTTCGGTGCCGTCCGGTGCAAAGAAATCCTTGACGCTCGATCCGCCGCAGGAAATCGCCTCGCGCAACACTGTCTGCATAGTGTCATAGAGTGTAATAATCGTCGCTCCTCGTAACCGACTGACCTCACGGTTCGGATGGAGTCTGGCGCGAAACAGGATTTCATTCGCATAAATATTTCCAATCCCCGCGATGACTTGCTGATGCATCAACAGCGGCTTCACCCGTCCACGTTTGGCTTGCATGAGATGAACGAACTCATCGCGTGGCACCGTGAGGGGATCGATCCCGAATCGGCGAGTACGATAGCGGTCGAGGCCTGCCCGATCAAGCAAGGAAAGCCGCCCGAACCGTCGAGGATTCCAATAGCGCAGTTCTGATTCATGGCCTCCCGTGAATGACATACGGGCATGCACATGCTGCGGATATTTCGTCTGCGTTGCGCGAAAGAGAAGGAGACCGGTCATGCCAAGCTCCGCAACGACATATCTATGTTCGCCCTCTTTTTGAAACTCCAGCGCGACACTCTTACCGTATCGCTCCACCCCTTTCAGCCGCGCGCCGCTGTACCACGGGAGTGTGGGCAACCCTTCCCGGACAATATCCGCCCGTCCAACCCAACAGTCGTTGAGCTGAGCGCCGAGGAGGTGAGTCCGTAGCTGTTGAGCAACGACTTCGGCTTCCGGCAATTCCGGCATGGGGAGAGATCCTCAATGAAGCGACCGCATCTGTGCTTACGGTTTAGCAGGCTGCGGAAGAACTCGGTTTTTTGCAACGCCAGTTGTGATATTACGCATGGGGACAGTGTCAGAATAACCAGCAGGATGCTCAAAATGGCCGTTCAGCAAGGCCGCAGCGAGCGAAGAAGCGAGGCGTACGCTTCGGTACGTTGAGCCTCTGAGCGACGCGAGAACGCCGCTGGCGGACTTTTTCAGCATCCTGCTAGATTAGGCCACGGGCGGCACCTGAAAGGCAATGTGTGAAGAGCTGCTGCGAGGAAAAGCACTTTCGACTGTGGTTAGGCGCCGGAAACTGGGCGTGACGCGCGCTTCTTCTTATCCTTCGCGCGTGCCTCGCGAAGAAGACGAACCTGCCTGATGGCTTCTTCGAGATGTGGAAGAGGTATGGCGCCGGGCCGGCGCCTCATGACCAACTTCAGAATCTCAGCATACTCCATTCCTTGGACACAACAGAGATAGGCCATCACCACCGACACGGATCGGCCCATGCCGGCGCGGCAACAGACCATGACCCGATTGCCAGGCTGGTGCTGTTCAACCCAGCTCACGGCTTGATCCAGCAAGAGCGGTTCGGCTTCGGCATACTCCGAAAATGGAATCCTGCCGGAGATCAGCCAATCAGGAGACTCCACCGTATACTCAGCAGCGACGAGGAGCAACGCGCCGATCTTGACCGGCAGTTCCCTCGCATCGTGGATATTCCCTACCAACAGATTCTCAGTGATCAGGTGCATAATGGGCCTAGTATATGCGGCACTCTCGCCAGGTCAAAGGAAAATCTAGCCCGCATTATTCATGACGGTTCGTCGCAAAATTGCTGAGCCGCGTCGCGAGACCGGCGCGCGGAGATCAGGGGACTGGCTCCGACGTCTGCGGCAGTGCCTGCCCCGTTGCAGTCACTTCCATGCGAACGCTATACTGGCGACACGATAACGCCGACCTCTGCACAGGGAGCCTGCCAGATGCCAAACCCGACCATGAAAGAAGTTGAAACCAGGCTTGGAACCGTCCAGTGCGCCATTTGCAAGGAGTCAAGCTTTGGGATCGATGAACGCTCCATGCAGGCAGATGGTGAATGGCGCGGCATCTGTAGAAAATGCTACTACACCTTCCCCATCTACACAGATATGGAATTCTAC
>Ga0315271_10000843_pt1 | contig 17835 bp, 18 predicted proteins | sample C3_top_MG_FD_204664 | JGI IMG/M metagenome (GOLD analysis project Ga0315271, IMG submission 204664) | Sediment microbial communities from Yellowstone Lake, YNP, Wyoming, USA - C3_top | ecosystem: Environmental > Aquatic > Freshwater > Lake > Sediment | place: USA: Wyoming | collected 2017-08-01
TGGATGACCTTGCTGGCCGCACGGGACTGTATGTGATTGGGCCGATCGACGGTCTTGACGGTGAAATCACGATCTTTGACTCAAAACCATACATCACCCAGGTTCGCGACGCCGACTATTCGCTGGATACCACACTCAAGCACGGCGCGTTTTTCCTCGTCTGGTCGGAACAGTCAAAATGGCGGGATGTCCCCGTGCCCAGCGCAGTGAAAGGTTATGTCGATTTGCAGCAGTTCGTTAAGGCAGAGGCACAAACCGCGGGCATCGACGTCACCAAGCCTTTCCCGTTCCTGCTCTCTGGCACACCCCTGGAGATCAAGTGGCACATCAACGTGGACCGGACGGAAGGGAAGCCCATCACGAACGAGTTGTTTATGAAGTCGAAGCAGCCTTTTGTCACGAAGAACGAACCTGTTGATATCATAGGCTTCTACTCCGAGAGCCATGCCGGCGTGTTCCTCACCCAATATACGCCGGTGATCAAGGAGGGGTCCGGCATGAAGAACGCGATCCACCTCCATCACGTGTCTCGCGTGAGCAAGGCCTCTGGTCACATCGACGATATCGCGCTTGGAGAAAACATGGTTCTGCGCCTGCCGATGCCGTAATCATCAGCGCCGACCTGTCCTCTGAAGACCGGGCGACTCGGAATCAGAGAAGGGCGGTTAATGTCACGTCTGCGCGGTGAGACCAAGACAGCAATACACACCGCCTGTTTGAGGTAGAATGCGCCGTCATGAACGCCGACTGGAGTCGCTTCTGGCTCGTCCTCCTCGACGAGTTCCAGCGCATGTGGTGGATTTTCACCCTCGGGGTGCTCCTCGCGGCCTTCATCAAGACCTTCAAGTGGGACAAGAAGATCCGCAAGCGCCTCGCGCGCTCGGGGTGGGGCCCCATCTTCCTCGCCACCGGCGCCGGTCTCGTCTCGCCGCTCTGCTCCTGCGGGGTCGTCCCGCTGGTGATCTCGTTGATCTACGGCGGGGTTCCCCTCGCGCCGGTCTTCGCGCTGTTGATCACCTCGCCGCTGATGAGCCCGGACGCCTTCCTGATTACGCTGCGCGGCCTCGGTCCCGGGCTGGCCTTCGGCAAGCTGGCAGCCGCGGTCTTCGCCGGTCTCGTCGGGGGAGGAACGGTTCTCGCGATGCAACGGCGCGGGTGGATCCGTGAGGAGGGGTTGCTTGGCGCCGAGCGGCCCGACATCCGCGAAAAGTGTCTCGACGACGCCAGCCCCGACGACCCCCGTCGCGGCCTCACGGTGTCAGATCGCAAGTTCTGGTATTTCGGGCTCATGGTCAAAGACATGGTGTGGATCGTCGGGCGCTTTCTCGTCCCCGCCATCGTGCTCGAGGCGGCGATCGTGGCGTTCATGCCCCTCGGGTGGGTGCGCGACTATGTCGGGGGGAACGGCGCTCTCCCGGTGCTCTGGGGCGCCCTCGCCGGCATCCCGCTGCCGCTCCCCCAGATAGCGGCGGTGCCGCTGATCCGGGGGCTCATGGAGCACGGGATGCAGCCGGCCGCGGCGATGGCGTTTCTGATCAGCGGCCCCGTGACGAGCATACCCGCCATCGCGCTGCTCTCCGCCATCTTCCAGCGCCCCGTCATTGTGGTCTATCTTGGGGTGAGCCTCGTGACGGCCCTGGGGTTCGGGTACCTGTTCCTCGCTCTGGGGTAGGTTTCGCAGCCTCGAGGTTCGGGCCTGCCATTTGCCAGGAAAGGGGCTCGCGGGTTCAGTTCGGTTTCCCCGATGTTGCCGTAGAACATCGGGAAGTCGGCGACCAAGCCCCGGACGACGCGAACTGAGTTGACGTGGTCCTATCCTGCGCCGTGGCGCGCCGGCTGAAAAGCACATCCGGGACGATGTTCTGAGTCGGGAATTCATCGCGTCGATGTCGCAGCAGTTGAGCAACTTTCGTGGAGCCAATCCCGCAGTGGCGTTGACGAAGCCGTGAGCGGAACCTATCTTATGTGAACGGCAATTCACATTCCCGGGGGCCGGATTGATGGGGACGATCAAACGAAAGACTCAGGTCAGGCGCGAGCAGATCGCCCAGGCGGCTCTCGAGGAGCTTGCCGAGCACGGACCCGCCGAATTGAAACTCGCCCCGATTGCGGCGCGGCTCGGCCTGGTGATATCCGCGATCTACAGACATTATTCCAGCAAGGAAGAGATCCTCAATGCCGTCATCGAACTCATCGGGTCGCGCCTCGAGGCGAACGTTTCCGAGGCATCCCGTATCTCGGAGAATCCGTTGGCGCGGCTCGAGTTCCTGCTGCAGCGCCACGTCGCCCTCGTGCGGCAGAACAGCGGCATCCCGCGCCTGCTCTTCTCGGGGGAGGTTTTCGGCGGTGGCAGCGGCCAGCGCGAGCGGCTCTTTCGGCTGATCGACGGGTATCTCGCGCGCGTGGCGGAGATCATCGGTGAGGGTCAGTTGGCGGGGAGCATTCGCGCCGACGTCGACGCGCCGACGCTGGCTGTGCACTTTCTCGGCATCGTACAGCCCGCTGTGATCCTCGGGCACCTGAGCGACGGGCGTTTCGATGTCGCCCGGCATGCGAAGAAAGCCTGGAGGCTGTTCGTGGACGCGGCGGTCCCGCGCGAAGAGGGATGACGCCGGATCAACCAACCTCGCCGAAGAGGCGGGAAAGAGGGGAGAGAGAACCATGGAAGTGACGAAGATCTTTGTTGGTGCAGCCGGCATGCTGGTCACGTTTCTGCTCGCCCTGCCACCGCTCGCCTGGGGCCACTGCGACACGCTGGAAGGGCCCGTGGTTGTCGACGCCAAAGCCGCCCTCGCCAAGGGCGACATCACGCCGGTCCTGAAGTGGATCCCGGCGAAGGAAGAGGCCGAGGTCCGCGAAGCCTTCGCCAAAACCCTCGTCGTGCGCGGCAAAGGGAAGGAGGCGCAGGAACTGGCGGACAATTACTTCTTCGAGACGCTGGTTCGGGTCCACCGCGCGAGCGAAGGCGCCCCCTATACCGGGCTGAAGGCCGGCGGGGTCGAGGAGGAGACGATTGCCGCCGCCGACCGGGCGCTCGAATCCGGCAAGGTCGACGATCTGGTGAAGCTGGTCGGCGGGGCGGTGGAGAAGGGCATACGTCTCCGCTTCGAGGAAACCGTGGAGCGCAAAAAGCACGCCGAGCACGACGTGGAGCACGGTCGGGCATACGTCGCCGCATACGTGGAGTTCATCCACTACGGGGAGCGGATCTACCAGGACGCGGTACACCCGCCGTCGCACCACACGGAAGGAGCTGCGCCCGCGGTGCACGCGCACTAGCTCCCGGAGCAGCCGGGCTTTTTCAGCAGCCACGCTGTTCTTGATTTAGGTCAATTACAGGGAATCCTGGAGCACCGATGCTGACCACAACGAACCCCGCGGGCGACCTCGCGGACCTGGCCCGTTCGAGCACCTTCGACCGCGAGACCATGATCCGCCACATGCTCGACCCGGCGGCGGTGAGCCCCGGCAGCGGCATGCCCCCCCAACAACTCTCCCGGGAGAAGGCCGAGTTGATCGCGGACTTCGTCCTCGGTCTCCGGTAAGGGAGGCGCGCCATGATCAAGTATGAAAGTCAGAAGGTCGCCCTGTATCACATCCGTCTCTCGTTGCTGCTCTTTCCCCTGCAGGTACTGATGGGTCTCTGGCTCGCGGTGAATTACGGGTTCACGCTTCCCCAGGCCCTGGTCGATGACTTCTCCTTTGCCACGGCGCGGGCGCTGCACACGAACCTTCACGTGGCCTGGCTGCTGCTCGGCTTCATGGGCGGGACCTATTTCATCCTTCCCGAGGAGTGCGAGTGCGAACTCTTCAGCGTCAAGCTCGCCTGGGCGCAACTGCTGCTCTTCGCCGTGGCGGCCCGGACCGTCCCGCAGCCCTCGTGAAGATGGTTCAGACGGTGGTCGCAGGGGGCTTCGGGCTGCGGGGGGGGATTCCATTCGATAGGACGTTCCTTCCCCGCCGCGAAACAAACGTGCGCGGGAAGACAACGGTTCTTTTGTGACCTGCGGCGTCAGAGCCCCCAGCGCCAGTAGGCGATGAGGAAGAGGACCACGAACACCAGCGTCAGGTTCAGGTAGGCCACGACATAGAAGGCCTTCTGGACCGCCGTCTTCCGCGGGCGCCGCGTCGGGTCGAAGGTGCCCACCCGCTGCGCCCGCTCGAGCAGCTTCGCATCGTGCGGCGCGCGCGGCAGAGCGTCGGTCAGGTCGTTGCCGGCTGCGTGCTTGATGTGGGCGCCGCCGCGCCAGCGGGGCAGCGCCGAAACGTCGTAGACCGTTCCCTGCACCGCCACGCGGGCGGGTCGGCCCTCGCTGCCGTCGAAGGCGGCGAGGGTCGCCGGATCGTAGATCCCGTCCGGGGGCGCGACGGCCTCCGTGCGGTGGCGTTTCAGGCGCGGTCCAACAAAGAAGACGGCCGCCGCGGCCGACGCCACCATGACGAGATAGACGGCGATCTTGGCGGAAAGCACCCGGCCCCAGGGGCTGTCGACGAGCACCTCGAGCCCCGCGATCCGGGAAGCGGTCAGGAGGATTCCCGTGACCCCGACTACGGCCATCGTGGCCAGGCCCAGAATGACCTCGCCTCGCGGGAGTCCCTTCGAGGCGTAGGCCGGACGCAGCATCAGATGGACGTAGAGGATCGTGCCGAACCAGAGGAACGCGGCGACTATGTGCAGCAGGCCGACGAGGAACCGGACCGAGCGGCGCAGCGTCCCGAGAACGCGATAGCCCCCGGTCGGCGGCCAGCGATAGCCTGCGGCGGCGAAACGCAGGCCGGTTGTCGTCAGGGCCCCGCCGCCTTCCTCGTCGCGGTGGCAGGTGAGGCAACCCTGCTCAGTCCGAGAGGAAAACTCGGGCGTCGCTGCCGCCGTATCCGGCAGTCCGCACACCACGGCAATAGCCACGGCGACAAACCAGATTGAGATACTTTTTGCGTTCATCTTCTTGCGCACACTTTAGCAGGAAAAACTTGCCACGCGTGCGATCCGTTTCATCGGGGCGGCATGCTCCGCTCCCCCCACGACGATCAGCGCCGGGGAGGCCCCCGAGAACGGGCTGCGGTCGTAATCGCCGAGGACCTGGATGCTGGAGATCCCGGCCTCAACGACGCAGCAGTCGTACTCCCGATATCCATTCTCCATGATCCTTCTGGCCGCCAGAGACCATTGCGCCGCTGCGATGTGAAGATTCTTTGTTTATTGCACTTCGTGTTGACAACAGAGGTATTGCACAATAGGTTTGTTAGTTAGAGAGATCTAACGATAGTTAAACTGGGGTGATCGAAGCCATGATGGAGTCGGAGGCGATGGCGATTCCTGTTTCCTCTCGATGGGCGAGTTGGTCGCGGCGTGGGGTTGCTCTCCTGACGGTGCTGTGTCTTTCCTTCGTGCCAGCCGCAGTTCCTGCGCGTGCCGAAGTTGACACTGTGACGCACTACTCCACTGTCTACGTCATGGATCCCAGTCAGATCCAGATCGGCATTCGTGTACCGGCGTTCAAGGCCAGGGGAATCTTCGGGAAGGAGGTGGATTTCGAAGCGCTCGTGCACAGCGGGCGACCGGTGATCCTGGCCTTCTGGTCCAAATACTGCAAGGCCTGCGTCGAAAAATTCAGCGCCCTGGTCGCGCTGCAAACCAAGTACGAACCACAGGGTCTCCAGGTGATCTCGGTGAACACCGACGGCGAGTACCGGGAGGGCGAGGCTACGATCCGGGATTTCCTGGGCGCCATCGAGGCCCAGCGGAAGATAACGATCAATTTCCCCGTGATTTACGATGACAAGAACTGGATCCCCCACGCGTTGGGCATCAATTTCCTGCCGACCATCATCGCGGTCGACGCGCAGGGCCGCGTGCTGGATTTCTACCAGAAATTCGACGAGGCTGGAGAAGCTGAAATCCTGGCCGGCATCGAGGCCCTCGTAAAAAAGGTAGTTGCAACCTCCCCGCGAGGCGCACCCGCGCCCGGGCCAGCAAAACCTTAGCGAGTCGGGGACTGTTTCTTGTGTTTGAGGAAGGTCCCGTTGCGGTATTCCGCGAACGCGGTCTCCAACTCTTCCTCGGTGTTCATCACGATGGGCCCGTACCAGGCCACCGGTTCGTTGATCGGCTTGCCTGAGATGAGGAGGAACCTCACCGGTCCGTCGTCCGCCTTGATCACGCACCGGTCGCCGTCCCCGTAGAGGCAAAGGCTGCCGTTGCCGACCCTGGCGCCCCCCGCCTTGTCGAAGGCTCCTGACCCCTCGATCACGTACGCGAGGACGGTGTGGCCAAGCTTGGTGTCGTGGGTGAACTCCCCGCCGGCCGGCACCTTCACGTCGAGGTATTCCGGGTCGATGACGATGTCCCTGACCGGTCCCGTGCTTCCGCCCACGGTGCCGCAAATCACCCTGACCGTCGCGCCGCCGTCCAGCGTCACTTCAGGGACCTGGTCGCGGCCGATGTCTCGGTACCGGGGTTCCATCATCTTGTGCGTCCGCGGCAGGTTCGCCCAGAGCTGAAACCCGCCCATGCGGCCGTCGCGGTCTCCCTGCGGCATCTCCTGGTGGACAATGCCGCTGCCGGCGGTCATCCACTGCGTGTCGCCGGCTGTGATGACGCCCTTGTTGCCCATGCTGTCGCCGTGCTCGACGCTCCCGGCAATCACGTAGGTTATCGTCTCGATGCCCCGGTGCGGGTGCCAGGGGAATCCGGCGAGATAGCGGGAGGGGTCGTCGGACCGGAAATCGTCGAGCAGCAGGAAGGGGTCGAAGAGGCTGGTCTCGTGAAAACCAAAGATCCGTTTCAGATGCACGCCAGCCCCCTCGACCGTCGGCGTGCCGTGGATGATCTTTTTAATCGTGCGTGGCTTCATGATCGCCCCCTCGCTGATTTGTGCCGTGAGGCCGCTCCCTGCCGACGGCTTTCCCGGGGAACAAGGATCGCGGCCCTTGACGACAGAATATACACTGTCAATATACGACGTACACGGAGTTTGTACGAGCCCGAGACCCGAACCAGGAGGTGAGTCATGTCAACGATCTCGCTGTTTGACCCGTCCAAGATCGGCCCGCTGTCCCTCCGCAACCGCATCGCCATGGCGCCGATGACGCGCAGCCGCTGCACGGAGGCGAACACCCCCAACGATCTGATGGTCGAGTACTACAGCCAGCGCGCCGATGCCGGACTCATCGTCACCGAGGGCACCTCGCCCTCGCCCAACGGTGTCGGGTATCCCCGCATCCCGGGCATCTGGTCCGGCCAGCAGGTGGAGAGCTGGAAGAAGATCACGGACGCGGTCCACGCGAGGGGAGGGCACATCTTCGTGCAGCTCATGCACACCGGCCGGGTCGGCCACCCGCTGAACTTGCCGCCGGGCGCCGAGGTGCTCGCCCCCAGCGCGGTCGCCGCCGAAGGCCAGGTGTACACCGACGCGCAGGGGCTGCAGGACTACCCGGTGCCGCGCGCGATGACCGATGCTGAAGTGCGGCACGCCATCGCGGAGCACGTCCAGGCGGCACGCAATGCAATTGCCGCGGGCTTCGACGGCGTCGAACTGCACGGGGCGAACGGTTACCTCCTCGAGCAGTTCCTGAGCCCCCAAACGAACCAGCGCACCGACGCCTGGGGCGGGTCCGTGGAGAAACGGCTCGCGTTTGTGCTGGAAGTGGCGCGGGCGGTGGCGGCGGCGATCGGCGGCGAGCGTGTCGGCATCCGCCTGTCGCCGTATGGAGTGAACGCCGGCATGAAGCCCTACGACGAGATCGATGAGACGTACACGACGCTCGTACCGCGGCTCGCCGCCACCGGGATCCAGTACCTCCATCTCGTCGATCACTCCGCGATGGGCGCCCCCCAGGTCCCGGAGGAGCTCAAGCGGGCGTTGCGCAAGGCGTGGCCGCGCACGTTCATCCTCGCCGGCGGCTTTGACCGGGCTGCCGCCGAAACCGCGCTGCGCGATGGGCGCTGCGATCTCGTCGCCTTCGGCCGGCCGTTCCTGGCAAACCGTGACCTCGTCACGCGGCTGCAGCGCGGGGTTGCGCTGAACGCGCCCGACTTCGCCACCTTCTACACACCGGGACCGAAGGGGTACACGGATTATCCAGCGGCGACATGAGCGCTGGCGTCCGCCGCTCTTCCCTGATCCCTGTCTGATGACGGTGCACCATAACGGAGGTGAAGCGATGGAGAAGACGAAGCTCGGGCCGCACGGGTTCCTCTACCCGATGCCGATGGTGATCGTCGGCGCGGACGTGGGGGGGAAGGCGAACTTCATGGCGGTGGCGTGGGTGACGCGAACGAACTACGCGCCGCCCCGGATCGGCATCGCGCTCGGTAAGATGCACCACACGAACGCCGGGATCCGCGAGCACCAGGAGTTCAGCGTGAATGTCCCGCACGAGGGGATGCGGGTCGTCACCGACCACATCGGGCTCACCACCGGTGCGAAGGCCGACAAGGACGGTCTCTTCGATGTCTTCCGTGGGCAGCTCGCGCACGCCCCGATGATCGCGGAGTGTCCGCTCACGATGGAGTGCCGCGTCGTCCAGACGGTGGACCAGCCGAGCAACGAGTTCTTCATCGGCGAGATCGTCGAGACCTACTGCAACGCGGACTGCCTCGCGGACGGCAAGCCGGACATCGCGCGGATCAAGCCCTTCACGCTGACCATGCCGGACAACCGCTTCTGGGCCGTGGGGCCTCAGATCGGCAAGGCCTGGTCGGACGGGCGAGGGTTTTAATCCTCCAGGACGCGACAACTCGCCCAGTGGAAAACCAACGGGTCGGCAAGCCGGGGGGGCTTCAGGCCTCGCCTTCGGCGGCGCTCCGTCTCGCCCGCATGTCGAAGACGAGTTCCATGACCATCTGCGCCAACCCCTGGAAGGCCAGCACGTCCGTCCCTGTGTAGGCGCCAGCCTTGTTGCCCACTCCCGCGATGGCGATCACCTTGTCGCCGCGGATGACAGGGACGGTCAACTCCCGCAGGACGGGGGCGTGCCCCGGCGGCAGTCCTTTGCGGTACTGGAGCGCGGCGTAATTGTTGTGGACGACCGGTTTGCGCGCGCGGAAGCAGTCCACCCAGATGCCGGCCTGGGTGATCGGGTAGTGCCTTCCCTTCCCTTCGGCCGTGCACATCTTGCGCAGGGTGTTGGCCGACCAGGTCTGCAGGGTCAGCGATTCCTGGTCGTCGTCCACGAAATGGAAGAAACCGATCTTGCTGCCGGTCATGCTCTCGGCAATGTCCAACGCCCGCTGCAGCAGGTCGTCAAGATCCCCCAGCGCGGCCAGTTCGGAGAGCTCACGCCTGCTGCGCTGAAGCGCCGCGTCGATCTTTCCGCCGTCTTTCATGTGCGATGTCTCCCCCGCGGTGTCTGCAACAATGAAACAAGACAACGTTGGCGATCTCAGGCGACGAAACTCCCGTTGATAATAATTATTATACAACATCGCGCCACGCCGGCGCGTTCCCGCGCCGGACCTCCTTGCATTTGGAAATACCGGCAACTACAATTCCTCGCGGTATGATGCTTCCCTGCAGCGGTTGCGATCTTCCTCGTGGACAGCTTTCGCTTCTCCGGATCGGCGATCTGAAGGGGCGACGATCCCTGGACGTACTGCCGTGACACCCCCGCGCGGGACGATGAGGCTGCTCCTCGCCGCATGCCTGGCCGTGCTCCTGGCCGCAGCGACCGCTCTCGCGGCGGGTGAAACGGTTTTCGTGACCGTGAAGAAAGTTTCCATCCGCAAGGACCGGCAGTTCTACGCCCCGGTCGTCGCTGAGGCCGCGTTCCGGGAGCGGCTCACCGTACTCGCCCGTGAGAAGGACTGGGCGCGCGTGAGGCTGAACGGCGTCGAGGGCTGGGTGCACGTCTCGGCCACTGCCGCGACGGCCGTGTCGGTCAGCGCCAAGGATGCCGCGGGCGGGATCTCGCAGGACGACGTGGCGTTCGCCAGCAAGGGTTTCGATGGCGCCGTCGAGCGTGAGTACCGCAAGGGGGCGCCTCAGGCGGACTTCGCCGACGTCGACCGCATGGAGCTGCTCACGGTGTCTGAAAAAACCCTGGCGGACTTCCGGCGGGCGGGGCATCTCAGCACGCGGGGAGACAAACGGTGAGCGGCGGCCAGGGTTGCCGCGGACATCTCGCCGCGGCGCTGATGCTCGCGGTGCTCGCGGGGTGCTCGGCCGCCGAGTTCAAGGATATCGGCCACAAGGCTGCCCGCACGGGAGAGACGATCGCGGACCAGGCCGCCGTGCAGGGAAGCGCGCTGGCGGCCGATACCGCCGCGCACGGCAAGGCGGTTGCCAAGACGACGACGAAGGCTCTGCGCAAGGGTTTCGCGGACCTCACGCCGCAGGAGGAATACTACATCGGCCGCGCGGTCGCCGCGCGCATCCTCGGCATCTACCGTCCGGCGGAAGACCCGGAGGCGACCCGCTACTTGAATGCCGTCGGCCTCGCGCTGGCCCAAGCTTCCTCCGGACCCGAAACCTTCGACGGCTGGCACTTCATGCTTCTCGACAGCGACGAAGTCAACGCCTTTGCGGCCCCCGGCGGGTTCATCTTCGTCACGCGCGGGCTCTACCAGAGCTGCCGGACGGAAGAGCAACTCGCGGCGGTCGTCGCCCACGAGGTCGGCCATGTGACGCTGCGGCACGGTCTCGCCGCCATCAAGACGTCCCGACTCACGGAGGCATTTGCGATCATCGGCACGGAGGCCGTGAAGGAGTTCACCGGCGCGGATCTGGCGCGGATCACCGCGGCCTTTGCCGGCACGATCGACGATATCATCGACCAGATGGTGTCGCTCGGCTACTCGCAGCGGCAGGAATACGCCGCCGACGCCGAGTCCGGGCGGATTGCCTGGCGCGCGGGCTACAATCCTGCCGGGCTGGCGGAATTCCTCGGCACGCTGCAGGCGAAAGCCGTCAAGGCCGACAAGAAGGGGTTCTTCAGCACGCATCCGCCGGCTGCCGACCGACTGGCGAAGGTCGAGACGCTTCTCGCCGCCGAAAAGCTCGTGGGCGAGACCGACCCGGTGCGAACGGCGCGCTTCTCGAAGATCCGCTGAGTTGGGCAGCATGGGCGGGACGGCTGCACCCGGGACCACCGCGCTGATCACGGGCACCCGGGCGCTCGTGTCGGGTGCGACCGGTTTCCTCGGGGGCCACCTCGCGCAGGTGCTCCACGGGCTCGGCTACCGCGTGCGCATCCTGGTGCACAAGCGCAACCGCGTCGAGCATCTCCTCGCGCTGGGCATGGAGATCGTCGAGGGCGATCTTCTCGACACGACCTCGCTGGTCAGGGCCACGGCCGGGCAGACCGTTGTCTTCCATACGGCCGGCAAGGTCACGGACTGGGGCCCGCGCGCGGAGTACTTCCAGGTCAACGCCGATGGCACCCGGAACGTCATCGCGGCTTGCCGGCAGAGCGGTGTCGGGCGCCTGGTGCACGTGAGCTCGCTCTCGGTGCTGGGGCTGCCGCGCACGGGTGAGGTGATCACCGAGGAGACGCCGTACCCGCGCTCGCTGCCCGATTGGTATAGCCAGAGCAAGCGGGCAGCGGAGCAGCTGGTGCGCGAGGCGAACGGGGTGGCGGGCCTCGCGACAACCGTCGTGCGCCCGGGGGTGATCTGGGGGCCCGGCGACATCACCATCGTGCCGCGGCTGGCCGAGCTCCTGCGCCGAAGGCAGATGATCCTGATCGACGGCGGCCGCAACCTCCTCGGCCTCTCCCACATCGAAAGCCTGGCGCGCGGCCTCGTCCTCGCCGCGGAGTCACCCGGGGCCCCGGGGCGGGTCTACCACATGACCGACGGCGAGGAGATCACCGCCCGCGAGGCCGTCGACGCGCTGGCCGCCGTGATGGGCGTGCGGCGGGCCCGGTTCTCGCTCCCCTATGGCGCGGTCTACGGCATCGCCGCCGTGATCGAGGGGGCGGCGCATCTCGCGGGCCGCGCGACGCCCCCCAGCATGACGCGCTACGGCGTCCGCCTCGTGGCCTGCCACTGTCGCTACGACATCAGCAAGGCGCGACGGGAGCTCGGCTACCAGCCCGTCGTGACCTTCCGCGAAGGAATCAAGCAACTCTCGTTCTGACCCCGCAGCCCGCACGGGAACGAAGGGCTATTCCTCGCCCGTGATCAGCTTGCGCTCAAGGTCGGTCGAGCGCGAGAGCCGCTTGGCCTCCTCCATCGTGATGACCCCCCTGCGGAAGAGCACGAGCAGGTGCTGGTCCTGGGTCTGCATCTTGTAGAGGGAGCCACCGCTGGCGATGTGCCGGTCGATCTCATCGAGCCGGCCGTCGCGGATGCAGCCCTGAATGGTGCCGGTCGAGCGCATCACCTCGACGACGGGGAGGAGCCGCTCCCCCGTCTTGTCGAGGATCAGGCGCAGCGAGATCGTGGCCACGAGGATGTCGGCGAGCCGCTGGCGGATGATCTCCTGCGCGTCGGGCGGGTAGTGCCCGACGAGGCGGTTGATCGTCGAGACCGCGCCCTGGGTGTGCAATGTCGAGAACACGAGGTGGCCGGTCTCGGCGGCCTTGATGCAGGCGTCGATGGTCTCCCGGTCGCGCATCTCCCCGACCATGATGACGTCCGGGTCCATGCGCAGCGCCGCCTTGAGCCCCAGGTTGAAGCTTTCCGTGTCGGGGCCCACTTCACGCTGGATCACGCAGCTCCTGTTCGAGGTGAAGAGAAACTCGATGGGGTCCTCGATCGTGAGGATGTTGTAGTTGCAGGTGTCGTTGAGGAACTGGATCATCGAGGACATCGCGGTGGTCTTGCCGTTGCCGGTCGGACCGGTCACCAGCACGAGCCCGGTCTGCGCCTGGACGATGTCGCCGAGCACGTCGGGGAGGTTCAGCTCCTGGAAGGTCCCGATCTTCGGCGGGATCGCGCGCATCACGATGCCGAACTGGCGCCGCTGGCGGAAGATGCTGACGCGGAAGCGCCCGGCCCCTTCAGGCAGCGCGTAGGACGTGTCGAGTTCCCTGAGGATCCCGTCCGGCGTGAGGTCGTTCTGCTTGAGGATGAGCCCGACGATGGCCTCCGTGTCCTGCGCCATGAGGTTGGGCAGCCGGGAGCGGACCAGCTGGCCGTGGATGCGAAAGAACGGCGGGTTGTCGACTTCGAAGTGGATGTCGGACACCTTCTTCTGGAAGGCGATCTCGAGGATCTGGGTGAAGACTTTCGGGTTCATGCCGCTTCCCGGGCGAGGGGGTTGTCGCTCATTTGATCACCTCCGCTGTCTGGTTCAGGCCCGGGGCGGATGCTTCATGGTGTCGAGCACCAGCCCGGCGTGTCGGGCGAAGACGTCGAGCAGTTCGACCGGCACCGGCGTCGCCCACGCCGCGCCGAAGTCGCCGTAGGTGAGCGCGAGCACCTTGCCGGAGCCGGATTTGAGCGGGAGCACCGCGATCTTCGGGCTGTGCGGTTCGCCGATGTGCCCGTACAGATGCCGGAGTGTCGGCTCCTCGGGCGCCTGCCCGGAAAAGAGAATGCCGCCGTCGACCGCCGAAGCGAACACCGACGGCTGTTCGACGGGGATGCGGAACTTCGTCGCCGGCGACACGGAGCGGCTGCCGTTCAGACCGATGGATCGCTCGCCGACCACCTCCGCGCCGGAGACGAGCAATGTCAGGGCGCGCGGGAAGATCGACGCGACGAACTGCAGCAGCGAGAGGGTGACCTCCGAAGGCTTTGTCAGGCTGCCCAGCCCCGCGAGTCGCTCCCTGAAATCCCCAAGCTGGACCCGCCCGAGCGGTGCGGCCGCCTGTTGGAGGCAGGCCAGGAAGGCCTCCGCGAAGGCGATGAAATTCCCCGCGAAGGCGGCCGGGTTCGCCGACCGGTCCGGCTTCGCGAGCGCCGTCAGCGCCCCCGCCGTCAGGGCGCGCAGCGCGAGATCGTCGTTCCCCGTTTCGACGAGCCGGATGAACCTCAGCGCGGGGTAGCTGCCGCGGATGCCCTGCAGCGTCGCGTTCGTGCCCTCCTCGGAGAAAGCTTCCGAGCCGCCGCCGGGGGGGTCGATCACCAGCAGGGGCGTCAGGTCCCTGGCGAGCGACTGCTCGACGATGTGCCTGAGATCCTGCGGTTCGTCGGTGGCGAAGACGAAGACGTTCCGGACGGTGCAGCAGGTCGTGACGGTGTGGCTGAAGAGCTGGTCGCGGGTGAACAGGATCACGGCGAGAGGGATGCTCTCGGCGTGGCCGTCACCGAGGGGCGGCGGCACGCCGATCCTCAGCAGAAAGTCGACGAGCCGCTCCTGGTCCGCGGCGGGGAACCCATCCAGTTCCTTGCGGATCTTGCGGCGGTGGCTCTCGTCCTCGTGACGCTCCTCGGGTGCGGCTATCACGCTCGGCAGCTTGCGCCTTCGCCCCAGGCTCTCCACGTCGCCGAGCCCGAGGACGTCGGCGGAGATGGTCTCGTCCGGAGGGGTTGTCCCGTCCCCGCCGTCGAGGCTCTCCTGCTTCAGGCTGCCGTCGCGTTTCTTTTCGTCGAAGATGCGCAGGGCTTCCATGAGGAAGTTCTGCGTGCTCACCTGGGGCGGCGGCTCGTTGTGGTCCGGAAGATAGCGGTACTCGTCCGAGACGAGGATCTGCTCGACGTCGAGCTCGAACCGGCCCTTCGGCCAGGTCAGCACTTCGACGATCGTCAGCTCGATGACGGTTTGCAGCCCCCGGTAGGCCTCCTTGGGTTTCACGCGGCCGGTCTCGACCAGCAGCGCGATCAGCGGGGGGGGATGCGGCCCGCGCCGGGCCTGCTCGGCGAGCGTCAGATCCAGCAACTCGCGGGTGATGATCCCCAGCTCGACCAGGATGGACCCGACGCGAAACCCGGTGTTCACGTGGTTCGCGCTGATGATGAAACCGTCCCGAAAGCCGAGCTGGCACTCGCCCTTGGCGCCCGTCAGACGCAGGGTGCCGGACTTGCTGGTCTGCTGCAGCAACTGGATGACGTCGATCAGAGGGAGGTGTTCAAGATCACCCGAAAAGGACATCTGACGTGGTCCTCCCGCGCTCTGGTGCCGGCGGCATCATGCTCTACAGGGCCTTGAGATAGCAGCGCCGGCGCTTGTGCTGACGCCCTTCGAAATAGTCCCAGTGGGACTGCACTTTCAGGTTGGTCTCCAGCTCGGGATTGCTCTCGGTGGTGGTGATGCCGTTCTTGATGGCGGTTTTCGTGATCTCGTTCACGAAGATGGCATTGACGCCCTTGCCCTGCAGGTCGGGGCGCACCGCGGCGAGGTAGAGGTCCAGTGTCTGGTTGCGTTTGATGGCGCGGTAAAGATGGACGAAACCGAACGGCAGCAGTCTGCCGCCGCTCTTCTGGAGAGCACGCGAGAGCGATGGGAGCGCGATCAGGAAACCGGCAACCCGATCCTGGTTGTCGAGGACGATCTTGACGTACTCCGGGTTCACGAAACCGAAATATTGCTTGATGTAGGATTCCACCTGCCGGTCGGTCAACGGCACGACGCCATAGAGCCCCGCGAAGGCCGCGTCGAGAACGTCGAACACCCCCTTGCCGTATTTCAGGATGTCCTTCGATTTTTTTATCTCCAGAACCCGGAGCTTGTTGCGCTTGCAGGCGATCTCCGCCACCCGCCGGACCTTCTCCGGCACCGCCAGGGGGGTATTCATCTTGAACTCCACCCAATCGGTGTCCTTGCGGTAGCCGCAGGCCTCCAGGTGCTTCGGGTAGTAGGAATGGTTGTAGATGGTCGCGAGGGTCCCGAGTTCCTGGAACCCCTCGACGAGCATCCCCTCCCGGTCGAGGTCGGTGAAGCCGAGGGGGCCGTGCACGGCCGTCAAGCCGTTCTGGCGCGCCCAGTTCTCGACGGTCTCCACGAGGGCCCGGCAGACGTTTTCGTCGTCGACGAAGTCGATCCACCCGAAGCGGGCGTAGCGGTTCTTCCACTTCTCGATGTAGCGCCGGTTGATGATCCCGGCGATTCTCCCCACGGGCCTGTCGTCCCGGAAGGCCATCCAGTACTTGGCGTCGCAGTATTCGAACGCGGGGTTCTTGTCGCGCTTGAGGGTGTTCATTTCGTCGAATTCCAGGCCGGGAACCCAACAGGGGTGGTCCTGGTAGAGTTGAAAAGGGAACCGGATGAACTCCTTCAGCTCCCGGCTGGTCACGACCTCGCGAATTTCGATCCCCACGGTCCCTCCCCCTGCATTCTGCCGAGAAGCGGAGCCGATGCTACCACGGGCATTTTTCGAAATCCAGAAGCCCGGGGCCGGGGCGGTCTGGCCGTCCTTTTTCTTCTGTGCTACATTTGCCCGAATGAATGTGAATCTCCCCCCCGCCGACCTTCGTCCGGCGCCGTCGGACGGAGGACCCGGGCGCCCCCCGTCCGGGACCGTCAGCCACGGGGGGGCTTGAAGTGCGTGGTATCGCGATGGTCGGGGCGGCTCTCGCTGCTGGGGTGGCCGCGACTGCCTGGACAGCCCTGACGCTCGCGGAGTTCGGGCGTTTCGTCGCCATCGTCCCGATCCTCGCCTTCCCCGCGGCGGCCGCGGCCGTCTTCGCTCTGCTCTCCGGTGGACGCCCCCCCCGGGAATCACCGGCTGCAACCACGCAGGACCTCATTGCCGTCGGCATCGCCTGCGCCAGCCTCTTCCTGACGATTCCGGCGGATGAACTGATCCTCGGCGGGCAGGACCCCGGGGTTTACCTCCACATCGCCGCCTCGGTGGCCCGAACGGGGTCTCTGACCCTGGACGAACCGGACCTGGCCGCGCTCACGGATGAGGAGCGGGAGCTCGTCTCCCGCAACCATCTCGGGATCTACGAACCGTTCCCCGGCATGTTTCTTCGGCTCGACGGCAGGATCTCCCCGCAGTTCTACCACCTCTTTCCGAGCCTCATGGCCGTGGCCTGGTCGATCGGCGGCGTCCGGGCGGCGCTGCTGGTCAACCCGCTGCTCAACGCGGCGGCGATACTCGCGCTGTACGCCGTCGCCACGCTGCTTCTCGGACGCCGCTGGGCTCTGGCGGCTGCTCTGCTGCACGCCCTCGCCGCCACCCAGCTCAGGCAGGCCAAGTTCCCCACGGCCGAGCTGATGACGCAGTTTTTCCTGCTCGCCGGCGTCGCCCTGCTGGCCCTGGCGACGCTGGAGGAGGCGCCGCCGCGGGCATTGGCACCCCTCGCCGGGGCAATGCTGGGCATGGCGATACTGACCCGTTACGACACGATCCTGTTCCTCGTCCCTCTGGCCGCTGCGCTGCTCTGGGGGATGGGGCCCGCCCGCCTGACCCGGCCGGTCGTCGCCGCTCTCGGGACGATGGCGCTCTTCTGCGTCCAGTCCTGGTTCCATCAGCAGTATGTCACCCCCTTCTACCAGCCTCTCGGGGGCCTGGTCGGCGACTACCTCGCGGCTGCGGCGCTCCTCGTCGCCGCGCTTCTGCTGGCGCGCCGCACCGCTGCATGGCGTCGGTTCGAGGAGGGCATCCTGAAATGGGAGACGGCGCTCAGGGTAGCGGCGGCGGCCCTGTTCGGCTGCTGGGTACTCTTCGGCTGGTTTGTCCGCCCCGGTCTCGCCGGCGCGGGCCGCGTCGGGCGTCTTTTTCGCCATCTGGTCGGGGACCCGCCGCTCTCGGGATTCGCCCAGCTCCTCTCCGGCGCCGAGTCCGGCGACATGCTCTACCTCGTCGACCTCCTCGGGGCGGTCGGGCTGCTTGCCGCGCTTGCCGGGATTGTCACCCTCGTCGTCTCGCGGCGGCGGCTCTGGGAAACGGCCTGGCTGGCGGCTTCCATCGCCGTGCTGGTGTTTTTCACGCTCAGTGTTTTCCACGACCATTTCCTGATGTGGGTGAGCCGGCGGTTCGTCACGGTGGTCATGCCGCTCGCCA
>Ga0315271_10000845_pt1 | contig 17831 bp, 19 predicted proteins | sample C3_top_MG_FD_204664 | JGI IMG/M metagenome (GOLD analysis project Ga0315271, IMG submission 204664) | Sediment microbial communities from Yellowstone Lake, YNP, Wyoming, USA - C3_top | ecosystem: Environmental > Aquatic > Freshwater > Lake > Sediment | place: USA: Wyoming | collected 2017-08-01
ACGGTGTCCAGGCTGACCTTGACGAACATCTTCAGGCTCATCGTGCGGTACCAGGCCAGGCCCAGCACCATGGCCCAGACACAGGCCGCGATGGCGCCCTCGGTGGGTGTGAACAGGCCCGTGGTCATGCCACCGATCAGCAGTACCGGGGTCATGATCGGCAGCACGGCCTGGAAGCGGTAATAGCGGTCGAGCGCAAACAGCACGACGATGGCGCCGAACACCACCGGCTGCGCCGGCAGGCCCGCCTTTTCGACCAGCGCCCAGGTGGCGACCGGCCAGGCGATCACCAGCAACAGCTCGACCAGCGCTCGCCCAAGGCGGCTGGCCGAGAACTTGACGTCGCCGCCCCAGTTGTTCTTGTGCGCGTAATAGGCCACCGTGAGCATCATCAGCACGGCCATCAGCACGCCGGGCAGGATGCCGGCCAGGAACAACGCGCCGACCGAGACGTTGGCCATCATGGCGTAGATCACGAACGGCAGCGAGGGCGGGATGATCGGCCCCAGCGTGGCCGAGGCCGCCGTCACGCCGACCGCGAACTCGAGCTCGTAGCCGTGGTCCTTCATGGCCTTGATCTCGATCGTGCCAAGGCCCGCGGCATCGGCGATCGCGGTCCCGCTCATGCCGGCGAAGATCACCGAGCCGACGATGTTGACGTGGCCCAGCCCGCCCTTCATCCAGCCTACCAGCGCGAGCGCGAAGTTGTAGATGCGATTGGTGATGCCGGCGTTGTTCATCAGGTTGCCGGCCATGATGAAGAACGGCACCGCCAGCAGCGGGAAGCTGTCGATGCCGCCGATCATGCGGTGGATCACGGCAAAGCCCGGCAAGTCGCCGCTGACGAGGATATAGATCAGCGACGAGCCCGACATGGCGATGGCCACCGGCAGGCCGCTGGCCATCAGGAACAGGAACAGGATCTTGAGCATCTCAGTTTTCCATGCTTGCGATCGCTGGCCAGGATGCATGACGCGTTGCCGCGCCAAGCAACCGCTGCGGATCCGGCTTTGCTGGTCCGCCACCGGTGCCCTCTCGAGGGGGAGCGGCGAAGCCGCTACGGTGGTTCATTTCAGCGGTCTTCCATCGTCGACTCGGGTCGCTCGAGCACGGAGTAGCCGCGCCGCCAGTGAATGCGCGCAACCCACACCGAACGCAGCGTCATGATCACGAAGCCGAACAGCACCACGCCGTAGACGATGTTCATCGGCAGATCTATGATGGTCATCTGGTAGTTGCCCATCTTCTGCATCATCTGCGCCGTGAACACGCTCATCGAGGCGAAGAAGGCGATGCGCAACAGATCGACCGCCGTCGCCAGCCCGCGTGCGACCCTTCGGCCCAGGTAGCGGTAGATCAGGTCGACCTGGATGTGGTTGTTCTTCGTCACTCCGATCGACGCGCCGACGAAGACAGTGCCGATCAGCAGGTAGCGCGCGATCTCCTCGGTCCAGGACGCCGAGTTGTTGAGCGCATAGCGCGTGAAGAACTGATAGAACACGACGCCCCCCAGGGCCCAGTACAACGCCAGGGCGAGCCACGCCTCGGTGTGCGTGTGCGACAAGTCCACGGCATCGTCGGTGGCGTGGAACTCGCCGTCATCGCCCATCACCTGGGGCAGGGCATCGATGTCCATCGCCGACGGCCTACTTGATGGCCACGATGCGGTCGTAGTCTTTCTTGTCGAAGCCCATCGACTCGACGCTCTTGGCCTTCAGCACCGCGTCGACAAAGCTCTGCCGATTGACCTCGTGCACGGCGATGCCCTTCTTCTTGAACTCGTCGACCAGCTCGCTCTCGCGCTGCTTGATTTGCGCGCTGGCGCGCGCAGCGGCTTCGAGCGCGACCTCGGAGAAGATCTTCTTCTCGGCGTCGGTGAGCTTGTTCCAGACGTGCGGCGCGACCTGCGTGGTCAGGCCGTCGACGATGTGGCCGGTCATCATGATGTGCTTCTGCACCTCGTAGAACTTCTTCGCCTCGATGGTCGTCAGCGGGTTCTCCTGCGCATCGACGGTGCCGTTCTGCAGCGCCAGGTAGACCTCGGCAAAGGCGATCGGCGTCGCGTTGGCGCCGCAGGACTCGGGCGTGGCGCGGTAGGCCGGCACATCGGGCACACGGATCTTCAGGCCCTTCATGCCGGCGCAGTCGGTGAACGGCTTATTGCTGGTGGTCTGGCGCGCGCCGTAGTAGGTGTAGGCCAGAATCTGAATGCCCGTCTTCTCACGGAAGCCGTCGATCATCTCCTTGAACACCGCACTCTTGCTGTAGGCCAGCAGGTGCTCGCCGTCACGGAAGATGAACGGGTAGTAGGCGATGCCCAGCCGTGGGTAGCTGCGCGCGGCGAAGCTCGGGCCGCTGATGATCATGTCCACCGTGCCGAGCTGCATGCCCTGGTTGATGTCGGTCTCCTTGCCCAGCGAGCTGGCGGGGAAGACCTGGATCTCGAACTTGCCGTTGGTGCGCTTCTTGATTTCCTCCGCGGCCCATACCGACTGCGTGTGGTAGGGCTCGCTGGTCTCGTAGACATGGGCCCATTTCAGTTTGGTCTGCGCGGCCACGGGCATCACGATCGCCACTACGGCAGCGGCCAGCAGGGTCTTCAACAACGTGCGCTTCATCTCTTGTCTCCTGTCGTCAGTGAATAAGGGTTGAGTCCGTCTTTCGTCCGCCCAACCGTAACGGCTGAGCGTGTCGAAACCCCACCGCGGCCGACGCGGTCATGCGGCCTTCCTCGGCGGCGTTGCGTCGATCCAGGCCGCGGCAAAGCGGTCATGCGAATTGCCCAGATGCAAGCGCATCGCCGCACGCGCCGCAGCCACGTCGCCAGCGGCGACCGCACGCATGACGGCGCGGTGTTCAGTCACCGCCTGGCGCCAGCTGCGCGGGTTCTCGAAGTGCCGGCCCAGCTGCTCGAACAGCGGGTTGTTGCGTTCGTCGAACAGCTCGGTCACCACCCGCACCAGCGCGGCGTTGGCGCTGGCTTCGGCCAATGCGACGTGAAAGTCGCGGTCGCCGCGGATCGGCAGCACACCGCGCGCGATGTCGTCCTCCATGCGCTTGATCGAGGCGCGCAGACGCTTGCCCACGGCGGCTGACTTTTGCCGCGCCGCCAGCGCCGCCAGTTCTGACTCGATCAGCTGGCGCGCGCGGATGATGTCGAACGGTCCGAGCGCGGCGTCGAATTCGCGCGCCTGCGCGACGGGTGCCAACGCGGTGACGTAGATGCCCGAGCCCATGCGCACCTCGACCAGACGCTCGACCTCGAGCGCGATCAGGGCCTCGCGCACCGACGGCCGCGAGACGCCGAGCTGGGCCGCCAAGTCACGCTCGGGCGGCAAGCGCGAGCCGAGCGCAAACTCGCCGGCCGCGATCAGGGCCCGCAGCTGGTCGGCGATCTGGCGGTAGAGTCGGCGCGGCTCGATGGCGTGCAGCGGCATGGCGTCCCAGTTTGGCCAATTGGCCTGACCAATTTGGTCCCGCAGTGTGCTGCATCGACCGCGTGTCGTGGCCGTGGTTTACCCGCAGCACAGGGCGCAGGGGCGTGCCGCGATCGGCCCACGCTAGCGGCCCGCCGCCGCCAGTTCAGCCCGCGTCGGCAGGCCCTCGGTGTCGCCGCGCACCTGCACCGCACGGGCGCCGATCCAGGCGCCGCGACGCACCGCGTCGGCCATGGCCTGGCCTTCGAGCAGCGCGCTGACCACGCCGACCGCAAAGCCGTCGCCCGCGCCGACGGTGTCGACCACCTGGGCCACCGGGAATGCGGGCACGAAGCCGCTGCCCTGCTCGCCGCTGTAGTACGCGCCCTCGGCGCCGAGCTTGACCACCACCTGCTTGGCACCACGCTGGCGGTAGTAAGCGGCAATCGCCTCGGGATCGGTACTGCCGACGAGAAGATCGCCTTCGGCCACCCCGGGCAGCACCCAGTCGCAGCCCTCGGCCAGCGCATTGAGCGTCTGGCGCATGACCTCACGCGAAGGCCACAGCGCCGGGCGCAGATTGGGGTCGAACGAAATCGTGCGACCGTGTCGGCGTGCGAGCATGATCGCGCGCCGCGTCGCAGCCAACGTGCTGCTCGACAGCGCCGGGAACACACCGCTGACATGCAGGTGGCGGCTGCCGTTGATCCAGGCTTCGTCGATCTCGTACGGGCCGAGGCAACTCGCGGCCGATCCTTTGCGGTGGTACTCGATCGGCGGGTCGGAGCCGTCATCGACGCGGCCCTTGAACATGAAGCCCGTGCGCTGCTCGCCGTCGCAGACCACCCGCGAACAATCGACGCCCTCGCCGCCAATGGCCGCGAGCAGATAGCGCGCCATCGAGTCGGTACCGAGGCGGCTTTGCCAGCCGACCGCCAGGCCCAGCCGCGCCAGGCCGATCGCGACATTCGTCTCGGCGCCGGCCGTGCGCTTGGAAAAGTGCCGTACCTGCTCGAGCGGCCCGGGCTCCTCGGCGACGAACATCAGCATCGCCTCACCGAGGGTCACGACGTCCAGCGGCATTTCAGCCCCTCAGCCGCGACCCACGAACGGCATCGCGCTGGCCATCACCGTGACGTTGAGGATGTTCGAGTCCAGCGGCAGCCGGGCCATGGTCATGAAGGTGCTGACCACGCTTTCCATCGGCATGCGCGGCTCGGGCTTGACGCTGCCGTCGGCCTGCGGCACGCCGGCCACCATGCGCGCGGTCATGTCCGAAGCCACGTTGCCGATGTCGATCTGGCCGACCGCGATACCGTACTTGCGGCCGTCGAGCGACGCCGTCTTGGTGATGCCGGTCACCGCGTGCTTGGTCGCGGTGTAAGCCACCGAGTTCGGCCTTGGCGCATGGGCCGAGATCGAGCCGTTGTTGATGATGCGCCCGCCCTGCGGCGTCTGCGCCTTCATCACGCGAAAGGCCTGCTGCGTGCACAGGAAGGTGCCCGTGAGGTTGGCCGCGACGACGGCTTGCCACTGCTCGAACGGCAGGTCTTCGAACAGCGTGCTGGCCGACGACAGGCCGGCGTTGTTGAACAACAGGTCGAGCCGCCCGAAGCGGGCCTTGACGGTGTCGAACAGTGCCGCCACCGCGGCCGGGTCGCCGACATCGGTGGGCACGGCGATCGCACGCTCGCGCCCGGATCCGCAACCGGCGATCGACGCGTCGAGCGTGTCGCGGCGGCGGCCAACGAAGGCCACGCGCCAGCCGTCGGCGATCAGCGCCTGGGCGCAGCCGCGGCCGATGCCGCTGCCGGCGCCGGTGATGATGGCGGCGCGGGTGTGAGGGGTGGTTGATTCGGTCATGGCGCTGGGGCCTCCTGGTCGGGGTGCGCTATCGTACGGTCATCACACAAGCTTGCGCGAAAGACCATCGTGGCCACTTTCCCCGACCTGCTGACCGTGGCGCGCCTGGCGCCGTTCCTGATGCATCCGCTGCAAGGCGCGTTCACGGTGCACGACCGCCTGCACGAGCTGGACGCGGCGGCGTTCGAGCGCGTCGCGCCGCGCATTCGTGCGATCTGCGGCAGCGGCGAATCCAAGGTCGGTGCCGAGCTGATGGCCCGCCTGCCCAAGCTCGAGATCGTGTCCATCATGGGCGTGGGTTACGACGGCGTCGACGTGGCCGCGGCCAAGGCGCGCGGCGTGATGGTGGCGCACACGCCCGACGTGCTCAACGACGACGTGGCCGATCTGGCGCTGGCGCTGATGCTCAACGTCGCGCGCCGCATCCCGCAGGCCGACCAGTACGTGCGCCAGGGCCAGTGGCCGACCGGGCCGATGCCGCTGGCACGCAAGATGTCGGGCTCGCGGCTCGGGCTGGTCGGTATGGGCCGTATCGGCCAGGCCATCGCCGATCGCGCCAAGGCCTTCGGCATGACCATCGCCTACACCGCACGCAACGCCCGGCCGAACCTGCCCTACGCCTATCACCCCACGCCGCGCGCGCTGGCTGCGGCGTCGGACTTCCTGGTCGTCATCACCCCGGGCGGCGCCGCGACCCGAAAGCTGATCGACGCCGAGGTGCTGCGTACGCTCGGCCCCGAGGGCTATCTGGTCAACGTGGCGCGCGGCTCGGTGGTCGATGAGGCCGCGCTGATCAGTGCATTGCAGCAGGGCACCATCGCCGGTGCGGCGCTCGATGTGTTCGAGAACGAGCCCAATGTGCCCGAGACCCTGCGCGCGCTGTCCAACGTGGTGCTGGTGCCGCACATCGGCAGCGCCACGGTGCAGACCCGCCATGCCATGGCCGCGCGCGCCTTCGACAACCTGCAGGCCCACTTCGCTGGCAAGCCGTTGCCCAGCGCGGTACCCGAGTGCCAATAGTTCCAAGCGTGGTAATCGTGGTGGTGGCAAAACGGTTGCGCCCGGCGCCATGAGTGCGGCGGTGCCCCAGACCATCGTCGTGATGGGCGTGTGTGGTTGCGGCAAGAGCGCGCTGGGCGAGCGCCTGGCGCGCGCGCAGGGGGCGAACTTCATCGAAGGCGACGCCTTTCATCCGCCGCAAAACGTCGAGCGCATGGCGGCGGGCATCGCGCTCACTGACGACGACCGGCAGGGTTGGCTCGAAGCACTGGCGGCCGAACTGGCCCGGCAACGCGCCGCGGGGCACAGCACCGTCCTCGCCTGCTCGTCCCTGAAACGCAGCTACCGCGACGTGCTCCGCAAAGGCGCCCCGGCCGCGCGCTGGGTGCACCTGGCCGGCAGCCGCGACCTCTTCGCCTCGCGCCTGGCCACTCGCCAGGGCCATTACATGCCGGCCTCGCTGCTCGACAGCCAGCTCGCCACGCTCGAAGCGCCGGGCCCCGACGAGCACGCCATCACGCTCGATGCCGGCGCCGCGCCCGACACGCTGCTGCAATCCGCTTTGGCCCAACTGAAAGCCACCGCCCCATGAACGACACCCACGTCCCGCACTTCACCCAGGTCATCCTGGAGACCGGCCCCGACGGCCGCGCCCGCTGGAGTGAGCAATCCATTGCACTCGGCGAAGGCAAGCCGGCGAGCCGCCTGTCGCCGCTGATGCCCAGCGGCGGCCTGCAACTGCGCGAGAGCCCGGTCGGGTTTCGCAGCCAGTTCCATTGCACCGAGACGCCGCAGTGGGTCTTCATCCTGAAAGGCGCGATGGAGATCAGCCTGCAGGACGGCAGCAGCCGCGTGTTCCGGCCTGGCGAACACTTCTATTCGGCCGACAGGCTGCCGGAAGGAGCGAGCTTCGATGCCACGGTGCACGGCCATTGGAGCCGGCAGTTGGGCAACGAACCCCTGGTCACCTTGTTCGTGCGCGGCTGACACGCTAGGCTCGGCGGTCGCGGCGGGCCACTGGCCGGCCCGCAAGGAGCAACGCCCGTGCCCTCGACCGCACAGAACCACGCGATCGCACAGCAGGTGAAGGCCGCGCAAGACGGTACGCGGCAAATCGCCCGCCTCACCGACCAGTACCGCGGCTTCGATCTGCCTGCGGCCTACGCCGTGGCGCAGCTGATCCACCAGGCGCGCTTGGCCGAAGGGGCTCGCACCGTGGGAAGAAAGATCGGCTTCACCAACCCGGACATGTGGGCGCTGTATGGCGTGCGCGCGCCGATCTGGGCCCATGTCTACGACAGCACGGTGGTTCAGCTGCCATCGGGGCCGGCTCGGTGCAGCCTGCGCGGCTTTGCCGAGCCGAAGATCGAACCCGAGATCGTCGTGCACCTGCGTAGCGCACCACCGGTGGGCGGCGGCCCGGCGCAGGTCCTCGACTCGATCGATTGGGTGGCGCATGGCTTCGAGATCGTGCAGTCGCACTTCGCCGGCTGGCGTTTTCAGGCCGCGGACGCGGTCGCCGACTGGTCGCTGCACGGCAGGCTGCTGGTGGGTCCGCCGCAGCCGGTAAAGCGCCTGGGCAGCGATTTGATCGCGGCGCTCGAGTCGTTTTCGCTTTCGCTGGCCTGCGACGGCGAAGTGCGCGAGGTCGGCCGGGGCGCCAACGTGCTCGGCAGCCCGCTGGCGGCGCTGGCGCACCTGGTCGCCCTGCTCGCCGAGCAGCCTGACGACCCGCCGCTGCAGGCCGGTGAGTTGGTGACCACCGGCACGGTCACCACCGCGCAACAGGTCTTGCCGGGCCAGACCTGGCGCACCGAGTTGTCGGGCCTGTCGCTGCCTGGGCTTAACGTGGCGTTCGAAGCATGAGCCGGCGCGAACGCCTGTGTGCCACCTTCGAGGGCGACTTCGTCGTCTTCCTCATCGGCATGCGCATCAACAGCCTGTGGAAGGTGCATCACTGGCTGCCCGCCGTGCGGGCCATGCCGCGCATGCTGACCGAGCTTCGGGCGCGGCCCGAACTCGGTCTGCTGGGCGCCGAGATGTGGACCGCCCGCACGACGATCATGCTGCAGTACTGGCGCTCGCTGGATCAACTGCTGGCCTATGCCACCGACAAGCAGGCCAACCACCTGCCGGCCTGGAAGGCCTTCAATCAAACCGTCGCTGCCGGCGGCGATGTCGGCGTCTGGCACGAGACCTATCTGGTCTCGCCAGGTCGCTACGAGAATATCTATGTCAACATGCCCGCATTCGGGTTGGGCAAGGTGGGTTCGTTGGTCGCGGCTTCCGGCAGCTTGCATTCGGCATCGGGCCGCGTCGCAGCCGGTGGTGGTCGAGCACCTTGAGCCGCTGCGCCAGACCCGTCAACCGCCAGGCACCACAGCGAGGTAACTCCATTGTCCGCATACGCCGTCAAGCACGTGGCCCACGACCACGGGCCGCTCGCCACCACGATGAAGGACGTGCGCCGCGCGCCGTTCTCCTTCACCTCCAACGAACCCGAGGCCTCCGAAGCGGCGCTGGGCAACGACATCTACGTCATCGAAGTGCGCACGGAAGCCAAGGGCGCGCGCTCGTTCTGGCTGGGCTACAAATACCGCGCCTACGAGAAATACCCGCCGGCCGGCAACGGCCTGTGGCGCGAGCGCTTCAAGTTCAAGAATGCGGGCCGGGCCGGTGAGCGCGGCGAAGGCTTCTACTTCGACGTGCCGATCGCGATCACCGACCCGTTGGTCAGCGCGTGGCTGCGCGACAAGCCGCCGGGCATGGCGCTGATGCCCGACGAGTTCATCGCCGGCGTCGAGGCCCTGGCCAGCGACCCGGGCAACGGCGCCAAGCGGTTCGCCTGAGCGCAGCACAGCGGCGCGGTCGCGCCCGCCACCTCACGCGCTTGGGTAGGCCACCGCTTCGACGTAACGCGGGTCGTCGTGCAGCGCCCAGTACGCTGCCTGCAGGCGGGCGCTGACCGGGCCGAACTCGCCCGGCGCGCGGCCATCAACCGGCACGCCGTCGATCGACGCCACCGGGATCACGCCGCCACCGGTGCTGGTGAGGAACACCTCGTCGGCCGCACGCAGCTCGGCCACTGAAAGGTCGCGCTGTTCGACGGCCAGGTCGGCAGCTTGCGCGAGTTCGATCGCGGTGCGCCGCGACACGCCTTCGAGCACACCCGCGGCCGGCGTGACGACGTGCCCGCCACTGACCGCAAATACGTTGAACCCCGGCCCCTCGGTGACGTGGCCGGCGCCGTCGGTCAGCACCACCGTCTCGCCGCCGCGCTCGTAGGCCTCGAACAGGCCGAGCACGAAATCGAGCCAGTGGTAGTTCTTCACCCGCGGATCGACGCTGGCCGCTGGAATGCGCTGCGGCGTACCGATCACGACGTCGATGCCGCGGCGCTGCCGCGCCGGATCGGCAATCCAGACGAAGGGAATGGCAAAGGCCATGAAGCGGTTCGTGCACGTGCGCGGGTCGCGCGAGCCCGGCGCCGGCCGGCCGCGTGTGCACAGCACTTCGACATAGGCTTCGCGCAGGTCGGCGCGGCGCACGCATTCGTGCATCACCTCACGCATGCGCTGGCGTGTCAGGCCCGGGTCCAGACGCAGGGCGGCCAGGCTGGCTTCGAAGCGGTCGAGGTGGTCGTCGAGCCGGAAGAACCGGCCCTGCCAGACATGGGCCACGTCGTAAGTCGCATCACCATGCAGGAACCCCCAGTCGAAGATCGAGATCTTCGCGTCCTCTGGGGCGACGAACTCGCCGTCGATGTATGCGCAACCTTGCATCGCACGAACCTCCTTGAATGGCGATGGTATGCCCCACGCATGGGGTGCGCGTGATCACAGGCGGGCGGCGCCGGCTCGCCATGCGTTTGCTGGCCTTTGTCGCAACGTGGCCCCGTGGTACAACACCGCGGCGGAAAAAGGTGCAAGCGGACGGTGGTCGCCGACCGCCGCGGCAACACAGGCGGACCCAGCCAATGAGCGACGATTCCAAACCGTGTCCGGTGTGCGGCGAAAGCATCAAGGCGGTGGCGATCAAGTGCCGCTTCTGCAATACCGATCTGACGGCCTACGCCGCCGCGCAGGAGTCGGCGACCGAGAAGCCCCTGTTCACCGGCCGGCCGGCCGTCATCGTCAGTGCCTGGCAATGGCTGGCCGTCGTCTTCACGCTTGGCATCGCCGGCCTGGTCTACTGGGTCCGCAGCCTGGCGACGAACTACGAGATCACGACGCAGCGCGTCAGGGTCGAGCGCGGCCTGCTGTCGAAGGTGAAGGAAAACGTCGAGCTGTTTCGCATCGACCACTTCGATCTGCACAAGCCGCTGGGCATGCGGCTCGTGGGCCATTGCCTGCTGCACCTGCGTTCGTCGGATACGAACTTCCCGTCGCTGATGATCACGGGCATTCCAAATCTCGAGTCGCTGGCCGACACGCTGCGCGAATGCTCCTTGCGCGAACGGACACGCAGAAAGGTGACCACCTTCGTCCAGGCCTGACGCCCGCTAGGCCGGCGTGCGCGCGGCGTTCATCACCATCGCCAGCAGCGCGTAGTAGCCGTTGATGCCGATCAGGTCGACGACGCCCTGCTCGCCCAATTGCGCGATGGCGTTGGCCCAGGTGTCGTCGCTGAGGCGGTGCTGGCGATGCAGCTCGATGCAGACGTCGTAGACCGCCGCCGCATCGGGCGCCATCCGCGCCGGGCGCTCGCGGCGCGACAGGGCGGCGATGACGTCGGGCGCGACGCCCTCGCGCTCGGCGATCGGGGCGTGGATGGCCCACTCGACTGCCTGCTGCCACTCGGCCGCGGTAACGAGGATGGCCAGTTCAGTCAGGCGCACGCCGATCGCGCTGCGAAAGCGCAGGTATTCGCCGATGCGCTGCACATGGCCCATCAACTCGGGGCTGCGCATCAGCGGGATGAAGGGCGCGAGCACGGCACCGCGAGGGCCGGCGATCATGGCTTGGGTTTCCTTGCGCTGGGCCTTGGTCCACTGCCGCGGCGGTATCGGCGGCAGCCGATCCGCGCCCTCGTCGATTGGCTTCATTCGGCCAGCGCCTCGTCGATCGAAGTCGCCAGCCGATCGACGATGGTCTGCACCTCGGTCGCGCTGACGATGAAAGGCGGCGCGAGCAGCACATGGTCACCCTGCTGGCCGTCGATGGTGCCGCCCATCGGATAACACAGCAGGCCGTTGGCGAAGGCGCGGGCCTTGATGCGGGCGTGCAGCCTGCGGGCCGGATCGAAAGCGGCCTTGTTCGTGCGCTCGCGCACCAGCTCAATGCCGACGAACAGGCCGCGGCCGCGGATGTCGCCGACATGCGCGTGCGCGCCCAGGCGCTCCTGCAGGCCGGCCATGAGTTGCGCGCCGCGCGCGCGCACCTGGGCCAGCAGGCCGTCGCGTTCGATCACGCGCTGCACCGCCAGCGCGGCGGCGCAGGCCGTCGGGTGGCCGAGGTAGGTGTGGCCGTGCTGGAACAGGCCGCTGCCCGCGCGCAGCGGCGCGACCACGCGCTCGTGCGCGAGCACCGCGCCGATCGGCTGGTAGCCGCCGCCCAGGCCCTTGGCGATGATCATCAGGTCGGGATTCACGCCTTCCGGTTCCACCGCGTGCAGCGTGCCGGTGCGACCCATGCCGCACATCACCTCGTCGGCGATCCAAAGGATGCCGTGGCGGTCGCAGATCTCTCGCACGCCCTTGAAGTAGCCCGGCGTCGGCGGCACGGCGCCCAGCGTGGCGCCGACGACGGTCTCGGCGCAAAAGCCGATCACGCGGCCGGGACCGGCAGCCACGATCGTGGCTTCGAGTTCGTCGAGCAGGCGCTGCGTGTACGTGGCCTGCGATTCGCGCTCACCGCGGTCGCGGTATTCGTAGCAGGGCGCGACGCGCAGCACGTCGATCAGCAGCGGCGCGAACTGCCTGCGGCGCCACTCGTTGCCGCCGACGGCCAGCGCGCCCAGCGTGTTGCCGTGGTAGCTCTGGCGCCGGCCGATGAACAGCGTGCGACCTGGCTGGCCGATCTCGACGAAGTATTGGCGCGCGAGTTTCAGCGCCGCTTCCATCGCCTCGGAGCCGCCGCTGACGAAGTAGACGTTGCTCAGGCCCGCCGGCGCGCGCGCGGCCAGGTGCTCGGCAAGCTGCTCGGCCGGCTGGCTGGTGAAGAAGCCCGTGTGGGCGTAGGCCAGGCGGTCGAGCTGTTCGTGCATCGCGGCGAGCACGTCGCGATGGCCGTGGCCCAGGCACGACACCGCGGCGCCACCGCTGGCGTCGAGGTAGCGCTTGCCGGCCGCGTCGATCAGCCACACGCCCTCGCCGCCCACGGCCACCGGCGGCGTGACGCGAAAGCTGCGGTGGATGATGTTGGTCATGGCTTGCCCGCCACGATACGCCGCCCCTGCGCAACCCACACCAGCGCCAGCAGCGCCAGCCCTGGCAGGTAGAACCAGAACGGCGACGCGCGGCCGCTGGGCACCTTCAGATCGAGGATGTCGAAGCCTTCGTCGAAGCCGCCCTTGCGCGCCGGGCTGCCGAACTTGGCGGCCAGCACCTGCACACGCTCACCGACCACACTCAGCGTCAGGCCGGCCGCGGCAATGCGCTTGCGGCCGTCGGCGTTGCTGTCGCCGAGGTTGACGGCCACGGTCTTGGCCAGCGTCTTGCCTTCGAGCGTGGTGCCCTGGATCACCGCAACCAGCCGGTCGTCTTCGAGCAGTTCGGCGGCCACCTTGTAGACCTGGGCCGGCGGCACGCTCTTGTACTCGTCGGCCAGATAGTCCATGAAGAAGTCGGGCCGGAACAGGAACACGGCGGCAGCGGCCAGCGCCGCCATCTCCCAGAGCCGACAGCGCACGCGCATCCAGTTCATGGTGATCGCGGCAAAGGCCATCATCGCCAGCAGCGAGGCACCGGCCACCAGCAGCACCTCGGCCCAGCCGTGCACGTCGATCAGCAGCAGTTGCGGGTTGAAGATCCAGATGAAGGGCAGGATCACGGTGCGCAGCGCGTAGAGCGAGCCCTGGATACCGGTGGCGATCGGGTCTTCGCCGGAGATCGCAGCGGCGGCAAAGGTCGCCAGCCCGACCGGCGGCGTGATGTCACCCATGATCCCGTAATAGAAGACGAACAGGTGCACAGCGATCAGCGGGATAACCATGCCGCTCTGCGCACCGAGCTCGACCACCACCGGCGCCATCAGCGTGGCCACCAGCACGTAGTTGGCGGTCGTCGGCACACCCAGGCCGAGCACCAGGCAGACGAAGGCAATGAAGACCAGCATCACGATCACGTTGCCGGCGCTGACGAATTCGACGAATTCGGTCATGCGCAGGCCCAACCCGGTGAGCGTGATGCCGCCGACGATGATGCCGGCGGTGGCGGTGGCAATCGCCACGCCGATCATGTTGCGCGCGCCGTCGTTCAAGCCGAGCACGACGTCGTGGCAGCCGGCACGCACCTGCGGTGCGATCTTGTCGCGGCCGCCGCGGAAGAAGGCGATCAACGCGCGCTGGCTGGCCATCAGCACGATCAGTACGACGATGGCCCAGAACGCGGCCAGGGCGGGCGACAGTTCTTCGACCATCAGGGCCCAGATCAGCGTGCCCACCGGCAGCAGGAAGTGCAGCCCGCCCTTGACCGCCGACCAGGTTTCGAGCGGCTTCGGGTCGTCGACATCGATGTCCTGCGGCAGGTCGGGCTCGTCCGCGGCCTGCTTGACCGCAATCAGGTACAGCGCGGCCATCAAGGTCCCGACACCCCAGCCCGCCGCGGCGCCCAGCCAGCGCTTGGCGGCTTCGAGCGCGAAGTAGACCGCACAGACCACCACCGTGCTGCCCGCCAGGCCCAGGCCCCAGCGCACGAGCCGCTCGCGCACGGGCCGCGGCACGCGGTTGATCATCGGCCGCATGCCGAGCTTCAAGGCCTCGAGGTGGACGATGTAGAACAGGCCCAGGTACGACAGCAGCGCCGGCAGGAAGGCGTGCTTGCAGACCTCCGAGTACGGGATGCCGACATACTCGACCATCAGGAAGGCCGCGGCGCCCATCACCGGCGGCATCAGCTGGCCGTCGACCGAACTCATGGTTTCGATCGCGCCGGCCTTGACGCCGCCGTAGCCGGCCTTCTTCATCAGCGGGATCGTGAAGATCCCGCCCGAGACCACGTTGCTGACCGACGAGCCCGAGATCAGGCCATTCAAGCCCGACGAGACGACGCTGACCTTGGCCGGCCCGCCGCGCAGGTGGCCGAGCGCGGCGAAGCTGACCTGCATCATGTAGTTGCCGCCACCGGCGCGGTCGAGCAGCGCGCCGAAGAGCACATAGACGAAGATCGCGCCCGACGACACGCCCAGCGCCACGCCGTAGACGCCTTCGGTGGTCAGCCACAGGTGCGATATCAGACGATTGACCGACGCGCCCTTGTGCTGCAGCACCTCGGGCAGGTGCGCGCCGAACAGACTGTAGAGGATGAACAGCACCGCCAGCGCCGCCATCGGCGCGCCGACCGCGCGCCGCGTGGCCTCGAGCAGCAGCACTATGCCCACGCATCCGACCGCGATGTCGGCGACGGTCGGCTGGCCCGGCCGCTGCGCCAGTGCGTTGTAGAACAGGAACAGATACGCACCGGCGAACGACGCGACCAGCGCGCAGACCCAGTCGTAGAGCGGCACCGCGGCACGCGCGCTACCGCTCTTGAAAGCCGGGAAGGCGAGAAAGCCGAGGAAGAGTCCCAGCCCGAGGTGGATCGCGCGCGACTCGGTGTCGTTGAGCACACCCCAGCCGATGACGAACGGCAGTGGCGAGGCCTGCCACAACTGGAACAGCGACCACGCCACCGCTACTGCGAAGATCAGCGTCGCGGTGGCACCGCTGGCGGCGCGGCCGCCTGTGTCGCTGTCGGCAACGAGAATGCGCAGCGCCTCGGGCGCCTTCTCGATGTCAGCGGCCACGCGCGGTGCCTACTTGATCCAGCCCTTTTCCTTGTAGTAACGGATCGCGCCTTCGTGCAGCGGCGCCGACAGCCCGTCCTTGACCATGTTCTCGGGCTTCAGGTTGGCCAGCGCGGGGTGCAGCTTCTTGAACTCGTCGAAGTTGTCGAACACCGCCTTCACGACCTGGTACACGGAATCGGCCGGGACCTTGGCCGAGGCCACGACCGTGGCCAGCACGCCGTAGGTGTTGGTGGCGTCGGGGTTGTTCGGGTACAGGCCGCCGGGGATCACGGCCCTGGCGTAATACGTGTTTTCGGCAATCAGCTTGTCGACTGCCGGGCCGGTGAGCGACACCAGCTTGGCACCGCAGGCGGTGGTCGGGTCCTGGATGTTGGCGCTCGGGTGGCCGACGCCGTAGAAGAAGCCGTCGATCTTGCCGTCGCACAGCGCCGGGCCATGCTCGTCGGCCTTGAGTTCGGAGGCAAGCGCGAAGTCGCTCAGCTTGCCGCCGCCCGCAGCGAGCAACTCTTCCAGCGACGCGCGCGTGCCCGAGCCCGGGTTGCCGACGTTGAAGCGCTTGCCCTTGAAATCGGCGAACGACTTGACGTTGGCCTCCTTGCGCGCCAGCACCGTGAACGGCTCGGGGTGGACCGAGAACACCGCGCGCAAGTCACCATACGGCCCGGCGTCCTTGAAGCTGCCGGTGCCCTTGGCGGCGTTGTACTGCACGTCGCTCTGTGCGAAACCGAGGTCGAGTTCGCCGGCCTTGATCGTATTGATGTTGAAGACCGAGCCGCCGGTGGATTCGACCGAGCAGCGGATGCCATGCTTGGCGCGGTCCTTGTTCACGAGGCGGCAGATCGCGCCGCCGGCGGCGTAGTACACGCCGGTGACGCCGCCGGTACCGACGGTGATGAACTTCTGTTGCGCCATGGCGGGGGCGGCGGCGAAGCTGGCGACGAAGGCGGCGGCAACGGCAAGGGCTGCCGCTTTGAAGACAGGGCGCATGCGAGTACTCCTGGGCTGACGAAGCGAGGCGCCCACTGTATGCAAGCGCCGTGCCTTGTCCAGCGGGCGGACCCTGACGCTGCGCGAGGCGTAGCATGGGCGCCCCTTGACTTGGAGAACCGCCATGACGCTGTGTCCGATTGCGATTGCCGTGGGCTGCAAGAAATGCCCGGCGTTCTCGGTCTGCCCGCTCAAGGGCACGATCGGCGACTACAAGCCCGAGGCCGAAGCGTCGGCGTCGAACAAGACCAAACCCGCAGCGAAGGCGCAAAAGAAGCCCTGACTGGCCGCCCACCGCGCGGCGCAATACCTGGAGACAAGACCATGAAGACCGAACTGCTCTACCTGACCCTGGTCACTGCGTTCACCGGCCTGCTGTGGCTGCCCTACATCCTCGACCGTGTGGCCGTACGCGGGCTGGCCGATGCCGTCGGCTACCCCACCAACCCGAAGCCGCAGTCGCCATGGGCCCAGCGGCTGATGAAGGCACATGCCAATGCGGTCGAGAACCTGGTGGTCTTCGCCACCCTGGTGCTGGCGGCGCATGCGCTGGGCGCCAGCAACGGCGCGATCGCCACGGCAAGCGTGGTCTATTTCTGGGCCCGCGTGGTGCACGCGGCGGCCTACACCTTCGCCGTGCCCCTGGGCCGCACGCTGGCCTTTGCGGTCGGCTTCTGCGCGCAGGCGGCGATCGCCTGGCAATTGTTGGCGCGCTAAGCACACGGGACGCCGGGGCGCCGGGGGCTCGAACCGCGGGCGCACGCAGCCGATCTGGTGTGCGAGCGGCGATCGTCACCGTGCCGCCGATACCGGCGACGCTGGCCGATCGCCGCAGTCCGATGCCGTCAGCGGGGTCGGCGCCGACGCCAACCTGCACGCACGGCAATCGCCGCAGCCATCAGCAACGCCGCCCACGGCAGCACAGCGACGAAGAGCGAAATCAGCGTCGCCAGGCTGGTCGCGAGCACCTGTCCGGCACCCATCAATGCATCGCGCACGGGCAGCCACGCACTGTTGGACAGCACCGCGGAGCGTGCGCTGAACATCACGATGACATGCACCTTCTCGGTCTGGCTGGCGAGCGCCTTGCGGCGCGAGGCGAGGCTGTCCAGATCGGTCTGCACCCGCGCCAACTCGCGCTCGACCTCGACCAGGTCTTTGAGTTTGGCCCCTGGCGTGGCCAGCAACTGGCGCAGGCGGTCGCGGAACTCGGTCATGTTCTTCAGCCGCGCGTCGACATCGACCACCTCGTCGGTCTTGTCCTCGGCGACCCGTTCGTGGCGCCCGACGGTGCCGAGTGCAGACACGCGGGCGAGAAAGGCGTCGAACTTCTCCGGCGCGATGCGCATTTCCAATCTCGCCTCGGCGGGCGCGCGATCGTCATCGCGCTCCAGTGTCGACGCGAGGACCTCGCAGTCGGCGGCCGCACAGGCCTCGTTCGCCGCGCGCCAGGCGCCTTCGACGACGTTGGCCTCGGTGCGCAACTGCATCACATGCCGTACGGCCAGGTATCGGCGCAGCGGCAGGTCGGCTCGAACATCGGCGCCCGCCGACTTCAGGACCATTGCGGCCGCCGGCGCCGGTGCAGCGGCCGAACGTAGCAGCCCCGCTTCTCCGGCAG
>Ga0315271_10000846_pt1 | contig 17823 bp, 12 predicted proteins | sample C3_top_MG_FD_204664 | JGI IMG/M metagenome (GOLD analysis project Ga0315271, IMG submission 204664) | Sediment microbial communities from Yellowstone Lake, YNP, Wyoming, USA - C3_top | ecosystem: Environmental > Aquatic > Freshwater > Lake > Sediment | place: USA: Wyoming | collected 2017-08-01
CAGTTCTTTACTCATGTTCATTCACACCCATTTTCCAGTGTCATTTTTCCATGAGTCAACGACCCTATTCGCCTCCCACCAGATCCCTCCCTCCGGTGTCTTTTAATTTGAGTCAACTCGTGAGTTGGCGAGCGCCGAACTTCAAGCTCGCCAAATGGCCCCGTCGTTAGTATGGTTATTTGGTAAAATGACCCGAAATCTTCCATTAAAAGAAACCGCTGGTCCGGGGGATTGTCTGACCAGATCTGTTCTTTCCGCTTTGGCCCGGGATCCGGGTTTGGAGGCGGTGACCATCGACAGGGTCCGAAAGACGATTTCTGTCGCCACCTTAGGGAAAGCGGATATTGAGGCGATAGAAACTCGCATCACTGATACTTTGTCGGCTGCAAATGCGGAGGATCGCGAGCCTCGTTGTCAGTTGCTGGCGAGAGCGGGGGACTGCCTGGGGTGTGTCCGTCCGATCGACGAAATGGAGCGTCAGAAAATCACGATCCGGCACGAGGCGGATGCCACCACCATTGCGCGGGTGACTTGTCCCACGGCGCCCAAGTTCTGGCGCTGGCGGGATCTGCCATTCCCCAAGATTGTTCAGCGCGATGTCGAGTTTCTGGAAGACGACCACGATGTAAATGAGTGGAAACCACAGTTGGCGGCGGCGGCGGTGTGCGCCGTTCTTGGGTTGACCGGCTATTTCCTCCAAAATCCCGCGTGGTCGACAGGCGCCTATATCGGAGCATATCTGGCGGGGAGCTGGTTCACCGCGCAGGAAGTTTGGGAGCGGTTGCGTCAGCGGGCGATCGATGTGCATTTCCTGATGCTGGCAGTCGCGGCGGGCAGCGCCAGCATTGGCGCGTGGGGCGAGGGTGCGATGCTGCTCTTCCTGTTCTCGTTTTCCGGGGCTTTGGAACACTACGCGCTGGGCCGTACCCAGAAGGAAATTCGGTCGTTGTTCCGGGAAGCGCCGAAAAACGCCACGGTGATCGACACGGCCGGGCATGAGCGCGAGGTGCCAGTGGAGCGGTTGCGAACCGGGATGCTGCTCAGGATTCTGCCCGGCGCCCAGTTCCCGGTGGATGCGGAGGTTTCGAAAGGGCGCACCGCGGCGGACGAATCCAATCTGACCGGTGAAGCCACCCCGGTGGATAAGGGGATCGGCGATCTGGTGTTGGCGGGGACGATGAATCTCTGGGGAGCGGTGGAGGTTTTGGTCGCGCGGCCGGCGGCGGAAAGTTCGCTCCAGAAGATCATCCATCTGATCAAGGAGGCGCAGCACCAAAAAGCTCCCGCCCAACAATTCACGGACAAGTTCAGCGCGTATTACACTTACGTCGTGCTCGGGCTTTCAGCGGTGATGTTCTTCGTATGGTGGCGGGTGCTGGGACTGGCGCCATTTGCTTCGCACGATACTGGCATGAGCGCATTTTACCGCACGATGACCTTGCTGGTCGTCGCTTCTCCTTGCGCGCTGGTGTTGTCGATTCCCTCGGCTGTGCTGGCTGCGATCGCCTGGAGCGCGCGCCACGGCATCCTGTTCCGGGGGGGCGCAGCCGTGGAGAAGCTGGCCGGGATAACTACTGTGGCATTGGACAAGACTGGCACGCTGACGACTGGAGAGTTACGCGTGGAAAAAGTGGAGAGTTTCCCTGCGGGCCAGGAAACGGAAGTGGCCCGCGTGGCCTATTCGCTCGAAAGGCTCTCGGCCCATCCGCTCGCCCGGGCTATCACGCGCTACGGAAAGCAGCAGGGATTTGCGCCGGTGGAATTTCATAGCTTTGAATCCGTCACCGGCAAGGGATTGCGCGGTCAACGCGATGGCAGTGAGTGCCAGCTTGGCCGGCGTGAATGGCTCATCCAATCTGCGAATTGCGGGAACCTGATGGCGCAGGTGCCTCCCACGGAGGCCGGTTCCTCGGAAATCTGGGTGCGCGAGGGGGAACTCTTCGGCCGCATTGTTTTGCGCGACGATATTCGCCCCCAGGCCCGCAAGGTGGTGGATGAATTGCGCATCGCCGGGTTGCACACTGTGGTGTTGACGGGGGACCGCAAGGGTGCCGCCGAGCACTTGAAAATCGAGCTTGGCATCGACGATGTGCGGGCGGAACTGCATCCCGAAGAAAAGCTTTCCGAGATCCGGCGTTTGAGCGAAGCCGGGGAGCGCGTCGCCATGGTGGGCGACGGGGTGAACGATGCGCCGAGTCTGGCGGCGGCTTACATCGGAGTGGCGATGGGCGCACGCGGGGCGGACGCCGCCTTGGAGCAAGCCGACATCGTGCTGATGCATGACCGGCTGGAGAACTTCCTGGCCGCCTTCCGGCTCAGCCAGCGTGCCCGCAGGATCATTCGCCAAAACCTGTTAATTTCTCTGGGCACCGTCATCGTTTTGGTGACCTTCGCCATGATCGGCAAGATTCCGCTGACCCTCGGAGTGGTCGGCCATGAAGGCAGTACCGTGATTGTCGTGATGAACAGCTTGCGATTGCTCTTTACCCGGGGGCCGTCCCGGGATTGAAGCGGTTGGTGGAAGAGCAGGGGAATGTCCAGATTGCTTTTGACTTGGCGAGGTGCGTGCCCTATTAGCCTGCCATGCGAAAAAATCGCGCGCTGAATCTCTGGGTGGTGATCGCCGGTTTCCTCCCGTTCCTGGCGGGTGCGGCAACGTTCAGGGTGGCAACCTACAATTTGGAGAATTACGTCTTGCAGGGGAGTGGAACGCGTGAAGTTAAAAGCGACGCCGCCAAAGCCAAGATCACGGAAGGTATTCTCGCTTTCAGACCGGACGTGCTTGCCGTGCAGGAGATCGGCAGTGAGGAGGCGCTACAGGAATTACGCTCCGCGCTCAAAGACGGCGGGCTCGATCTTCCCAACTGGGAATATGTGCGCGGTTTCGACACCAACGTGCATGTGGCGGTCCTCAGCCGGTTTCCCTTCGTGGCCCGTCGTCCGCATACCAACGAAAACTACCTGCTTGGCGGCCGCCGTTTCCGGGTTAGCCGTGGTTTCGCCGAAGTTGAGATCAAGGTTAGCGACGCGTACTCATTTACTCTTTTGGCGGCGCATCTGAAATCGAAACGCCAGCTGTTTGCGGCCGACGAAGCGGAGATGCGCGTTGAGGAGGCAAAACTGTTGCGGGGAAAAATCGATGCTATTTTGGCCGCTAATGCCAGGGCTAACGTGGTTGTTTTAGGAGATTTTAACGATACCCACGACTCCGCGTCCACCAAGGCCGTCATTGGTCGCGGCAAGCACAAACTGTTGGACACTCGTCCGGCCGAGAGGAACGGAGATGACGCGCCCAACCCCAACCCGGCATGGGAACCGCGCAATATTACCTGGACACATTATTTTGGAAAAAACGATAGTTATTCCAGGATCGATTACCTTTTGGTGAGCCCGGGAATGGCCAAGGAATGGATCGAGAAAGAATCCTACATTCCCACCCTGGCGAACTGGGGCCTGGGATCTGACCATCGACCGCTGTTGGCGACTTTTGAAGCAAAAGACCTCTGAAATCGTGACGGTAGCCGGGCGGGACTGGCCGAGTGCGGTGTCCAAAATGCTTCGGGCGGACAATAATGAAGTGGCGGCCAAAGGCGGGCCATGTTAAACACACTCAGTGCTTGGCGCGCTTAAAGGATCTGGTTCGACGGCGGCTTCCTCCCCGGGGCCGTTCGGCCGGTTTTATCTTCAGGAGATGATCAATACCGGTGGCATGGCTGATATCTGGCTGGCCACGGATTCCAATGGCAAGGCGTTTGCGCTGCGCCGCATGCACGATCGGCTGCGGTTCAATTTCGGCGCGCGCAGGCGGTTCGTTCGCGGTTGCGAAATTCTGGCGAAGATCGGCGATTATCCCGGCATTATCAACTACATCGAGCATGGAAAGATCGATGGCCAATTATACCTCCTGATGGAGTATGTCGAGGCGGCGAACCTCAAGGAGCTCTATACCGTCCACGATCCGGTGCTTCTCGAGCATGTCGCACAAATCCTGATCGACATGGCTGACGCCCTCGAGCACATGCATGAAAATGGGTATATGCACCTGGATTTCAAACCGGAAAATGTGCTGGTGACGCGCAACGCGAGTGTGCGCCTGGTGGATTTTGACCTGACCCAGCCGATTCCGGAGAAACCGAAGAAGTTTTCCAACAAGAATCCGGGAACTCCGGGTTACATGGCTCCGGAACAACTTCAGGGGCTGCCTATTTCGCATCACGTCGATATCTTCGCTTACGGAGTCGCCGCGTACGAATTGCTGACGAATCAGAAGCCCTTCCCCGGTGAAACGCCTTCGGAAATCCTGAGACGCCAATTGGACCGATCCGAGTTCGTCATGCCCCGCGACCACAACCCGGATCTTCCGGTCGGGCTCGAGAAAATTATTCTGCGTTGCCTCGAGAAGGATCCCATGCGGCGTTATCCCTTTGTGGGAATCATGGCCCGGGAGTTGAAAACGGCACTTTACGTTTAAGAGCCTGGCCCATGGCCGCCCTGCCAACATGTCTCCGGGAATGGATCTCCACAGGCCTGTCATTTTTCTACCCGGAGGTTTGCCAAATTTGCCGGAAGAACCGGGCCCAACCCGACGAAGGGTTCGTCTGCGGTCCGTGCCACGAGCTCGTGGCCTTCATTCAGCTTCCGCTGTGCAGGAAATGTGGGATTCCGGTTCAAGGGGCCATCACCGGCGAATTCGAGTGCACCAACTGCCGGCAGGGGGAGTTGCACTTTGACTGGGCTCGGTCGGCGGTCGCCGCGAAGGGGGTGGTGTTGGAGGTGATCCACCGCTACAAGTATCAAAGGGAACTGTGGTTCGAACCGTTCCTTGCGGGCCTCCTCGTCCGCCAAGCGGTTCCGCAACTTTCTTCAAAGGATTGGGATTTGCTGGTGCCCGTGCCGCTCTACCCGACCAAGGAACGACATCGCGAGTTCAATCAGTCGGAGCGGTTGGGGAGATGCCTGAGCCGCGCCACGGGAATTCCCATGGATACTAAACTGGTGAGCCGGGTGCTCCCGACGCGGACCCAGACCCGGCTCAACCCTAAGGAACGGCGGGAAAACATGCGTAACGCCTTCTCAATGCGAAAGAAACGAGAATTGAACGGCGAGAGAATTCTCCTTTTGGACGATGTTTTCACCACCGGGGCGACGGCTAGCGCTTGCGCCGGTGCGTTGCGCGCGGGCGGTGCGTCCGGAGTTTGCGTCTGGACAGTGGCGCGCGCGATCTGAATAATACCGCAGAACCGATGGCAACCACTTCGTTCAACAAAAAGACCCTGGGCCTGGAGACCACCGAACCGGCGTTGACTCCTCCGCCGGTGACCAGCACCCCCGCTTTCGTCAAAAAACCGAAGCTGGCCGGTAAGTCCCGCAAACGCGAAATTCCGGAGGGGCTGTGGACGAAGTGTCCGAAATGCTCCACGATGGTTTTCGATAAAGAGCTCGATCTGAATCTTAAGGTTTGTCCCAAGTGCAGTCATCATTTTCCCATCGGCGCCCGGGAGCGGATCCATTCCCTGGTTGAAACCTGCACCTTCGAGGAGATGGACGCTGACATGACGAGTGTCGATATTTTGACTTTTACCGGGGTGGCTTCCTACACCTCCAAACTCGAAGGCTACCAGAAATCCACTGGTTTGAAAGATGCCGTGATCACGGGCGTTTGCCAGATAGCCAAGCAACGGACCGCGCTCGGTGTCATGGATTTCAGCTTCCTCGGAGGGTCGATGGGGTCGGTGGTGGGTGAGAAGCTTACTCGTTTGATCGAACGCGCCACGGAGAGCGCGCTGCCTCTGGTCATCATTTCCACGAGCGGCGGTGCCCGAATGTATGAAGGCATGTTCAGCCTCATGCAGATGGCCAAGACTTGCGCCGCGCTGGCCTACCACGCTGAAGCGCACCTGCCTTACATTAGTGTCCTGACTCATCCGACGACGGCCGGAGTGATGGCCAGTTACGCCAGCGTGGGAGATTTGATCATTGCCGAACCTGGCGCCATGATCGGATTCGCCGGACCGCGTGTCATTAAAGACACCACCCAGGCTGAGCTACCGCCGGGATTTCAGACCGCTGAGTTCCTGTTGGACCGCGGGCTAATTGACGCCATCGTTCCTCGAACCGGGATGAAGCAGCAGCTCATCGATTACCTGGCCTATATGTGCGGGGGCGTCAAAGCCCGGCAGGCATAGAGCCGGCATCCTTGCCCGCAGGTTGGCGATCAATGCGCTTCCAGCCAGGTGCCGCCCGTGCCCATTTCCACTTCGATCGGCACCGGAAGGGCAATCGCCGATTTCATCTCTTGCGCCACCACGGCGCGAACCTCCTTTTCCTCCTCCTGCCAAAGATCGAATACGAGCTCGTCGTGGACCTGGAGCAACATCCGGCTGCGAAAATTGCGTTCCTCGAATTTTCGCTGAATGTTCACCATGGCAATTTTGATCATGTCCGCCGCGGTTCCCTGCATGGGCATGTTGATGGCGTTGCGTTCGGCGGCGGCGCGGACCGTGTTGTTGGCCGAACGGATGTCCCTCAGATAGCGTCTGCGGCCGGTGACGGTCTCCACGTATCCATGCTCACGCGCGAACGCGATGGTCGAGTCAAGATAACCGCGGATGCCGGGGAATTGCCGGAAGTAATTGTCGATGATCTCCGAGGCTTCCCGGCGAGGGATCCCCAGCCGTTGCGCCAGGCCGAACGCGGAAATCCCATACGCGATCCCGAAATTGACCATTTTGGCTTTGCGCCGCATTTCGGGGGCGACAGCGTCCAGCGCCACGCCATACACCCGAGCGGCGGTGGTTGAGTGGATATCCTCGCCCGCCTGGAACGCCTCCAACATTCCCGGCTCCCCGCTCAAGGCGGCGATAATGCGCAGTTCAATTTGCGAGTAATCGGCCGAGAGCAGCGCCCAGCCGGGGCCGCGCGCCACAAATGCCCGACGGATTTCCTGGCCGCGCTCGGTGCGAATCGGAATGTTTTGCAGGTTCGGATCCTGCGAATTGAGCCGGCCCGTAGTGGTGGCCACCTGGTTGAAAGTAGTGTGGATGCGCCCGGTTCCTGGCCAGATCGCCAGCGGCAGGGTGTCGGCGTAGGTGGATTTCAGCTTGGTGGCGGTGCGATGCTCCAGCAACTGGCGGACGATTTCATGGTCCGGGGCCAGTGCGGCGAGCGTCTGCTCGTCGGTAGCGTATTGGCCGGTCTTGGTTTTCTTCGGGGCGTTCCCGAGTTGGAGTTTCTCGAACAGGATCTGGCCAAGCTGCCGCGGCGAGTTCAGGTTGAACGTGAGGCCTGCGAGATTATGAATGGACTTTTCCAGCGAATCGATTTCTTTGCCTAGTTGGCGTGAGAACTCCTCCAGGGCGGCCGCATCCACCCGCACTCCCTCGAATTCCATCTCGACCAGCACCGGGATCAAGGGTGATTCAATTTCGTAGAAGACCTTTTCCTGGCCTTTCTCCTTGAGCAGTGGCTCCAGCAGTTTCCAAAGCTGCAATGCCAGGTCCGCTTTCTCTATCGCTTCCTCGCTTTGCTTTTCGACGGCCGATTGGCCCAATTGCATTTGGTCTGCGCCACCTTCTCCCGTTCCGCTCGCGGGAGTGTAACCGAGCAACGATTCCGAAAGGAAATCGAGCCGGTGGCGAGTTTCCGGTTCGATGAGGCTGTGGGCCACCATCGTGTCCTGCAGCGCGCCCCCCAAACGGATATTCCGCCAGCGCAGAAACGCCAGCACTTGCTTAAGATCGTGGCCCACCTTCGCAATCTTCCCGGAAGCAAGCACCGCGGCGAACTTGTTTAACGTGGCCTCGGCTTGTGGCTCATTCCTGCCCAGGGGCACGTAGAACCCCGCGCGCGGTTCCACGGAAAACGCGATGCCGTCGAGGCGCGCGGACTTTGGATCTGAACCCGTGCTCTGGATGCCCACACCAAAGGCCGCCTGTTTCTCCAGCAAGTGGACCAGGGCCTGGCGTTTCTCGGGCGTGTCGCAAATCTCGTAGCGGTGGGGAATGTCCGCCAACTTCTGGAGATGCGCTGCTGTCTTCGCGGCAGTTTGTCTCTCTTCTAGCGGCGATTCCTCCTCGGCCTCGTCAGCGGCTGCCGATGCCTGTGTGGTGGCCGAGGGCGGTTGGTAGCCGCGGCCAGCCTTGAAACCTTCCCCGAACAACCGCCGCCCCAGGGAATTGAGTTCAAACTCGATCAACAATTCTTTCAGGCGGGTTTCGTTCGGTGGTTGACGTTTCAGTGTCTCAAGATCGACTTTGCATGGGACCTCGCAATGGATGGTCGCCAGGTTTTTCGATAACACGGCCTGGTCGCGAAATTTCTGGAGATTCTCACTGAGCCGGCCGGACAACTCGGAAGCATGCGCCAGCACCTCCTCCATTTTGCCGAACTGTGAAATCAATTTGATGGCGGTCTTCTCACCGATCCCCGGCACCCCTGGTATGTTGTCGCTGGCATCGCCCATCAGTGCCAGGATGTCGATGACTTGCCCGGGTGTTTGAATGGCCCAGCGCGCGCAGATTTCCGGGCGTCCCAGGATCTCGTGCGTATCTCCCATGCGCCCCGGTTTGTAAATAAAGATGCGATCGTTGACCAACTGGCCGAAATCCTTGTCCGGCGTGACCATGTAAGAGACAAAGTCCTGTTTTTCCGCCTGCCGCACGAGTGTGCCGATGATGTCGTCCGCCTCGTAGCCGTCACAGATCAGCACCGGAACGTTGAGCGCCTCAAGCATACGTCGGACATGCGGCAGAGCGGCGCTCAAGTCCTCCGGCATTTCCTGCCGCGTGGCTTTGTATTCCGGAAAGGCCTCGTGCCGGGCGGTGGGCGCCGCGGTGTCGAAGGCGACTGCGATGTGGGTGGGTTCCTGGGTCTTGATCAGGTCCAGCAAGGTTTGGGTGAACCCGAACAGCGCGGAGGTGTTCACGCCTTTGGACGTGAAAATGGGGCGGGCAACCAACGCAAAATGCGCGCGATACACCAGCGCCATGCCATCCAGCAGGAAGAGCTTCTTTGCCATGCTCCGACACTACTCCCTTCGGGGCGTTTTGGCGCGGTTTTTTTCCCGTCAAAATCCCAAATTTCAGTAGCCGATCTCGACCCTGCCGACCTGGGCCTCGGCGCCGAATTCAATCTTCAGGAAATTTCCGCCCCCGGCCGCGGGCTTTGCCCGGTAAAGGACAGGCGTCCAGTAGCCGTAATCTCCGGAGCCCAGGCTGAACGATTGAGTCGATCCGGGAGCGGAGTTCCAAACCTGTCCGTCAGCGGAGACGCTGCATTTGAAATCCGCGGGTTCCTTGGCGAAGAAGGCATATACCCGGCACCAGCGAACCGCTCTCGGCAGCTGGTAAACCAGCGCGCTGCCCGCCGCCCCCGACAGGCGATGGGCGTCCTCCTTGGCTTTGCGAGAGTCGCGCCATTGCTTCTCCAATTTTCCCTGCTGGGCTTGGAGATATTGGGTTCCCGCCAATTCATCCACGAAAACGCGCTCCTTCAGGTCCACCGGACCGAGGACGTTGGAAGGTTTGGAATGTCCGCCGGTGTTGACGGCTCGAACCCGGTAAAACCACTGGCCTGGCACCGCGTTGGTGTCGGTAAAGAGCGGCCGATGTTGCACCGCCGATTCATCCACCCCCGTCGCTACTTCTTTCCATGGTCCCTTGGCAGCACTTGCCCGTTCCACCACGTAACCAGTCGCGCCCACCGAACCCTGCCAGGTGAGGCCAACTTCATCGATCACCGGCAGCATCCGGGGAGGTTTGGGCGCCTTTGCTTTGGGAACGGCCAACCCTCGTATCGCATAGGCTTCCTGTTGCATTAGCGCCATCACCGCCGGCTCGTCGTATTCCGCGCCGGAAGCGAATCCCGGCCAATGGTAGGCCTTGTATTTGTTGCCGCCGGCGGGCTCGGAATGCCAATAGAAACCGCCATCGCGGCATCGCGGCCTTAGGCTCCACATCAAGGCGCCCGAAATGTGATTTTCGCGGACCGCCTTGAGCAGGGGGGCTACCTCCGAAGTCTCGACAAAGCCGAACTCCCCCAGCACATAGGGTTTCCTGCCTTTGGCCATGGCCCAATTCTCGATGGCCAGTTGGGTATAGGTCTTCTTTTCGCCGGGATAATGGTGTGTCGTGACGATGTCCACCTCCGGGATTTCCAAAGACTCGGGGCGCAGCCGGGTAGTGTGGAAACCGTCCATCACGAGGTGATTCCGGTCCAGGCTCTTGATGTAGGCGGCGATCTCGCGCGTCCAGGCGGCAGGGGATGTCAGTTCATTGCCGGTCTCCCAGCAAAGAATGCTCTTGTCATCGCAGTAGCGCACACCGGTCAGCGTGTTGGTGCGAGCCAGGATGAAACGGATCGTCTCCTTGAAATCGGCAATGACCTGGCGGTCCGTCCAAAAATCGTCGGCTTTCTTACCCCGAAACCCGGCATATTCCGCACGGCCGCCCCACCAGACCCAGTTATCGACAAACGGAATGATTAGCCGGACACCGGTTTCGTTGGCGACTTGAAGCACCAGGTCCAGCGCGCGGAAGGCTTCCTCGTTGAATTTACCGGGTCCCAGCACATGCCGGGGCACTCCCGGTTCATCGTTGGTGCGCACCACCGAGATTACGTAGGTGCGAGCCACGCGCCCACCCATCTGGCTGAGGGTCCCGAGTGCATCCTCCGTTTCAAAACGGTCCGGCCAGCGCCACGGATTGGGCTGCGCGAAAGCCATATTGTCCTCCACCAGGTGGAGGTTCGGAATGTTGAACGAAACGAAACGAAAGGGCTGGTTCCCTTCCATCAATTGATCGCCGCGCACCGTGACGAATTCTTTGAAACCCGAACCGGCGAGTGCCGCGCTGGCAGCGAGGCAAATCCCGACGCCGAGTGCCAGTTGGTGGAAGGTGCGCGCAAGAAATCGTATTCTCATAGTGGCGGGCGAATTAAGGGATTTAACCGTTCCGGGAAAAGGGTGGATTTCACGGCGCAGCCGAAGCGTTCGGGTTGGGAGTTGCGGCGGTCGGCGCTTTCTCCAGCTTGTCATACCAGTTGAATTTGATGAAGACAGTGGTGATCGCCAGCACGACCACGATGCCTCCCACCCACGACCAGTGCTGTAGCACAACGTAGATGGGCAGGGCGGTCAGACAAAGCTGCCACACGATCCCCACGCCCACATTCGTCGAATCCCGGCCAAAGTTCAGGTTCGGTTTGAAATTGGGATCCTCCCGCATTACCGCGGCGCGGATCGGGCCCCAGGCGCCCCAGGGATTCACCGTTTTATAGAAGCTTTTCAACACCGCCTCTTCCTCGGGTTTGCCAAAGTAGGTTCCCAGAAGGCAGCCGACCACCGAGAAACCGAAAATCACCGGGAAGAAATAGAGGGAATTGGCGACTTTGATTTTCAATAAGCCGGCTAGCTCCGGAACGAACATTGCGCTCAGAATTCCCGCCATCATTCCCCAGAAATAGCCGTGGCCGTTGAAGCGCCACCAATACCATTTCAGCACATTGGCCATCACGTAACCGCCATACAGCGCGCCCACGATCCACATCATGACATCGGTGATGCGCGTGGTAAGCAGGCCGAACAGGATGCCGACTACGAGCACCGCCACGGAGGCCACGCGGCTCATCGCCACTTCGGCCTTGCCGGTCGTGTTCGGATTGATGAACCGCTTGTAGATGTCGTTGACGAGGTAGGCTGGCGCGGCGTTAATCGTGGCCGCAAAGTTGGACATGAAGGCCGCCATCAGGCCGGCGAGCAAGAATCCCACCACGCCAGTGGGCACATGCTGCGTCAGAACCATCGGCAGTATTTTCTCGAAATCCGGCTTATCCATGCTCTTGAGCTCAGGCAGGCAGAACGCCAGGGCCAGGATCGTGATGCCGGTGATCATCATGTAGCGCGGGAAATACAGCACCACGTTCACCATGCCGTTCATCATCGAGGCTTCGCGTGGATTTCGCGTGGCCAGGATTCGCTGCATGTCGTAGTTCGGCGCCGGGCCGGCCAGGCTGGCCAGCACGCCCTTGAAAAACATCATCCCGAAGATGATCATGAAGAATTCGTTGCCGTCCTTCTGGATCGACTCGTTCACCTTGTCAAAGATGCCGGTCCAATCGATGCCCAGTTTGTAGCCGAAGAACGGGTTCGACCATCCCGCGGGAACCACTTTTTCGATCATCTGCGGCGAGACCTTGAAAATTGCGATCAATCCGATCGTGATGGAAGTGACCGTCAGAATGCAGAATTGCATCACCTCGGTGATGACCACGCTGATCATCCCGCCTTTGATGGCGTAAAGCGAGGTGAGCCCCAGGATGATAATCGCGTAAATGTTTTCGTCCGTGAATACGCCCTCGGTCAGGCCGGTAAATTTCCAGGGAAGCATCACTACGGCGAATTTGCCGATGCCCTTGAAGGCGTAGGCCAGCATGCCGATCACGTTCACCAGCGCGAAAAACACCACGCTCAGATGCGCGAGACTGGCTCCCGTGCCGCGCCCAAAACGCGTTTCCATCCATTGCGCCCCGGTCATCACGTTCGATCGCCTCAGCCAGCCGCTAAGGAACATCATCAGGAAAATCTGGTTGAAAACCGGCCAGAGAAACGGCAGCCAGATGCTTTTTACGCCATAGGCGAAGAGAATATAGACCATCCACATCGTTCCGCTGATGTCGAACATGCCGGAGGCGTCCGAAATCCCCAGCATATACCAGGGCAGGGTTTTGCCCCCGAGGAAGTAGGAGTCCAAATCCTTGGACCCCTTGCGCGAGACCCATAACCCGATCAACACCACCGCCAGGAAATACGCGACCATGATGGCGATGTCCAATGTATGCAATTTCATAAGAAAGGGGCCGCGGTGATTGTGTCAGGCTCCGGCCATTTTGCCAGCCGGGATCGCGTCATGAATTCTCACGACTCGAACCGCCGGGAAGGCGCTGTTTTGCGCAGGGCGCGCCTTCGCCGGCGTGTTGTCTCAGGGCTTCCGCTCAGGTTTTCCCGTAGAGCGGGCCAAAGTTGGCGCACGCCCGGAAATCGGCCCCTTCCAGATCGGCCGTGCCAAATGCCGTCCATGCCGAAGGTCGGAATACCTGCGCCTGGTCCACGTTATGCATGTAGACGGGGATGCGCAGCATGGAGGCGAGCGTGATCAATTCCGCGCCGATGTGGCCATAGCTGATGGTGCCGTGGTTGGCGCCCCAGGCGTTCATCACGGAATAGACATCGCGGAAAACGCCGTTGCCACCCGTCTTCGGCACAAACCAATGGGAAGGCCAGGTTGGGTTGGTGCGCTCCTCGAGGACGGAGTAGATGTTCCTGGGAAGATCGACGAATTGTCCCTCGGCAATCTGTAGTGCCGGTCCCAGGCCTTTCACGAGGTTGAGCCGGAACATCGTCGCGGGCATGTCCGCCCGGGTGCCGTAGGTGCTTGAAAAACCGCCGCCGCGGAAATACTCATAAATAGCCGGAGACCACGTGGTGGCGTTGATGCAGGCCTGGGCTTCCTTCGGGGTGATTTCCCAGAAGGGCTTCATTACCGCTTTGCCTTCGCGGACTTGCTGGCCGCAACCATCGAGAGCCGCCGCGCCTGAGTTGATCAGGTGCAGCAACCCCGGCGCGGCCGCGCCGGTCAACTCCTGGCCGGCGACGCGTTTCACCGCCTCCGGACTCCAGTAGGTGCGGACGTCGGCGAAGATCTGCGCCGTGTTGGTCAGCAGGTGGCCCAACAGCATGCAGATGCCGTTAAGCGCGTCGTTTTCGGTGGCCACCAGCAGGGGTTCGCGAATGCCGTTCCAATCAAAAGAGGACGTCAGGATGGCTTCCAGGAAATCGCCGTTCGGGTAATGATCGGTCCATTGGCGCTGGCCCTGGAACCCGCCGAGAATGGCGTTGTGCCCCATGGCTTCCTCGCGATAGCCCAGCCGCGCCAGCCGCGGATTGCCGATCATCATGTCGCGAACGATCATGGTGCATTTCACCACGAAATCCCATTCCCAGTCCTTGCGCTTGCGGCTGTGTTTGGCGCGGTTGTAGTCCTTGCCCTCCGGGCAATTCTTCCGGACCCATTGACGGGCGCGCGCGAATTCACCCGGGTCGTAGATGTTCTCCTCGATGCGGCGGATCAGCTCGGTCATGTCCGCGCACTCCACGCGCATGCCGAAGTAGTCCTCGAAAAGGTCCTGATCGACAATCGAACCGGCGATTCCCATCGAGACCCCGCCCACGGACAGGTAGGATTTCCCGCGCATGGTGGCTACGCTGAGGCCGGCTTTGATGAACGACAAAATCTTGCCCCGGACATCCTGCGGAATGACGCTGCTGCCGATGTCCTGCACGTCCCGACCGTAAATGGTGAAGGCAGGGAGGCCCTTCTGGGTGTGAGCGGCGCTGACCGCGGCAAGATAAACCGCTCCCGGCCGTTCGGTGCCGTTGAAACCCCAGATCGCCTTGGGTATTCCCGGTTCCATGTCCATGGTTTCGGAGCCGTAGCACCAGCAGGGGGTGACCGTCAGAGAGACCCCAACGCCTTCCTTTCGGAATTTCTCGGCCGCCCTGGCGGCTTCCACAACCCCGCCGATGCAGGAGTCGGCAATAACACATTCGACCGGCAGCCCGTTGGAATGGCGCAGCGTCGAGGAGATCAGTTTGGCCACGGATTTGGCCATCCCCATGGTGGTGGCTTCGAGGGATTCGCGCACACCGGCGCGGCGGCCATCGATGGTGGGGCGAATTCCGATTTTAGGCATGTCGCCGATGAGGCGATTCACGGGTGAGTTTATTTTCATGGTCTGAGAGTGGTTTTGGTCAAATCTATTGGAATGTCACGATACGTTGAACTCAAAGTTGCCAACCGGACGAACCGGAGGGAAGCACGAAATTCTCGCAAGTTCCTGTTTTCCTGTTTCATGATGTCAAACTACTTGCGTCGCTTTGGACCACATGCTTGACTTGAAAATGGGGTTGGCGAAGAATCCTAACCGTCGCATGCCGCAGAAAATTAGTGTCAGCAGAAAACGGAGGTCCCGGAAGGACCTTCGTGACTTGGATGTGAAGATCAGTTTCCTGGAGGGGCTGGTGAAGCGGGATCAGGATTACGTTGAGGCTTTGCAGCTCCTCGGGGATCACTATACCCAGCGCGGCCAATTCGGGAACAGCCTGCTGGTGGATCAGCAACTTTCCCGGCTGGAACCGGGCAATCCGATGGTTTATTACAATCTGGCGTGCAGCTATTCGTTGAACCAGGACTTTAAGCAGGCTGTTTCCGCCCTGGAACGGGCGTTGGCCCTGGGATACCGGGATTTTCGGTGGCTTTCGCGGGATCCCGACCTGCGGCAATTGCGAAAACTGCCGGTCTATCGTCCGATTGCGGACAAGATCCGGAAGATGAAAGTGCGCGTCACCTGAGGGCATGAAAGTCCTGGTTGAAGGACGCCGGAAGCATTTTCGCACGGTCACCTTCGATGCGGCGTCCAATCACGTCAGGCTCATCGAGCAGAGGCTCCTTCCCCACGATTTCAAAATTGTTGGCACCCGGAATTTTCGCGAGACGGCGCGGGCCATTCGGGACATGGTGGTGCGCGGAGCCGGGGCCATCGGTGCGACGGCGGCGTATGGTCTGGCACAGGGAGCACGAGCATTTCGCGGACGAGATCTGGAGAAGTTTGAAAAGCATATTACTCTGGTTTTTGAAACGCTAAGTGCTGCCCGCCCGACCGCAATCGATCCACTGAACGCTATGTCACGGCTAAGGGTGGCGATGAAGGCGGGGGAAACAGTCGCCGAAAAGCAATCCCTGGCTTTGGCGGCGGCGGAGGATTTTGCACGGGAGGATGTGGAGCATTGCGCCGGGATTGGGCGCCACGGGGTGAAATTGATTCGGGAAGGGATGAGGGTGCTGACACATTGCAACGCCGGCTGGCTGGCGTTCGTCGATATTGGCAGCGCCACAGCCCCGATCTACGCCGCGCAGGCCGCCGGCCGGAATTTCCACGTGTTCTGCGATGAAACTCGGCCGCGCTCTCAGGGCGCGACGCTGACCGCGTGGGAGCTGTGCCAGCAGGGAGTATCGCACGAGGTTGTCGCGGATAACGCCGCGGGGCATTTGATGCAGCGCGGGATGATCGACCTGGTGATCGTGGGGAGCGACCGTGTGCTGGGTCGCACGGGGGAGATCGCAAATAAGATTGGCACCTACACCAAGGCAGTGTTGGCGAAACGGCACGGGATACCATTTTTTGTGGCGATACCACTGTCCACGATTGACTGGGAATTAAAGTCAGGCAACGAAATCCCGATTGAGGAACGGGAGGAGGGAGAGGTGCTGGGAGCGTGGGGAATGAGTGGGGGTCGGCGGAGCTATGTGCGCGTGGCGAACCCGGGGAGCAGGGCGTTGAATCCGGGGTTTGACGTGACGCCAACGGACCTTGTGTCGGGGATCATCACGCCGCAGGGAATCTACCGACCCGGGGAGTTATGGAAAGCGCGAGGTCGGCTCGGTGCAAGGGCGAAGCAGTAGGGGCGTGCGTCTTGAGAATTCTATTGCTGAACCAGACTTTTTATCCAGACGTCGCGGCTACCGCGCAGCTTCTGGGAGACTTGGCTGTGGCGTTGGTGGAGGCGGGGCACGAGGTGACGGTGGTGGCGAGCCGCCGCGGCTACGATGATGCCGGAAACCGGTTTTCGGCGCGTGAGGTGTGGCGCGGGGTGAAAATCATACGCGTCGGATCAACCGGTTTCGGCAAGGCCGCGAAATGGCGCCGGGCCTTGGATTTTGGCAGCTTCCTCGCGGCCTGCGGATTGCGTTTGGCGTGGCTGCCGCGTTTTGATGTGGTCGTGGCGCTGACGTCGCCGCCTTTGATCTCAGTTTTCGGCGCGGCGCTGGCGCGGTGGCGGAAATCGCGCTTTGTCTATTGGGTAATGGATTTCAACCCGGATGAGGCAGTGGCAGCGGGGTGGCTGAGGGAAGGGTCGCTGGCGACCCGGTTGCTGGAACGTCTCTCGCGGTTTAGCCTGACCAAGGCTCACCGCATCGTTGCCTTGGACCGGTTCATGGCGGATCGCATCGTGGCCAAGGGGATTCCCCGCGCGAAGATCTCAGTGGTTCCGCCGTGGTCGCATGATGACCAGGTGCGGTTCGATCGGGAGGGACGGGAAAGATTCCGGCGGACGCTCGGTTTGGAGGGGAAATTTGTGGTGATGTATTCGGGGAATCACAGTCCGTGTCATCCGCTGGAGACTCTGGTGGAAGCAGCGAGGCGGATGGTGGATGATCCTGCATTGGTATTTTGTTTTGTGGGCTGGGGGAGCGAGTTCCGAAAACTCGAAGCCGCCAGGGCCGGGGGCGGGCTCGTAAACGTGGTGTGTTTGCCTTATCAACCGTTGGCGGAATTGGCGGGATCGCTTTCGGCGGCGGACTTGCATGTGGTGGTCATGGGAGATCCCTTCGTGGGACTGGTGCATCCCTGCAAGATCTACAATATTCTGGCGGTGGGTGCGCCGATTCTTTATGTGGGGCCTCGTCCGAGTCATCTGACCGAAATTTTGGACGGACTTCGTCACCCTCGTTTTTGGACGGAGGCCGGTCACGGACAGGTGGAGAGATTGATGAAATCGGTCGCTTGGGCGCGGCAGCAGTTCGGCGATAGAGAACGAGGGGAGTCGTGCGGCGCGGGGGAATTTGGCCGGGAGCGGTTGGTGCCCCGGATGGTGGGTGAGGTCGAAAGACTCCAGGAAAGCTAGCCGGAAGCCGCGCGCGGGGTTTACTTATTGCGAGTTTTTTTTCAAGCCGTGCCCTTTCTAAGGGCAGGTGACATGGTATGGTTCCA
>Ga0315271_10000847_pt1 | contig 17822 bp, 18 predicted proteins | sample C3_top_MG_FD_204664 | JGI IMG/M metagenome (GOLD analysis project Ga0315271, IMG submission 204664) | Sediment microbial communities from Yellowstone Lake, YNP, Wyoming, USA - C3_top | ecosystem: Environmental > Aquatic > Freshwater > Lake > Sediment | place: USA: Wyoming | collected 2017-08-01
AGCGTTTGAACGCCTTGCCGGTGGCCTGAATCAGGTTTTCATTTCCAGGCTTAGCCAGTACAAGGCGGTGAAAATCTTTGGATCCTGCGGAGTGCCCGCAGTGCGCCGGTCCTCCAGCCAGCGATCAATCTCAGCCAGGGGAACGACATGGACGGTGATGTCTTCGCTGCTGTCACCGCCACCGGCCGATACCTTCTTCAATCCTGTGGCTAACACAAAGGTAATGACTTCGTCACTCATACCCGCCGAACTGGGACAGGCCATCAGCACTTCCAGGTGCGCGGCTTCGAAGCCGGTTTCCTCAAGCAGTTCACGCTGAGCGGCAAGCAGCACGGGCTCGTCCCGGTTGGTCAAATCGCCCACCAGCCCGGCGGGCAGCTCGATGACCGTGGAATTGATCGGGATGCGGAACTGCTCGACCAACACCAACTCACGCTGGTCGGTGACCGCTATGAGGGCAACCACGCCCGAAGCGTTGCTGCGGCTGACAAACTCCCAGCGACCAATTTTGAGCAGGCTCAGATAGCTTCCCCGGTATAATGATTCACGACTCTGCATGGCGCCCACTCTCTGTTAACATTGCGCCATTGTAAAACAGCAAAGATGGCACGGTGAGGATTCGTTCCGTGGCAGCCCAGGCTTGCGTGGCAATGAACTGCGGGTCGTGGAACCAACCGGGCCGATTCAGCTCAAACATGCCTGCGTATACCTGGCACCTGCATGTCCACTTGGAACCCCTGGTGGCGCTGTGTCGGCGCCGCCATCCGATCACCCCGGGAAACTGATATGAAACTCAATTCGCTGAACGCTACGGCCCTGTCGTGCGCCCTTATTCTCTGCAGTCCTGCCGCGTGGTCGCAATCCGTACCAGCCGAACAGGCGCAGGCAGCACCGCCGGTTCCATCGACTGCTCCAGCTGTCGACAATACCAAATCCGGGAACCCTTTCCCTCGTGACCTGAAGGGATTGCACGAAATGGCTGTAGCGTCCCACCAGGAAAAAGAATGGCTACGATTCCTGCAGGCAACCATCAAGTTGCGCGACTTGCGCCCCTATGAGCCTTTGTACATGGAGTGGATGGTGTTTGGAGCGTCGCAACTGGGCAAGATGCCCACTGCCTACAATTACATGCACGTTATGCAGCAGCAAGGCTTGTCTTTCGACTTCAACTCCAGCGAAGACACCGTGAAAATCCGCAAGACAGAGGTCTACGATTACCTGAACGACCTGATGATCAAGGCGGGAGAGCCCATGGGTGAGGGCAGGGTGGCGTTCACCCTGCCACAGACTACCATGCACCCGGAAAGTATCGCCTGGGATGACAGTCGCGGTGCGTTCCTGGTAGGCACACTCGATACCGGCGTCGTATTTGCTGTTGCACCGAATGGCAAAACCAAAAAACTGTTGCGTGCTTCCAAAAAGAACGGGATCCTGGCCATCACCGGCCTTGCAGTTGACGCAACCAGGAACCGATTGTGGCTGAGCTCAGCGGGCGTTCCTGTTTTCATCGGTCTGCCCCCCGCCGATCTCGGTCGCGCAGCACTGCTTGAGTTTGATCTCAAGACCCTGAAATTGCTCAACCGGTTTGACCTTCCGGTGGATGCCCTCCCGCACGTGCCTGGCCGGATCGGTATCACGCCACAAGGCAATATCTACTTTATTGACCGTGCTGTGCCCATGGTATTTCGCAAGATGGCGGATAGCAGCGGGGTGGAACCCTTCATGGCCAACAGTGAAATGACGGGGTTCAAGGACATGGCGCTGTCGGATACCGGCACCAAGATGTACATTGCCGATGCAGCACTTGGCATCCTGGTAGTGGACATTGAAGCGAAAACGTCCACGAAGCTGGGTGTGCCGGAAACGCTGAATGTCGGCGGGATTTCCGGGTTGATGTACAGCGAGGACAGTTTGTTGATGCTGCAGAATGGAATTATCCCGCAAAGACTAATGCGGCTCACACTGGCGCCGAACGGCGCGGCTGTGGCCACGGTAACCCCGCTGGCCATTGCCCTTGAAGAATTCGATTCACCCGCGTTCGGAGTAGTAAACAGCGGTGCGATTTACTATTTTGCCGAAGGTAACAAAGGCGAAGTAAATGGTGAAAGTGCCGTGACCAGGGTGGTCAAAACGCCCATGGTTTTGAGTGAGCCAATAGCACCGGCGGAGAACAGAAAATACAATGCTGACGTCGCTGCCAAAAAGGCAAAACAATGAGCGACCCGTTGGCTACACTCTCAGACAACGCTGGCGCAGCATGCCGCCAAATTGCAACTGGTCAAACAGGCGGTTGAGGCCGGCAGTATCGACCACGTTGCGGTGGATTTCAGGTTTTGCGAGGGCGGACGCAACATTGGTCTGGATGACGGTGAGGCGGCGGGCCAGCTCAGCGGCTGCACGATGAGTGCGGAGTTTTTGCTGCAGGGATTTGGCGCCGCGAATGCTGAGGTGCTGCACTTCTTCGAGGCGGTTGAAGATGGAGTCCATATCGCCGAAATGCTGCAGCAGCGCAGACGCTGACTTTGGGCCCACGCCCGGTATTCCGGGAATGTTGTCCACCGCATCGCCGGCGAGCGCCAGGTAGTCAGCAATCTGTTCTGGCGCGACGCCGAATTTTTGCACTATTTGTGCCGTACCGAGTTTTTCGTTGCGTGAAAAATCCCACCAGTGATCCCCCGGGCGCACCAGTTGGGCAAGGTCTTTGTCACTGCTGACCACGCATACCGGGTGGCCGCGCGCACGCCAATGCTCAGCCAGGGTTCCAATCAGGTCATCTGCCTCAAACCTGGGGTCGGCAAAGCAGCGCAGCCCGAGGCATTCAGCAATAGACCGGGCCCACTGGAATTGCCGTTTCAAATCTTCCGGCGCCGGGTCGCGGTTGGCTTTGTACTCGGGGTAAATTTCGTTGCGATAACTGGTGGTCAGTGACTCGTCAAAGGCCACGGCCACATGCTGGGCAGACGTTTGTTCCAGCATGCTGCATAGAAACCCGCAGAAGCCATAGGCCGCGTTGGTAGGCTCGCCCCTGGCATTGGTGAAATCATCCGGCACCGAAAACCACGCACGAAAAATATACACGCTGGCATCGATCAGGTAGACGGGTGGAAGGTTCATGTGCAGGGATTATTGCACAGAAACCCACTGCCCCAGGTCAATAACTACTGTCCTAGGCCAACAACTCCTGCCCTTGTTCAACGCGCTTGCGCAAAACGCTATTGCGCGGGAAATGCGCCAGCAGGAACTCCATCTGGTCCGCCAGGATTTTGCGGCCCTGCAGGTAGATGTATTCGGCGTGGGTCGGAGTAAATGGAATCGCCAGCAATTGCAGGCCGGCCTGCTCCGGCGTGCGACCGGCTTTATGGTTATTGCAGCGCTTGCAGGCGGTAACAACGTTGGCCCACGTGTCCCTGCCGCCCTGGCTGAACGGCTTGACATGGTCCCGCGAAAGCATGAAATTGGGAAACGCTATGCCGCAATACAGACACAAAGACTGGTCCCTGCGAAACAGGGCCTTGTTGCTTAGCGGGGGCGTATAACCGCTGGCAAAAAGATGGGCGTGAGGGTGATGGCCCCAGCTGGCGATTATGGCGTTGACGTCGATGGAGCTGCGTTCCCCGGTAACGGCATTGATGCCTCCGCGAATGCGATACAGGGTTCGACCGAGCGAATAACTCACCTGGTCCAGCGCGATAAGGCGCACCGCTTCCTGGTAGTCGATCCATTCCAGCGGCATGCCGGAAACGTCGGTTCTCAAAACCTGTTGCTGTAGATCCATGGCCTGCTCAGTGTGCAACCGGAGTAATTATGAAACAAGGCATTAACATAGCGCATTTTGTGTTTTCTTGTACCGGTTGTATATCCGGTTTGCTCTGAAATGGCAAGACTGGGCCGCGAACCCTCCCTGGCGGATCCTCGCCGCCGGTCGGCATCAGTTCGTGAGAGACGCCAATTGGTGCCATTTGTCGGCCGGGGGCGCGAGCTGCGACCGGTATCACTTCCCGGGAGACGCCGTGAATACCTCCCTGTAGGCTTGGATGCGGCATCCCTGCCGCATACACTCCCGGGAAGTGATCCCCGCCCCAACTCGCTTAGCCGTGACGCACCGCCCTCAGCAGGAAGAACAGGTTTCAGCGGTTCCACGAATTCACGATGCTAAGCAAGCTGCGGCGGCATGGTGACTTAGGACGGGGAGCGGGGGATTCTTTCAGGACCGTCGCCAGCAGGGAAGCTGGCGAGGAGCCTACAGGGAGGTATTCACGGCGTGTCCTGAAAGAATCCCCCGCTCCCTGGCCGCGGCAACGATCGCAAAGGAAGTCAATGCCCGGTCCAGACCCTGGTTGTGTTAAGTAAAGAGCAGAACCTCTTTGCTCGAACCCGGTCCAACACCCGGTCAAATCGGATGAGATAGTAATGAACAACACACCAAAAGCCCCTCACTTCGTGATTCTCGCCCTGGGTTTGCTCGCCAGCACCTTTGCAGTTGCCGCACTGCCACCTGCGATTGGTGGGGAGCCCCTGCCATCACTCGCGCCAGTGCTGGAGCGGGTTACTCCTTCCGTGGTCAATGTCTACACCCAAACCCGGGTGCGCATTCGCAGCCCATTGCTCGATGACCCATTCTTCCGGCGCTTTTTCAATGTTCCGGACCAGCCGCGCGAGCGGGTTTCGCAAAGCCTCGGTTCCGGCGTCATTGTCGATGCTGACGAGGGTTATGTGCTGACCAACAACCACGTGATAGAGGGCGCAGATGATATATCCGTAACCTTGTCCGATGGCCGCAGCTTCACTGCCGAGGTGATCGGCACCGATCCGGAAACGGACCTTGCCATGGTGCGGATCAAGGCAGACGGGCTCCATGCATTGCCCCTGGCGGATTCCAACCTGCTGCGCGTGGGCGATTTTGTCGTGGCCGTCGGCAACCCTTTTGGACTGGGCCAGACAGTCACGTCCGGCATAGTCAGCGCGCTGGGGCGTGCCGGTTTCCGGGGGCTGGAGTTCCAGAATTTTATCCAAACGGACGCATCCATTAATCCGGGTAACTCCGGTGGTGCATTGGTCAACCTGCGCGGCGAGCTGGTGGGGATCAACAGTGCCATTTTTACTCCCAGTGGTGGCAATGTCGGCATTGGCTTTGCCATTCCATCCGTGATGGCCCGTTATGTGCTGGAACAGCTTGCCCAGTTCGGTGAGGTCCGTCGCGGCACCTTGGGCATCTACGTACAGGATCTGACTGAGGACCTGGCCGCGGCGCTGGGCTCTGGTGATATCCACGGAGCCCTGGTTGCCGAAGTGGTCGAAGGGTCCCCCGCGCAGCAAGCGGGCATCAAGGCCGGGGATGTCATCACATCGCTCGCTGCTAACCCGGTGCGCAACATGCAGGATTTCTACAATGCGGAAGGCCAGTTACCCATTGGACAGAAACAGGAGCTTGACTATATCCGCGCATCTGAAGTCGTGAAGGTCAACTTAGGCGTGACTGAACTAAGGGAGTTGGATGGTTCAACGATTGACCGCCGCCTGCAGGGAGCGCGATTTGAAGAGATACCGGCGCGACAAAGCACGGAACGGGTCGGTGGCGTAGTGCTGGTTGCACTGGATGAAAACAGCCTTCTTGCCAGCAAAGGTTTCCGCGCAGGCGACATCATCACCGGCATCAACCAGCAGCCCGTAAAGGGCCTGGTCGACTTGCAAAGCCTGGTGCAAGCCAGCAAGGGAGCTTTCCTCATGCAGGTTCACCGCAAAGGTGAGGATTACATCGTCAGGGTGGATTGATTCCAGCCACCCAGATACCATTCAGCCCAGCCAGCTCCAGGAGTTACGATGAGTTACCAGGTCAGCGAGAAGCCTTCCACTATTGCAGTACCGCTGGTGCCTATTCAAAAAGATGACCTGGAGCAGTGGCTGGCAACAGCACCGGAGCGCTTGCGCCGTTGGCTGACAGCGTCAGGATTTGAAGCGCGGCCTGGCCAATGCCTGGCACTGCCGGATGAACAGGGCAACATCCAAAGTTGCCTGTTCGGTATGCAGGATGAAGGTTGGCTGTACCAGCTTGCGGCCATCTACCGCGACTTGCCTGAAGGGACCTACATCCTTGTGTCCGACTGGACCGAAGAGCAGGTCCGCCAGGCCAGCCTGGGCTGGGGATTAGCTGCCTACCGTTTTGACCGCTATCGTAAAAATGGGCAGCCGAAGCGCACACTCGAACTCAAGCCGGGCATTGCGCAACAGGTTCAGGCGCTGTGCACGGCCCAATGCCTGGTGCGTGATCTGGTCAATACCCCGACCGAGCACCTTGGCCCGGAGCAACTGGCCGATGCCGTTCTGGCTGAAGCAGGCCGCTTTGGCGCGAAGTGCACAATAATCACGGGCGAAGAGCTGTTGCGTCACAACTTTCCAGCCATACATGCAGTCGGGCGGGCATCCAGCAACGCGCCCCGGTTGGTGGAAATGACCTGGGGGGAAGCTGATGCACCCTTGCTTGCGCTTGTGGGTAAAGGCGTTTGCTTCGACACCGGGGGACTGGACCTGAAGAACTCTTCCGGCATGGCCTTGATGAAAAAAGACATGGGCGGAGCAGCCCACGCCCTGGCCCTGGCGCGTCTGGTGATGGAGCATCAACTGCCGATCCGTTTGCTGTTGCTGATACCAGCAGTGGAAAACTCGGTTTCCGGTAACGCATACCGGCCGGGTGACGTGATTGCCACGCGCAAGGGACTGAGTGTGGAAATCGGCAATACCGATGCCGAGGGGCGGGTGGTACTGTCTGATGCCCTCGCACTGGCCTGCGAGCACGATCCCGGCCTGGTGATTGATTTCGCCACCCTGACCGGTGCCGCCCGCGTGGCCCTGGGAGCCGATCTGCCGCCACTGTTCAGCAACCGGGCGGACATTGCACGAGCGATCCAGCAAGCGGGTGACGAAGTCGAAGATCCCTTGTGGACCATGCCGCTCTACCAACCTTATGTGGAGCAGATCAAGAGCCCGATAGCGGATCTGAACAACTCATCGAAAAGTCCCTATGGAGGTTGTATCACTGCTGCCCTGTTCCTGCAGCAGTTCGTGGCCAGGAAAACGCCCTGGGTGCATATCGATACTTTTGCATGGAACCAGTCGGGCCGGCCCGGGCGTCCGGAGGGTGGTGAGGCGCTGGGACTGCGGGCCGCGTTCCGGTTTCTGCAAACCCGCTACGCTTGATTGCCCCGTCCGGGTCGTGGCCGCATAGAATTAAAGCAAGACAAAACCCGCCACTGCCGCTGCGCCGGAGACGAGTCCAAGCAATATCACGTAGGACACGCCGATCACCGAGAACTTCAAAAAGGTCATCACCCAACCCTGTCGATACACTGTTTTCAGCGAAATCAGCAGGTACAGGGGAATCCAGCACAGCAGGATGATGGTAACCCTGGATGCGATGACACTGGGCTGGCCGGACTCTGTCGGGTCCAGCAAGGCCGCGATGGAATCTGCCAGCAGGGTCAGGATGAAAATCAGGTACAGGAAGGCGTGGTTGTGCAGGGCATGGATCAGGTGCTCGACATAATACTTGCCGGCAAACAGGTACCAGAATTTAAATAGCAGGGCGACCAGCGGCAACATCACAAACACAGCGATCGGCAACACGTCGAAAACCTTGTCTACGATGAGGCCCGGATTGGCTTCGATATCACGGCCTTTCTGGGGCGACTCTTCGATCTCGTTGTTGATCCAGTTGTTGATGAATTGTGGCAGGCCCGGAACGATGACCGGATTGGTTTCCTTGTTCCAGGGCGTTCCATCTATGATGATGGCGTCATCATCGACTTTTTTCTCGCCGGCCTCAGCCGCCTCGGTGCTCCCGGTAATTTCCGTGCCGGATCCAGTAACAGCGGATGCCTTGGCGCTCTCGTCTTCGTCATCGCCGAACAGCAGGTGCAGGCCGCCGGGCTTCCCATCCGCATGCCCCAGAAAATCGATGGCATCCCCCGCCAGCGTGCCGGCGAGAACGAAGAAGAGCATGCTGGAAAATATATAGAGCCGCATGGGGGCGACATAACGAAAGCGCCTTCCATCGAGATAGTCGCGCGTCAGCTTGCCCGGGTGGAACAGCAGCGGTCTGAGCGTGCGCATGAAACGCGAATCCAGGTCAAATGCGTCTTCCAGCAGGTCGCGCAGCAAAACCGGAAAAAAGCGCATCAGGTTCTTGTCGGGCTGGCCACAGTAGTAACAGAACGGCCCCTTGAGTTCTGTGCCGCAGTTGAGGCAGGCGGGAGAATTGGCCAGCTTTCTCGGAGCCAGGGTAAAACGCCTGTTTGGAGCTGCCAGGGGATTCGCAGTAGTCAGGCTCCTGATTTCCTTGTCGCTCTTGCTCATGAGTTCATGATGCCTGCTTTCCATAGCCAGTCAATGGTGTCCTGCAGTAGGGGCCGGATGGGTGTTGAGCGGTAGCTCAGCTCCCTCCGGGCACGGCTTGAATCGCAGTGGATGTGATGAATGATCATGACGGCAGATTCCGGAGTGATATCCGGCTCTTTGCCCGTCAGGCTGGCAACGAGGGATTTTACCCGGGCCGCGGAGCGCAGCATCCACCCGGGTGTTGCTGTCGCAGGCACGTGCTTTCCGAGCAGCTCGCCTGCGAGTTGGACCAACTCCAGGAACGAGGCATCTTCACCACCCAACAAATAGGATTCACCCTTTGCGCCCAGGTGGAAAGCCGCGATATGCGCTTTGGCCACCTCGCGCACATCGGCAAATGAGCCGCCGCCTGGCGGCACGCCCGGCAGCTTGCCGCGATAAACCATGCGCAGCATCGTTGACCAGTTATGGCGGTCACCCGGGCCAAGAATATGCGCAGGACAGAGAATGACCGCATCGAGGCGACCCTGGTCAACCGCCTCCTTTACCATCAGCTGGGCAATGTGCTTGGTGCGTACGTAATTGATCCAGTCGGTAGCATTTGTGCGCGGGCTCTGCTCGTTGAGCAGAGTGTCCTGCAGGCCCCAGGTAGTGAAACTCGATGTGTGAACCAGGCGACCGGCATTTTTCCTGAGGGCAGCTTCGACCACGGACCGGGTGCCATCGATGTTGATCCGGCTCTGTTCAGCGTTATTGCGGGACCAGACGTTGGTGCTGGCGGCGACATGAAATACTGCATCGGTGTGCTCGGGCAGTGCGCGCGATAGCGAGCCAGCGTCCACAATATCGCCCAGGTGTACCGTAACCGGAACATCGCGGATGTCGTCCAGCGATGAGGTGGGTCGTGCGAAGATCGAAACGTTCCAACCCTGGTGGTGCAGCTCCCGCACCAGGTTGGAGCCGACGAATCCTGTAGCCCCGGTTACAAATGCATTAAGACTCATGGCTTTGTATCCCTGCGGTACAATGCCCGGCCGGTTTGCGGCCATGGCTCAAGACACTACCCCTGTGAACAGTATAACCAAATCCCACGATCATCCCGCCGAGGTGCGCCGCACCTTGCAGCTGGCGATACCCGTGGTACTCGGCCAGGTGGCAATTTTCAGCATGAATTTTGTCGATACCGTCATGTCCGGCCACTTGCCGCAAAAGGACATTGCCCTGGCAGGCCTGGGCGTAGGCGGATCAATCTGGTCGGCCCTGATGATGTTTACCATAGGCATGCTGATGGCAGTGCAGCCCAGCGTGGCGCACCTGGATGGCGCGGGCAGGAGGCTGGAGGCGGGTGCACTGACCCGGCAGGCGCTGTGGATCGCGTTATTCATTGCTGTGCCCTATTGGGCAGTGTGCTATTTCAGCGAACACCTGCTGCAGTTGTTTCGCATTGACCCCGTGATCATCCCGGTTGCCGCCGGTTATCTGCGTGCTATTTCCTGGGGCGCCCCGGCTCTCTGCCTGATCTTCCTGCTGCGGTTTTTCAGTGAAGGCGCAGGCCGGACCCGGCCAACCATGTTCTATGGCATCCTGGGTGCTGCTTTGAACATCCCGCTCAACTACATCATGATGTTTGGACATGTTGGTTTTCCCGCCTTGGGAACCATCGGATGCGGTTACGCCACCGCTATCGTGATCTGGCTGCAACTGGGCATGGTGCTGTCCTACCTGAGCATGCACCATCACTTCAAGCCGTTTGAACTGTTCCATCGTATCGATGCGCCGCGGTGGAGGGAAATTGCCTCCTTGCTGCATCTTGGGATTCCCATTGCTGTTTCAGTCTCACTTGAAGGACTGTTGTTCGTTGGCGCTGCCCTGCTGATAGGGCGCCTGGGTCCTTTGCCTTCGGCCGCCCATCTGGTCGCCATCAATTTTTCCGCGCTGGTGTTCATGATTCCCCTCGGGATGTCGAGCGCCGTGGCAGTGCGTGTTGGCAACGCCCTGGGCCGCAAGGACCCGGCCTCGGCGCGCTACGCCGGCATCGTTGGAATCCTGATGGTAGCGACCTCGCAGTGTGTGAACATGACCGTCATGTTCGTGTTTCCCGCACAGATTGTTGGCATGTATACCGATGATGCTGCCGTGGCGGCAATGGCGGTCAGCCTGTTGTTCTATGCCGCGGTGTTCCAGTTGCCCGATGGCATCCAGATCTGTTCTGCCGGCGCATTGCGCGGGTTGAAAGATACGAAAATACCTATGCTCTTCAACCTGGTTGCCTATTGGCTGGTGGGCATGAGCCTGGGCTATTACCTCACCTTCAATGTGGGGCTTGGCCCTGCAGGCATGTGGATCGGGATGATCGCAGGGCTGTCTGTCGGTGCGGTGCTGCTCACTGGCAGGTTCCTGCATCGTACCTCGTGGCTGATCCGCTCTGCCCCGGCAAATGCTTGAGGCGGCCAGTCACGGAATGCTATTTGCCCAGTGATTGCTCCCACTCCCTGAACCTCCGGTCCAGGTCCCTGATGCGCTCGTCGTGCGGGCTTGTTCGTGGCGCATTGACCGCAGCCTGTGCCTCAGCGGAGTCCCGTGGCGAGTGACGTCGATCGGCGGCGTGAAACAACAGGGCCAGCACGCCGTAAACAATCACCACCAGCAGAGTCTTGGCCAACAACAGGACAATGAAAACAGCGCGCAGGGCCCAAACATTGAAATGCAGCAGGGTGGCGAAGCGGCTGCAGACGCCCGCCAGTAATGGTGTGGTGTTGGCCGATGAGCTCATGATTCAGGCTGCTGCCTCCCGGTCCTGCGTAGCGGGTTCAGCCAGGCGCTGTTTGAGGCGCTGCAATTCGTTTTCGATCGCAGGATCAGCGGCTGTTTCCAATGAGGATGAACCCCAAACGGCTGGAGCTGCTCCGCCCACTTCGTAGGATCGCACCCTGGCCTCGAGGTTTTCGACCTGGGTTTGCAGGCGATCAAAGCGACCCAGCGCCTGGCGCACGCGCTTTTCGGAGGGCGACAGGCTAGCCTGGGGTGCCGACCCGCCAGGTTTGCCGGATGCCCGCCGGGCATAACCGCTTTTCAGCTTCAGCTTGGCTTCTGCTAGCTTGCTCTTGAGCGTCTGTACGTCCGTTTCCAATTGCTTAAGCCGGTCTGCAACGCCCAAGCACTGTTGCGCGACTGCAGTGCGCCGGTCCAGCACTTCTGCGTGGGCTTTGAGCGCCGCCCTGGCCAAATCGTCACGCTGTTCCTGCACAGCGTGTTCTGCCCTGCCGTGCCACAGTGCGGCTTCTTCGTTGAGCTCTTGCCCGAGTCTGGCCAGGTGCTGCTGCTCGGCCAGCAATTCAGCGCTGGCAAGGCGGGTTTCCTCGCCGGCATCTTCCATTTCCCGAATCAGAGCGCGCAGCAGCTTCTCCGGGTCTTCGGCTTTTTCAATCAGTGCATTGACGTTGGCTGCAATTACGTAGCGCAGTCGTGAAAAGGTCCCCATGGTACTGACTCCTGTGGTGGTTGGGCTTGGTTAAGGGATAGAAGCAGTATTCATGCCATCAAAAATATTCATTCAAACTCAAAGGGATGAGTCCAATATAATGGGTTTTTGCAGTGACGCCATGGCGTAAATAACCGAAAACTGGCGAAGGATTGCCGTGCAGCCCGGCGGCTGCAGTCTTAGAATAGGACTCCCTACACAGGAAGTTTGAAATGCCCAATACCGATAGATCTGCGCTGACACGGTTTTTCCTTGGCCTCTGGAACATTATCGACGGCGCCCGGAAGCTGGTGCTCAACGCCGTCTTTCTGTTTATTCTTTTCTTGTTGGTAATGGCGTTCATTGATACCGGCAATTCGCTGGTAGTGCAGCCCAATACCGCCCTGGTCATCAGCCCCTCTGGCAACATCGTTGAGGAATACAGTGGCACGCCGCTGGATCAGGCCCTGATGCAGGCTACCGAGGAGAAGCCATCTGAAACACGGCTGCGTGACTTGGTCGAGGCCATGCGGCGCGCGCGTGACGATAAGGACATCGTGCGATTGGTCATCGACCCGGGTTACATGGAGCATATTGGGTTGGCTCAGCTGGGCGAGCTGGAAGCCGCGGTGCTGGATTTCAAATCCTCCGGCAAGCCGGTAGTGGCGGTGACCGACCAACTCACCCAGCAGCAGTACTACCTGGCCGCCATGGCGGACGAAATCTGGTTGAACCCGGAAGGCATGGTGTGGTTGGACGGCTTTTCCAACTACCGTAATTTTTACAAGGACGGGCTGGACAAGCTGGAGGTTGAGGTAAACCTGTTCCGGGTAGGCGAGTTCAAATCCGCGATGGAGCCGTTCATCCGCAATGACATGTCTCCGGCAGACCGCGAAGCTAACCTGTACTGGCTTGGAAGCCTTTGGCAGCAGTATCTTGAAGCCATCTCCCGGCAGCGCGGCATTCCTTTACTCGACCTGTCCCAGGCAGTAAACGATTTTGCCAACCGCCTGGACGCAGCAGGCGGTGATTTCGCCAGGTTGGCGCTGGACCAGGGGCTGGTTGACCGTCTGATCAGCCGCCCCGAGGCCAACGAGGAACTCGCCCGCCTGGGCGCATCCGCAAAGGGCAGCGAAGGGTTTCGCCAGGTCGCTTTTGACAAGTACCTGGCACTCAAGGAACCTGCGCACCGGCCGGATTCGGAAAACAAGGTTGAAGTCGTGGTGGCAGAAGGAGAAATCCTGCGAGGCGTGCAGCCACCAGGAGCAATCGGTTCTGAAACGATGGCTGAACGTCTGCGGACTGTGGGAGAAGACTCTGCGGTCAAGGCGGTAGTGCTGCGGCTTAACAGCCCCGGTGGCGATAGTTTCGCTTCCGAAATCATTCGCCGCGAGGTGCAGGCGCTCAGGGACAGTGGCAAGACCGTGGTGATATCCATGAGTGATGTCGCCGCCTCGGGCGCCTACTGGATCGCCATGGCCGGGGAAGAAGTCTGGGCCAGCCCGGCATCAATCACCGGCTCCATTGGGGTGTTTGGATTCATCCCGACTTTTTCGCGACCGCTGGAAAAAATTGGCATTCATACCGATGGCGTTGGTACGACACCGTTGGCCGGGAAGCTACGATTGGACATGCCGCTGGACCAGGATCTGAAACGCATTTTCCAAAGCGCAACCGATCGAACCTACCGTGAATTCCTCCAGGTTGTCGCACAGGGCAGGGGCATGACCGAGCAGGCGGTTGACGAAGTCGCGCGCGGACGGGTATGGAGCGGCACACAAGCCAAGGACCGGGGCTTGGTGGATCAAACCGGAACTCTGCAGCAGGCGATAGATTCCGCAGCGCGCATTGCCGGATTGGGCACGGACTACCATGTGGAGTACAACGAAGCGGAGCTCAGCCCCATAGAAACCTTTATGCTGAATCTGGTGGGGAATAAGGCATCCCGGCTGGGACTTACCCGGCACCCTGATGCGTGGATGAAAAGTGGCTTATTCGAGAGCTTATTGAATGACTTGCGGCTGTTGGCCAGTGCCGGTGATGGTTTTACTTTGGCGGCACATTGCTTGTGTGCCGCGCCTTGAAGGTTAACGGTGTTTAGTGGGGTCCGGCAAGCCGCTGTAAAGCAGCCAGTGCTTTAACTCCGGGTCATAGCGCCAAACCTGCTCATCCGTGATGGTACGTTCAACGGCTTGGGTGGTGTTGTACATTTTGATGTCTACGGTTTGTATCGCGGTCATGCCTTCGTCGGACAAGGCAAAAGCTCGAACCGTGTAGTCGGTCACCTTGAACAACTGCAGGCGGTCCATTTCGAGCTTGCTTACAGGGTGCTCTTCCAGATAGGCCGGGGCAAGATAGTTCGCCGCACCGTCCCACTGACTCCAGGTCACCAGTGATTCATATTGCTCTAATGTGTGAGTGGGGGGTTCGACTCCGCCGCGGAGAGGACAGCCCGGCAAGGACAAGATGAGGAACATCACCAAAAGCCATATCGGAGCCTGCGCCGATGCCGTTGCGCCAGCCTTGAGTGAGTTCTGCGTATGCGTGATCCGTTTCATTTCAATTCCTTTTCAACGCGACGAATTCAGACTGGAACGTTACTGCTTCTTGTCCTGCTAAGTCCAGTACCACAGGACGGAGCCGTATCCTCGCTTTGCCCCTGCTTGCGAACTGGTCGCAAAATAGCAGCCATTCCACGTTCCCCGGTTGGGGGCAGAGGACCAGGATCGGCCCGGTTACCGGCCGAACGTAGCGAATTTCGGCGCGGTGAATCACCAGGTCACAGCTCATGTTGGTCTCTTTTGTCCGCAGCCACAGCAGGCCCCAACCAGCCAGCGTCAGCAGCGCGCTGAGGCTGCCACCAAAGGCGCTGCCCTTGTCGTTAATATTGGGTGCCAGTGGCGCCATGAGAGTGAGGCCCTGATCCGACCAGGCGGACACTTTGAGCTGCATGGCCAGGGTCAGTGGAATTGACTGGTCCAGTTCAGCCTGCAATGCATTGCACTGCAGGTCACCTTCAGTGACTTGGTTGGCTGCAGTTTTTTGGTCGTTCTGGCTCACGTCTGGTCCGCGGTCAGGTGATCGCAGGTGACATTGTAATGGATAGCTCGATGCCACGGTGACGGGTGGGCCGAAAGAGGCTAAAGTTCTGGTCAAATAAATAATCGGGGAGCGGTTTCCAATCAATGAAGGCAGTGCCGTTTTGGTAAAGCAGCGGCTTCCGCGCATGGCCGCCGCACTGGTTCCGCGCGAACTGACCAGTTGGAGCCTGAGCGCTGTTGCCCTCGGAGCGCTTGAGGGTGGATTGCTGGGTGTAATGGTGGAGCACCAATTTGCCGGCGTTGCGTCGCCGGGCGTAGTGCATCTCGCTGCCGCCGTCGTGACAGCAGCGCCCTCATTCACAAACCTCTCCAGTTTTCTGTTTGCCTCGCTCGCGGTCGGGCGGGACAAGCCGGCTTTGATAAGCCAGCTGATGGGTATCATGGCAGTGTCTCTTGCGATCATGGCGTTGCCGGGTATAAACGCGGTTGGGCTGACAGTTTTTTGTTTCGCGACGGTAGTTGCCCGAACCGCCTGGACCGGCGTCCTGACCATTCGTGCCGCCGTCTGGAGAACCAATTACCACCGCGACTGGCGTGGCAGGGTTACCGCCCGGATCGTGCAGCTGTCTTCCCTGTTGGTAGGCGCATACTCCATGCTCGTTGGCTTTCTGCTTGATTGGCGGGTGTGGACGTTTCGCCCGGCTTTCATCCTGGGCGCGGCCTGTGCCTTGGCAGCAGCCCAGGTTTATCGAAAGGCGCGGGTGCGGCGGCACCGGCGCTTGCTGACTGCTGAGCGCGAGGAAAAAACCTTGCAGGGACGCCGCTTGACCGTTTCCGTACTCGTGTCCGTCTTGCGCAAGAACAAGGAATTCAGGCAGTACATGACAAGCATGATGATATTTGGCGGGGGCAACCTCATGCTGATTCCCATGCTGGTCGTCCTGTTAAGCGAACGCATGGATCTGAGCCAGTGGCAACAGGTAGTGATCACTTCGTCACTGCCGCTGGTGGCCTTGTGCTTTTCGATTCCCTACTGGGCAAGGTTGCTGGACCAGCTGCACATTTTCAGCTACCGGGCGATACAGTGCTGGTATTTTGTCGGCTCAAGCGCGTTGTTTGCCCTGGCTCTCATCCTTGGAAGCTCTGCCCTGCTATGGCCCGCGTCCATCATCCTCGGGGGTGCCTATGCGGGCGGCAACCTGGGCTGGAACCTGGGGCACGATGATTTCAGCAGTGATAGCACGGCCGCGCACTACATGGCCATTCACGTTACGCTGACCGGCCTGCGCGGAATGATCGTGCCTTTTGTCGGCGTGGGCTTCTACCAGTTCCTGGTGGCCAAGGCGCCACACTATGCTTCTTATGCGCTGCTGCTACCCTTGCTCCTCAATACCGCAGGGTCAATCTCATTCGTGCTCATCCACATGCAGCGCAAGCAACGGTTGGCGGGCGAACATTCCGCTCAGGAATAATTGGTCCACAAAATAACCAGCCAACAAAGCCCGATCAATACGAGGCACAGGAACACAGCTGCGGAGCCCATGTCTTTGGCGCGGCCGGAAAGTTCGTTACGCTCTGTGCCGATGCGATCGACCACGGTTTCAATTGCGCTGTTAAGCAACTCAACAATGAGCAACAGGAAAGGTGGGACAACCAGTAGCAGCCACTGCTGGGGGTCGCGGGCCACAAAAAAAGCTGCTGCAAACAGCACCGCCAACAGGGTCGCATTCTGACGGAATGCAGCCTCGTTAACCCAGCAAGCCTTCAGGCCGCGCATGGAATGGCCGGTTGCCGCGATGATGCGGCTCAGACCGGAGTTACCGGGTTCCATCGGTGCTTGCGGCTTTCTGGTACAGACCGTCGAACAGCACGGTCCAGGTTTCGCCATCGCGGCTTGCATCCCACAACTGGCGCACACTGCCGTCCGGGTTCGGGGTCCAGCTTATCCTGTGGGTGGTCATTCCATTCCCATCAGGAGCAGGGCGCTGGCCCTGCATGACCATGCTCCCGTCCTGCAGCCCGCCGTCCAGTTGGAGCAAGGTCCCAGTATCGTCTATCCAGGTCTGGTGCCATTTGTCGGTGGCCTGGTCATAGATATTGAAACTGGTACCCATGGTACCCGCTGCTCCCTGCCAATTTTCCTGCAGGGCACAGTCATTCAGGATGGCGTGGATGGAGTTGGTACCAGCAGGCTGCCCGTTTGAGGTCACGGTCCAGTCTCCGATCCAGAAATCGAATTGGTGGTACTTCGCGCTGCTGCACGGGGTTGGAGGTACCGGTTTTGGCGTCTCGGCAGTTTGTGCCATTGCAGGTAATGAAACACTCATTGCAGGTAATGAAAAACATAGGGCCAGGGTCCTTAGCAATTTCATTGAGCTCTCCACGATTCAGTAACTATCCCACCCAAGGTGTTGAAATACAGATACATGCTATCATCGTCGGCTGCCTGTTTGTTGTCGAGCCCGGAATATATGCCCGCTAATCGATCAAGTGAAAAGCCCCTGCGAACGGGCGAAAAAGACCCGGTATCGTTTTGTTCGTACAGCGGTTTGCCTGATTTTCCCGCCATCCAAATCGGGGGCGTGATGCCGATGATGCAGTCGCTCGTGGCCCGGTATCAATCAGGGGTGGAACATCTTCTCGCACAGGAATCTGCTCCAGGGTGGTCCTTTGTTGAAGCGGAAATCGAGTGGGCCGATGCCATCGACCGCGCATGGTCGCCCATTTCTCACCTCAATGCAGTTGCCGACGCACCGAATTTGCGCGCAGTCTACAACGAGGGACTGGATCTGCTCACCAGCCATCAAACCTGGCGATCGCAGCACCGGGGCATTTACCAGGCCTACCAGGGTTTGCGCTGCTCGGAAACGTTCCAGCGCCTGTCCCCACAGCAGCAGCGCATCATTAATCTTGAACTGCGCGATTTTCACCTCGCAGGAGTTGATCTTGAAGATGCTGCACGCGAGGACTACCGCGATATCGTATTGCGG
>Ga0315271_10000848_pt1 | contig 17814 bp, 16 predicted proteins | sample C3_top_MG_FD_204664 | JGI IMG/M metagenome (GOLD analysis project Ga0315271, IMG submission 204664) | Sediment microbial communities from Yellowstone Lake, YNP, Wyoming, USA - C3_top | ecosystem: Environmental > Aquatic > Freshwater > Lake > Sediment | place: USA: Wyoming | collected 2017-08-01
CTGACGCGCGGCGACTACGAGCGCCATCTCGCGCGGACGCGCGTGCGGCTCAAGAGGCGCCTCGCGCTCGCCCACCGGACGGTCCTGAACCGCTTCCCGATCGGCACGGCCGTCGAGCGCCCCGCCGGCGGATGGGTGCTCTGGGTGCGGTTGCCCGAGGGCGTGTCCGGGCGCGCGCTCGTCGCGGCCGCGCGCGAGCAGGGCGTCCTCCTGTCGGCCGGCGCCGATTTCCTGCCCGACCAGTCCGACGTTTCCGCCATCCGCGTTTCCGTCGCGCGCGGCACGACCGCCGAGCTCGAGAAGGCCCTCGAGATCGCGGGCGCCGCGGCGCGCGACCTCGCCCGCCAGGCCGCGCGTCAGAAGAAGGGCCGCGCGAAGTCCGCGCGGGACGCGAGCGACGCCCAGGAAGCGGCCCTCATCCAGATCTGAAGACGAAAGGAACTCCGATGACCACTCCCGTGTTCTCGTCCCCGTTCTCCTCCGACGCCTTCCGCGTCAAGGTCGGCCTCGCCGAGATGCTCAAGGGCGGCGTCATCATGGACGTCGTGAACGCCGAGCAGGCGAAGGTCGCCGAAGACGCCGGCGCGGCCGCCGTGATGGCGCTCGAGCGCGTCCCCGCCGACATCCGGCGCGACGGCGGCGTCGCCCGCATGTCGCCCGTCTCCAAGATCCGCGAGATCGAGGCCGCCGTCTCGATCCCCGTCATGGCGAAGTGCCGCATCGGCCACCTCGCGGAGGCGCGCATTCTCGAGGCGCTCGGCGTGGATTTCATCGACGAGTCCGAGGTCCTGACGCCGGCCGACGAGGAGAACCACGTCTACAAGCACGACTACAAGGTGCCGTTCGTGTGCGGGTGCCGGAATCTCGGCGAGGCGCTGCGCCGCATCGGCGAAGGCGCCGCGATGATCCGCACGAAGGGGGAGGCGGGCACGGGCGACATCGTCCACGCCGTCAAGCATCTGCGGGAGGTCACGCGCCAGATGAAGGCGCTGACCCTCCTCACGAAGGACGAGTGGATGACGGCCGCCAAGAACCTCCAGGCGCCGTTCGACCTCGTCGTGTGGGTCGCGCAGCACGGCCGGCTCCCGGTTCCGAACTTCGCGGCCGGCGGCATCGCGACGCCCGCGGACGCGGCGCTCTGCCGGATGCTCGGCGCCGAGGCGGTTTTCGTCGGCTCGGGGATCTTCAAGTCCGAAGACCCGGCCAGGCGCGCGCGCGCGATCGTCGAGGCCACGACGCATTTCGAGGACGCGGACCGCGTCGCGAAGGCGTCCGAAAACCTCGGCGAGGGGATGAAGGGCATCGAGGCGGCGAAGCTCCCCGAGGCCGAGCAGCTCCAGACCCGCGGCTGGTAAACCCCGTGATCGGCGTTCTCGCCCTCCAGGGCGACTTCGAGGCGCACCTCGCGGCACTCGCGCGGGCCGGCGTCCGGGCGCGGCCCGTGCGGACGGCAGTGGACGTGCGCGCGTCGTCGGGCCTCGTCATTCCGGGCGGCGAATCCACGACCTTCAAGAAGCTGATGGAGGGGACGGACCTCGAGGCCGCGATCCGCGAGGTCGCCCTCCGCGGCGACGCCGTGCTGGGAACGTGCGCCGGCGCCATCCTCCTGGCCGAGACCGTGACGAACCCCGAGGCGCGCGGCCTCGGCCTCCTGCCGATTTCCGTCGCGCGAAACGCCTACGGGCGCCAGCTGGACTCGACGGTGCTTCGCCTCACGGACGTGGACCGCGTGGCGCTCGGAGAGGCACCTCTCGAGGCCGTGTTCATCCGCGCGCCGAAGATCACGGCCGCGGGGCCCGGCGTCGAGGTCCTGGCGCGGCGCGACGGCGACGCGGTGCTCGTCCGGAAGGAGAACATCCTCGCCGCGACGTTCCACCCGGAGCTCACGGAGGACCGCCGGGTCTTCGACCTCTTCCTCGCCGCCCGCATGAGAACATCGGCGCGATGAGCTCCGAGTTTTCCGCCGTCACGATCGACCGGCCGACCGACGTCTTCGTCGAGGACCGGGGCGCCGTCCGCATCCTCTCGCTCTCTCGCGGGAAGGCGAACGCTCTCTCGACGGAGTTCGCGCACGCGCTCCACAATGCCGCCCTCGCCGCGCAGGAAGACCCATCCGTCCGTGGCGTCGTGCTCACGTCGACGAACCCGAAGATCTTCTCGGCGGGCTTCGACCTGAGGAAGCTCGCGCACGCGACGGACGAGGAGTTCGCGCGGTTCGTCCGCGTCTTCGATGCGCTGTTCTTCGACCTCTTCCTCCTCGGCAAGCCGCTCGTCGTCGCCCTCACGGGCCACGCGATCGCGGGCGGCGCCCTCCTCGCCTCGACGGCCGACTTCCGTCTCGCGGCGGAGGGACCCGGCACGATCGGCCTGCCGGAGGTGACGCTCGGGATCCACGTCCCGCGGCACTACCTCGAGGCGATGCGGACGACCGTGGGGGAGCAGGCGCTCACGCACTGGGCGCTCCTCGGCGAGACGATGCCGTTCGCCGAGGCGCGGACGCTCGGTGCGATCGACCGGATCGTGCCGGCCGACCGCCTCATCGAGGAGGCCGTCGGTTTTGCGCAGCGCCTCGGCGCCGCGCCGAGCGAGGTCTACGCCGCGATCAAGCGGGACCTGCGCGGGTCGGCGCACGAGCGCGCGCTGGACATCCAGCCCGACGCGCGCAAGGCCTTCGTCGAGTCGTGGTTCTCCGAGACGGGCCAGCGGGGTCTCGACCGCGCCCTCGCGCGTTGACGAGCACGGGAGCCGTCTGACGTCCCCTGCGGCGCGTGCGTGGCTCGACGCGCTCGGCCTCGAGCCGCGGCTGCCCGACACGCGTTTTCTCGAGGACCTCTTCCACGTCTTCCAGCGGCGCGTCGCGTGCGAGACGCTCACGCGCGCCGCGGGCGATCCCGCCGCATTCGACGCGGAGGCGTTCGCGGAGGAGTGGCCGGAGGAGGAGCGCGGCCTGACGGGCGAGGAACGCGCAAGAGCCTTCGCGTGGCTCGCGGGGGAGCTCGGGTTCGAGGTCGGGCTCGAGGAGTCCCTTTGCTCCCGCCCATGGGCGCCCGGTGGGCCGGAGGCACACCGGAGCGTCGTCGCCACGGTGTCGGGACGGCGCATGCTCGCAGACGCTGGATTCCCGCTTCCGTTCCTCGTCCCTCTCCAATTACCTTCTAAAGAAATTCCCTCTTCCTTCGGCACGTTGAGCGTCGAGTCGGGGGAAGGAGAGGGCGGCGGCTTTCGCGTCACGTGCGACGCACGCGGCGAGGTCGCGGAGCTATTGCGCTTGGGTGCGGGGGAGGGCGGCGTCGGCGCGTGCGCCGCCGCCGCAGCCTTCGCGACGCGGGTTCTCGACGACCGCGTTCTCCACTGGGCGGGCGGCGTCATGACGATCCTCGACGCGTGGAGCGTGCTGCGCTACCCGCTCGCCGGGACGGAGCGCGCGGCGCTCGAGTCGCTCTTCGCGCTGAACCTCGAAGGAGTCGAGCTGCCCGCCGTTCCCGCCGCCGACGTCGTCCCGGTCCTCACGGTGTTCCACGCGGTTCCGCTGTCGCCGGAAGAGGTGCACCTGGGACTCGCACGTGCCGAGCGGCCGGCCTCCGATCTCGTCGCGCCTCCGGAGGCGTTCATCGAGGCGGTCCCGGGCGGGTCACGCGTTGCGCGGAGCGCGAGATTCCTCTCGCCGGTGCCCGCCGTGGGCCCCGGCGAGTCCGTGCGGAAGACGCTCGTCTTCCACCTCGCGATGGACCTCCTCGGACTCGGGGCGGCCTAGAACGCCAGGTCGTCGCCGTCCGCGAGGACGACGAGGCGGGAGTCTCCGATCGCCGCGATCTCGGCGGCGAGGCGATCGAGGGCGGGCGGTTTCATGTGGTACAGGTAGATGGGGACGTCCTTCGGGAACTTCGCCATCTCGGCGTGCAGCGTCTTCGGCGTCAGGTGGCAGGAGATGTCTGCGATCGGCTGCATGTCGCTCGGGAACGAGCACTCGACGAAGAGAGCCCTGAGGTTCGGCGTTCGGCGTGCCGCGGACCAGATCGCGTCCGTCGGGCCGGTGTCTCCCGAGAAGACGACGGCGGCGCGCTCGTCCGCGAGGACGTAGCCGTACGTCGGGACGACGTGCGACACCTTCACGGCGGTCGCCGTGAGGCCGTCGGCGGAGAACGGCGCCCCGACCGGAACGGCGCGAAACGTGACGCTCGGGCCGGCCTGGCCCTGGATGCGCGAGAAGTCCGGCCACAGCGCGTCGTTGAAGAGGTGCGTCCGGAGGGCGTCGAGGACGTCGTCCGGCGCGAGGATCTCGAGCGGCGCGCTCGTCCGCCCGAACACGTTCTCGACGAGAAACGGAAGCGACGCGACGTGGTCCATGTGCGAGTGCGTTACGAGGACGGCGCGCACGCGCTCCTGTTCCTCGAGCGAGAGCGCGTCCGTGACGGCGCCCGCGTCCACGCACAGCGCATCGTTCACGAGGAAGGACGTCTGCCGGTGTCGGGGCGTGGAGCCGCCGTGGGCTCCGAGAACGCGAATGCGCACGGGTCTGGGATTATGAGGCCGAGCGCGCCCGGAAGCTCACGCGGTGACGGATCTCACAATCTAGAAGGTCGTCCCGACATAGAAGGTCGTCTGCCAGTCCGACAGCGTGTGCGTGAAGTCCCACTTCTTGGCGAAGTCCACGTTCCACGGCAGGCCCAGGAAGTAGACCGAGAAACCGCCGCCGAAAGACGCGAGTCCGCCGGGGACCGCGGGGTTGTTCAGCCCGTTGAGCTGGCCGTCCGTCATGAACACGAAGCTCTGGCCTTCGAACCAGCCGCCGCCGACGTCGAGGAAGATGCGCCCCCGAACGCCCTGGAACGCGAGGATCGGCGTCGCGAGGACGTCGATGAGAGGGAAACGGAACTCGCTGTTTACGTAGAAGATGTTGTTGCCGATGACGGTGTTGTAGTCGTAGCCGCGGAGGGTGTCGAGGCCGCCGAACGCGTACACGGTGGGCGCCGCCCCGTTCGAGTGCGCGGCGAAGCCGCGGAACGCGAAGAGGACGCGCCGCGAGAGCGGGACGTAGAGACGCGCCTCTGCGATCGCGTCGAACGAGAGCGTCGTCTCGCCGGGCTGGAAGGACGGGGTGTACTGGAGGTTCACGTCGACCCGGTGCCCCGAGTGCGGCCCGAAGTATGAATAGCGCGTCGTGTCGTTCGAGAACCCCACGCCGCCCGTCGGAACGTCGTCCGACCGGGGCAGGTAGACGTACTGCTGGGTGCCGTCCGCGTTCGACTGGAGGATGGGGACGTCGAGCGAGCGGCTCACGAAGCCGATGTTTCCGTCGAAGCGCGTGTAACGTGAGGTCGGGTAGGTCCCCAGGAAGGTGACTCCCGTGTCCCGCGAGATCCGCTGGTCCCGCACGGTCGCGCCGGTGTTGTAGTCGTAGCCGTAGAAGTAGCTGCGGTTGTCGTAGATCTGCGCGCCCCACTGGAGGCGGCGCCTGAGGTTGAAGTAGCCGACCCGGAAGTTGGAGAACGTCGACACCGAGTCGAACTGGACGAAGGCGCGCCGGTCGCCGAGGTAGTCGGAGAACGACAGGAGGATCTGCGAGACGAACGTCTGGTCCGAGTTGACGCCGGCGATGAGGGACGCGTTGTCGAGGAAGAGTTTGAACTTCGGGCGCGAGATCTTCTCGGGGTCGACCGAGACCTCGACGGACGGCACGAACCCGGACGTCGCATCGGGTTTCAGCGCCGCGGGCGCGGCCGCCTTCTCGTCGAGCTTGCGGAACGGCTTCTTCGCCTCCGCCATGTAGAGCTGGAACCGGCCGCCCTGGTAGCCCGAGAACACGACCTTCTCCTGCCCGTCCGGCCCCGTGAACGCGGCCGGCCCGAGCGCAGCGCCGATGACGTCCGTGTACTGGACGATTTCGCCCGTCGCGAGGTCCTGCCCGTAGATGTTGAAGATGCCGCCGCGGGACGAGGCGTAGTAGAGCCGCTTGCCGTCCGGCGAGAACGCCGGGTCCTCGTCGCTGCCGTCGCCCCACGTGACCTGCTCCACCTTCGCCGGGTCCGAGAGTGGAAAGCGGACGACCTTCGAACGGGCGCCCACGATCTTCGAGTGATAGATGTACTTCCCGTCGGGCGAAAAGACGGGCCCCTCGTCGTATGCGACGTCGTTCGTGAGGTTCTTTACGGCGCGCGTCTTGAGGTCGAGGAGGAAGATGTCCCGGCTGTTTCCCTCGATCGCCGAGAAGACGATCTCGTTGCCCGACGGGGACCACGACGGCGCCATCGGCTGGTCCGGCGCCACGGCGATTCGCTCGAGGAGGCCGCCGCCCCGCGCCGAGAAGATGAGGAGCTTGCGGCCGCGCTCCTGCCGGCCGAAGACCGCGATCCGGTCCCCGTCCGGCGCGAAGGACAGGTCGCGCCCGCTCTCGGGTCCCGTCGTGAGGTACTGCCCGACGATGTACTCGTATTTCGTCGTCGTCCCGGGGGAGAGGTTCTTGAAGAGCTTGCGCTCCTTGACGGACAGAAGGCCGATGTCGATGTCGTCCGCGTACGTCGTGAGCGTCGCAATGAAGTCGCCCGACGGCGAAGGCGCGGCCCCGATCTCGTAGGACTCGCGGCCGTACGGCCCGACGCGGAAGCGCTCGCCGTACTCGGAGGCCTCGCCCTTGACCGCGAGAAGGGGCAGGTACTTGCGGCGCAGGTACCTCCGGAACTTCAGGTCAAAGTCGTCGGGCTGGATCTCGAACGTCCGGCGGAGCGCGACGGAGATGTCCCGCCCGAGGAACGACCGGAACTCGAAGATGAAGTCGCGGACGCCGTCCTTGCCCCACTCGGACTCGATGAAGTCGAAGACGGCGTGGCCGTACCGGTACGCGGGGTAGCCATTGATCTGGACCTTCGTGATCGGCGGGATGAGGTCCGCGTTCACGGCGTCCCTGAGGTACATCCGGTCCTTGTCGTCCTCGTCGTTCCCGAAGTACGAGGCCATGCCCTCCATGAACCACGTCGGCGGGTTCGCGGTGAGGGCGCGCGAAAGCCGGCCGCCGAACAGGATTTCGTACTGGAACACGTGCGTGAGCTCGTGCTGGATGAGCGCCTGGAGCTTCTCGTCCGGCATGTCGATCGGGAGGACCATCCGGTTGCGTGCGGGCTCCGCGAACGCGCCGACGCCCTCGGGGATGAAGTTCAGCTCGATGTTGTTCTGCTCGAACTCGGCGTGCGTCGCGTAGTAGATGATCGGGACGCGCTTCGGGATCTGGTAATTCAGCCGGCGCGAGAGCTCGTCGTACGCGGACTCGGCCATCGAGACGACCTTCTGGAGCGTCGCCTTTTCGCGCGAGTAGTGGTAGACGTCGAAGTGCGTCGACTGGTAGATCGACCAGTCGAACGTGTCATAGACGATCTTGTTCTGGCCGGCGGCGAAGAGGCCGGGGGCGCCGGCCGCGGCGAGGCCGGCGAGGAGCACGAGGGCGAGGGCCTTCCTAGTCGAAGACATAACGATTGGCCTCCCGCTCGCGGACGACGAAGAGCCCGAGGAGCTGGTTCTCCAGCGAGAACAGGTTCTCGAAGAGGCCGGCGAGCTCGTTCACGGAACGCTGGTTCTTCTCCTTCGTGTCGCGGAAGTTCTCCTGGAAGAGGCGCGCGCCGGTGCGCCCGTCCATCGCGAGGACGGTGACGTCGAAGGAGAAGCCCGTCGAATCGATGTTGACCTGCCGGTAGTACTTCCGGCCGTCGATGGGGCTGATGTACTCCTCGGAGCGGTAGCCGGACTTGTTCTCGACGCGGAAATCGACGACGCCGGACAGGATGATGTCGGCGCCCGTGCGCGCCCCGAGACCTTTCCAGAAGTCCCCGGCCTCCGTGAGCTCCTTGAGGTGCGTCGTCGGGAGGCGGACGTCGGCGGGCATCGTGACGATCGTCATTTTCGTGCGCTTGCCGAGCTGCTTGCCGAGGTAGCGGCGGAACTCGGCGTCGAGGTCGAGGTCCTTGTACTTCGGCGCGTCCTTCTTGTCGGACAGGCGCGACGCCACGATGAAGGGGGCCAGCGTGATGCGCTCGCGGCCCGTCACGGCGAGCTTCGGACGGAGGGGGAGCTTGAGCTTGACCTCGTTCGAGCTCCCGCACGCCCCGAGGAGGAGAGCCGCGGCGAGGGCGGCCGGGACGGCGCGGCTCGTCACGGGTCCACTCCGGGCGGCTGCGCGGGGGGAAGCGACGGCGGGGGCGCCGCGGCCGGCAACTGCGGGGGCGCTGGGGCCGGCGAGGGGGCCTGTGCCGGAGCCGGAGTCGGCGCCGGGGCGGGCGCCGGCGTCTCGGGAGCGGACGAGGACGGCGCGGGCAGCGACGAGGAGCGCTGCACGGACGTGTAGTACTCGGCGAACCGCGCGTAGTTGCGTTTGATCTTCGTGTCCTGCGGCGCGAGCTCGAGGGCGCGCTTGTAGGCGGCGAGCGCGCGCGCGGTGTCGCCCGTGCTCTCGTACGCGACCGCGAGGTTGTTCTGGACCTGGGCGTCGCCGGGCTGCTGGGCCGCGGCCCTCTCGTAACGGAAAAGCGCCTCGCGCCAGAAGCCCTGCCTCGCCATCTCGGTCCCGTAGGCCTTCTCGGCCTTCCACGTGTCGTCCGTCTTGCCCGAGGAGCACGCACCTAAAACCGCGGCGACAGCCGCGGCGGCGACGACGGCGACGGCTCGGCGAAGACTCGTCACGGTGCGGTCGGGCATTATAGACAGCGACTCCACCGCAAAGTCTCGCAAGAGAGGTGCCGCGTCCCGAACTCCTCCGACGATCTCCGGACAGGACTCGCATGGTCGCGCCTGGCCCGCGGACGGCGGGCGCGCGCCCTTTCGAGGCTCCTCGGGGCGGTCGCGACGCCGTCTCATGTGCTCGCATTGTCCCCCAAGGAGGCCGCCCGGATCGCGCGGGAGGCCGAGGAGGTCGTGGCTCCGCTGCTCGCGCCGGACCGCGCGTCGACTGACGCCGACCTGCGCCGGCTGGAGGCCTCCGGCGCGCGCCTGCTCTTCTTCACGGATCGGGAGTACCCGGAACTTGTGCGCGAGATCACGGATCCGCCGCCGCTCCTTTTCGCGCGCGGCGCGCCGCTTCCCCTGGCCCCTGCGATCGCGCTCGTCGGGGCGCGCCGCGCCTCGCGCCTGGCGCTGGAGGTCGCGGCCGTCCTCGCGCGCGGCCTCGCGGGCGCCGGGGTCTCGGTCGTCTCGGGGTTCGCGCGCGGCGTGGACGCGGCGGCGCACCGTGCGGCGCTCGAGGCTGGCGGGCCGACGGTGGCGGTGTTCGGCTGCGGCGTCGACGTCTGCTATCCCGCCGAGCAGCGCGGCCTCCTCGAGACGCTTCTCGCCACGGGGACGGCGCTCTCGGAATTTCCGATGGGCGACGAGCCCGAGCCGTGGCACTTTCCCGTGCGCAACCGGCTCATCGCGGGCCTCTCGCGGATCGTCTGCGTCGTCGAGGCCGCCGAGAAGAGCGGCTCGCTCATCACGGCGCGCTGCGCCACGGGATACGGGCGGGACGTCGCCGCGGTGCCGGGTTCGATTCTCGCGCCGGGAGCCGAGGGCTCGAACGCTCTGCTGAAGGACGGGGCGATCCTCGTGCGGTCCGCCGACGACCTTCTCGCCGAGCTGCCCGAGGAGGACCGCCGGCGGTTGAACGTCGCGGTGGCGGCCCGGACGGCGGCGTCGCTTCCCGACCTCCCGCCGGACGCGGCGGCCCTTCTCGGGCAGCTCGACACCGACGAGCCGCGCGACTCCGACGCCCTGATTCCGGCCGCGGGACTCGACGCGGCGCGCTTCTCGGCGGCTCTCCTGCACCTCGAGATCGAGGGCCTCGCGACCGCTCTGCCGGGCGCTCTCTTCGTCCGCTCGCGCCCACGGAGTTGACAGGCGTGGCATCGTGACGGGTCCTCTATGGCCAAGTCACTCGTGATCGTCGAGTCCCCCGCGAAGGCCGCGACGCTCGGGAAGTTCCTCGGGAAGGACTTCACCGTCATGGCCTGCTACGGCCACGTCCGGGACCTGCCACGAAAGGGCATCGCGGTGGACCGCGAGCACGGTTACACGCCCACCTACGAGATCCTCCCCGGAAAAGAGCGCACGGTCGCGGACCTCCGGCGGGCCGCGAAGGGCGCCGACACGATCTACCTCGCGGCCGACCCCGACCGCGAGGGCGAGGCGATCTGCTGGCATCTCCAGGAGATCCTCAAGCCCGGCTCCCCGAAGGCGAAGTTCCACCGCGCCGAGTTCCACGAGATCACGAAGTCGGCGGTCACGCGCGCGGTCCAGAACCCCGGCGTGATCGACCAGAACCGCGTGAACGCGCAGCAGGCGCGCCGGATCATCGACCGGCTCGTCGGCTACGAGGTGTCGGACCTGCTCTGGTCGAAGCTCTGGAGAGGGCTGTCGGCGGGACGCGTCCAGACCGTGACGCTCCGGATCATCGTGGAGCGCGAGAGCGAGCGCGAGCGCTTCGTCGCCGTGCCCTACTTCTCGGTGCCCGTGACGCTGAGGAAGGGCGAGGCGGCCTTCCCGGCCCGCGTCGTCGCGTGGAAGGACGAGAAGCTGCGCTTCGACGGGACGGACCCGCGCCTCGCGACGGCCGCCGACGCCGATACCGCGCGCGCCCACGTCGAGGGCGCCGCGCTGTCGGTCGTGAAGGTGGACGCGAAGGAGCGCAAGAGCAGCGCGCCGCCGCCCTTCACGACCTCGAAACTGCAGCAGGGCGCCGCGCGCGTCGGGTTCAGCGTCCGGCGCACGATGCAGATCGCGCAGAGGCTCTACGAAGGCAAGACGATCGGCGACCGCGGCACGATCGGCCTCATCACGTACATGCGCACGGACTCGACGCGCTCGGCCGAGGAGGCGCTCGTGGCCGTCCGGGACTTCATCGGACGGACCTACGGTCCGGGGGCGCTCCCCGAGGAGGCGCGGCGTTTCCGGCAGAAGAAAGACGCGCAGGACGCCCACGAGGCCATCCGCCCCACGTCGCTCGACCTTCCGCCCGAAGCGGCCGCGCGGTATCTGGCCCCGGACGAGATGAAGCTCTACCGCCTCATCTGGAACCGCTTCGTCGCGTCCCAGATGAGCCCGTCCGTCTCGGAGGTGACTTCGGTCGACATCGAGGCGATCAAGGGGGGCGTGGCCGCGGGGCTGCGCGCCTCGGGCACGGTTCTCAAGGACCCGGGCTGGCTCAGGGTCTACGAGAAGGAAGCCGAGCCCGAGACCGAGGAGAAGGACAAGGCCGAGACCGACGCGGAGGCCGCCGACGGAAACGGCGCCGCGGGCGAGAAAGTCCGCCTGCCGGCGCTCGCGACGGGCGACGCCCTCGCGCTCGTCTCCGCCGTGACGGAGGGGCACGAGACGCAGCCGCCGCCGCGCTTCAACGAGGCGTCGCTCGTGAAGTTCCTCGAGGAGAACGGCATCGGCCGCCCGTCCACGTACGCCGAGATCATGCGCAAGATCGAGGATCGCGAGTACGTTCGGAAGAAGGACCGCCGCTTCACGCCCACGCCGCTCGGCCGCCTCGTCGTGGACCTCATGCGCGAGGGCTTCGACGACTTCTTCCAGACCGAGTACACGGCGAAGATGGAGGAGGAGCTTGACGAGGTCGAGGAAGGGAAGCTCGACTGGAGGAAGGCGCTCGCGGAGTTCGACGGGAAGTTCGTCAAGGACCGCGACATGGCGAAGAAGAAGATGGTCTCGGTCAAGGCCGGCCTCGCGCTCGCCGAGGTGAGGAAGCGCTTCATAGACTTCAAGCTCACGAACGACCCGGGCGACACGTGCCCGAAGAGCGGCCACCCGCTGAAGCTCCGGATGGGGAAGGCGGGCCTCTTCATCGCGTGCTCGGGCTACCCCGACTGCGACTTCACGCAGGACATCCCCGAGGTCGAGGAAGACGAGATCGACGCGACGGAGGTCGAGGGCCAGACGTGCGAGGAGTGCGGCAGCCCGATGAAGCTCCGCACGGGCAAGAACGGTTCGGCATTCCTCGGCTGCACGGCCTACCCCGTGTGCCGCAACACGGTGCCCGTGAAGGTCGCGGGGGGGAAGGCCGAGGCGAAGCCCGACGTCCCGACCGGAGAGAAGTGCCCGAACTGCGGCTCGGCCCTCGTGACGCGCCACGGCCGCTTCGGCGACTACGTCTCCTGCTCGAACTACCCGGCCTGCCGCTTCAAGCCGCCCAAGCCCGTCACGCTCACGGGCGTGAAGTGCCCGGTGTGCAAGACGGGCGACATCCTCGTCCGGCGCGGGCGCTTCGGCCCGTTCTACGGGTGCTCGAACTATCCGTCGTGCGAGAAGAACTTCAAGGCGCGGCCCGTCCCGAAGGCGTGCCCGAACTGCAAGGCGCCGTACCTTCTCGTGCGCGACCGCAAGGCGGGCGCGTTCTACGTCTGCGAGACGGAGGGCTGCGGCCTCGACGTCCCCGCGAGCGACCTCGACGCGTTCGAGCCCACGACGCGCATCCCCGAGGGCGCGCTCGAGGCCGCGATCGCCGAAGCGCGCGTCCCGGCGCCGGTCAAGGGCGCGAAGAAGCGGGCGGCGAAGCCGAAGGCGGCCGCGAAGGCGAAGGCGGAAGCCGCGTCGCCGGATGGTCCTCCGCCGAGTACCGCACGTTCACCGAAGAAGCCCGCCCGTCCCCGCCGAGCGAAAAAGTAACCGGCCCAGGGCCTCAGTTCGCGACGCCGTCGGAGACGAGTCGATCGGCAAGGCCGGCCGCCATCTTCGGCGTCCCCTCGATGAGAGGTGAAGCGTCGCGGTTCGTGACGACGCCCTTCCAGATCTCCCGATCGCCGTCGAGGGCGGTGAGGCTCGCGACGAGCCGCATTCCGATCTGCTTCGACGCGATGACCTCGAACGGGGTATCGCCGAGGAGGGAGGGATACGTCTTACTCGTCATGTCGACGGGCCAGACGACGAGGAGCCCGTCGAAGCCGTCCTTGCGCGCGCGTTCGTAGAGCGTACCGAGGGTGATGCCCCTCTCCAACGAGACGGTTGGATACGAAACCGAAGGGTGAAGCGACGGGAGACGCGCGACGAGCGTGTCCTCCGTGACACGACGCACGGCGTCGGGCAGGGCGACGACGACGAGCGTGCGCGTGAAGGCGGGCGCAGCCGGCGAAAGCCGAGCCTGGCTCTCGACGGAAACCGAGGAGCAGGCGGCGAGGGACAGCGAGGAAAGAGCCAACAGGACACCCGGGAGCTTGCTCACGGCAACCATCCTTTTCGGAGAGTCTCCGAATTGAGACTACTCCCGAGCGGCACGCATTTCACGTGCCTGAAACGGCTAAACCTCCAACTCCCCACGCATCATGAGAACGGCGCTCCCCTCGACGCGGACGGTCGTGGGCTGGCCGCCGTCAACGAGGACCGTCACGTCCAGCTCCGACGGGCGGCCCATCTCGACGCCCTGGTCGATCGCGAACCGGCCGCGGCCTTCCGCGACGCCGCCCGGGACCGCGCCGTGGAGCGCGAGGTAGACGCCGGCGGGCCCGGCCGCCGAGCCCGTCGCGGGATCCTCGGGCACGCCCGCGCCCGGCGCGAACATGCGGGCCCTCAGGCGCGGGCCCGCGGGCGAATCGTCGAACGCGAAGAAGAAGAGACCGAGAACGCCCAGCTCCTTCTCGACATGGTTGAGCATCCGCGTGTCGGCGAGCGCCGCGGACACCGCCGCGACGGACGCGAGCGGCACCATGAGAAACGTGTTCCCGGTGCCGACGGCCTGCGGAGGGAGCGTCGGGTGCAGCGCGTCGAACGGGACTCCGAGAGCGGCCGCGATCTGACCCTTCACGTCGTCGCCGGTCACGGGCGCCTTCCACTCGGGCTTTCCCTGCTCCATCCGCACGCGCGCGACACGCCCGTCCTTCTTCAGGAGGTCGAGCCGCAGCGGCCCGAAACCGACCTCGATCGTCATGGGGTGGGCGCCGTCGGGTGCGCCGGCCGCGACCTTTCCGAGTGCCGCCATCACCACGGCGGTCCCGACGGTCGGGTGGCCTGCGTACGGGATCTCCTTCACCGGAACGAACGTGCGCTGCCAGTAGGCGCAGGCGGGATCCCGCGCGGGCAGGACGAACGTCGACTCGGAGTAGTTGATCTCGCGCGCGACCGACTGCATCTGGGTGGTCGTCATGCCGCGGGCGTCGGGCACGACGAGGAGCGGGTTGCCCGTGAAGGGCCGGTCGGTGAAGACGTCGCAGGTGACGAAGGAGACCTTCATGAAGCGGACGTTACCGCCCGGAGGCACGTCCGGAAGCGGCACAGGCCGACCATCGGGAGCGCCCGGTCGAGGGCGCCGAGCAGGGGATACGGGCTCGCGGAGAAGAAGAGTTCGTCCACGCGGAACCCGGCGGCCTCGACGAGCGCCACGACGCGGGCGGCCGGACGCACGGCGATGTGGTCCTCCTGCTGCAGGCCCGGCACGGCGGCCTTGATCCGCTCGGCCCAGTGGTCCCGGTTCGGCGTGTAGATCGCGAGGGCGCCGCCTCTCGCGAGGGACCGCCGCGCGCTTGCGAGGCACGCCGCGAGCACTTCGTCGAGCACGTGTTCGACGAAGTCGGCGAGGAGCACGACGTCGAACGGGCCACCCGGCGCTGCCGTGAGGTCCCGCGCATCCACCTCCTCGAATCGGACGTTCACGACCCGCCGGGCGGCCTGCTCGGCGCGAGCGGCGGCGACGGCGACGCCTGCCGCGTCGATTCCCACGACCTCGGCGACGCGCGGGGCGAGAAAGAACGCCGTGTCGCCTCGCGCCGAGCCCACCTCGAGGACGCGGAGGGACGCGGAGGGCCGGACGATCCGGAGCAGAGCCGCGCCGCGCTCCTCGTACTTGCGCTGGTTTCTCAGGAACCAGTGCGGGCGGTACATCCGGGCGTAGTAGCCGGGCCCATAGACCTCGGCGTTCGGCGCGAATTTCCCGGGAGCATCCGTCACGGCCCGAGTCTACGCATCGCGGCAACAGGTCGCGCACGGCCTGCCGGACCGGCAACTACAATCGGCCGATGTCGCGAGTCACGGTGATCGGGGGCGGCTTCGCGGGCGTGGAGTGCGCCCACCAGCTCCTGCGCCGGGGCCACGCCGTGACGCTCGTCGAGATGCGGCCCGTGCGGACGACGGACGCGCACGCGACGGACCGTCTCGCCGAGATGGTCTGCTCGAACTCGTTCCGGTCCGACAACCCGGCGAACGCCGTCGGCCTCTTGAAGCGCGAGATGGAGAGCATCGGCTCGCTGATCCTCGAGGAGGCGCGCAAGGCCGCGGTACCGGCCGGCGACGCGCTCGCGGTGGACCGTGCGATCTTCGCGGACGCCGTGACGCGGCGCCTCGCGAAAGAGCCGCTTCTCACGCTCGTCCGGGGAGAGGCCGAAGCGCTGCCCGACCCCGGCGACAGCTTCGTCGTCGTGGCGACCGGGCCGCTCACGTCGCCCGCGCTCGAGAAGGCCCTGCTCGCGCTGCTCGGCGAGAAGTACCTCTACTTCTACGACGCGATGGCGCCCATCGTGGAGGCGGCGTCGCTCGACATGGAGAAGCTCTACGCACTCTCGCGCTACGGCAAGGGCGGCGGCGACGACTACCTGAACGTCCCGCTCTCTCGCGCCGAGTACGAGGCGTTCGTCGCGGCGCTTCTCGCGGGGGAGAAGGTCCCGTTCCACGACTTCGAGAAGGCCGTGTACTTCGAGGGGTGCCTTCCGGCCGAGGCGATGGCCGAGCGCGGCGTCGAGACGCTGCGCCACGGCCCGATGAAGCCGTTCGGCCTTCCGGACCCGCGCACCGGGAGGGAGCCGTACGCCGTCGTCCAGCTCCGGCAGGACGACCTCGCGAAGACGCACTTCAACCTCGTCGGCTTTCAGACGAAGCTCAAGGTCGGCGAGCAGCGGCGCGTCTTCCGGATGCTGCCGGGCCTCGAGAACGCGGAGTTCGTCCGCTACGGCATGCTCCACCGCAACACGTACATCAACGGCCCGGCGCACCTCGACCGCTTCTTTCGCTGGCGGAAGGACTCGCGTCTCTTCTTCGCGGGCCAGCTCACGGGCGTCGAGGGCTACCTCGAGTCCGCCGCGACGGGCCTCCTGGTCGGCGCGACGCTCGCCCAGCTCCTCGAGCACCGGGAGCCCTCGCCGCTCGCCTTCTCCACGGCGCTCGGCTCGCTCGCCAGGCACGTCTCGACGCCCCGCGAGGGGGACTTCACGCCGATGAACGTGACGTTCGGCCTCATCGACGACGCGGGCGTCCCGCCGTCGAAGGATCGGGCGAAGCGCCGCGGGGAAATCGCGCGCCGCGCCCTGGAAGAAGTCGCGCGCTGGAAGTCGGTGGCGCTTCCCGTGCCTCCGTGACGGCCCCGGGTGGGAGCAGGCCTAGAATCGGCGCGGAGGAAGACCCGTGAAGAAGAACGCAATCGCAGCCCTGACCGCCGTGCTCCTCGCCGCCGCGCCGGCTGCCGTCGGCGCCGACGCGCGCTCCGAGAACTGGCAGACAAACTGCTCCGTCTGCCACGGAGACGACGGCAAGGGCCAGACCGAGGAAGGCAAGAAGAAGGGCGCCCGCGACCTCACGAACGCCCGCTGGCAGGACAAGGTGGACGACGGACGGATGATCCGGTCCGTCACGAAAGGGCACGACAAGATGCCCACCTTCGAGAAGAAGCTCTCGGCCGACGAGATCAAGGCGCTCGTCGCCGAGGTGCGGACGCTCGCCAAGAAGTAGTGCGCGGCCGCCTCGCCGAGGAGCTCGCCGCGTTCGACCGCCACCTCGCGGACGAGCGCGGCGTCTCGAGGCACACGCGGGCGGCCTACGGAAAGGACCTCGGCCGGTTCGCCGTGTTCCTCTCGACGGTGTTCTGGAACAAGCCTCCCGAAAAGATCGCCGCGAAGGACGTCGACGCGCTCGCCGTGCGGTCCTACCTCGCGCACCTTCGGGCGGACGGCCTCGTGAAGGCGTCCATCGGCCGGCACCTCTCGGCGCTTCGCACGTTCTTCGCGTTCCTGAAGCGCGAGGGTCACGTCGGCGCGAATCCCGCGAAGGCGATCGCGACGCCCCGGAAGGAGCACTCCCTGCCCCGCACCCTCTCCGTCACGGAAGCGGGCGCCGTCGTCGCGGCGAAGGGGCGCGAGGGCGCGCTCGGCGCGCGCGACCGGGCGCTCCTCGAACTCCTCTACGCGACGGGCCTCCGCGTCTCGGAGCTCGTGGGGCTGAAGCTCGAGGACGTGGACCTCTCCGCGCGGCAGGTGCGGACGATCGGCAAGGGGAAGAAGGAACGGATCGTCCCGTTCGGGCGCGCGGCCGCCGACGCCGTGAAGACGTGGCTCAAGGCGCGGGGAGAGATGCGCCCGCCTGCGAAGGACGCGGCGTTCCTGTTCCTGAACGCGCACGCGGGGCGGCTGACGGATCGCAGCGTGCGGCGCATCCTCGACCGGGCGATGCTCGGAGCGGACGTGGGCCGGCACGCCTCGCCGCACGCGCTCCGGCACTCCTTCGCGACGCATCTCCTCGCGGCCGGCGCCGACCTGCGCTCCATCCAGGAGCTCCTCGGCCACGCGTCGCTCTCGACGACGCAGAGGTACACGCACCTCGACGCCGAGAGGCTCCTCGAGGTCTACCGCAAGAGCCACCCGAAGGCCGAGGAGCGGGACTAAGCCGTTCCCGGAGCTAGACTCCTCGCGTGGCACATCCGGTCTTCCATCACACGACGATCCTCTGCGTGCGCCGCGGATCCTCCGTCGCTCTCGGCGGCGACGGGCAGGTCACGATGGGGACCACCGTCATGAAGCACGGCGCCTCCAAGGTGCGGCGCCTCCTCGACGGCAAGGTCCTCGCCGGCTTCGCGGGGTCCACGGCCGACGCCGTCACGCTCTT
>Ga0315271_10000849_pt1 | contig 17811 bp, 17 predicted proteins | sample C3_top_MG_FD_204664 | JGI IMG/M metagenome (GOLD analysis project Ga0315271, IMG submission 204664) | Sediment microbial communities from Yellowstone Lake, YNP, Wyoming, USA - C3_top | ecosystem: Environmental > Aquatic > Freshwater > Lake > Sediment | place: USA: Wyoming | collected 2017-08-01
CGTGCCTACCTCGCGGCGGCGCGCCGGGCCCTGGTCCCCGGCGGCCTCCTCATGCTCGACCTCTTCGGCGGCTGGCTCTCCCTCCAGGAGGCCACCGAGCGGCGCCGCATCGGGGGCGGCGTCACCTACGTCTGGGAGCACGACGCCTGCGACGCCATCACCCACCGCATCCGCTGCGCCATCCACTTCGAGCTGCCGGGCGGGCGCCGCCTGCGGCGCGCCTTCACCTATGACTGGCGGCTCTGGTCGCTCCCAGAGCTGCGCGACCTGATGGCAGAGGCCGGCCTCGATCGCATCGAGGTGCAGTGGGACGTGGAGCCGCCCGGCGTCGAGCCGCGCTACCGCCCCCGGCGCCACGCCACCAACCAGGGGGCGTGGCTCGCCTACCTGGTGGGACGCCGGCCCGGCCAGTCGGCGCGATGAGGCGCCCGCCTTGCGGCCGTGGGCGGGCTGGCCTAGATCTGCTCCGGTCGCCGTCGCCGGAGCCCGCCATGACTCACCTCCCCGTCCACCACCGCGCCCTCGCCGCCCTCGCCTCGGCCCTGCTGCCGCTGGCCGGCTGCACCTCCTCCTCCGAGCCGCCGCCCCCGGGGTGGAACACCGAGCTGGTGGCCGCGGCCGACCTCGACGGCGACGGCCCGCTCGACGTGCTCAGCGCCACCACCGTCTTCACCACCGTCTACCAGCCCGGCTACCTCACCGTCCGCCGCCAGTCGAGGACCTCCCCGGGCACCTTCGATCCTCCGCTGCGGACCACCACCTGCCTCGACCCCGCGGCGCTGGCCCTCGGCGACGTCGACGGCGACGGCCGGCTCGACGTGGCCGTGGCCTGCGGCGCCACCGCCGGGACCGCCTTCGAGGTGGCGCTGCACCTGCAGACCTCCAGCCAGCCCATCACCTTCGCCCCCCCCACCTCGCTCTCCACCGGCGACGCGCAGCCCTCGGCGATCCGGCTCGCCGATCTCGACGGGGACGGCCGCCTCGACCTCGTGGTCGGCGCCCGCACCGGGACCGGGCTGCTGCTCTTCTTCCAGCAGCCGGCGCCGGCGCCGCCGGCCACCTTCGCGGCGCCGGTCGCGCTCGAGGTGGGGGCCGCCCCGGTGGCCGTGGCGGCCGGGGACCTGACCGGGGCCGGCCGGCTCGATCTGGTGGCCACCACCGCCGACGGCCGGGCCGTGGTCCTGCTCCACGACACGGCCCCGGGGACCTTCCTCCAGGGCGTCTCCTACCCGGCCGGCGTCCGCCCGGTTGCCGTCGAGATCGCCGACCTCGACGGCGACGGCCACCCCGACCTGCTCCTGGCCGACCGCAAGGGTTCGCTGCTGGTCATGTCCCAGATCGCCGGCGGCGCCTTCGCCCCGGTCACGGCCCGCGACGTGCTCGACTCGTCCACCCTGGCGCTCTCGGTGGCCGACCTCGACCTCGACGGCCGGCCCGACGTGGTGGTGGCCAGCGCCGGACCGCCCGGCTGGCCCGGCTCGGTGGCGGTCTTCATGCAGGCGCGGGCTCCGGCGGTGGCGGGGACGCTGCTCCCCCCCGTGCTCTACACCGGCTACCAGGGGCCGCTCTCGGTGGTGGCGGCCGACGTCGACACCGACGGCCTTCCCGACCTGGTCATCGCCGACGGCCTGGCCGCGATCCGCTTCCAGGGAACGGGCGGGCAGTTCCTCCCGCCGACCTGGCTGCGCCAGTAGATCGCGGCGCGTCACCGTTCGTCGCCCCGCCACCCCGCCGCGCGACCCGCCGGGGTCGCCAGGCGCCGGCGCGAGGGACGGCTGGAGCAGGGGCGCACCCGACGTCGAGGGCCCGCCGCTCCGACGCCTACTTGTTGCCTCGATCCACCATCAGCTGGAGGTCCTCGCGGAGGCTCTGCAGGTCCTCCTCGTGCTCGACCTCCTGCTCGAGGATGGTGAGCGCCATGTTGTACGTCACCATGTCCTTGTCCTTGGTGGCGTCCATGAGCCCCTGGTAGGTGGTGATGGCGCACTGCTCACCGGCGATGTTCTGGTCGAGCAGCACGGCCACGTAGGGGTCCTCCGGGGCGTCATAGGCGCAAGGGCTGATCGCGCCCCAGCCCTGCGGCGTGAGCACCGGCGTGCCTCCCAGCTGGACGATCCGGTTCGAGACCAGGACCGCGTGGTTCAGCTCCTCGGTCGCGTGCAGGTTGAGCTCGGCCGCGACGGCGTCCTTCATCGGGCCCTTGATCAGCTTCGCGCCGATCCAGTACTGGTAGTACGCGAGCCACTCGCTGGCGTAGGCCTGGTTGAGCATCTTGATGAGCTCTTCCACGTCCATGCCGACGATTGCGCGACCTCGAGTTCCCATCTCGGCCTCCCGGTCCGGCGACCATCCGCCCGCGTCTTCAGTGCCCCCGTCCACCGAGGCGCGGCGCCATGTTACCCGAAGCGCGTCATGCCGTCATGGAACGGCGCACCCGGCTGCGGGCCTCGCCAGCGCCCCGGGGGGGTCGATGGTGCGGCCTCGATGGGGCGGGCCGTCATCCTTCCACACGATCCCGAGTCATTCGGCTCCTCCCCGGTGCCGCCGCCGATGGCCGTGACCGCCGCGCCCCCCATCGGAGGAGCGGCCCGCGCACCTGCGGAAGGACTCGAGGTGGCGCTGCTGCGACGCCTCCTGGAGGTTCCGGAAGACGGCGAGGATCTCGGGGCGCCTGGTGCTCGCCAGGAGCCGGTCGTAGAGGGCGGCGTTGTCGATCTCGGCCTGGACCCCGGCGAGGCAGGCCTCCTGCACGCTCGCAAAGCGCGGGACCTTCCCCGGCCAGGGGTTCTCCGGAACAGGGAGGCCGTGGAGCCGAAAGAGCGCTTCGAGGGCCTGCTGGTGCCGGGCCTCGGCCTCGCGGATGTTGTCGAAGGGAGCGACCTGGCCAAAGTCGCGCAGGACTTGGTCATAGATGGACCAGGCCCGGTGCTCGTCATCGAGGGCCTCGCGCAGCGCCGCGATCTCCTCAGGGTTGAGATCAGCCATTTCACGCCTCCGCCGTGTCTCGCGCCATCGGGCCGCTCCCGACCGACCCGTGCCAGCATGGGCCTCTGGTGCTGCACGGCAAGGCCCCGGCAGGGTGCCGCCGCGACCGGGACAGGGCGGGCCTCGCTCCTCTGGGGTGTCGCCCCGTGCCCCGCGCAGGGGATAAGTCATTCAACCCGTCAACCGGGCCGATAACAAGTGTTACGGTGACTCGGGTCTACTGGTTCAAAGCCCGGTTCAACGTCTCGTGGACGTTGCCACGTCGCCTCGACGCTCCGCAAGGGTGCTCGCTTGGGCCTGCCGGCTGCTAAAGGGCAGGGCGGTGCCTTGGCCGCCTGGCAAGGTGGCCTCGTCACTCGTCCCAGGTGGGGTCGGCGCCGTCGTACTCGGGAGGCGAATCGAACACCTCCTCCGGCGCTCGTGGTCTCGCCACCGGTGGGCCGGTGGACGGCAGCCCCAGGTGGTCGAGGATCCGCCTCGCCACCCCGGCCTCGGCGATGAAGGCGATGAGCTGCATGCGCCCGCCGCACTGCGGGCAAGACAGCACATCGAGGGAGAAGACCTTCCGAAGCAGCTCGGCCCAGGGCACCCGGTAGCGAGGACCGAGGCGGTCGGAGTCGCCGGTCACCGGCGCCGGCTGCGGCGAGAGCTGGAAGGGGCTCGGCTCGGATGGCGACGCGGGAGGGACCGCGGGCTGCAGCGCAGCCGGCGACCGCTCGGGGGTTTGGAAGTGCTCCGGCACCACCCGCGCCCGGTCCTTGGAGTTGGGGGCGAAGACCCCGTGGTACCGGATGGCGTGCGTCCGCGGCGGTGGCACCAGCGTGGCGATCCGGGCCAGAAGCTGGTCGGGCGTGAGCGGCAGGAAGAGCGAGCCCCCACGAGCCCGCTTCATCCTGTAGAGCAGGTTCCCGTCTGGTGCCTGCGAGAGCCGGTGGAGCGCGAACGGCGGCCGGACCGCGTACCGGCAAAGCCGCTCCAGTCCCTCCCGATCATTCTCGTGGATCCGCACGCCCGCATGCAGCGAGAAGCCGTCGAGTGCCACCGAGTGGCGGGCGTGCTTGAATGGGTCCGGGAACCGCATCCGCCGGTCCACCTCGGCCGCCTGCAGCTCGGCGAGAGCATCCTCCTCGATGGCCCGCTCCACCTCCCGGTCCCGGGCGATGTGGTGCGTCACCCTCCTGATTACCGTGGTCAGGATCCGCTCCAGTTCGTCCTCGCTCGGCGCCGGCAGGCCGACGAACCGGGCCCGGCCGGGGCGCTCCACGTCGAAGACGCCATCCGGGATCAGGGTATGGAAGTGGACGTTCAGGTTGATGGCCGACCCGAACCGCTGGACCGCGGTACAGCCGCCGGTCCGCGGATCGGCCACCCCGACCAGCCGGCCGCGCCGCCGCTGCCAGGCAAAGACGGCCCGGGTGAAGAGGTCGAGCAGGCGAGAGCAGAAGGCCGGATCCCGCGCCGCCAGGAACCGGATCCTGCGTGGGAAGGAGATCACCCACTGCCGCACCGGCACGCTCGGGAAGACGTCGTTGACGAGGTGGTCGGCGGCGTCCTCCATGCGCCTGGCGTTGCAGGAGGGACAGCTGCGCGCCTTGCAGGAGAAGGCGACCAGCCGCTCGAACCCGCAGTCGTGACAGCGGATCCGGGCGAAGCCGCGCCCGAGGATGCCGCAGTCGAGGTACCTGCGCAGGTCGCCCTCGACGTGGGCCGGCAGCCCGCGGCCGGTGGTGCTCCGCTCCCGGGCCGTGGCCAGGAACGGCTCCAGCCGCTCCCTCACCACCTCGTGGAGCAACGTCCTCTCCGGCTCCCGCCGCCGGTACCCGCCGAGCGGCGCGGTGGCGGCCCCGGGGCGCCGCTCCCAGATCTCCACTGGCTGGTACCGCGGGGGCATGCCCTCGCGGCAGAGCAAGGGCCGGGCCATTGGGCAACGCCGTCCCCAGGTGGCGTCAGGCTCAATCCCTTGCTCCCAAGGCGGGAGCAGACTATCTTGAGCATGTGAGGATCATCGCCCGGCGGACCTTGCGCGAGTTCTGGGACCAGCGGAGCCACCGGGACGCGGAGCAGCCGCTCCGCGCCTGGTTCGCCGAGGTGCGACGGGCGGTGTGGCGGACGCCGGCCGACATCAAGTTGGCGCACCGCAACGCCAGCTTCGTCGGGAGCGATCGAGTGGTGTTCAACGTTGGCGGCGACAAGTACCGGCTGGTGGTCGCGGTGAAGTACTCGGCGCAGCTAATCTTCATCCGCTTCGTCGGCACGCACGCGGAGTACGACGACATCGATGCTGAGGAGGTCTAGGTCATGGACATCAAGCCCATCCACAACGAGAAGCAGCACGGGGCCGCGTTGAAGGAGATCGAGCGGCTCTGGGCCGCCAAGCCCGGCACGCCACAGCACGATCGGCTCGAGGTCCTCGCCACGCTGGTCGAGGACTACGAGGAGAAGCACCTGCCGATCTACCCGCCCGATCCGGTGGCCGCCATCCGCTTCCGGATGGAGCAGCTCGATCTGGACCGGAAGGCGCTGGAGCCGAGCATCGGCTCGCGAGCCCGGGTCTCCGAGGTGCTCTCCGGCCGGCGGCGGCTCACGCTCGACATGATCCGCCGGCTCCACCGGAACCTCGGCATCCCGGCCGAGGTGCTGCTGGCGTCGTGAAACGGGCCTCTGCTCGACGTCAACTACTCATCCCCGGTGGGGAAGTGTAATTGTCGCTGAGCAGGCCTCCTGGTCCACGTGGACCAGGCCCACCTTTTCGGAAAACATGGCCTTGGTCCGCGCGGACCAACCCCCGAAAAGCTGAAACGGGCCTTCTGGTCCACGTGGACCAGCCCCACCCTTTTCGGAAATCATGGCCCTGGTCCGCGCGGACCAACACGCAGAAAACCGCGTGAGCGCGCGCTTGGGGTGTCCTCTGCGGTGTCCTACGGCGAGGACAGGATTGGGAACGACCCGCCTGACAGGATTGAGCATGACCTTGGTCGCGTAACCCCGCGGAACGAGAGCCCCGGCCCCGCAGCCCTCCACGTGCCAACGGCGCGAGGCGAGGGGTGCCAACTGCCCGACCCCTCTCCCCCAACCACCTGGGTAGAGGGGTCGGGCAGTTGGTACCCAAGGAAGGGAAGGGAGAGGAGGGCGGTGGGGCCGGGGTTCATTGAGGTCAGGGTCAAGGAGAAGAAGGAGTCAGATGAAGATTTGGAGAAAGACAAACTTAACAAGAGAAGGAGAAGAAGGCGGTTCAGCAAAGGTCGGGCGATTCAGATGAGCGAGCGGAGTTCAGAAACGGGCAAGCGTCTGTTTCTGCGTGGAGTCGGGGAGCTGTTCGGTCCGAGAGCGTCCTGAGATGTCGATCGGAGAAAGGCCGGGAAGAGTTGGCATCGGGGAAGCGAGGGCGCGTGGAAGTCAACACATCGCTGACACCGCCGACAGCTCGTTCAGCCATCGAGCAGACCGAGGGCGCGGCGGAGCTGCGCGAAGTCGAAGCGCTGCGCGGCCGGCGCCCGCGCCTCGGAGTTCTCGAACTCGGCGAGGAGCAGGTCGAGCTTCTTCCTCGGCGCCCCCTTTCGCTTCGCGGCGTCGCGGGGCGTGAGGCCGCCCAGCGCCGGGACCGGCTCGTCGAGCCAGCGCTGGTAGTGCTCGGCCTGCATCTTGCGAACGACCTCGAGCACCTCGGGGGGCATCGGCTCAGGCGGACCCGCTGTGCCGCGGCCGGCCGGGCCGTCGAGCTGCGCCAGCGGGTCGGCGTGTTCACGGATCCGGAACGTGACCTGTGGCCCGAGCCGTTTCCGGACCAGGTCGCGGAGCCGGTCGGCCCGTTCGACCGAGTTGGTCTCGAGCCGGAGGGTCTGCCCCACGACGATGGCTCGGCCGACCAGCGTCGTCGGCAGGACGCCCCTGGCGTTCCCCTGCTTGACGAAGGAGATCGCGACCTCCCCGCCGTCGTCATCTTCCTGGTCGTCCCGGCTGGCGTCGGGGAGGTCGAGCAGCGCGGCGATGGCAGCGCCGGAAGCGCCGTCGGCGATGTCGAAGTGGTCCACCGTCAGGATGAAGTCCTCGCCGTCGGTGTTCTGGAGGTGCGGCGGCGGGCGGCGAGCTACTTCGTCCACGACCCGCTGCCAGGTCCCCAGGATCGTCCCGTCGGCCGTCGCTTGCCGCAGCTTCGTCGCCGAGACCGTGGCCCCCCGGGCGCCGAGCGCCTTCCGGACTGTCTGGCGGGCGGCATCGGCGTCGCGCGGCTTGAGCGCCCTGGTGTGGCAGCGGGCCAGGATGGACCGGTCGCCCAGGTCGAGGATCCTGGCGAGGATGACGTCGCGAGCGCCGAGCGTCCGCGAGCCGCTCCTCTCCTCCACGGTCCGTTCGCCGCCGGCCAGCAGGTCGCGGAGCAGGAGGGATTGGCCCGGCTCGACCGCGACCACCTCGTGCAGGCTGAACCAGGCGCCTCGCTGCGCCTCGACCAGCCGGCGACCCTGGTCATCGAGCGCGCCGCCGCGCTCCTCGACGTAGAGTTCCAGGGCGGTACGGCCGTCCGGACCACGGAGGTGGCCGGAGGACCAGCCCAGGACGTGTTGCGAAGCTTCGAAGTCGAGGCCGATGGCCCGCAGCGAGGCCTCGGGATCGAAGGCGCGCCCCCAGCGTCGGCGCGCGAGAGCCAGCGCGTCGGCGGTGATCCGCTCGTCGAGGGCATGAACGGGGTCGCGCTCGGCGAAACGCCGCTGGCGCTCCCTGGCCTCCTCGGCCGCAGGACCCTGGCCGCGGGCAGCCGCCTCCTGCGCCTCGTCCTCGGAGAGGTGGCACTTCTTGTACTTCCTTCCGCTGCCGCACGGGCAGGGGGCGTTGCGTGGTGTCTTCTCCCGGTGCTGTACCGGGAGCGGCTCCGGCACCAGCATGGGCTCCGCGAGGTCCTCGTCGACAGGCTCGTCGAACTCCGCCGGGTAGCCGACGTGGGCGATGACCTGCAGCCCGGCCGCCTCGACCGTCACCTCCACCTGGCAGGTGTCGTCCGGGGTGTCGTCGGACGCGAGCTCGACGGCGGCCTCGAGGACCGCGGCGAGCTGCAGCAGCTCGACCGTCGAGATGACCGAGGCCTTGCCCTTCTTCACCCGCAGGGCCACCGGGAGGCGCGGGAGACCGAAGGCGTCGGCGAACGCGGAGGCCGCCCAGGCTGGCTCCTCGTCGAAGGTGGCCGACAGGGCATTGACCTGCCGGACAGCGTTCGTCTGGCCGAGCGCCATGGCCCCCGACACCAGGTCGATCGAGCCGGGGTTGTCGTAAAGCCCGACGCCGAACTCCTGGCCGCCGGCGCCCAGGATGGAGAGCTCGCGGTCCTGCCAGGCCCCTCCGGTGGCGAGCCGGACCGGCAGCGCCTCGTCAGAGCCGAACAGCTCCCAGGGCCGTGCCGCCCAGAAGGCCGCGCTGGCCTTCACGAAGCGTAGGAACGCCACCAGGCCGGGCCTGCCCGCGCTCGGCCCGTTGGCGATCCCGTAGGCCAGGACCGCACGGGCCACCAGCGCGCCCTGCGGGATCGGCGCCGGCTCGAAGCCGAGAGGCCGGGCCACATCGGCCAGCGCCGGCTCGCAGCGCAGGACCTCGCCCGCATGGCGCTTCGCGACGGCGGCGAGGGCCTGCTTGTCGGAGTGGCCGACCTCCGGCCGGACGAGATCTCCTTCGCCATCGACGCCGCCGATGCACCAGGAGGGGCGCCCGCCGATGTCGATCGGGCCGAGGCGGAAGACGTGGACCATCTGGGGCCTCTAGCAAACCGTGGCGCGGGCGGCCAGCGACTTCGGACCGGCCGGCCCGCGCCTTAGCTCTTCTTGCGCGCCTTGGCGCCGGGCGCATCGAAGCCCGGGCCCTTGTCCCTGAGCTCCAGGCTGCGCTGGAAGAGGAGGTGGAGCAGGTACTCGTACCGGCGCATCTTCAACGCGGCACGGTCCGCCTCCAGGAGCACGGAGGCGGCCCCCGGGAGGCCGAACCAGGTGCGGAGACCCTCGAAGTGATGGTTCACGAAGCTGGTGAGGTCGCTCCCCTCCTGGTCGGCCTCGGCGCGCAGGAACTTCACCAGCTCGCGCGGCATGCGGAAGGTCTGCATCAGCTTCTCGGTCCCGCTGAAGGGGTCCGCCGGGGAGGTCGGCTTGGGCTTGGGGGGCATGGAGCAAGTTTGCCCAAACGCCAGACGAATGGCTATCCCGCCTGAGCATCCCGTCCCAGTTGGGGCCTGTGGGCCGCGCGGTTGCTTCGGCGGATAGCCTAACGTTATACGTTACGATAGTTCGCAGAACCGGAGCGCCGCCCCGCGATCCGGCAGCGAGACGGAGCACGGGCCATGGAAGAGAAGGCGTGGAAGGTGAAGGACGTGGCGCAGTTCCTCCAGGCGTCGGAGAGCTGGGTTCGCCACGCCGCCGCTGCAGGGCAGCTGCCCTGCACGAAGCTCGGTGGCCTGCTTCGGTTCGACCCCGCGGAGATCCGGGCCCTGGTGGCGCGGGGTGAGGATTCGCAGGCACGTGTGCTGCCCTGACGGGGGATGAAACCGTCAGGAGCGGAGAGTAGGAGTCGAGCATGGCGAGCGCGTACCGTCGGAAGCACATGGTCCATGTAACGGTCGGCCCCGATGGGAAGCGCCAGGGTTGCCTGGTGAGTCGGTCCGACGCGAAGAACCTCGAGGCCGCCGGCGAGCGCGTCGAGGAACGCCCGGGCCGGCGCTGGTACGTGCGCTACCGCGATGCCTCCGGTGGCTGGTGCGCCGAGCGCTCCACGGCGCGCACCAAGTCGGAGGCGCTGCGGCTCGCCGAAGACCTGGAGCGCAAGGGGGAGCGCCAGCGGCAAGGGCTCGAGCCGGGGCCGACCGACCCCGGCATGACGCTGGGCGAGCTCTGCGAGTGGTGGCTACGAGAGAAGTGCCCGCCAGCGAGCGTGTCACGCGAGCGGAGCCGTCTGAAGAACCACATCCTCTCGCAGCCCATAGGCACGGTTCCCGCCGCTCGCCTCTCGGCGGCGAAGCTGGAGGAGAGGCTGCGCGAGATGGAGCGCGCGGGCCTGGGGCCGAACTCGGTGAACCACCTCCGGCGCGTGCTCTTCGGCATCTTCCAGCGGGCCACCAAGGCGGGTCTCTGGTTTGGTCTAAACCCTGTGGCCGCGGTCGAGACCAGGCGCGAGGTCGAGCGCGCCTACGTCACGCTCAAGGCCCACGAGTTCGCGAGCTTCCTTTCCAAGGTCCCCGATCAGTGGCGCGACCTCTTCGCAGCGGCGCTCTACCTTGGCCTGCGCAAGGGGGAGCTCTTCGCGCTCAGGAAGGGCGACGTGGACCTGGTGTCGCGCATCGTGACGGTGCAGCGGTCCCATGATCGGTCGACCACCAAGGGTGGGCACGTCGACATGCTGCCCATCGCGCCGCAGCTGGTGCCGTACCTGGAGCGCGCCCTGAAGGCGTCGGGCTCGGAGGTGGTCTTTCCAGGGCCGGACGGCAAGGCGCGGTCTCGGAACAACGACCTCGCCCGGCTGACGCGGGCGGTGCTGGTCCGCGCCGGCCTCGTCGAGGGCTACGACCACATCTGCCGGCGCTGCAAGGCCAAGGGGGCCGCCCACCACACCACGCGCTATCCGGACGAGGCCGAGCGGCGCTGCCCTCGCTGCGGGATGAAGCTCTGGCCGCGCGCCGTACCGAGGCCGATGCGCTTCCACGACACGCGCCACACCTACGGCACGCTGCTCGCCCAGGGCGGCTTCGACGGCGTGCGGCTGCAACGCGCCATGCGTCACCGCGACTTCAAGATGACCGCGCGGTACGTGCACACCAACGTGGAGGATCTGCGCGCCGGGGCCGCCTGCCTGCCTGCCGGGGACCTCCTGCCGGCCGGGCCGACTACGCCCGCCGCGCCACCATCGGCTACCCCCGCCGTGCCGCCGGCGGTCGCCAAGGCGGCTCCGCTTGTTACAGGTTTGGTGCACTTACAGGGCCCGGGACAAGAAGAGGCCGGGACCGACGGGGGAGTTCCCCAATCAATCCCGGCCTCTGTACTGGTGGGCCCTACTGGATTCGAACCAGTGGCCTTCGGATTCGTAGTCCGACGCTCTATCCATCTGAGCTAAGGGCCCAACTCTTCATTTCGATCACCGCCACGACTGGCGGAAAGGGAGGGATTCGAACCCTCGGTACAGGTTGCCCCGTACACTGGTTTAGCAAACCAGCGCCTTCGGCCCCTCGGCCACCTTTCCAGAACCTCTCGCTACCCGCTACTGGCGGAGGAGGAAGGATTCGAACCTTCGGAGGGCTTGCACCCTCAGCGGTTTTCAAGACCGCCGCCTTCGGCCGCTCGGCCACTCCTCCGAAGCCTTCCTCGCCCGTCAACCTGCCGCCGTACCGGGAGAAACCGTCCCGGACGGCATTCGAGCCGCCCTGTATAGAGGAAGGGCGTGCCGGGATCAAGTCCCGAGGGGCCGTGGCCGGCCCGGATCAGCGCTCCACGCCGCGCGGGAACGCCTGCGGGACGATCCGCTCGAGGCCGCCCAGGTAGGGGCGCAGCGCCTCCGGGATCAGCACCGTGCCGTCGGCCTGCTGGCCCTGTTCGAGGATGGCCACCACGGTCCGGCCGATGGCCACGCCGGAGCCGTTGAGGGTGTGGCAGAGGCGCGGCTTGCCGTCGGCGCCGCGGTAGCGGACCTTGATGCGCCGGGCCTGGAAGTCCTCACAGTTGGAGACCGAGCTGATCTCGCGGTAGGCGTCCTGCCCCGGGCACCAGACCTCGATGTCGTAGGTCCTGCTGGAGGAGAAGCCCATGTCGCCGCTGCAGAGCAGCACCACCCGGTGGTGCAGCCCGAGCCGGCGCAGCACCTCGCAGGCGTCGTCGAGCATCCGCTCGTGCTCGGTACCGGAGGTCTCGGCCGTGGCGAACTTCACCAGCTCGACCTTGTGGAACTGGTGCTGGCGAATGAGCCCGCGGGTGTCGCGCCCGGCGGCGCCGGCCTCGGCGCGGAAGCAGGGGGAGAAGGCGCAGTAGGAGATGGGGAGGGTCCCGGCCTCGAAGATCTCGTCCCGGTGCATGTTGGTGACCGGCACCTCGGCGGTGGGGATGAGGTAGAGGGGCGCTTCGCCGGTGGTCTTGAAGAGGTCCTCCTCGAACTTGGGGAGCTGTCCGGTGCCGGTCATGGTCTCGGCGGTGACCAGGTAGGGCGGCAGGATCTCGGTGTAGCCGCGCGAGACGTGGACGTCGATGAAGAAGCTCGCGAGGGCCCGCTCCAGCCGCGCCCCCACCCCCTTGCTGATGGTGAAGCGCGAGCCGGAGAGCTTGGCCGCCTGCGGCCACTCGAGGATGCCGAGCGCCTCGCCCAGCTCCCAGTGCGGCTTCGGCGCGAAGCCGAGCGCCGCCTTCTCACCCCAGCTGGAGACCTGCACGTTGCCGTGCTCGTCGGTGCCGGCCGGGACCGAGTCCTGCGGCGGGTTGGGGACCAGCAGCAGCAGGGCCTGGATCTTCGCCTCGACCTCTCCGAGCTCGGCCTCGCTCGCCTTGACCGCGTCGCCCAGCGCCCGCAGGTCGGCGCGGGCCTTCTCGCCGGCCGACTTGTCGGTCTTCATCAGCTCGCGGATGCGGCCGTTGGCCTCCCCCTGCTCCTTCTTCTGGCGCTCGAGGAGCAGGTTGAGCTCGCGCCGGCGGGCCGCCAGCGGCTTGACCGGTGCCAGCGCGGCCACGGCCGCCTCGCCCCGGCGGGCCAGCTTGCGCTCCACCCCTTCGTAGTCGGCGACGACGGCCTTCAGGTCCAGCATGGTGGTGAGGCTCCCGTGATCAGGCGAGAATGAGGCGGCCGATATTAGTCCTTAACCTCCGGGAGGGCGAAGGGGTCTTCAACGGGGTGATGGTGGCACTGCACATGCGAGACGACGAACCCGGACGACCGAGGCTGACCCTGGTCGATGGCGGCCGGACCGGCGACGTGCGCGACGAGGACGCCCTGCTCGGGGCGTGGCTGGTCGGCGACGACGACGCCTTCGGCGAGCTGGTCCGACGCCACCAGCCGCTGGTGCTCTCCATCGTCCGGCGCTACGCCGCCACGCCCGAGGACGCCCGCGACCTGGCGCAGCGGACCTTCCTCAAGGCCTTCGAGTCGGCCCGCCGCGTGCTGGCCCGGGGCGTCCGCAACGCCGTCCCCTTCAAGCGCTGGCTGATCCGGGTGGCGGTCAACCTGGCCAAGAACCACCGCCGCGACGCCGGCCGCTGGTCGAGCGTGGCGGTCGAGCCGGAGGGGCTGGCCGCCGGGGGCCCCTCGGCGCCCGAGGCGCTGGAGCGGGCCCAGGCCACCGCCCGGGTGCGCCGAGCCGTCCTCGACCTGCCGCGCCGCCAGCGTGAGGTGCTGACGCTGCGGCTCGACGCCGAGCTCCCCTTCGCCGAGATCGGCGAGTCGCTCGGCATCACCGAGAACGCCGCCAAGGTCTCCTTCCACCTCGCCGCGCGCCGGCTCCGCGCCGAGCTGGGCCAGGAGGGCGCATGAAGCCCTGCACCGACTTCGAGGGACTTCTCCTCGACCAGGCCGCCGGCGACCTGGCGCAGGCCGACGAGGTCCGCCTCGCCGCCCACCTGGCCGGCTGCCCCACCTGCCGGGCCGAGGGCGAGGCGCTGGCCGCCGCGCTCTCGATGGCGGCCCTCCCGCCGCCTGGCGAAGCCGAGCGGGCCGCCCTGACCGGCCTGGCCGAGGCGGTCCGCATGGAGCAGCGCCGCGCCGAGCTGCGCCTCCGCCCCCCGCTCCGCTACGCCGCCGCCCTGCTGGCGGTGGCCGCGGCGGCCGCCTTCCTGCTGGCCCCGGCCTTCTCGCGCCACGGGCCGAGCCTCCCCGCCGCCGAGCTGGCCGCGGCCGGCGCCGAGGCGAGCGAATGGCAGGCCCCGGACTCCGACGAGGTCTGGACCGCGAGCGAGCTGGCCTCCGACGACGGGGCCGCGGCCGCCATGGCCGGCGCCGACGAGCTGGCGCTCGACGTGCTGCTGGCCGACGAGTGATGACGTTTGGTGAAGTTCCACGACGTGAAAGGATGAAGCCATGAAGACGCTCGCCCTGCTGCTTGCCCTCGCCCCCGCGCTCGCCGGCGCCCAGGCCACGCCGCCCCCGCCGCCGAAGCCGGCCGCCCCGGTGGCGCAGCCAGGCTCGCCCGGCCAGCCCGGGCAGATGGACCCGGAGAAGATGGAGAAGATGCGGCGCCGCATGCAGCTGGCGCTGACGCTTGGCCTGGCCGAGGCGCTCGAGCTCGACGACGCGGCCGCCCTCAAGGTCCGCGGCCAGATCGAGAAGTTCGCCCCGCGCCGCATGGCCGCCATGACGCAGATGCGCGACTCGGTGCAGCTGCTGCGCCGCTCCGCCAAGGGTGAGAAGGTGGCGGCCGCCGACGTCGACGCCGCCATCGCCAGGCTGCTCGACGCCCGCGCCCAGCTCCAGGCCGTCGACCGCGACGTGGTGACCACCGTCACCAAGGACCTGCCGCCCGAGAAGCGGGCCCGCGCCGTCCTCTTCCTCGCCCAGTTCCACAAGCGGGTGATGCAGGAGATGCGGCCGGGCGGCCACGGCCGTGGCGGTCCGGGTGGGCCCGGCATGGGCCCTGGCATGGGCCCTGGCATGGGCCCTGGCATGGGGCCGGGCGGCCCGGGGATGGGGCCCGGCGCGCTCGGCATGAACGGCGCCGACGCCGACTGGGACGACGGCGCAGGCAACGACGAGCCGTAGCGCCACTTCGCGGCCCCCGTCCGCGAACGTTCACGAACACCTCCCGCTCGGCCCGCGTGACCCCGGTTCGCCGGGGTCACGCCTGATCCGGGGGACGGGCGGCTGGCATGGCGGGTGCTCTCTGGGGTCGGGGAGACCCCAGAGCACATGCCCTCGGCCTATGCCATCGAGCTGGTGAAGGCCGGCGCGGACCCGGGCCAGCTGCGCCTGCGTGGAACCCTGTGGCTGGCCGAGGCCGGTCCACTCTGGACCGAGCTGCGCCGCCTCGAGTCGAGCGCGGTGCGCGGTGAGACGCTCGACTTCGAGATGTCCGGGGTGGAGCGGATCGACGGCGGCGCCATGGCGCTGCTGGCCTGCCTCCGCTCCGAGCTGCACCGGCGTGGCGTCAAGTCCGAGTTCGTCGGGGCCGGCGAGCGGGTGCACCGGCTCATCCACCTCTACGGCGGCGACAACAAGGTGGCGCGGCTCCGCCGCCGCCGTCCCATCGGCACCTTCAACCAGCTCGGGCGGGCCACCCTCGCCATCCTCCACGAGCTGAAGCTGGTGACGGCCTTCTTCGGCCAGATGGTGGTCTCGAGCGCGAGCCTGGTCCGTTCGCCCCGCTCGGCCAACTGGCGGGAGCTGCCCGCCACCATGGAGCGCTCGGGCGCCGACGCGGTCCCCATCATCGTGGTCACCAACTTCCTGGTGGCGCTGGCCATGGCCTTCCAGTCGGCCGAGCAGCTGGCCCGCTTCGGCGCCAACATCCTGGTGGCCGACCTGATCGGCATCTCGGTGACCCGCGAGCTGGGGCCGCTGATGGTGGCCATCCTGGTCTGCGGCCGCTCCGGGGCCGCCTTCGCCGCCGAGCTCGGCTTCATGCAGGTCAACGGCGAGATCGACGCGCTGCGCACCATGGGTTTCGGCCCCATGCGCTACCTGGTGCTGCCTCGCACCCTGGCGCTGATCCTGGTGATGCCGCTGCTCACCCTGCTGGCCGACCTGGCCGGCATCCTCGGTGGCCTGCTGGTCGGGGTCTGGCACCTCGAGCTCTCGGTGCGCGGCTACCTCAACCAGACGGCCCGGGTGGTCTCGCTCTGGGACGTCTCGACCGGGCTGATCAAGAGCGTGGCCTTCGGGCTCGCCATCTCCATGATCGCCTGCCAGCAGGGGCTGGCGACCGCCGGCGGGGCGGAGGACGTCGGCCGGCGCACCACCTCGGCGGTGGTGGTCTCGCTCTTCTCCATCATCATGATCGACGCCGCCGCCTCGGTCCTCTTCAGGCTGGCGGGCCTGTGAGCGACCCCATCGTCAAGGTCGAGGACCTCTCCTTCGGCTGGGACGGCGCCCTGCTGCAGCAGGGCGCCAGCTTCGAGGTCGAGCGCGGCTCGGTCTTCGGCCTGCTCGGCGCCAGCGGCTGCGGGAAGTCGACCCTGATGCGCTACCTGGTCGGGCTCGACCTGCCGCTCGGCGGTCGCATCACCATCGACGGCCAGGTCCCGGACCAGGAGGTCGACGGCCGCCCCACCTTCGGCGTCATGTTCCAGTCGGGCGCGCTGATCGGCTCGCTCACGGTCGGCGAGAACGTGGCGCTGCCGCTGCAGGAGTGGACCGACCTGCCGCTCGACGCCATCGGCGGCATCGTCACCGCCAAGCTGCGCCTGGTCGGGCTGGAGCGCGCCGAGGACAAGCTCCCCAGCGAGCTCTCGGGGGGGATGCGAAAGCGCGCCGGCATCGCCCGGGCCATGGCGCTGGAGCCGGAGCTGCTCTTCCTCGACGAGCCCTCGGCCGGGCTGGACCCGGTCACCGCCGTCGAGTTCGACGAGCTGATCCTCGAGCTCAACCAGCAGCTCGGCCTCACCTTCGTGGTGGTCACCCACGACCTCGAGAGCATCTTCAAGATCGGCCAGAGCTGCATCATGCTCGACCGCGAGAGCAAGAGCATCATCGCCCGCGGAGATCCGCGCGTGCTGCGCGACACCAGCACCGACCCGCGCGTCCATTCCTTCTTCAACCGGACCCGCCTGGAGGTCACACCATGAGCGCCCCGACAAACCACTGGAAGCTCGGTGCCTTCGTGCTGGCGTCGATCGCGCTCGGCCTGACCGCGGCGGCCCTGCTCACCGCGAGGAGCATGCGCGTCGAGACGGTCTCCTACACCTCCTACTTCGACGAGGCGGTGACCGGGCTGGAGGTCGGCTCGCCCATCCGCTTCCGCGGCGTCGCCATCGGCAACGTCTCGGCCATCGACGTGGCGCCGGACCGCCGCCACGTGGAGATCACCTACTCGCTCGGCGTCGCGGTGCTGAAGCGGCTGGGGCTGGCCGGCGCCGCGGACGGCAGGGAGACCACCATCTCGGTCCCTCCCGGCCTGCGGGTGCAGCTCGCCTCCACGGGGGTGACCGGCACCAAGTTCCTGCAGATCGACTTCTTCGACACCGGCGGCCTGCCTCCGCCCCAGCTCCCCTTCCCGGTCCCGGAGCACTACATCCCCGCCATCCCCTCGACCTTGAAGAACCTCGAGGACGCCGTGGTGCGGGCCGTCGACCAGCTCCCCAACCTGACCCGCGACCTGGCCGGGCTGGTGGGCCGGGTCAACCTCATCCTCGACGACGTCAACGGGCGCGGGCTGCCGGCCAAGGCCGAGGCCACCATCGACGGTACCAGGCGCCTGGTGGCCAGCCTCCAGGTCAAGGTCGACCAGTTCCCGCTGGCCGAGCTCTCGCGCGATGCAAGCACGACCATGCAGGGGGTCACCGTGGCGCTGGCCAAGCTGAACGGCGTGCTCGAGCGGCTCGACGGCAAGGAAGGCGTGCTGGCCAGCGCGCAGCGGGCCACCGACTCGCTGGGCGACCTGGCCGGCCCGCGGCTGCGCGCCGACCTCGCCGCCACCGGCCGCGACGTGCGCGAGGCCGCCGTGGCGGTGCGCCAGCTGGCCGAGGCGCTGCAGCGGGATCCCGACATGTTCCTCAAGGGGAAGGCCCAGGTGAACCGATGAGCGCGCGCTGGCTGGTGGTCCTCGTCGCCGCGTCGCTGAGCGGCTGCGCCCTGTTCGGCAAGAACGACCCGGTGGTCTCACGCTACTTCACGCCCGAGTACGAGGGCGCGGCGAAGGCGGCGGCGGCCCCGGCTGGCCCGCCGCTCCGGCTGGGA